>Ga0315284_10011269_pt1 | contig 12750 bp, 11 predicted proteins | sample YL17G09_16_MG_FD_203696 | JGI IMG/M metagenome (GOLD analysis project Ga0315284, IMG submission 203696) | Sediment microbial communities from Yellowstone Lake, YNP, Wyoming, USA - YL17G09_16 | ecosystem: Environmental > Aquatic > Freshwater > Lake > Sediment | place: USA: Wyoming | collected... | reverse complement strand
GATTGCGGTTTTGCTCTCAGGGCTGCCTGGTACTCCTCAGCGGCCTTGGAAAGGTTCTCCTGAACCCGATAGGACTCCGCAAGGAGTTGGTGGACCCGCACCGAGTCGGGCGCCATCTCGTACAAGCCTTGATACTCGGCTTGAGAAAGAATCCGGCAAAGCTGACCCAGGGAATAGAGCGCATCGAGGTTTCTGGGGTCAACGCGACGGGCTTGCAAGAGTTTTTGGTAAGCAGATTCGTTTTTCCCCTGGGCCATCTCGGCCCGGGCCAGCAGGATGAGCGCGGCGGGCGCCTGGGGATGAACCTTTAGGTATTTCTCGGCCAGGGAAGAGGCTTGGACGAAGTCGCCGCGATAGAGCGCGCGAGTGCTCTTTTCGAGCAAGCCCTCTGGTGCGCCGTGCACGCGGCTCGCGGGAATGAGCATTGCGGCCAGGGTCGAGAGGCCCACAGTCAGACCAAGAAGTCTCCTTCGCTCGCAGTGACTTCGAATCATCGCTTCCTGTAACGCCGACGTGCCATTTTGTGCCAACTAGAAGAAGTCTGAACCTTCCGTCCGGAAGCTGTCAACTTTCGGCTCCAGGCTCACGGGCGAACTTCAATGGTCCTCAGCATTTCCAGTTGCCGCTCGGCGCGGCGCTTCTTGACTGCCTCAAACCGCGCAGTTTGAGCTTTGGCTCGTGCGTCCTTGGTCCGCTGATACATGACCATAAGGTTGAAATTCGCGTTGTAATTGTCGGAGTCCAGAGTCAGCGCTTGACTGAAGGCCTTTTCCGCTAAGGCGTATTCCCGCTGCTTCATGTGCAGTACGCCGAGCTCCGCGTGGGCGTCGGGATACTTGGGATTCACCTCGAGAGCGAGTTTGAGTTCCCGACCAGCAAGGGTGAAATCTCCTTCCTGGTTTGCCATGCGCCCCAAGAAGTAGTGAGCGCCCGCGGCCGTTTCAGGGAATTTTACAACTACTTCCAGTTCTTTTCTCGCCGCGTCGTAGTCCCGGCTGTAGAAATGCGTGACGGCGAGCGAAAACTTGCCTTGAGGGTCTTTCGGCTTCAATGCGCAGTACTTTTGGAAGGCTGGAATCGCCTCGCGCGGGTCCCTGCGCTGGAGCGCCACGGCGCCAAAAGCGTAGTTGTAGTAGGGATTATTCGGGTTGAGGCTCAGAGCCTTCTTGAGCGAGGTATAAGCTTCCTGCGCCAGGTTCTCCTCCACGCACACCATGCCGAAAAAGAAATGGATGGCGGCATTCTGGGGTTCGAGGTCGCGGGCATGAGCCAGGTACCCCAGGGCTCCCTTTCGGTCGCCCTGCTCATTGGCCACGAAAGCCAGGTCCAGAAGCACTGGGACAAAGTTCCCTTTAGTCTGGGCGACTTTCTCTAATGTCGAACGGGCAAAATCCCACCGTTTCTGCTTCTTGTACACTTGTGCGAGCTGCTGCAGGGAACTGGGGGAAGCGAGGTTCCGACTGGCAAGACCCTCCAGGAGCCGCACACTCAAGTCCTCGCGGTGAGAGGTCCCGACCCTGGGCAGAACCGACACGACATCCGCTTCGGTCAGGTCCTGGCAGGCGAGTAGTCGGCCCGCCACGTCGTCGGCCTGCACCCGCTCGCCCAACCCCGCCAGGTCCGTCAGACGCAGGGCTAGTGCCTGCGCTCGTTCCTGAGCCGCGGGGGGCAGCCGAGTCAGATGGGCAAGAGAGGCTTTGAACGAGCCTTTGCGTTCGAGCAGGGCCGCAGCCTGGTAGTTTGCCTCAGTATTCGAGGGCTCGAAGTCCAGTAGTTTCTGATATATCGCCAGGGCTTTTTGTGACGCCAGGGAGTCTTTGGTGGCATTCTCCTGATAGAGATGGCCAAGGTTCAGGTAGGCGCCCGTAAAGTTCGGAGCCAGTTGGATAGCCTGCTGGAAGTTGGTTTCTGCTGACCGGTAGTTGCCTTCCCGGGCTTCGATTACCCCGAGCAGGTTGTTATAAGCCGGATCCCGGGCAAACTTATTTTGGCCATCGTTTAAAAGACTTCGAGCCTCGGCGACGTTACCCTTCTGGATGAGTTCCTGTGCCCGGCGAAGAATCTCATTGGAAGCCGTCGGTGCGCTCTGGCCAATCGCCGGACAGGCCCAGAGGCTCATGAAAGCGCTCGCCCAAATCAGCAGGGTCCGAAACCGCAGCCTTACTACCCTCACGTGGCTCACCTCCAAATCATCCTGCCTCGGGAGGGCTACCAGGCGCAAGACCATTTGTGTGTTGGCCTCTGGACACGGCGTTCGCAAGGACGTACACTCTCGCTTCCGCCATTTTCAGGCGCTCGCGTTTGGTATCCCAGGCGGGACGGGACATTGACTCGTTCGAGAGGAGAAGACGATGCGACATCCTACGTTCTGCGTCGGCCGCCTGCTGGCCGTCGCGGTGGCGGTTGCGGGCATCGCCGCCGCTGCGTATGCCGTGCAGGTTGACACCCGGTGGAAGATTCACGATACCAACCGGCCGAGGCCTCCCATCATCATGCCGGGCACAGCCAGCACCCAAGACCAGCCCGGCAAACCCCCATCCGATGCCACCGTCCTATTCGGCGGTAATGACCTTTCCAAATGGCAAACCTCCGCCGGCCAGCCGGTGGAATGGAAGGTCGAGAACGGCTATTTCGAGGTGGTGGCGAAGGGTGGGCCAATTCAAACTAAGGACGGCTTCGGCGACTGCCAGCTTCACGTCGAGTGGGCTGCTCCCGATCCGCCTCGTGGCGAAGACCAGGACCGTGGAAACAGCGGGGTTTACCTGATGGGCCTTTATGAGGTTCAAGTGCTGGACTCCTACCAGAACATCACCTATGCAGATGGACAAGCATCGGCGGTTTATGGGCAGTATCCGCCGCTGGTTAACGCCTCACGACCGCCGGGCCAGTGGCAGACCTATGACATCATCTTCCACGGGCCAAGATTTGACAAAGACGGCAAGCTGCTCCGTCCGGCACGCGTCACCGTCCTGGACAATGGCGTGCTTGTTCAGGACAATGTGGAATTGACAGGGCCGACTGCACACAAGGCGCGACCTCCTTACAAGGCCCATCCGGAGAAGTTGCCGTTAAGTCTCCAGGACCATGACCACCCGGTCCGCTACCGGAATATTTGGATTCGGGAGCTTGCAGGCCCCGGCGAGTAGCCCTTGGGGAGCTGGTTAGCCGGAAGAGTCGCCCATGGAAAAGGAGTCGCCATCTCGCAGGCCCGCAAAGCCCCTGGCAGGCACGTGCCATCATCAATGGCAGGACCAGGAGAGTCCATACGCCGTCGCGCAACTATGCACGGTCTGCCGACTGTTCCGCTACAAGACCAGCACCACGGCGGACTGGGAATATCGAGCTCCAATCCCGATTGGGAAGCTCGCGGCTGAGTAAGGAGGGCTCCGCTGGGCGACCCGTCGTCCGCGATTCGATGTTTACTTGCCCTCGGGCAGCACTTCGATCTTCTCGATGGCGATGGCGTGCGATCCACCTCGCTCGAAAACCTTACCCTGGGCAGCCACTTTCTTCCCGGCGTAATCCAGCAAGCGTGGGTTCTGGCCGGTTGCCGGCATCGAATTGGAAATGGGCCAGTAGATTGTCCCATCTTCCGTAAGAATGACGAGGGGCGACCCTGCCTTGGCGCATTCCAAGGCGCACTTTCCCCCGTTCATGGGCTTTTTGACATTTCTCACGAAGGCGCAAGCCGAATCTAGAACGTAGCCCTGAATTGTCCCACTCTTGTTCTCCTCCGACCCTCCAACCGCGACTCCTAGCGCGAGAGTTGCCGCTACAAGCACACCCAAAAGGCTCTTGCGTATGACCATGATTCGCCCTCCTGCTCAGAAATGGATTGACACCCCGTGAGGTCATGATAGCAGTTTCGGTTTTCTCAGGTGTGGTTAATTACGATGACGAAAGTCTGGGCCGAAGAGCCAAAAGACCTGCCCAAACCGCAGGATTCTTGGTTTTCCCTAATATTTTTTCGCACCAAGATACAGGGGCTTGGACCTAAAACACCACAATATCTTGCGCAAACGGCCGACGATACACCCCCTGAAACCCCATAATTCCCCAGAGAAACCCTATAGACTTAGAAAAAAACACTTGACATCGCATGATTAAGGGGCGTATAAGCCAGACCATTGGCCCCGTATCCCGGGGTTCTTCAATTGATCGCTAAACCTTGGTTCACTTTTGATCGTTGGGGGAGGCCTTAGTAAAGGCTGGCGTTATGGTGGAAATCCGAGAGGTCATGGACATGCGAGAAGCGTCGGATTACCTCGGGGTTTCTCGCGAAACCCTTTACAAGTACGTATATGAAGAGAGGATTCCCGCCTTCAAGCTCGGGAACCGCTGGAAGTTCAAGAAGACGGTCCTCGACCGCTGGATGGAGCGACAGAGCACGCAACGAGAAGAGCGCACCGGGCGAAAGCTGCGCGCAAGCGCCCGGTAGGGAGCAGCGCACATGTTTGGAATGGGAAAACCTAAGGGTCTCGTCGGACTGGACATCGGCTCGAGTTCCGTCAAAGTGGTGGAACTCAAGAAGAAAGGTTCCGAGTACGAACTCGTGAGCTTGGGATTGGAAAGCCTCGGGCAGGATACGGTCGTGGACGGCGCCATCATGGATTCCTTCACGGTGGCCAATGCCATCGAAAAGATCTTCACGGAGCACAAAATCAAGTCCAAGGCGATTTCCACGGCGGTTTCCGGACACTCGGTGATCGTCAAAAGGATTACCGTCAACGTCCCCACGGAAGCGGAAGTCGCTAACGCCATCCCCTACGAGGCGCAGCAATACATCCCCTTTGACATGGCCGACGTCTTTATGAGCTACGAAGTGCTGGGGCCGCCCCAGACCGGCCCGGGATTCGACGTGATGCTGGTGGCAGTGAAGCGCGACAAAATCCTCAACCACACCAACGTCGTCAGCCAGGCGGGAAAAGAAGCCCGGGTGGTGGAAATCGACGCCTTCTCGCTCCAGAATGCCTTCGAGATGAACTACGACCCCCCCCCGGACCGAATGACGGCCCTTTTGAATATCGGCGCCAGCCTCATGAATATCAACATCATGCGAGGCGGCGTGCCCTTGTTCACTCGCGACGTTTCGGTGGGAGGCAATCAATACACCGACACGCTGCAGAAGGAACTGGACCTCAGCTTCGAGGACGCGGAAAAGCTCAAGCAGGGGCAGGAAGTAGGCACCGTCGCGGCGGACGCCAAGACCCCGCACATTCGTTCCGTTTCCGAGATTCTGCTCCTGGAAATTCAGAAGACATTTGATTTCTTCCGCCAGACGACCACGGCCGAAAACATCCAGCAGATCTACATGGCCGGAGGAACCGCGAAAATCGAAGGCCTGGTGGACATGCTTAAAGAGGAGTTTAATGTTCCGGTTGAGATTCTGAATCCCTTTCAGAGGGTCGAAATCAATCCCTCCAAGTTCGACACCAGCTACATCAACGATATCGCACCGCGCATGAGCGTTGCAGTCGGGCTGGCGTTGAGGAGCTTTGACACGCCATGATCAGGATCAACCTGCTGGGAGTTGTGAAGCCAGTAAAAGCCGCGGCGGCGCCCACGTCGGTGGGGCGGCAGGCGGCGATCTTCGTGGTCAGCGCCGTGGTCGCCTTTGGGATTGTGTTCTTCATGTACTGGATCTGGTCCAACCAGATTGAAACTCTGAACAAGAAGATCGCGGACGAAAAGCGCGAAGCCGATCGCCTGGCCCAAATCCGCGCCGAGAACCAGCGCTACGTGGCGCAGCGCGAGCAATTGGAGAGGCGAATCAACACCATTCAGGCGCTCCTTAACAGCAAGGCTGGGCCCGTGGACTTCATGACCTATCTAGGGAGCGTGGCCACGCGCAACACTGATCTCTATCTGCTGACGGTCAACCCGGATGGGGCGCGGGTGACGATTAAGGGGCAGTCCAACTCCGTCGAATCCATTGCCAACTTTATCGCCAACCTGCAGAGGTCTGGGCACTTCCAGGATGTTCAGTTGCGGCAGTATTTCCAGGATGACCAGCACGAGCGGCTGGGCTTCAAGTTCAATATCGACTGTATGTACAAGATGCCTCCGGCTGAGCCGCCCGCGGCACAGCCGGCCGCGGGCTCGGCCGCCCCGGCACGGCAGGCGGGTCTATAGGGGAGAACGACGATGGCCAAAGGCTTTAATGACCTTCCAGCGAGCATCCAGGCAGTAGTCCTCTCGACGGTTTCGGTGGCCTTGGCGGGCGGGGTGTTCTACTTCTATGTGCTCCCGCTCTCAGCCAAGAGGACTTCCCTCGAAGCGGAGTACAACCGGTTGCACCAGGAGAACTTGAAGAACCAGGCGGTCGAGCGCGAGAGAACCGAACTCCTTAACCGCATTGCGCAACTGTCGAAGCAACTCGAGACCCTCCGTTCGATCGTCCCGGATGAGCAAGATGCGGACGAGTTCGTCCGGATGGTCTACAACACGGCCACTGGTTCCACGATTCACTTGCGCAACTTCGTGGCCCAGCCCCTGGTGGTTCGCGACTACTACGTTGAGATGCCGTTCACTGTCCGGCTCGACGGGACCTTCTATGCCCTGGTGAATTTCTTCGACCGGCTGGCGAAGCAGCAACGAATTGTGAGTGTCGGGGGTCTCGCACTCGGTCCGCCGGCGGGCGGGGGGCAGGGTACTTACGTAATCCTCCCCAGCGAGACGGTGGGAGCTAGCTGTGTGATTACGACCTTCTTCAACAAACCGCAGGCGGCCGCGGCGCCGGCGAAAAAGAAATAGGTCAGGATGACAGACATGGTCAAACATGGGCAAAGCTACGTAAGGATCAAGATGGCGTGGGGTCTAGTGGTTGCCGGGATCCTGATGAGCGGCGCTTCTCTCGGCTCGACCACGGCCCCGCCCACGGGACCGGATCCGACGGTCCAGGCGGGGAAAGGCGCGACGGCCACCAAGCCCGCCGCACCAGCCAAAGCACCGGCAAAAAAGAAGACGGTCGCCAAGAAAACTACTCCCAAGAAGGCCGGCGGGGCGCCACCAGTGCCCAAGGCCGCGGCAGAAAACGAAATTGCGGGCAAGCGAGATCCCTTCAGAATCCCTCCCCCTCCGGTTCCGGGACGGGAGGGCATGTCGGATCAGATATTGGGCCCGCTTCCGCCGGGGACACGTGGCTTGGTGATCAACCAGTTGAAGTTGGAGGGAATTGTTCGCCTTGACACAACCAACAGTATGATTGCGGTCGTCGACAACAGCACCAACCGTGCCTACTTCCTGCGGGAAAACGACGCGGTTTACGACGGTGTGGTGAGCAAGATTACTCCTGACTCAGTCTCTTTCAGACAGAACTACCTAGAGCCTGGCGGCAGTTCGAGTGTCCGCGAGGTGGTCAAACGGCTGGGTCCGGGCCCTGGAGATGGAAGATGAGACGAAAAGCGATCCTTTCACTCACGATGATTTGGTTGATTCTGGGCACGGTTTCCGCTGCTCAGAGTCGTGACGGCGCGACCAAGCCGCTGGCGAGTCTGCAAGCCATTACGACCGACGGCCAGGCGCCTGCCCACCAACTCCTGCTGCGGATTGACGGTGCCTATTCTTTCCAGACGGTCCGAGCTACGGCGGACACCGTGCTCGTGGACTTGAAGGGCGTCAAGGCTGCTGGAATCGCCAAGGACGGCGAGTTGGCGGGAGGGGTGTTTACCGGCTACCACATCTTGCAGTACACCGATGCCAACGGCCTGCCCGTGGTCAGGGTGCAACTGAGTGTGAAACACGCTGAGCCCTTCAAGATCCAGCGGGAGTCCGCGGGGCTTCGGTTGGAAGTCGGGCAGGACGCGCCGGCGAGTTCCGCGGCTGCGACTCCGCAGCCTGCTGCTCACCGGCCACTCCTGACGGCGGCGATTACACCGTCAGCGAAGCCGTCTCCCCGAGGTCCCGTCGCTGTCTCCGGGGTTTCAATCAAGTCCGGGCCTGGCGGTGAGACGTTCGTGGACATCGCTACCACCCACCCGATCGCTTACAACGTGCTTCATTTGTCAGATCCCGCGCGTCTGGTTGTCGATTTTGAGGGAGCGCGAACGGCGACGGCACAACGGGTCTTTGCCGCCCACTCGGACTTGGTGAAAGGGGTCCGTGTCGGGCAGTTCCGGGAAGCGAATCCAGCTGTGGCCCGGGTTGTTGCAGACCTTGCGGGTGACCCAGCGTTCGACGTCCATGCGCAGCCAGGAGGAGTGCGAGTTGAGCTGAAATCGCGCACCGCGGCCAAACCGGTTGCTGCAACTCCCCCTGCCGAGGCGGTTCCAGCCCCGGCGAAGACAGAGGAGAAGCTGGTTGAAGTGGCGAAGGCTGCTCCTGCTCCGGCTGTCGAGGAGAAACCGGCTGAGTTACCGGTTGCGCCGCAGAAGATGGAAGTTGCGGCAAGTGAATCGACCGAACCTACCGCCGAGAAACTGGCGCAACACACGGCTCTGGAGATCCAGAAAGTGTTACCCGCCACTTCGTCTTCCCCCGACGTGGCCGCAACCCCCAAGCCGGAATCGCCGGGTGAATCTCCGGAAGCCATCCAAGCCGCCCGGGCCGCACTAACGATGGTGGGAAGCTCAGGGGCGGTTTACTCGGCTCCCCAGGACCAGGCTGCGGCTGGCGGTCCGGAGCAACCCAAGTACACGGGAGAGCCGATCTCCCTCAACTTGAAAGATGTTGACTTGAAGGACTTCTTCCGCCTGATCCACGAAATCAGTGGCCTGAACATCATCGTGGACCCGAACGTGACCGGGAACGTCACCATGGTTCTGGACGCTGTCCCGTGGGACCAGGCTCTTGACATCGTTCTCAAGAACAACCGCCTGGGAAAGACCCTGGAAGGCAATGTCCTGCGCATCGCCAGGGTTGAAACAATTACCGCCGAGCAGGAAGCTACCACCAAGCTGGCCGCGGCCCGCGAGGAAGCCCAGCCGCTCGTGACGGTCTTCCGCCCCGTGAACTACGCCAAGGCCACGACCATCGCGACCATGCTGAAGTCGTGGGTGGGCGGAGGCGCACTCAGCAAGCGCGGCAACATCCTGGTGGATGACCGGACCAACACGCTGATTATTTCCGACATCCAGACGCAGATTCCGGTCATTGAGTCGATTATCACCCGGCTCGATAAGAAGGCGAAGCAGGTTCAAATCGAGGCGCGGGTTGTCGTGGCTGGCGCGAGTTTCTCGCGCAACCTTTCAGCGGCATTGGCCGCCTCGTACGTCAACAAGGCCGGCCAGACTGTCATGGGAGCCGCGTCCGGCAGCCTCAACAATTCCGCCGGTGTCTCGAGGTCGAACGCCGGGAAGGTCGAAGCGTCAGACGTCGGAGGTTTTGGGGTGTTTGCGATATCGAACGCGGGTGCGCGCTACATCATCAACGCGGCGCTCGCGGCGGCGGAGAGCAATGGCCAATCGAAGACGATCTCACGGCCGACTATTGTCACTCAGAACAATGTACCCGGTACCGTCCTCCAGGGTTCCCAGATTCCGATTCAGACGACGATCAACAATACCATCAGCATTCAGTATGTGAGTGCCACGCTGACGCTGAAAGTGACGCCTCAGGTTACCGAAGACGGGAACGTTTTCCTGGACATCAACGTGCAAAACGCCTCGCCTAGTGACGTGTTGACCTCGGCCGGGCCTAGCATCAAAACTCAACAAGCGACGACGCAAGTGCTGGTGCCTGACGGTGGCACCGTGGTGTTCGGTGGCGTCTCGTCAACGTTAAGGTCGAAGTCGGCCACTTACGTGCCCCTGCTTGGCAACATCCCGATTATCGGGCACCTTTTCAAGACGAGCAAAATCGTGGATAATGACGACCAACTGCTGTTCTTTGTCTCGCCCAAGGTGCTACCCGGCTAGTTAAACGTTGCTCCAGTGACCGCAAGTCATTTTGCAGGAGGAGACGCGAGTCTCCTCCTTTTTGTTTGTTCCAATGCAGCCAAACACCTTGTCCCACCCTTTTTCAGAGAGGCAGGAGCGCCTTCGGGCACTGCTCGAGGTGCGGAAGCTGCCACTCCTTGTGGTTTCCAACCCCCTCAACATCTTCTACCTGACGGGCTTTCGTGGAAGCGCCGGGGTCGCGGTATTCAGCGAGGCAGGAGCGGTCCTGTGGGTGGACCCTCGCTACACTCTGCAGGCTTACGACCAGGCCCAGGGTGTGGACGTTCTCGAAGAAAAGGGAGTTCTCCTGAAAGCTGCTGGGCGATGGTTGGGAAGGAAACGTTTCAAGCTGGCTGGGTACGACGATGGCTACCTGACCTGTGCGGTCTATCGCCAACTCCGGGAGTGGGCGCCCAGAAACCTCCGGCTGAAGCCGGCAGGCGGGTTAGTTGAAGAGTTGCGGTGTGTCAAGGATGCGAGCGAGATCGAGTGTATCCGACAGGCGGGTAGCCTTACAGCCTCGGTATTTGAAGACCTTCGCCAGCAGATCCGTCCCGGGGTTCGGGAGTCTGACTTGGCCGCCGAGGTCGAATACCGTATGCGGCGGGGGGGGGCGGACGGCGCGGCATTTGAGACCATCGTAGCCTCCGGCCCGCGTGCCGCCTGGCCTCACGCCCGGGCTTCCTCCAAGTTATTGAAGAAAAGTGAGTTGGTTATCTTCGATCTTGGTGCTATACTCCGCGGATACGCCGCTGACATGACCCGAACGATTTACCTCGGCGCACCGAGTCAGCGTGTTCGGAGCCTCTATAACGCGGTGCTGGAGGCCCACCGGTGGGCGCTAGAGGCTGCGCTGGCGGGCGAGACGACCGGCAATGTGGACGCGGCGGCGCGACGCGTCCTGAGGCATCGTTGGCTGGAAAAATTCTTCACGCACAGCACGGGGCATGGCGTGGGTTTGGAAATCCACGAGAAACCCCGACTAGCCCGAGGTGAGCGATTCCGGCTGCAGGCAGGTTGCGTCGTCACGGTAGAACCGGGAGTTTACCTGCAAGGTTTGGGCGGTATTCGGATTGAAGATACCGTCCTGGTTGGGGCGGGAGAGCCGGAGATCCTCACTCCAGCTACGAAGGACGACTGGTTTATTGTCTAGGGGCGACGGAGAACGGCGTTCCACGGAATGAAAACGATGCCAGGCAAAAATCCAGCTCGCGGAGGAGGGGGTTCAGGCAGCGCCTGGAATCTCCAGGAAATTCGCGAGTTGATCGATTTATTGATCGAACGGGAAATCAACGAGTTTGAGATGGAAAAGGGCGGAGTCCGCATCCGCATCAAGCGCGGGAACGCCCAGGCGGAGATCTCCGGCCCGGGGGGCTACTCCGCGACTGTTCCGACGCTTTGGCCTTCCCCACCCCCGCCGGCTCACCCCGTGGCTTCTCCGAGTCCGTCGGCGGCGGATGATACCGAGGGTGCGGAATCAACCGAAGATCTCCACATCATCAAGTCGCCCATTGTGGGAACGTACTATGCCTCGCCGTCCCCCAGTGCGCCTCCCTTCGTCAAGCCGGGGGATGTCGTCGAGGTGGGGCAAGCTTTGTGCATCATCGAAGCGATGAAGCTGATGAACGAGATTGAATCGGAGGTCGCCGGGGAAGTCGTTCGCATCTACGTCGAGAATGGGCAGCCGGTGGAATACGGACAATCCTTGTTTGCCATCAATCCCTCTCATAAGAAGTAAAGCGATGAAGCGGTCAGCCCGCTTTCAGCACGGGGTACGATTGCTGATCACTGGGGGCTCGCGGCACAACGTCCGATGTTTAAGAAGATCCTGATTGCCAACCGAGGCGAAATCGCTCTGCGGGTCATCTGCGCCTGCAAAGAACTCGGCATCAGCACCGTGGCAGTCTATTCCGAAGCCGACCGCTTTTCCCTTCACGTGCGCTTTGCCGAGGAGGCGGTTTGCATCGGGCCACCCCGCAGTTCGGAAAGCTACCTGAACATTGCCAGCATCATTTCGGCGGCCGAGATCACCGGCGCCGACGCCATTCATCCCGGCTACGGTTTCCTGGCCGAAAGCGCGCATTTTGCCGAGGTCTGCGAGACCTCAAACCTCGCCTTCATCGGCCCAACGCCGGACGTGATCCGGCTGATGGGCGACAAGAACCGGGCGCGAAAGGCCATGAGCGACCTGGGGTTGCCGGTGCTTCCCGGCTCGGAAGTGGTGTCGTCCGAGGCGGTGGCTCGCGAGCTGGCGGCCGGCATCGGATACCCGGTGATGATCAAGGCAGCGGCCGGAGGTGGCGGACGGGGCATGCGCATTGTGAGAGCGGAGTCGGATCTCCCCAATGCGTTCCAGACCGCGCAGAACGAGGCTGCCGCTTCCTTCGGAACCCCCGACGTTTACCTGGAGAAATACATTACTTCGCCGCGGCACATCGAGTTCCAGGTTCTCGGCGATCAGCACGGCAAGGTTATCCATCTGGGTGAGCGCGAGTGCACCATCCAGCGGCGACACCAGAAACTCCTGGAGGAGTCGCCCTCCACGCAGATTGATGCCGAGACCCGGCAGCGACTGGGGAGCCAGGTGGTTCAGGCGCTCCGGCAGATCGGCTATACCAATGCCGGCACCGTCGAGTTCCTGATGGACGAAAACCGCAATCTCTACTTCCTCGAAATGAACACGCGCATCCAGGTGGAACACCCCGTCACCGAAATGGTCACCGGCCTGGATCTAGTCAAGCTCCAGATTCAAGTGGCGGCAGGGGAGCGGCTGCCTATCGAAGGAGAAACCGTCGGGTTGCGGGGCCACGCCATTGAATGCCGGATCTGCGCGGAGAATCCCGAGACCTTCGCGCCCTCGGCCGGGAAGATTACG
>Ga0315284_10011268_pt1 | contig 12750 bp, 11 predicted proteins | sample YL17G09_16_MG_FD_203696 | JGI IMG/M metagenome (GOLD analysis project Ga0315284, IMG submission 203696) | Sediment microbial communities from Yellowstone Lake, YNP, Wyoming, USA - YL17G09_16 | ecosystem: Environmental > Aquatic > Freshwater > Lake > Sediment | place: USA: Wyoming | collected... | reverse complement strand
CATTTGATCCAGATTAACTGGTATCCCAAGGTCTCCGACTCTTAATGATTTCATATTACATTCCAGTCAGAAATTTAAAATGTTGCCTTACTTTTTCTGGAAAAGCACTCAAATCTTTCTTTTCCAGTGCTGCCTTTGTTATGTCCAACATTTGTTGGACTGGAGTAGAAAATGTTATATCATTATGTTTTACAACATTACATGCCAGAGCATTTGTAAAACAATCTATTGCTCTTTTAAATTCACCACGCCGCAAAAACTCTTCGCCAAGGAAATAATGATTATTGCTTCTTCTTGGTTCTTCTCTTGCTGCTTTTTGCATCAAGTCAAAACGACTACCATTTGGTTTTAAGTATGCAAAATGTAAAATTGGAACTGGACACTCTGCTACTTTATATCCTGCTTCTACCAAAGATTCAGAGATTGTTTCATGTATCATTCCTGAATATCGTATCTCTGATTTGTTTCGCCACATTCTAATTGATGTAAAAACATCAAACTTTGGATTGGCAACTAAAAATGGGTCTTCTCTAAAATTGATTATACTAAATCTAAAAGCATCTGCTTCACTTTGAGCTAGCATCTTTCTAATTATTGGAGCGTGTTTTGGCTCAATCAACTCGTCGGCATCTAATTGTAGTATCCACTTGCCTCTACTGTGCTCCAGTCCAAAATTACGAGCATTTGAGAAGTTATCATTCCATTTATAAGTTAGTACAGTTCCGTTATTTATCAATAAGGTCTTCAGTTTATCAACCGAATCATCTGTACTACCTGTATCTACTACTGTATAATCGTCGCAGAAAGCATTTGTCTTCTTTAACATATTTTCCAGAAGACCAAACTCATTTTTTACTATTGCACTGATTGTTAATTTTGGTTCTGGTAATTTTAATGCAATCTCAAATGCTTTTCTATGACTTGTTATTTCTGTATTTAGTTCTTGGCTCCACTTCTTAAAGAACTCGTCATTTGCCTGTTTATAATAATCATCTGACTTATTTAATATAGTTTTTGATGTTAGTGATCCAAAATGAAGAACAAATACATCTTCTACTATTTTTAATTTATATCCAGCCAAGCGAATTCTTAAACTATAATCTAAATCTTCACTACCAGCAAAAAATCGCTCATCTAGTAATCCAACTTTATCCACTACCTCACGAGACATCATAAAAGCAAAGCCAATAAGAAGTTCCGCTTCTGTTATTCTTCCTTTACCTTGGATAGAAACAATGTTATGGATTTGCTCTGGCGATGCTTCTTTACGACCAATAATAACTCGCTGCTTGCCCATTACATAATTGCTCACTGGACCAACAGCACCAGTTGTTTCGTCAAAAGCACCTGTCAATCTTTGGAGCCAACCAGGAAAAAGAATTGTATCATTATTTAGTATAAAGATGTATTTTCCTGTGCTTTGTTTGATACCTTTATTAATTGCTTTTGCGAAACCCTCATTGATTTCGTTTGTTATTATAGTTGTGTTCAGAGTGTTTAAAAAATCTTTTGTTGTTTGATCTGAACCATTATCAACTATGATCAATTCATACTCGTCAGACTTTGTGTTTCTGCGAATACTATCAACACATTGCTTCGTAAATTCTTGATCGTTATATACTGGAATGATAATGCTTACTATCATTTAGATCTTTCACTTTCTGTTATTTATCACAATTTGGACAGCCTGAACATGGAACATTCGTTCCTGGTTGTGCTTCAGAATTTGCTCCTGGACTTTGTTCACCACCTGTGCCTGTATCAATATCTGTTCTCCGGTAATCGTCTGGATTTGGCTGAACCTGAACTGGTGGTACCACCCTTGGATTTGGATGTCCAGCCAAATCGTTTGGAGTATCTACCGCTCTTATCTCATATTCTGGAAGTCTGTCAGGTGGATTTGCTTTTAGTCTTTGGGCATCACCATCATCAAACCCATCTTTGTATCCATTCCTGTAACCCGTCAGCCAAAACTCTTTTGTAGCATCGCTAGTCAATCTTGCCTTCCAGAATGGTTCATCTACCCAGCCATCTTGGTTATCGTCTGGAATACTTCTGTATGGTTTCTGATAGTAAGCATCGTGGTATCCAAAGTCGTATCCCGAGAAGTATCCAAGCGAGAACCCGCCATCTTGGAATCCGTCTCCATGTTCTGCCTCAATCTTATCTTGGAGTTCGTCACCCTTGCCCTGCAAATCTCCAATTTGATTATTCAGCAAATCAACAACTCTTATAAAGTTGATTGGATGTGTCTTATCGAGTCTTGTCATATTAAAGGTTTGAGCAGTAAATATATTAAACAAACCTGAATTTCGTGTTACTTCTGTGACGAGATAACGCCAAGATTCTAGCTTTGTATTTGGATCAAACCTTACTATTACATCTCTATCACGCAGTGTTGGAACTGGCAATGTCCATGCTTGTATTTCGTTTACTTGAGCCAATCCCTGTTCCATAGATTTTAGATCTTCAGTGTTGGGATAAACACGAATGAAAATTCTTCCTTCTGGCTCTCGTGAATTGACATACCCAACATAACCACCGACAAAACCAACACCAAAACAAATTGGACATCTTCCATCTGCACGCTGGCGATTCTTATCCCAACAAGGACAAAGTTCACCAGTCCATTTACGACGAAGCAACCACACCGGTTCACCAGTAGAGGTTATCAACATCTCTTCCTGCTGAACCATTCTGTTATAGATGCTCAATCCACAAGATACTAGATTACCATTGGCATCGTACTGACGGGAATATGAAGAACCTCCACCTTGACCCTTTAAATAACTAGCAATAGAATTTCTGTGGTAGCCAGAACATTCATATGAACCTACATTCGCATCCTTCTGCTCGGGACCGGTTCCTTTAATTAGATCAATGTTCTTGACATCCTGTCTGATGCGAACATTCTCATGGAGATTCTTATTCTTGTGGATTATGATGCCCATTAGATGTTGTGCTCCCAAGTTTGATGGCCACAATCATAAATCTTATATAATCCTCTTTTACTGGCAATTTCTTTTTCTGTTGTGCCTGTTTTTTGCTTATTTTGAGCTAAATTCTGATTTCTGAATCTTTTCGTACCATTGGTGTAGTGTGGGGTATATTTTGTCTCATGGGTTTTTATGAATCCCAACTTGGCATAAAGATTGCCAGTTCCCCATCTTAAATCACAATATGACTTTACTATTTCATAACCATTTTGCTTGGCATAATCTAGTCCAAGTTTAAATAGTTTTGATGCCCCACCAGTTATGATAGTATTTAGTTCGCCAGCCAGACGCTTCATTTCTAATACTTTCTTGCCTTTGGCTGTATGGGCTCTTGCTGGAGATCCAAAAGTCATTACCTGAACTAACTTATTATTATAAAATAATCCATAGGCAATTTTACAAGACCCTGAACCCTGTAAATGATTTCTTTTTAAAAATTCATATGCTTCTTTGTTTGGTATTTGTTTAGATGAACATTTACGAGCAAAGATTTTATTTTGTACGATACCTAAAGCGCTATTGATACGAGAGATACAAATCTCTTTATGATTTAACCACTCGTCTTCAAAGATTGTGAGAAGGTGAATATTTTGTTTGGTACACAGATCCATTTTATTGCGATGATAAATTGGAATCATTCGAGATCCAGGAGCAGCGTCAGAATGCCAATATAAACCACAGTGTTCAATTCCCACTTTTTGGGTGGGAAAATATACATCAATTTCTAATGGATCTATTGCAGAACGATTTCGTTCTTCTGGATTAAGATGTTCATACAGCTTGTAAATTTCTTGCTCGGCTCTCGAGCAAATACAACAACACTTGGGACATCTATGTCCTTGCTGAAAACTAGTCCAAGCTACAAAGTAATCATGACCTGATTTACACTTTAATTGGATTTTATCGTGAGCACCCACATAGGTATTTGATAGAAGTTGATATCCACTTCCATCTTTTTCCAAAAAATCTCTTATCTCTTCGATAGTCCATTCTTTTTCTTTATTACGTCGGTGGTGAGAACAAATGCGACATCTTATACCATCTTGGAATTTGTTCCAACTAATATTGCATTTATGTTTTTCCGAACACAACATAAACAACTTTGCTGTTGCCCTCTTGTATTCAGTAGAAATGAGAACATAATTTTCCTCTTGTATTTTTGTTCTTATTTTATCAATAGTTGGAATACGGTGTTCATTGTAGCATTGTCCGCATCTTGCCCTGTTCTTTATAGTTCTCCATTGGTGTATGCAGGTGTGACCCTTTGGACATCGAATTTTAAAAGGTGATTTGCAGTCTATATATTCGCCAGAAAGAAGAGAATATCCACGCTCTTCAAGAAGAGTTTTTATGTATTCATAATTCTTTCTTTTTTGTAATTGACCAATCATATCAATATTATCTTAACTTTGTGAAATTTGTCACTTTAAACTATATTATTTTATAGTTGTCCCCATTCTACGCCTACATTTCTAATTGGATCATTTCTCCAAAGTGCTGCACTTGCTTCTGATTTGAAGACGTCGTTACACTCTTTAACTCCTCTTAAAAGTTTTATTATTCTGTCATCCTCTGCTGGTTGGTAAGCAATATCCACCAGCTGTGCTAGATCGGTCAGCACTAGACCACGTTGCAAGAGTCTACGAACGATGTCAACATCTTCATCAACTTCCAATGTTTCGTCGTAACCCCCTATCTCAATAAATCTTTCTTTTTTAGCTGCGAATAGTGGCTTCTTTGTTGGACCAAGACCAATCTGAAAATTCTCTGCTAGATAGTCTGTTGGAGCAGTCCGCAGTCTTTCATAGTCTGCTGGACCCATATTTGGATCACTCCACATTGATTCAGGAACGAAATAAGGACGTCTTGTGTAAAGCATCAAGATATCATCTATTGTTCCAGAACAAATATATTCTACTATTTGCATTGGAACGATACAGTATGGATCACATACACAAACTATATCAGCATCTACTGCTTTGACAGCAACATTGTTTGCACGAGGTTTTCCTATGTTGTCCGCTGTTGATAAATAGAATAATTTATCACTTTCCAATTCTTGGAGCATAGCACGAAGATTATCATTACTTGCATAATCGACTAAGTAGATACCATAACTATGACTGGTCTCTTGGTAGAGCCAAGTTTTGAGACAATTTTTCAGTCTCAAATTGTTTTGGTTATGAACTGATATGATTATAGCTAGATCCATTTATGCTACCTTAATAAAGCCACCTAATCCGGCCTTGTGATAATGTTTAGCCAGTTCTTCTGCCTCTTTCTTTTCTTCTGGAGACATTTGATTATAGAGCTTGCCCGCTTCTTCATAGTTCTGTTCAAGGAGTGCAATTCTAAAATGATCCAACAGAGTCTTTGGATTAATGAGCCTATCAGATTGTTCTACTAATTCTTCTAAACTCTGTTCTCTTACTTTTCTACTCTGTCTCTTTTTATAAATACCTGCTGCCATCTCTGCTTCATCGAGATAGGCTTGAAGTTGGTCAACAGCATTTGCAATTTCTTCTGCTTCGTTCACTTTTCCTTGGCTAAGAAGCTGTTGTGTATTTTCTCTGAATTTAAGAATCTTGGCTCGTAGTCCTTCAACTCTCTCCCATAAGTCTCTGTATTTTGTGTCGTTATCTAAAAGATGTTGATGGACAGAATCTCCGGCCTCCTTCTTTTTCTTTTTGGGAAAATTAGGTCCTTTATTCTTATGTTTCTTTAACCACTCTTTAATACCGGGCTTCTCACTCATATTTCCATAGTAGAAGCCCTCACCATAATCTAAATTTCGTCGAAAGAAGGATGGCACACCTTCTGTATTTTCAGGTACAAAGTATGCCATCCTCTCGACTAGTTTTGCCTCTTCAGTAAAACCTTTTTGTGTCAAGAGTGTACTAAATTTAAGTAGTTCACTCTTCAGTGTCATGAATTATGCCTTATCTTCTTTATCAAGAAGGGGCTCAATCTCTGTTATGAGATCTTCTGCCATGTCACAAATCTTGCTCATTTTCCGACGATTTGAGCCGCGAGTATCAAGATTCTTGCTACAGAAACTCTTGCAGGTCTTGTAAAGCATACGCAGTGCATTCTTTGCCTTACCTGACATACCCTTTTCCTCTTCTGCTTCGGCTAGACGAATCAAAACTGTATCAAGGGCAGCTGCCTCTTCAGTATGTCCCTCGGCATCAAGCTTATTTGTTAGCTCGACCAGTTTCTCGAGTTCTTGTTTCTCCATTACTAATCCTCCTAAATTAAATAGGTTAACCTAAAAAATGTATACATTTAAATGTGGAGAGTATAATGTCCCCACACTTACTTAAAATATCAATAGATTTGACTTAATTTTGTGGATTTAGAAGCCCAAAATAGATGTAATCCGCTTCATAAATTGCTCTCGGCTATAAGTATCCAAGATATGTTTAGAGGCTTTTTGACCCATCTCTAACCGTAACTTTCTGTCAGTGATAAGAGTCTCTAGTGCCTGTTCCCATTCTTCTTCAGTGGTTGCCAGAAATCCTGTTTCACCATGAGTAATGACATATTCATGCTCATTTCCAGGAGTTCCAATAACACCTAAACCAGTTGACATAAGAGAGCGCATGTTTTGTGCTGCCTTGCCAACTCGGTCTTGTTTAAAGGGAATTATTCCTATATCTGCATCCCTAACTATCTGGGCTCCTTTTGTGAGGAATTGATCGATGGGCATAAATTTTTGTATGGTGCAGTACGGGAACATTCTTATAAAATTGGCAATTAAATTCTGATAGCGTGGATTTGGAATATGTCTATTTTCTCGTAGTCCTTGTAATATAAATCTTATGTTATATTTTTCGTGCATCTTCTTCATTGGCTTTTCTATCAAAGACAAATCGTCAAGATAGGCATTCGCAAAACTTTCTGTCCAGATTATGTTTACTGGGGCATTATCTGGTCTGTCAGACCTATCAACGAAATGATAAATGTCAGTATCAGTGATAGAACAAGCAAGATGTACATTTTGATTAAACTGTTTACAATAATTCATGACATAATGACTACCAGCAACTACCAAGTCGGCAACCTCAATTATTAAATCGTCTTTGCCCTCATGATAATCGTCAACATCATAAACAATTCTATGCTTACCCTTATAAGGAGCAAAATTTTCTGCTTTATGAAATGATTGTGATATTTTTTGGATATATACAGTGGTGCCCGGTTCTGCCAAGTCAAGATAGACTTTTTTACTTTCGTTGGTCATTTTAGGGTCAACGATTGTGACACCTAGACCACGAGATTCCAATTCTTTTGCTACCTCATAAACACGCAAATGTGAAGAGGGCAACTCTCTATCACCACTGGGATAGAATACTATTCTACGCATTCTTTAATAGCCTCCACCAATCTTGATTATCAAGATACCACTGAACAGTTTCAGCTAGACCAGTCTCAAAGCTATGAATTGGATGCCAACCCATAATACGAAGTTTAGAACAGTTTATTGAGTACCTTCTATCGTGTCCTTTTCTGTCCTCTACATACTTGATGTAAGACCTATCTCTCTTTAGTAGGTCAAGCAGTTTAATAGTAATATTGAGATTTTCTTGTCCTACACCACTTCCTATATTGTAAATTTGCCCTGGTTTGCCATGAGCAATCACAAAATCAACTGCCCTATTGTGGTCGTCGACATGAATCCACTCTCGGATTTGTTTACCATCTCCATAAACTGGAACCTTCTTACCCTCATAAAGGTTTGTAACAAATAGTGGAATCAACTTTTCTGGATATTGTCTAGGACCATAATTGTTACAACACCTTGTCACAATCACAGGAAGTTTGTGGGTGGTATAATAAGAAAGAGCTAGTAAATCGCTAGACGCTTTACTAGACGAATAAGGACTCCGTGGATCAAGTGGGTCAGTTTCTACAGAAGAATCTGGAGGTGGAATTGTTCCATAAACTTCATCTGTACCAATCTGAATAAACAAATCCACTTTATATTTTAAAGCAGCTTCCAATAGATTAAAAGTTCCTAAAACATTTGTTGTAATGAAAGCACTTGCATCCTTTATGGACCTGTCAACATGTGATTCAGCAGCAAATGCCACTACCACATTAGGTTTTTCTATCTCAAACACCTCTTGGAGTTTTTTCTCGTCACGAATATCAACTTGATAAAATGTATAGTGTGGATTGTTCTCAATAGATGTAAGATTTTCTTTTCGTCCAGCATAGGTTAGACAATCAACATTGACTATCTCAACATCTGTGGTATCAATCAATTGTAGAATATAATTACTACCTATGAATCCACATCCACCCGTTACGAGGTATTTCATTATTTATTCTCCAGGTACTGTTTATACCATCCTACCGTTTTCTTTATACCACTACTAAAATTCGTTACTGGCTCAAACCCTAAGGTGGTTTTAATCTTGTTGATGTCTGCTTGTGTCTTAAAAGCATCACCTGGTCTAGACTCTCTGTTTATGACTTTTGCAAACCTATCCAATAAAGCTTCCAACTCTTTTATTAATCCATTTATAGAGATATTGTCACCACAAGCAAGGTTAAAAGTCTCCCCGTTCAGTTTATGTGGATGATTTGCTGCCAGGAAGTTTCCCCATACCACATTGTCAACATAAGTGAAGTCTCGTGACTGCTCACCAGCACCATCCACTGTAACTGGCTGATTTGCCATAATCTGCTCTATGAAGATTGGGATAACAGCAGAGTATTGTGAGTCAGCCAATGATCTTGGACCAAACACATTAAAGTAGCGAAGACAAACTGTATCCAAACCATACAACTTACTAAACATTCTACAATACTCTTCACCTACAAATTTCTGAAGAGCATAAGGAGAGAGGGGTCCAGTTGGTGTGGTCTCTGGTGTGGGGAAGACTTGTGTATTCCCATAAGCAGAAGACGAAGCAGAATACACAACACGCTTCACCCCTGTCTTACGAGCAGCATCTAAAACTCTCACAGTATTTGTGATGTTTTCTTGTGTTGTTTCTACTGGATAGTCAACTGAATACTTTACTCGTGGTCTGGCAGCAAAATGGTGTATAATTTCTATTTCGTGGTCTTTTAGTACTTTTTCCAAGTCCATAGTTCCAATGTCTTCTTCGTGAATAAAGAAGCCATGGTTGGAGCCTGTCACACAATCAACCAGATTTTGCCATCTACCAGACGATAGGTTATCAACTACAACAACTTGATAATTCTTTTTGCAATAGAAATCAACCATGTGGCTACCTATAAAGCCAGCACCACCTGTGATAAGTATCCGTTTCTTTTCCATTATTCTTTCTTTCTAGTTTTGCTACTTACAGCACCTTTAATGCGATGCCAATCTTGGTCTTGACGAACCTCTAGATTTTTCTTCCAAGCTGCTTCCATTACCTTTGGATCAACACCCAACTCCTTGGCACGATAAATCAGAGCAGTAATATCCTTTGGGAAGCACTTGCCGCCAAAGCCAAATTGCTTATCAGCAGGTCCTGGTACTTGCCAGTGACTATTGCCAATGCGACCGTCTGCCAAGACCATACCGATTACTTCGTCGTAACTAATTCCGAGCTTCTCACAAATCTGATACATCTCATTCATGAATGCAATCTTACAAGCAAAGAAGCAGTTGGCGAAATATTTTACCATTTCAGCCGATGTGGCATCTGTATGGAAGACTGGTGTTGTTGGGAATCGTGTCTTATAAAGTTTCTCAACCATCTTGGTATTTTCAAGATTACCACCAAGAATAACTCGGGATTGGTTAATGAAGTCAAGCCTGAAACTTCTTTCAGTCAAGAATTCAGGATTGAAGATGATTCTAACACCAGGATACTTGTCGATATATTTTTGTGTTGCGCCAGGAAGAAGAGTAGATTTGAGAACAAGAATCCTGTTGGTACCCTTTACAAACGGAGCACACTTTTCTATTGTTTCATCCATAATGGTCAAGTCAGGCTCTTCAGTCTCAAAGTTTGACGGAGTCGGTACACAAACAAAGATAAAATCACTTTGAGTAACCACTTCTTCGAAGGTGTGGACACTTTCCAGAGGATTTACATCAAAAATACGGAAATCAGTTGTTTGAGCAAATCCGTGTTGGATTGCTTTACCAACGAACCCGAAACCAACAATACCAATAATATAATTGTCGTTCCCAATCTTCATAAAGCCTCCCTCTCACTTTGTATAATGTTTTAAGTCAGCTTGCACCATCAAGTTGACTAGCTGTTCGAATTTTACCTTAGGCTCCCACCCCAAAACTCTCTTAGCCTTTGAACAATCTCCTATTAAAAGGTCTACCTCGGCAGGACGATTAAATCGAGGGTCAATATAAATATACTTCTTATAATCTAATCCAACACAATCAAAAGCTACTTTACAAAACTCTTCAACAGTATGAGTTTCGCCGGTAGCCACAACGAAATCGTCTGGCTTGTCTTGTTGAAGCATTAGCCACATTGCCTCACAGTTACCAGAAATGTTTATACACTCTTTATCCCTAGTTATTATAGTTCCATTGTCAGTCTGTATGCACCACACCTCCTTATGTCCATCGTTATATTTAGTAGTGCTTTGAACATAAGCATACGGCTTTCTTTGTGTGACAACACAAACCTCATAACATCCACTCAATTTTCTTTGTCTAACCCCTGTTGTTTGTCTTCCAATCAAATGGGCTATAGTTTGAAAATCAACAGCTAGTTTATAGCGCTTACTAAAATAACACATACTTCCCCAGTGTCCATCACAATCCATTAAGGCATCAAATATAATTTGCAGTTGGCGACGACTGGCTTGCCAAAGATACTCAGGAAAAACATGTATATCATTAGAATCAAACCACGATAAGATTCTGCGACTGCTTTCTGCATTAAAGCACCATTCAGTTACTCCATCATTTCTATTGGTGCAACGGCATTGAAGATTTAGTTTTTCTATAGTTTGTTGTATTTTTCTGTGAATTTCACCATTAACAATACCTGATTGAGAAATAGAGACACCAATTCCCATACCTGGGGCAATTTTTTGAAGATGTCCTTCAGCAAGAAGAGCTCCTATCAGGTAAATCTCTTCATCTATTCGTCCGGATAAGTCCTCTACCTTGTATCCCTGGAAATGTGGCAATCTATAATCATATTTGGTTCGTTTGGCCTTATCAACTAAAAGTTCATGAAATTCTTTAGCTGTTGTTACTAGCCACTCAGGATACCATCCTCGTTGACACCCATACTTTTTTTGGTAATATATACGATGATTTGGAGTTATATTAAGATGTACACCACGACCCTCAAAGAGAACTTTGTCACCATTACTTTCTATTAAAATTTTCTTTCTAACTCTATCTCTTGCCAGACTATTGGTTCTGGGATTAAAATTTATAATCTCATCACCCTCTTGCACCTCGTCGTAAAACTTCCATCCTCGTGTCGTCAGAATAGGAACATCTAGATTAATACAATAATCTTTCGCATAGCCCCAATCTCTTTTGGAATCAATATTTCCTAATCCTAACTTATCCTGAAGTCCAAACTTTATTTTGGCTACTGAATCTGTTATCTTTCTAGTAACAAACTCTTTTCCGCGGCGCTCCCCTTCGTGATTAAAAAGTATCCCATTGGAACAGAACATGTTATAACTTTCACGATAATTTACGGTTATCCAATAACCATAGACCTTCGCGACACCATAAGGGCTCCGTGGGTGAAACGGAGTTAGTTCTGTTTGAGGGACTTCCCGAACTTTTCCAAACATCTCGCTAGAACTCGCCTGATAGAACTTGGTGTCTGGCTTTATTAACCTAATCGCTTCTAGTACTCTTGTGACACCTAACCCAGTTGCATCGGCCGTATAAATTGGTTGCTCAAAACTCAATCCCACATGCGATTGAGCCGCCAAATTATAAACTTCATCAGGCCAGATTTCTTTCACTAATCTATTGAGGCAGTTCTGGTCTCCTAAATCTCCAGTAACCATTCTGAACATTGGATGTTGCATCACATGCTGAACATTATCAAAACGCTCAACACTAATACGACGCATCATGCCATAAACCTCATACCCCTTTTCAAGTAGGAGGTCAGTCAAATGAGAACCATCTTGACCTAGAATTCCAGTTATTAATGCACACTTGGCCATTATACCTCCATTGGTCCCTTCTTGCGAGGACTAACTTTTTCTATCTGAAGTCCTGCAGTCAGCTCTTCTAGTGTCTTCACATCTTTAAAATTTGCTCTGTATCCACCACCTGGTTTTTGTTTTATAGGACAATGATGATAATGATGGATAGGAACTTTATTTAAAAATGGCACTTCGTCTTTTGCCTCTTTAATAGTTCTGACATCAATCTTTCCTTTAATCACAGGGAAGCAATGTCGTGAATGTGACGAGTATCTTACACCTATTCTATTCTTCCAAAAACGATAATGATAATTTGGATACCACTGCTCATCTATTCTCACTTGATTTTCTGTTTCCCAGTAGTGAAAAGTTGGAAGTGCCCAAGCAAGCATGGAAGCGTCGGCAGCATCTTCTAGTTTAACTCTTACATCACCATCCAAACGTTCATCAGCATCTATACAAAACACCCAGTCTCCGTTGACTCGCTCAAGTGCTAGGTTGCGTTGTGAAGATTGTTTCCAACTTGTAGAATAACGTGTTGCTGCTTGAGAAAATAAATAAAGCCTAATTTTACCAGCAGTGTCAATACTTGCTCTATACTCCTCTATCAATCTTATAGTTTTGTCAAGAGAAA
>Ga0315284_10011265_pt1 | contig 12753 bp, 11 predicted proteins | sample YL17G09_16_MG_FD_203696 | JGI IMG/M metagenome (GOLD analysis project Ga0315284, IMG submission 203696) | Sediment microbial communities from Yellowstone Lake, YNP, Wyoming, USA - YL17G09_16 | ecosystem: Environmental > Aquatic > Freshwater > Lake > Sediment | place: USA: Wyoming | collected... | reverse complement strand
GCTCTCGGGCCTTCTCGTCTGCGGCCTGAGGGAACTTCTCGTCCCCGGTCCACGTAGTTAGGAGGTGTTTGTCCATGAGGACGAAGGTGAGGAGACTCCGCATGCAGGACTACGGATCCGCGGGATTGGCGCCAGCCCTTCCACGGGGCACTACCCGGGTGTGGCTGTCGCTCGCGCTGCTGATGGTGGCCCTTCTTGTGACCGTCCCGGTCTACTCCGGTCTGCCGACAAAGGCTCTGGTAATCGCCAACCGCTTCGGCTTGGCGGCCCTGTGGGGGCTTCTCGCCCTCGCGACCACGAGGACCGAGCGGCTCGCCTGGGCTCGCCCCGTGCTGCTGAGCCTGTTCGGCGTCTCGTTGGGATTCTCGCTGACCTACTTCGTCGGGGACGGGCTGGCCGCGTGGCTCGGACTCTCGACCGCCAGACCAATCGGGGCGGCGCTGGCCAAGCTGTCGGAGGCGCTCCCCATGTACGCCACCATCTTCCTGGCCGCCTTCCTGGCGAGACAGAGCCTTGCCTCGCTAGGCCTACGGAAGGGCCGGTTGTGGCTCAGTCTCGGGCTCGGCCTGCTCTCAGCGGTTCCGCTGCTGGGCATGGTCGCGTTGGACCCCGCCGGCGACATGAAGGCCCTGCTGGCAGTGCCCGCGGCGACCGTGCTGTCCTGGCTGCCGTGGATTGGGCTGTTCTCCATCGCGAACGGGTTCATGGAGGAGTTGTGGTTCCGGGGCTCCTGGTTCGGGGCGTTCAGGCGGGCGATCGGGTCACCCGCTGCCATGCACGTGACGAGCCTCGCCTTCGGCCTCGCGCACGTCATCGTGTATTGGGGCGTGCCGGCGATGTTCTTGCTGCTGGCGCCTGTGTGGCTCTACATGGGCTACGCGTATGCCTTCATCGTCCGCAAGACCGGGTCGCTGTGGGGGGCGGTTCTTTCCCACGCCATCGCGGACGCCCTGTTCCTGCTCGTCGCGTTCGGAAGCCGCGGGGGGCTGTAGGTCGAGAAGGGGGGCTCTTGAGATGGCGACGAAGGTTGCCTCAAAGGTGATGCTTAGCGTTCTTCTTGCGTGTCTTGTCCCGTGTCTGGCCGTGGGCGCCGGCTGCCGCGGGCCACAGCCATTTCCGCAGCTCAGCGGACCCTACCTGGGCCAGGAACCGCCGGGCCGCACACCGGAACTCTTCGCCCCGGACGTGCTCACGGAGGGCTTCCACAGCGTGACGGTGTTCTCACCGGATGGCACGGAGGTCTTCTGGGGGCCGCTCGACGGCTGGGACTCGTCCGGGAGCACTCCGCATCTTGAGACCATGAGACTGGTCGACGGCCTCTGGACCGCGCCGGCGGCGGCCTCGTTCTCCCAATCCGCCGACAGCCCATCATTCTCCCCGGATGGCAACCGCCTCTACTTCCTAAGCCGCAAACAGGGAGAGCCATCCGAGCGCATCTGGTACGCGGACAGGACCAGTGATGGGTGGTCGGCGCCGACCCTCCTGGCCGGGGCCACCAGCTCCATACCGGTCCACTGGCAGCTATCCCTGGCCTCGAACGGCGATCTCTACTTCGGCGGGCGAGTTGATGCTGCCAACCCCGACATCTATCGAGCCGAGCTGGTCGAGGGGCAGTACGACAAGGTCACGAGACTGGGCCCGACGGTAAACACCGATTGCTGGGAGTACAGCCCGTACGTGGCTCGCGACGGGTCCTACCTGCTCTTCTCACGGGCCAATGCGGGCCGGACGGACGGCGACCTGTACGTAAGCTTCCCGACGCAAGACGGGTCGTGGGGAGAGGCGCTGAAGCTTCCGAGCCCCATCAATAGCTCCGCCTTCGACCACTGTCCGTGGGTGTCCGACGATGGGAAATGGCTGTTCTTCACCAGGTCCAGGAATGGGTCACACCAGGTTTTCTGGGTCGACGCCAGCGTGATCGAGGACTTGCGACCCCGATAGCGGAAGCGGACCGGGGCTGACCTAGGGGGGAGGGGGCAATCCCTCCCCCTCAGCCCCTTCCCCATCCGTGTGGTCACCCATCCGGCGGAAGGGTGCCGATGAAGCCGACCAAGGGCTACCTTCAGCTGTCGGGTGACAAGGAGGCCGCGACCTAGAAGGGGCAGGCTAGCAAGACCCCGGCCGGAATCCACTGCCCGCAATGCCGCTAGTCGCTGCGGACGATGCAGGAAACCCGGTGCCACTCGCTCTCTCGGGCCCTGATTTTGTCCCGCAGGCGCCCGCGTACCTCCTGGATAAGACTCCTCGGCGCTGTGGGTCGAGCAGGGTCTCCCTGACCACCAGCCGGTTGACGTCGTCCAGAGATGGCGTGGGCCGCAATCGGCGAACCCAATTGACTAGGCATCCAGGCAGGCCGACCTTCCGCGAAGGCACCGGGGCTTCCCGTGAATTGAGCAACCCAACAATTGGCAGACTCTGTTACTACAGCCGTCCTGCCGGGGGGTCTTTGATTGCCACTGCTTGATGTCTACCAGAAGACGCCGTCTGAGCTGGCAGATGTGCACGTTCAGCGGATTGTGGGGTTCGCGGGCAAGCTGTCGGACGGAACCCCGACATCGCGCCAGCTACGGGATTACCTTGCTGTCGTCCCAACCGACGTCCTGACCAGGTACGCCGGGGAGTGCCTGGACGCCAAGTTCGACGGAAACGGCTTCACTCTGCAGGACATCGTCAACACCATGGGCCAACGTCTTGGCTTCGAGGTGACCTTCGGAAGATACCGCGGGGCACAAGGCCAGCTTGGGTTCGATGGTCTCTGGATCCCTCCGGGCGGGAAGGCCATGATTGTCGAGGTGAAGACCACCGACGCCTACCGCATTGACTTGGAGGTGATCGCCGGCTACCGCCGCTCTCTGGCTCGCGAGGGATTGGTAGCGGAGGACAACTCCTCAATGCTCATTGTGGTCGGCCGCGAGGACACCGGAGACCTAGAGGCGCAGATCAGGGGTTCCCGATACGCGTGGGACATGCGCCTCATCAGCGTGGACGCGCTGGCGCGGCTGGTCAAGGTGAAGGAAGACCTTGAAGACCCCGGCGTCGCCGACAGGATCTGCGGCATCCTGACGCCTCAGGAGTTCACCCGTGTGGACTCGATTATCGACTTGGTCTTCGCCACCGCGGAGGAGGTCGGCGAGGAACGGGGGCCGGAGTCTGCCGACGATAGTCAGGTCGTCGAGAAATCGGAGCTACGTTTCCGGGAGGCCTGCATCCGGAGAGTGGAACCCCACATCGGCCAGAGGCTGGTCAAGCGTTCGCGTTCCCTCTATGCCACCGCGGACGGAAGCACAGTGGTCGTGTGCGCGGTATCCCGCCAATACGAGAATGCCGGCGGCGCCGTCAGCTACTTCTTCTCCTTCCATAGCCACCAGAGAGAGACCCTGGAAAAGGCGCAGCGCGGGTACGTCGGGCTCGGCTGCGGGACAGACGAACTCGTCGTGCTCATCCCGTTCGAGAGGTTCGACGCCTGGCTGCAGGACGTTAACCCTACCGAGCGTCAAGACGGCAAGTTGATGTGGAACATGACGGTCGACATGGAGGACGGCAGGCCCGCGCTCCGGAGGCGCAAAGGCCTGGGACAGATCCCGCTAGGGGAGTACCTGGTTGGGTCACAGCCCACGGAAACCGGGGGGCCAACAGGCTAAGACGCCCCGGGTCGCCGCCGCGTGCCATGGTCCTGCCGAGTCTTAGAAGCACCCTTCCGGCTCGAGCTACACTGTGAGCGAGCCGTCCACCCCGACAAGGAGCTCTGGGACGACGAAACGGACCTGAACCTCGGGCTCTTCTTCCAGGCGTTTGTTTCTCTCGTGGTAAGGAGCGCAAGACTGGTCCCAGACCTGGGGCTCGTCAGGCTGACTCTTGAAGTGGGCACCGATAGGCCCGGGCAAGACGTGGCCGCTTGGTGTTGACCTGGGGGTCGGGAGGAAAGGGGAGGATGAAGAAACCGAGAAGACGGGCGAAATCCTTCGCCTTGTCCCAGACCAGATCCAGTAGGAGCCACCGGTGAGGTTCGCGCGGTGGGCGAGCAGGCGGTTTCGCAGCCTTTCCGACTCCCCGACCTAGTACAGGTAGAACCGCCCATCAATGGGGATCGACCAGAGGTGCGCGCCGGCCAGGCCTGGCTCAATGTCGTCCACTTGGGCGCAGCCAGGAGCCTTCCGTCACGGCCACGGTCGCCCTTTGACTCCTCGACCGTTCCCGGCCTGCCGAAAGCCCGGGTCGAGGAACTGGCCACCGGCCGCTTCATCAGCGCTCACGAGTGTGTGATCCTGGTCGGGAACCCCGGCACGAGGAAAGCCCACATCCTACTCGGCCTCGGAATGGAGACCATTCGTCACAGCTTCCGGGTCCGGTTCGTCACGGCGCCTTGGTGAACGAACTGCTGCTCGCCCGGGATGCTCGGGTACGTTCCCTTTAGCCGCGAGGCCGCGCAGCTTCTCTTCGAGTTAGTCTTCGCCGCTACGAGACTCGGGCACCGCACGATGCACCCTCCGGCCCAGGAGACTTCCGCCACGGCGCCGAAACCGGCGGCAAGCCCTGCCCTGGGCCCATGGCGCGAGAAGCCTGGGGCTGCGTGCTTGAGAGGAGAAGCGACTACCGCGATGACCCCGATCCAAGAGAGATACGTCTCCGTCCGCCTGCCCGAGTCTTTGCTCTTCGAGGTCGACGCCTGGGCCGGCCCGGAGTACCGCGAAGTGTTCATCGCCAACACCCTCCATGAGGTCCTCTGCGACGCCAAACAACGTGGCCTGACCCCGGCCGTCGTCGGCTGCCTGGAGGAAGCCGGCATGGACATGCTGGAGGCCCAGGATTATGCCGCGGCGCGGCTCATCTTCCAGCGGATCACCCACTTCAAACCCGACTACGCCGAGGCCTGGGTCTTTCTCGGAAACATCGAGTATCGCTGTGAGCGCTACGCGATGGCCGGCCGCTTGCACCGCAAGGCCGAAAGGCTCGCCAAGGCCGACCTGGAGCGTCAATTCGGCAGCCTCGCGAAGATCCGCCTCTGGTGGAGCGAAATCGACACTCGCACCTACATGCGGGCCCGCTACAACCTTGGCCTGGTCCTGTGGAACCAGGGCAAGCGCGACGACGCCCTGCGGATCTTCCAGGAGCTCGTCCGCCTGGACCGCCAGAATCATCTCGGCGCCCGCTTCATGGTCAAGGAGCTGGCAGGCAGTACGAGACGCACCCCTAAGGGCCGCTCCGCGCACCATGCCCCCAAGCGCAGCAACGGCAGCCCGGAGCCCTGTGGTCCAGAGCCGGGCGAAGCCGGCGGACGTTCCCGGACGGATCCAGGCGGAACGCCAACGAGCAGCAGTCACTGAGGGAGGCGGTCCTGTGCGCTTCGAGGTTTGGGTCCCCATGCTCAGCAACTGCGCCCATGTCCTCGGGGCCCTCGGGCCCTACCGCGCCTTGATACCCCCATCGGTCAAGCTCGAGCTTCCCGATAGCCCATCCTTCGTGAGCCTCCAGCGGCACAGTGAGGATTTCGCTGCCTTCCGTGGCGGAAGGGACCTCTTCGCCGCGCTCACGACACTATCGGCCTGCGGCTATGAGGGGCCGCTCCTCGCTGAGATTGTCAACGAGCGCCTGGCCGTAGACGAACAGCTACAGGGGCGAACGCTGGACCGCCTTGCCGGGCCTTGGCTCTCTTTGTGGTCCGACGCTATCCAGGTCTACCAAGCGGTCTGGCCGGTGGTACGCGGACGGCTGGACCGCTCGGCATCGCGGCTCAGGAGCAGGCTGAGGCACGGCGCGACCAAGACCGAGGAACTCGTTCGCGCCGCAATACGGCCCAGAAGTGGCGGCCTCGCGGAACTGGTCATAGTGGCTCTAGTAGAGCCAGCCATCGGGATGCACCGCGCGGCTGACCGGGTGGTCATCCTGGAGGCGCTGCCCTATCTTTGGCCATACTGCCTCACTCACGAAGTGGTCCATGCCGTCCTTCCACAGTACCGCCTTGACTCTCCCGTCCACCAGTTGGCCGGCGAACTCCTGACCGATCTGGCCGCCGAGACTTTGGGCCGTTCTCTGGCTGAGCCGGGGTATCGAGGGTTCAAACCGCTCGACGGGTTCGCGGAGCGCTGGGACGGCTGGAAGCTCAGCTACGGCTCAGGCCTTCTCACCACGGCTGGCACAGCCCGCGCGCGAGCCGTCGAGGTGTGGGACGCCTACGCCTCCTCTGGAGAAGCCTTCGAGGACGCCATCGATCGCCTGGCGGCCGCTCTCCTGGGCTAACCAGTCCGGCGGGCGGAGGGGGGTAGCCCCTCCACGTAGACACTGTCTCCGTCGCCGTGGAAGGCGCGGTGGAGAAGGGTCACCCTAGCCGCAGTCCCCGCTCGGCGGAAAACAGCCCTAGGTCGCGCTCGACCGTGTCCAGGTGGAACTTCTCGTGGTAGGGGAAGCGCCGGAAGACCTTGCGCGTGGTCCAGACCTCGCGGTCCTTCTTGCGCTGCAGGGATAGCTCGGCGTGGGACAGGTTCTCCAGCTTGTCCAGGGCGCGGCGGCGGTTCAGGTCAAGCTTGTGCCAGGCGTCCCGCGCCCGCGGCAGGTGAGGCAGGTCGTCCCACAGGCGGGTGAGGTACCAGCGGTCGCAGTCGGCGATGTGGCGTAGCTGCTCCTCGATGGTCTTCCGTCGCGGCAGAGAGCGGTAGGCGTAGGCCTCGGGCGGGACGCGGTCCTTGAGGGCGAGGAACCGCGTCCGGATGCAGGCCAACACCGCGAGGAAGCCGGGAACCTCGGACCGGAGGACCGGGATGAGGTCTGGCTCGAAGGTGGCGTTGGTGCGCCCGTTGGCCACCTGGTAGAGGGCCCGGACAGTCTCGGCGACGACGAGTTCGGGGACATCACCGTCGCCCCAGGGCTCCTCGAGGAGGCCGAGCAGGCTACCGCCTGCGCCCGGTGGGTTGCCGGCAGCGCCCGGGAGGTTGCCGCCAGCCAGGAACCGCCGTAGCCGGGCCGCTTCGGCCGGAGCCGCCGCCAGTGCCTCCTCGAAGCTCGCCCCTCGGGCGAGAAGCCCCGGCGGGTCGAAGGTGTAGAGAAGACAACCGCCGTCGCCTCCAATCTCCACGTAGACTCTGAGATGCGCCATGCCAATCACCCCTCTCCCTGCCACCGAACGTCTATTCGGGACTGCCGGTTCAAGACCTCCGCGGACCTCCGTCGCAATCTGGTCGGTGGAGGACACGCGGAGTCCCCCGGGCCTTATCGTCGGGACGAGGTCTCTCACCGCTCTGGCTTGCGCGAAGACGCCCGAACGCGCTTGACCACGATGGCGGCCGCCTCGGCCACCGGCGAGGCCGGCAGGAAACAACTGGGGTCAGTGGAAACGGGGCATCAGTCCGAACTGGAAGCCGGAGGGATGCCGCGTGACCAATCCCAAACGACTGTTCAGGTTCTGGGTGTTGGCTCTGATCCTGGTGACCCTGCCGCCGCTTGGATCACTCGGCTGCCGGGGCTCAGGCCAGGTGGTGGACGGCGACACCGGGACGGGCCCGGGCACTGGCACGACGGAGGGTATTACCGGAGCCGAGGCCACCAGCGGCGGCGCGCTGCTTTGGGTTTGGCCGCCGCCCCCGCGTGCCGGGGGTACGGGGCCAACGCCGCCGGCCGACCTCAATGACCCTCCCGCCGCGTACTTCCGCTTCGCCGGCGTTCCCGCCCCCGGGAGTCTTAAGGTATCCGTCAACCCTTCCGTGCCGCACGACGTCTACTACACAGGCAACGTCGTCATGGTCGTCCCTGATAAGCCCGAACCTGGTACCGTCTACGACGTCGCCGTCAACGACTCCGCCACGGGAACTCTGCTCGGCCGGGCGTCCGTGACCGCCACCGAGCAGCCGGGGCATCCGCCGCAAGTCCTCATCGCCGAAGTGCGTGACATTTCCATCCGGCTCGGCGGCACCGGGGTAGCGGTCAGGTCCGTGACCGGCCCCAGCTTCCCGCCGCTCACCGATGGGGCGATCGTCACAGTCTCCTTTGGCACGGTCATCGTCAACGTCCGAGCGCCCAGCCAAGTGTCGGAGGAGGCTTTTCGGTCCGCCGTGGTTCTGAAACCGCCTTTCGAGCCGCCCCGCCAGGCCATGTACGCCCCCGACCCTGAGGGTGGAACCCAGATGTGGGCAGAGTGGCCGGGCGTCGAGTCCTCCGCCTCTTTCCCCGACATCGCGGCGTTCAATTACGGTAACGCCCAGTTCCCCAACCCGCAAGCCATCGCGGAGTCGGGCCAAGCCCCGAAAGGGTTTGCCCTGGAGATGACCGTGACCGTCGATGCGGCCAAGCTCCCACCCGCGACCGGGTTCGCGGCCCTGACGGGCGAGGACGGGCACCTTCGGATCCGCATCGTGCGGAAGACCGCCGCCAGGTACACCGTCGCCTGCGGCGAGAACCTGCACGGTCCCGAAGTTGCCGCTCCCTCAAGCGGCGCGAGCACCATCTTGCCCTATCCTGGTTACCGGGACCAGTGGTCGCTGCGACCGGAACCGCACGCCCTGGTCTTCACCTTCAGCAAGCCGATGGATAGGGGGTCGGTCGAGCGCTCCATCGTCGGGCGGGCCTCCGCACCGGGTTCCCTGGTCTGGACCTTCGACTGGCGCTCCGATCGCGTGGTTGAGGTGAGGGTCAGCCCGGCACAAGGTGCGAGCTCGGGGCCGGGCTCGGCGTCCATGGAACTGCTGTCGAACCCGGTCGCCGTCGATGCCGAGGGACTCCCCCTGTGGTTTGACGATACTCTCTGGCTGCGCTGGAGCGAGGCAGTCGAGCTGGCCAGAGTGCCGGCCGTGGCCCCCGAAGGCAAAGAAACCGGCGGCGACACCTCACGGCCCTGGATCCACGCGAGCCGCATACCCACCGGGGCCGAGGTGGTGGACGTAAGTGAGGGCGGGCCTTACGACTACGCTCTTGTCGCTCTCGAGCCCTGCCGGGAGCCTCAGGGCATCGCCCCCGCCCGCTACGTGACCTGGGTAGGGCTTTCCGGAGTCTCCAGGGAGTGGGTGGACCTCAGCGGAAAAGTCAGGCCGTGCCTCCGCGCCCAGCTTGTCGATGCCACGCACGTCTTCCTCGACCGCCACGACGGCTGGGACATCGTCGATGTCGGCGGGAGTCGGGACGCCGATGGGATCACCAGCGTCAACCTCAACGTCGAGTGCCGCTGGCTCGGGCTCTTGCCCAGCCCCGACGGGGAGACGGTGGCCGCATTTCGCTCCGATTGGCCTACGTCGGAAGAGGGCTGGCAGGAGGACACGTTGGTCGGCCTCGTCCTCTATGACCTCGAGGGGCGCGAGATGGCCGAGACCGGAGGCGTAACATGGGTGAACCCCCGCAACGGCTCCCCGTACTCCCGCATTCCCGCAGCCTGGCTCCCGGACGGAAAGGGCCTCGTGTTCGTCGACCGGATGGCGCAGCCCGCGGCGACCCGGCTCATGCGCCTCGATATCCCGGACGGTAGTCCCGCGTCGCCAGTGCCAATCCCGGGAACAGAAGGGGCGACCCTAAGCCAGGAGGATACGCTGGCAGCCTTCGAGTATGTGGTCCCCGGGCAGGGTGGCTCGGCGGCGGTTCTCGCCTGCAGCCTCTTCGATGCCCCCGATGCAGGGCCCGCCCGCTTCCGACTCATCGACCTCGCGACCGGGAAGGACCTCTTTGCCGCCCGCGCGGGCGAGAACGGCCTGCCCGAGAGCATCCAGCGGTGCCTTCCGTCGCCCAACGGACGTTTCGTGGCGGTGTCGGGAGACGACCGCACCGTCGTCCTCGATGTTGATGCCCTGTGGGCCGGAAGCGACGGACCCGCGCCGGGCAGTCAAGTCATCTGCTCCACCCACGAGGGTACCGTCGTGGACTGGTCTGCGGACAGCCTGTGGCTATACGTCAACCGGCCTGGGGGATGGTCTCCTTAGTCGCGATGAACGAGGCTGGCCCCAATCGTTGCACGTAGGGGGTAGGCAGAGTGAGGCGAGCCGCTAGCGTCATCGGCATCATCGGAGGTGCGCTAGGGCTAATCACCGCCACAACTACCGGGCTTATCGGGCTTGCGCTGACGCTGATGCCAGGTTTAGGCCTGCCCTCTGTCTCCGGCCTGCTGCAGGTGGTCGTTCCGATCGCGGCTCTGTTCGCCGCGGTGCGGGCCATGCGCGAGCCTCCTTTGGCTGGAACGCTGCTTACCGGCTGCGGGGTGGCCGCCTCGCTGCTCCTCAACTACTTCCAGGCCCTCTTCTACCTGGTCGCCGGCGTGCTGGCCCTCCTCGGAGAGAGGGAGACCCCCGAGGATTCACCCCAAGCCGCCGCAGTCGTCTCTGCCCGCCCGTTGCCGGCCTGGCTCCCCGGGGCCGGCTGCATCGCGGCCATCTCGGCGGTGGCGGCCGGGTTCGCGTCCGGGGTGAATGCCCTTGGCCACGGGTCGGAAGCCGGGAGCTTCGCCCTCGTCGTCGTGCTCGTCGGGCTCGTCGCGGCCGTTTCGAGCGGCCTCGGGCTGGCCGGCGCCGTGATGTGCGCCAGGCGACCTTGGGAAGGTGGCCTCCTGATGACCGCGGGAGGGCTGCTCACGGCAATCGCGTCGCTGATCATCGCGTCGGTCATGCCGCCCTTCGGCTTGTGGGGTCTGGCCTCCGGCGCCGCTCTAGCCGTGGCCGGCACGAAGGCGCGGGCCTCGGCCCGCCGGCAGACTAGGGGTCCGGCGAGCCCGGCGCCACAAGTGGCCGACCACGCTGCGGGTCCGGCGCCGGCAAGCCGCCCGCTACCCAGGGTTAGCGCTACCCTGATCGCTGTGGCGATCTTGGCCGGCCTCTATGCCGGAGGGCGTGCCCTGGGGTTTGACCTCGCCCTCAAGGCAGTCTTTCCTGAGGTTCTCGGACCCCGCCTTGAGGTTTCCGTGGTCACGCCCTTGGCGGCGGAAGGTTGTCTCGCCGTCGGACCGGTGACGTTGATCCGCGACCACGGGTGGTTGGACAACAGGACGGTCTGGGTCAGGGGCGACCGCGACTGGAGCGAGGCCTCCGTCGTAATCGCCGACCTGGGTGGGGAAGCGCGGCAGTTCACTCTCACCGACGACCCCTCGACCATTCGGGGAGACTTCTTCTTCTTAAAGGACCACGCGGGATTCGTGTTCTCGTCGATCTCCCTCTCGACTCTCGGAGCCCGCGACGAAGTCCGGTTGTCTCTGTTCGTGCCCCTTCGAACAACTCCCCGAGGGCGATTGGCTGTTTGTCTTCCCGGTGGGTCCTCGGTGAAGAGAGAGGGATCAGCGGAGTCCTTCTCAAGCCAGAAGGTGAGGAATCCTGGCCGGAAGGGTCTAGGATCAGACTGACGAAACAAGTTGCCCGGGGCGGCCGTAGGGTAACAGGGGAGGTGACAAGGCGTGGACCTTGAGCACATTCTGGGTTGGGGCTCCCCTATCGGATTGGCGATCTTCTTGGCTGGGTTCGGCCTTTTCGTCTGGCTGACCTCGGCGGCAACCAAGCGGCGGTGATGGGCGCCTCATACACTCGCCGGCAACATGCCAGGCGGGTGCTCCACCTAGCCAAACAGAACCCTCGCCCCCCGCAGACCAAGCACAAGTTCGATGGCTCCCCCGAGGGCACCCATGACCGTTGCCGCAATCCTCAAGGGGGCGCTCCCGTAGCGCTCGCTCATAGGGGCTTCCTGTAGCGGAGCCGCTTGGGGCGGACTCGCGGGATGGTGGCGGGATGGGCGGGGGTGTACCGATAGGAGCGGCCACCCTAACGGCGAATAGGGAGTGTGGGTTGGCCGGGAGGTTCTTCTGGCGGACAAGCAGATTAGCCCTGCGCCCTAGGAGAGCGAACCTTGGACGGCTTCTCGCTGCGCGAATGGTGTCGGGTCCTTTTCTACGTCTCGGTGGCAGGTCTCCTGGTTCTCAAGTGGTACACTATCCAGCCCTTCATGCGGGGTCCGGTCCGTCTTCCGGATGGACTCCCCTACCCGAAGGTAGTCGACCGTCTCGCCCGCGAGATTGAGACCGCCTACCCCTACCTCGAGGATAAGGGCCTTGACTGGCCCGCCGTCCGGAACAGAGCGGTAGAGACGGCCCGCAACATCGGGGATGAACGGGCGCTTACTCGGTCCCTGGTCATGCTTCTGGCCGAGCTGAACGACCTCCACGCCACGGTATTCTCTCCTTCCCTGGTCGAGGAGTTCGGCCGGCATCCGGGGCTCGTCCTGAGGCTCATCGGCGGCCCGGCTTACGTTGAGAGAGCCCTGGAAGGGGCGCCCGGCGATGGCGTGCGGTCGGTCCCCGGCGCCGCGTTGGCGCCCGGCACGGAGATCCTCCTGATAGATGGCACTCCGGTCGAAGAGGCGACGTCCCGCCTCCAGGTTGCCGACAGCCCTTTCGGGACCGCCTGGCGCCGGGGGCGGACCGAGAAGCTTCTGCTCCTCGGCCCTCGCGACAGCGTCGTCCGATTGCGGTACCGCACTCCTGACGGAAAGGAGGGTGAGATCGGGCTGAACCGAACCCACTCCGCCTTTCGCGCTTCCCCGGGTCCCCCGACCTCCCGAGTGCTCCGCGGCGGTGTTGGCTACGTCGCGTTTCCGCTCTTCCTCAGGGCAAAGCCGAGGTCGATGCCCCCGGCCCTGGTCCCCCGCCCGGAGCCAAGATACCTGAACCATCTCTCTAACTCGGGTTTGACAGCGCTGAATCCGAAGTCCTTGTGGGACAAGGGTTTCAGGCGTCGCGGGGCTGACGTACCACAACAGTCCTTCTGGTGGTCGGTCTAGTGGCGTGGCATCTCGCTGACGTGAGCC
>Ga0315284_10011263_pt1 | contig 12754 bp, 5 predicted proteins | sample YL17G09_16_MG_FD_203696 | JGI IMG/M metagenome (GOLD analysis project Ga0315284, IMG submission 203696) | Sediment microbial communities from Yellowstone Lake, YNP, Wyoming, USA - YL17G09_16 | ecosystem: Environmental > Aquatic > Freshwater > Lake > Sediment | place: USA: Wyoming | collected... | reverse complement strand
CATGTACTAACTTCATATTTGTTTAATGAGTTATAAATATTCTTTATACTTGGAACTAAACGTGAATTGTTAACTACAAATGGGGTTTTCGCAAAAGAGGACGATGAATCTGAAAAACTTCTGAAATTTAATACTCCGCCCGCTGAATCTAAGATACTCTTACCACCAAAGAATGTTGAATGTCTTCTATTATAATTTAAATCATCTCCACCTTGATACCATACCATTAATATAGTTTTAGTATTTTCATTAATAAAAACTTCCATTGGATAATTGTTATCTCTATTTCTTGATGGAGAAGATACAAATGAAAATCTATATCTGTCCCAATCGGCTATATTTACAACCGATTTAGCGCTATCATCGGCTTTAAATGTTAAATTTAATCCAGTTATTATAGTATCTACACCGTCTTTAAAATCATTATAATATAACATAGATGTACGATCCTTTATATACGCGTTATCAATACTGGAATAAACAAATTTAGAAAATATATCCACCGATGGATTCTCTAATATTAATTCTTTTATAGTTTTATAATATGTGCTTCCATCATCAGTATAAACCACAACATCATTAATATCATAATAAACATAACTTTCCCAGGCTCTAGTGGCTGGTGATAAGTATTTAAATACAGGATAAGAAATTTCATCAGAAAAGCTACCATCTTTTGTTGGGATATAATTTATTCTATTTTCCAATCCACTAGAATCCAATAATAATCTAAATGGCATGTTTCTACAATCACTGCCTAATCCTACCCATTTAGCTACAGTTGGAACAGTTAATCCATATCTTAGAGTTGTAGATGTATCATAGAAGTCATCAAGATATTCTTCAGAATAATTATTTTTATAAGATGAAAATGTTTTTGTTCCATTTAAAACATCATATGTAACAATCATTTTTGATGTGGTAGCAATTGAAGCTTCTCCATTAAATGTATTAAATGGTCTGGTTGGAAAAATAGTAGTTGTGTCAGAATTTATCGTTAATGTTCCAAAACCACTTATCACATTATATGAACCTCTTGCCGATATATTACAAATTGAATTATCCGGTATTTGTAATAAATAAGTTGAAACATCATCCTCTCTCGCATATTTATATTCACTTTGAAAATTTAAACGCGAGGAGTCATAAACAGTAAAATCTATATCCTTAACAGGATTTATTCCCATTAGGGATATAGATAACGGATATATAGAGTAAGCATTCCACATAACACCCACAGTAGAAATAGGTCTCTTGGTTATAACTAAAATTTTATCATCTTCTTCAGTTTCATCTCCTGGATCCAGTACATATAAATATGAACGATTTAACGCGGTACTTACATCAAACGATTCTATAAGTCTATATTGATTATCTGTAGAGTGATACAAGATATTATCTTCAAAATATGCAGTCATAGAAGAATCCAATGAATAAGAGTAATATCCAGACGGATCAAACATATCTATTGTAATTGACATCCTATCACCAAATAATTCAAAGTTTATTGGGCCGAATGAAGAATCATATCTAACTCTTTCAAAATCTGCATCGGATGGTGATAAAACACCATAAAAAATGATATCATTACAATTGGCGGCTGTGTTAAAAATACTCGATGGATCATCAACATTATCAACAGTTTGTGCAGTCAATCTCTGAAATTTAAAAACATTTCCGAGAGCCCACTCCTTTATTTCTAAAGATAATGCGTATTCTTTTTTAGCTTTAGTCTCTATTGGAAAATTTAAATAGCCTTCAAATACATCAAATGCTCTTTCTATCGCGTCAATCTGATCATTCATTGTTCCTTTACTGGAGAAACAAGTACGATAAATTGTTGGATATCCTATTGATGAATAAGATGATGCATATGTAAATGATTGTCCGGCTTCTAGCAGATCTATATTTGTAGAATATACTTCCCATATTTCATTACTGGTTTCATTTATTACTCTTAAATGTTCCCCTTGATTTAATAAATTATTTAATTTAAATGAAATAAACGGTCTTAGATCTTCTCTCTCAACAACTGCTGCAGAAAATATATTATCATTTGGTTTATTGATCCAATCTTCTATAAATTCTCTATTTATACCATTAACATCTTTTACATTAGATATTCTCCTTATTTCGCGTCCATCATTTATAGAAAAAATTCTATTTTTATATGTGACATTTATATCTCCATCATATCCATTAAATATTGAAGAATCAAAAAATAAAGAAGAATCTTTACCATCTAAAGATATTAACTCAACTACTGAAGTATCTATATTTTCACAATAATAAGTTACATTATATAATTCATTTTCTGTTAAATAAAGTCCAAAATAACGATTCATTTTATACATACTGGGATCATCATCAGAAAATGCGTATTCCATATTAATTAAGTTTGGACAAAGAAGGTTCAATCTTTCAAATCCATTGGAAACAAATGCATTTAAATCAGTAAGAGTACTTTGTTGATCAAAGAAATATGTAGTTTCAGATCTACCTGTTAATACACCCTTGTCAACTGCAATACCATACCAAGTATTTGGATCGGGATCTTTAGTAGTAACAGGATCGCTTAAAGAAAGAAATACTGATGATTTAATTTCGAGTAAATCATCTAAATAGTTTCTCATATAAATTCCAAGTGGAACGTCTTCTTTAAAACTCCATGATTTAACAATTTCACCACCTTCTACATATGTTTTTGCCAATTCCTTAAGAGATAAAGAATTATATGTTTCTGTATTGTAAGGTCCTGAAACTCTAAATATAGTAAAGTAATCCGGTAAATTGTTATTTATCCATAATGGGGCTAACATAGAATAGTCTTCTTCATATAATTCATCTTCAAATAATCTTGCTCCATACGTATATGTGTGATTATATTGTTTATAATAGTCTGTTTTTGGAATTGCTATATTAAGAGTGTTTTCCTTATCTACTCTATACATTTCGCCTCTCGGTAAAGTTGAGAATGTTCTTCTTATATCCCCTGATAGAATACTGTTTGCTGATAACTTTTGTTTTCTATATAATTTATTATTTAAGATATCAGAAATTTTAAATGTGTCTAAATATATTAGATCAGATGAGTCAACTACAAGTTTTACATTTCCAGTGAATTTAGGATTAGTTCTCAAAACTAAATACGAAGCGTTATCATCATTTTGTATGTTTGATGTTTCATAAACATTAATTTCTCCATTTATTAAAAATGGTCTATTTAATATTGATATATCATGAGTTTTTATTCTATAACATAATACAGAATTAATGGATTGCCATACAGTAGGTGTAGCATTAGTAGATGCTTCGAATACTACATATGCGCTTGAAGTACCAGCAGATAAAGTATGAGTCCAATGATTCATTCCTGCAGATAAATTATAATAACTCGGATCCGCAAGTCCTATTTCTTGGATATAAAATGATGGTAATACATTAGTGGGAGTTGTTATACTTATATCAATAACTAAATTAATAGAAACATCAAATGTATTTGAACGTGTATAATTAGGATAATAGCCTGCGCCTACAAGAAAATCTTTGCCCCTGGGAACGAAAGATGAAAGCCCATAATTCGTCCATGATTTTATACATTCAGAAGCGCTGTATATACTAAAAACTTGATCAAAATCTTCTGTTTTTCTTGTATAAATGTGAAATGATGTAATTGATGGGTCTCTAAATGGGCCGCCTAACATTAATTTATAATCATCGCTATAAGAATATAAAAGACAAGCATCTATTCCATTTACATAATAGGTCTCTGTCGGAAATCCATTTCCAACTCCATTATATGGAACAAAATAATTACTTGGATCCCCTGGTCTAGAAATAAATGTCAAAAAGGCCTCAGGATTCTGAGAAGTTAATATAATAGTTCCATTATTATCAAAGTTATAAATCATAAGTCTGTAAATATTGATGAAGATGAATCCACTAATAATTGAATTATAGATTGTAATGTTACTGTTTTTCTAGAATTTCTTGCTTGATTTCTCACAGTTACATAATGTAAATCTTCAAAATCATCAAGAAATGTTTGCAAATTAGATGTCACCACAGAACTAGCCACACCAGTTGCCTCATCCACTATTGAATCAACATCATAAGAAAGATATTGAGCCTGATGTTTGAAATATGTACCAGTTCCACTATTTGGATTAGGTATACTATCATTTAAGTGAGTATTTACTCCGGCAGACTCTAATGTTTCATCTAATTTAATTGTTTCTTCTTCTGCAACAGAGTCTTCTAATATTTTTTGTACTTGATCAGAACCCTCTAAATTAGAAGGAAATTCTACCATTATAACATTAGACCACTCAGATCTTTGCGGATTTGCGGGCCATCCAGCTTCACTAATCGAACGTATTTTGATTTGAACCTTTTCGCCTTTTGTTATTGGAATATCTAATTGATTTATGTTTATAGTTTCTCCATCAGCAACATTTTCATCTAACCATTCATATAAGCCCTTTGTGCGATTATATCGTTTCTTTCTAATAGGTGTTGTGACAGAATTCCAATCAGAAAATGTTCCAGTTACCATTTGTCCTGTTGAAGGATCTAAATAAGTATATTTATTAAGAGGATTACCCGTATTATCCAATCTTAGATACCTGTACCATATTTCAAATTGAATAATTTCCTGTGCTCTTTCATTTGAATTAAAACTAAATCTTTTGCCAGTAGGGATATTGAAGAAACCTCTCACTCTATACTTTGGATTAGTATCAACAGCATTATTTTCATATGCTAATGTAGCCAAAGATTTTACTAAAGATTGATATTCTATTGTTTTCTTACTTAATTGATCTATATTATAGTCTATCTTACTCTGTAAATTAGATCTTTCACCGGCATCTGTTATTTCGACTAATTGAGCCTTTTGTAATGAAATTGTACTCTTGAGAGAATTAATTATGGATTTTGTACTTTCAATTTGTGTTTGCGTCTTTTTTATATAATCTGTGTCCAACGCCGCATTAATCTGGTTATTGATTTGATTTACTCCGAATTGAGAAGCCACTAGAATTGGCGCGTCAGGTTGTACTCCATAAAAAGATGAAACGAATTTTTCCTTAGCCTGTCCTTCTAATTCCTTTCCAAAATCTACAACATTATTAAAATAATATGTTTCAAATGATATACTATTATTACTTGATAAAAGTAAATCTCCTGAATAAAAAGAAATAGCATTTCCCCAATCATCACCAATAATATTAAAATCATCATTAACGCCTTTTATAAAAACAGATTGACATTCGCTATACCCTACTGGAATTTGTATGGTTTTTTCTTCAAATGGAGTTACGTAAATATCCAAAAATGAATTAATATTAGGAGATCCAAGTCCAACTATTGTAGTTAAAGTAACTCTTTTTTCTGTAACTTCAATATCAGTAATTTTAAAGATATTATCATTAAATCTTAATTGATCTCCTGTTTTGAGTTGAACATTTTTAACAACCAAATTATCAGAAGTTAATCCATAATTTATTGTATTTAAATAATACCATTGTTTCCCACTTATTGTTGGTTTCTTTAACACTCTAAATCTTCCTGTATATTTGTTTGATTTAAGAGGTAAATTTTGAACCTCTTCATCTAACCAATAACTTTTTCCATATCTGTCCAATAAAGTAGTTAAATCATAATATGTCAAAGATTTAATACTATTAATAACATTATTTCTGAACCATGTTGTTTCATCATCATTAAAATTATCAAAAATAACTCTTCTAACCACTACTCTATCAGATTGGTCATCTATTTTTCTTTTTAAATTGAATTCAACATACATCTGTGGAAATATCATAGACTCAAAGAACCAATTATTTCTAACATTAAATGTTGTTGGAGAAGCAATATCTTTTATTGAAGTAGGCGCTTTAGCTACTGGAATAGTTTTCACTTCTCTATAAGTTCCATCTTTTAGAAGAACTATTCCCTTTCCTGACACAAAAGTATCCATATTATTTGTAACTCTGGATAATTCTGAGAGAACATGATTATATGATGGAATAGAATATTTATAAATGGATGTATCTCCAGTGACCGCATCTTTTCCTTCTATCTGAATTACAACAGTATCATCTTTTGTTGTTATAGTATTATTTAGCTTTATTAGAGATTCTAAAGCTATATTTGTACTTTTTGTTAAACTATTTACTGTTTCAGTAAATGAGGAACTAACTCTTGTCATATTTTAAATTAATTTTGCTTTAATTTCTTTAATTTCAGACGATAATTTTTCTATCGTCCTTTTTAAATCTTCATTTTCTTTTTTCAACTGCATAACGCCCTTATGAAGATATGGTAATATTTCTGTTTCAACAATGGTATATGCTTTCTCCTTTTCCATGTAAGGAAACATATCTGGTATAAATTCAACCCCTTCTTGAGCTATCCATCCAGTTCTGATATTATTATCTTTGTCACTTTTAAAAATGAATTGTTTTGGTTCAAATCTTGATAATACACTTAATGCATCAATTTTCCATTCTTTAACATCTTTCTTAAATTTTATATCGGATGTTTGCACCACCACCTGTCCTGCTGGCGTGCCGGTCGAAGTCCATCTCAAATATTGTGTACCTCCACCTAATGACAAACCAGTAAAATATATCGATGGTTGGTTTGAAATTATTCTATCACCCTGAACATCAAATACTGTTCCATTACCATTATCAACCTTCAATATTGAGTAAGCTCCAGTCGCAGCGCTTTTAACGCGAAATCCTGGACCTAAACTATTTTTTTGTTCAAAATATCCAGGTTCTAATGTAGCAGAACTTATATAACCTTTAAACATCCCATTAATTACATCAAAATCACCAACAACAGATGAATCAGCAGAAAACATATTTTTTCCATAAGTTACAACCCCCGTTGTTGTGTTATAATATAAAACATTTGTAGTAATTGTATTTGGCAATATAGGAGCTATTCTTATATCATTGACGCTTATATCTATTTGACTTGTAGAAAATTTAACTACTTTCTGATTATTAACTAAAAATTCAAGTGAAGTATGATTTTGTCTTAAATGACTTGCTGAATTTCCTTTTCTGAAATACAATCCTCCATCAGTTAAATTTCTATAATATAGAAATATGTAATCTGTTTCTTTATAAACAGTGGTAGGACTTTGGAGTTTTATTCCGTGCGTGTAAATTAATGGAGTAAACGAAGCTGATCCAGAACTTACGTCAGGATATACTGCGTTTATTTTAGTATTACCAACATTAAACTTATTCATTGCAAAATCTCCATATACATGAAGTGAACCATCAATATATACATTCTTTGATGAATCAAGCCGCATAATGTAATTTCGATCTCCTGAATAAAATTCTATAGATCTATTATTTGTCGACGCTCCAATTTGTAATGGACTGCCATAACTCAATAATACATTTTGACTAACATCCCTAATTGCACTCTCAAGAATTATATCTCTTACTTTCATACTCGAATCGATATGAAGCGAATATTTAGGATCATTTGTAAATATTCCTATTCTGCCATTCTTCATATAAATAGATGAATCTATTAATGGATCATCGCCAGAAGAAAATAAGGGAACCGTATTTTCAGTTCCCGTTATATCTCTTCCAATGTCATCAACAACATATTCTAATTCTGTTAAGTCATTTACTAATTCAGTCTGTGTTTCTTTCATTTCAGAATACTGATCATAAATATAACTCATTGTCGCATTTTGTTGAGATAGAATATTAACACTTCTTTCTAAATTATAGAATACTTCATTCCAATCTTCCGCATATAATTGATCACTAGTAGCCTCATCTACAATTACAGCAGTAGTATTATCTAATATATTATCTGTCTTAATGTTTAATCTCAATGAATATGAGGTACCAAATCCTGTTGCAGTACTCATTATTTTTTCTAGAGAAGGAAGAGTTATACCAACACCTCCCGTAGTAATATACGAAGAATTTCCAGATGGCGCGTCTAAGAACATTACACCTAAAAGATTAGTGGCCAAGACTTCGTCCATCGTTGAGTTATAAACAGTGTAATATATTAAAACTGTATTGAAATAAAACGCATCGCTAATTGAATCCTCAATAGCTATTTTATCCCATGTTAAAGCAGTATCAGCATAAATCGACTTTAATTGCTGTAAATCTAATTCAAGAGTTACACAATCTAGATTTGATCTTCTAAAATAAACAGAATTACCCCCACCAGACGCCTCATAGAATAAATTTGTATGATAAATTTTAGTAGTTAAATATGCAGATAAATCAGTTAGATATATGTTATCCGTATAAGTAGCTTGAGGATTTAAATTATACGCACTGTACCACCAACCCGGACTAAAAACACCAACCGACGGATCATATTTGAGTAAATATTCATTGGCTCCACCATATAAATATGTAGATGAATCAACAAGATCATAATATGCAGTGAAATCTAAAGCATCTGGATGTGGTTTTGTGTATCCTTCTCTTCCCAAAATATTCTCTCCCAGTTCACCAATTATCATCCCGTGTTTATAATTATCATCTTCTAATTGTTTAAAATAGGCCTTTGTTTGTCCATGGGATGTCGGCACCATAATATATGTCTCATTATAGGTTCCAAATGAATCCATTCTTACCGCACCAGCTGAAACTTGACCAACATATTTTACTACCTTAGAATATGTAACATTATGAGTTATCCCGGGTTGCGGTGTTTCATTCTCTTCTACCCAATATTGAGTTCCATTTGCCGAAACATCTGGCATCCATCTTACTGCACCAGTTTCTTTAAGCCACTTCCAAAATACTCGTTCAGTAACTGTAGCGTGTAATTCAGGATTATAACTAGTTTGATTTAATAAGTTTGATTCCAGGTTTAAAGCATAATTCTGAAAAGATTCAGCTATAAGTACGCGACCATCTTTGATAGATGTGCTGTTTCTTTCATATTCCATCATTCCAGCAATATTTCTAATATTGAATGTATTATTATAAATACCAGTACTAGATTCTGCAATATTTGGAATATTAAGAAGAGCAAAATGGGAGATCTTAACTTTATTTTGCCTCTCATTTATCGAGATACCAATATCCTCGGTTGCCGAATTAAATGCGAAAATAGTTCCGCCATTTCCTCTCATCCTCTTTACAAACGGTGTTATTCGTTGATTTGACATATTTTTAATTATATTTTTATTAAATTAAACTCGTAACTAAACTTCCTCCATATTGTTTTATTAACCAAGTAGTTCCCCAAGACGCATCATATTCCACTGCTATAAGTTTCACCCAAGCCAACGAGCTATCAGCCGCCGTAACACGCATTATTTTAAATGTTCCATTTACACTTGGATCTAATAAAATATTAAATGGTCTATTTCCTACTATTGTACAGGCGTCAAAAATAATTTGAAATTCTTGTCCTAATTCATCACAAGAAAACGCGATGGAAACATCGTTGGCTATTTTATAATATGGTTGGTTAACATCTATGTATCTAAATTTCGTATTTTCCATAATACTGGAATCAGCTGTGCGCGTTGAAGAATCGGGTCCCTTCCATTCAGTATAAAAATCAGAATCTATTGTAGTTGTATTTTCGTAAAGATTCGTAAATTGACTCTTTACAATTAAATTATCAACTACAGATGTGACAAATTCGCCTCTTCCTCCTTTTACTCTTCCCGTAGTTTCCAAAGGAACCTTTAAATAACTTAAACTCCCATCATAAAAATTATTAATATATTCTTCAATAGTTGTGAAGTTATCATTAAGAATTTTAGGAGTTTGAGTTATTGGCGTAGTAAGATACAAATGTTTCCAGTTCATAACCTTCTATTTTTATTTTATATATCTGATGAGATCATGAAAACTATCTTTCCTAGAAGATATATAATTAAATGTTATTTCAAAACCTAAAATAAATGAACAAAGAATTTTTAGAACAATTCGATTGGTCAAAGTATGACAAAGATTACAAAGGTGGAAATCACCTAATCCCAAATGAGAACATAAAGGGGCAAGATAAAAAAACAAAATGTTTTTCCAGAGAACATTATGCCCAAGAGCTGTTCGACATTCTTAACTCCTCCGATTCAAAAATAATAAAAAAAGATTTAGTTAAAGGTGATTGTGTCTCTATTGTAAATATACATAACATTAGAGATGACAAGGCAACTATTGAACTTTTAGGGGGTTTAACTGTAGACATAGATTTAAGTAGAGAAAAAAAATTCATTCAACTATTTGGATATAACACCATTGATGAATTTATTGTCATGATTCAACAAAAGGAATATTTAGAAAAGTTTATTGAGCAGGGGCTTTTGGCCTTTGTCATTGAATCTTCTCCGACACTTAAAATATCATTATGGCAAGGACACTTAAAAAAGGTTAGAGAAGAATTCATGAAGGAAATAGAAACTCCTTCTAAAGCATATGTTGCTAAAATTCTTGAGGCCAATAAAGGTGGTTACTTTGTAGAGGTACAGGGAATGGAGGCGTTCATGCCAGGATCATTAGCTGCCCCAAATAAAATAGTAGATTTTTATTCTCTTGTAGGGAAAGAGGTAATTGTAATGATAGAAGATTTCTTGGCTGAAATAAGTTCATTTATAGTTTCACATAAAAAGTATATAGAATATATCCTTCCTACTAAATTAAGTGAATTAAGTTTAGAAAAAGAATATGAAGGATCAGTAACTGGCTGTTCTAAATATGGAATATTCATTGAATTTGCTGATATTTTTACAGGGTTATTGCATAATTCTAAAATGAAGAATGAAACTCTTAATAAATTTAAGAATTTTGAGTATAAACCTGGAGACAAAATGAAATTTTTTATTAGTGAGATATCTAAAGACAATAGGATTATTCTAACCGAGGAAAGCCCAATAGAAAAGAAAGAAAAGATTTCTAAGTTTGTCGAGGAAAATAAAGACAAAGTAATTGAAGGTGAGGTCGCTGCCGTCATGGATTTCGGCATAATTGTAAATGTGGGTGGGGGGTTGGCCGGACTCATACCTAATAAAGAGTTCAAAATAAGGAAAATATCAACCAGAAATTTCATAATAGGCGATAAATTAAAGATAAGGATTTTAGATGTCAAGGATGATAAATTGGTGTTTCGGCTAGAATCGGAAAGAAGAAAAGAAGAAGAGGGAGTTGTTTAACTCCCTTTTTCTTTTAAAATATATAAATAAAATAAAATACTTTATGAAAGTTTATTTTAAAAAAAAGGAACAAATATACGAAGATGTAACCATTACAGATTCTACTCTTGCGCAACAATATTTGGCTGTTAAGAGACAAATGTCTGATAGGAGAACAAAAAGAGATGGTTTAATGAAACAGATTAACCAAATTGATTCAGAACTAAATATTTTAGAAAGAAATCTTATTGCTATTGAATCAAAGGCGGCAGACCAACAAGCTAAACAACAGACAACACAGCAACCGCAGGTTCAGAAAACACAAGCACAAGAAGTAAAACCCCAAGAAACACAACCACAAACAGTACAACCACAAGAAGTTAAACAATGAGTATAAAAGACATATTTAAGCCAAAGCCCAAAGAGGAAATGCCTACTTTAGAAGAGTATAAAGGTGAAGTAGCAAGACATATTGATTCTTCATTTCGTTTGGAGAAACCCGGAGAAATTATTGTTGATAAATATGATCTTTTTGTAGAAAGCGCCTTTGACCATTTTTATTCTCCTTTTACTATCGCAACTGTTATTGTTAATTTAGAGACATATAATATTGTAAGGGAAAATTCGTATATTGGTGGGGATACGCAAGGAAAATTAGTTGCTAATAGGGTGCCAATAAGAAGAGTTGAAGAATATTCCGATGATGAAGATGATGAAAACGAAAATGAAGAAGATGTTAATGAATCGGTTGAGTATAAAAAAGGAATGGTTATTAGTGTAAATGGAAGATGGGAAAAAACAATAAAAGAAGTAGAAGAATATCCAAGATTTAATTTAATTCATTTTAGTGATGGAAAGATATTTAGTTCAGAATGGTTAGATAGACAAGATATAAGAGTTATAAGCGAACTAAAAAGAAAGACATCTTCAAGAGAAAGATGGAAATTAGGAGATAAGGCTAATGAATTAGAACGAGAATTAAGTGAATTAAGATTCAGAGAAGAAAATATTAGGAATGAAATGAAACAAGAATTAGCAGATTATGATGAATCAACTTATAAGCATTCAAGAAATCCTCGCTATTCTTTAAAAACTAAAGAAAAAGAAGAATTAATTATGCCACATAATTATTATGGAAATATACTTCAAGAAATTGATGATAAAAGAGAAGAAATTATAAAACAATTAAGAAAATTATATGGGAAATCGGAACCAGAAGAGGAACTTACTTATGATGAGGTAATTAGACGCAAGAAAGAATTAGATGAAGAAACCGATAGTCCCACGAATCCATTTGAACTTACAGAAGATGAGAAACTTATTGATGAAACATTAAAAATTGAAGAAGATAAACCACCTTACGTACCAGAACTTCTTGAAAAAGAAGATATAGAGAATGAATTAGAACTTATGAACTATGAAGAGGATGATGAACCTCAAGATGAGTATGTTTTTCATATTAAAATGGATGAAGGAACAGAAGATGAAATCATAACAAAGGTTTACAGAGATAATGAAGATGATTATTGGACCGTTAGAGTTGTTAAAGGGGATGAAGAACCTCTGCAAAGTATGAAGTTTGATCCAATATTAGACAAA
>Ga0315284_10011262_pt1 | contig 12755 bp, 11 predicted proteins | sample YL17G09_16_MG_FD_203696 | JGI IMG/M metagenome (GOLD analysis project Ga0315284, IMG submission 203696) | Sediment microbial communities from Yellowstone Lake, YNP, Wyoming, USA - YL17G09_16 | ecosystem: Environmental > Aquatic > Freshwater > Lake > Sediment | place: USA: Wyoming | collected... | reverse complement strand
CACCGAACCGGTGAAGCTGTGCGGGAAGAAGTACCTCGCCTACATCCACGTCTGCGAGAACACCCGCGGCATCCCCGGCACCGGGCTGGTGCCATGGAAGGAGTTCTTCACCGCGGTCAAGGACGTGGGCTACGACGGGCCCCTCACCATCGAGTCCTTCGATCCCGACTTCGAAGAAGTGAACCGCAACTGCGCGATCTGGCGGCGGTTCGCCCAGTCCGGGGAAGTGCTCGCCGTCGAGGGCCTGCGCAACCTCCGGGCCATCGCCGCGACGGTGTGAACCGGCCGGCGCAGGGCCGTGGTGTCTCACAACTGATCTGAGGTCCGTCTGGCAGGTGCAGAGCGGCCCCCTGTAGTTGACACGGGGCGATCGAACCGGCCTTGCAGGCTCCGGCCAAGCGAAGCATGGGCCACCGCGGACAGCACCCGGCGCTGTATGCCCGCGCTGCCAGTGCAGCTATGCATATGTGGGATCTATTTCGGGCCTGGCCGGGCTGGCGCTGCCGCCGGTGCAGCACCAAATGGTCGAGAGACGCCGATCTGGGTGGTTCCATCGCCGCATAGCAAGGACATCGAGGAGCACGTGAGAAATGTAGGCACCGGTGTCGCTTAGGATGACGGCCGGATAGCACGTGTCCTTGCCGGACGTGTCCATCCATTCCGCAATCACGCGCGCTCCCGTCGCCGCAGGTCGCACCTTCTCGATGTTCCAGGAATCCTGCTTCGCCTCGTCCGGCAGGCCCGGAGGTCCTCCGGGCAGGAAGCGCATGCGCGCGAACTGCCCCGGATACTCGCTGGACTGATGACCCAGGGGCTCCACGCCGACCAGCGCGGCCAGCCGGGGCGACAGCGAGTAGCACACCACCACCCGGCCGCCCGCTCTGACGAACGCCTCCAGTGCCTCCATCTCTTTGTCCGAGGGGCTCGGGTTCAGTGGATAGATCGCGATGTGCTTGCCGGCCAGCACGCCGGTCTCCACGTCGAGGTCGTCCACCGTACCGGCGTCAACGCCCGCGCGCGCCAGAGTACTCGCCATCTCGCTGGTGTAGGCCTCTGCTTCCCTGCCCGCGCGCGTGTTCCGCACTACGACCACATCGCTCACAGTCGCCCCGAGTCCACCCAAATAGATGGTCGCCTGCCGAGGCTGCCCCTTCCAGAAAGACACGCGAATCGCGTCGATGGCGTTCCAGCCCTGTGGCGTGCCCTCGGTGGTGAAGCTCCCACGATCGATCACCACCCGCTGCCACCCCTCGTCAGGCAGGCCGAAGCTGGCTGCGTACCAGCCGGCGCCGGAGTGTAGGTACAGGCTGCAGTGACCGACGGCCGACAGATCCCCTTCGGCCTTCACCCAGAACGCGATGCGGCCGAAGCGCGACAGATCCAGTGCCACCGCGCGGTCCCAGTAGGCGCGCTCCGTCAGGACGGACATGTCAAAGCGAAAGGCGCCGGCCGGCTCGCCGTCCGGCGTGCGCTCCGGCGCCGCGGCGACTGGCCCCGATCCGTCGAAGGGGGTCCAGGCGGCCGCGCCCGCGCCATCCGCGGCGGCGAAAGCATCGCTGCCGAGCCGCTCGTCCGCCCGCGCCGCGGTCGGCAACAGGCAGGCTATGAGTGCCAAAGCCAGGAGTGCTGTCCAACGCATGTGGTCACCTCCGGCTGTAGACTACTGACCGCAGTCCAGAAGAACCTTCAGGCGGCCGCGGGCCCGAGAGAGCTGAGCGTCGCCCGGCGACGGCCCACCCTGTGGTTGTGACGCGGCGATGGAACCGGCCCTGCAGGCTCAGGGAGCAAAGCCTGGCGGCAGCAGATGGGCCCGAGCGCAGTATTCGCACTGCCAATGCATCCATGCCCATGTGGGACGGCTGCCTCGCCTGCCTGGACTGGAGCCGTCGTCGAGGCAGCCCCGATGGCCGGGGAATGCCGGTCTGGGCGGTTCCGTCGCCGCACAGGAAGGAAACCTGGTTCTCCCTACGGCTCGGCCAGCCGGTAGTATCCGCGCGCTGCCTCCGCCCACTGGGCCGCGTACTCCATCGTGCACTCGCTGTGGATATTGGTGAGGAGAACGCGGCCCTCTCCTCGCGCCTGGATGACGATCTGCACGCCACGTGCTGGCACCCCAAGCGGATCGGAGCGCACCCAGAGCGGCATGGGAAGCTCGCCATTCAGGTAGAGGCGGACTTCGCCGTATCGCTGCTTCATCACATGGCTGCAGGCCAACAGGGCCTCGGCGGGGTACTTCACCTCTCTGGTAACAGCCCACCATCCCTCATCCAGATACTGAAGCCGCTCCGCCCGGAAGCGGACACCCCGCAGTCCGGGGAACTCGAGATAAAGGTCCGCGCGCGCGCCCGTAGGCGTACGCGTCAGTTCCCTCTGAGGGACGAAGTCGGCGACCTCTACCTCCCGGAACCCTTCGATGCTGTCCCGCATCTTCCGCGGAATCACCGCCCCGTACAGCCCGATGGTGTGATCCTCGCTCAATGCCTCCTCAGGAATCGGAGTCCCGTCCCCAAGCGCGGTGATGATCTCGAAGGTGTGTGGGAGCTGCTCTGCCAGGAGTGCGGCAACTGTCCTGATCTCTGCCACGGCGTCAGCATCTGCCATTGTGCATCCCTTCTAGCGCAGGCTCACCCATCGGTCCGGTCCTCGTTGTCAACCGCTCGTGAAGCCTCCTGGGAACCCTAGAAACAGCGCCTGGAGGCACCGCCGAATAGTCTCATATGGTGGGATGACTCTCGCCTGCCCCTGTCAATGATACCACAGGTGATTGCCGGGGGTAGCTGAGACCACGGTCATAGGATGCCAGACTGAAGGCTGTCACTCCGACCTCGGAGAAGTGTCTGCGCTCCAGCGGGCTCGGCAGGCTCTTGGCTGATAGCTCTGACCGTCGCCAGTGCCGTCCGACGCAAACGGCGTCAGGGACGGCTCCTTCTGTCGCTATCAACCCTCCGTGGACCCGGCCTGAGAGCCCCGGAGGCCGGCCGCGAATCCGACTTCTCACGCGACAAACGTCTGTTTCCAGAGGCGGCGGGATGCATGTGCACATGCTTATGTCGCCGGACCTTAGTCTTTCATGAGACTTGCCTTGCTCAGCGCCTCCTGATCAGCACCTGATGGTAGAGCGTCAGCACGAGGCGGGTCTGTTCGCTGCGGAACGCCAGCCCGAACATCAGGTAGAGAGGAGAGAACAGCATCAGCGCCAAGTACCAGAACATAGCCCGCAGGATGCCGCAACGAAGGCCAGAAGTCAGTGCCGCGGGTGACCAGGAACCAGGTCCCTGGCTTCCTGGATGCTTCAGATTGGTGTTGGTACACTACGGGCGAAACTGATCTTGTGGCTTGTATGCGCGAAGAGGCTATCTCATGGATTCTGTGTTGAGGCTGTGTGTCGCAGCCGCTGCTCTGATCGTGATGGTTTCTGTCTGTGGCCGCGCCGCGGAGGTTCGGCCGGGAGGGGTTCAAATGAGAGATGTCACGCTCGCCGGAGACGATGCGGCGCTCACGAATCCTGGCATGGGCCTCTATGCCTCCGGGACGCTCGACCCGTCAGATTTGCCGCCAGATGCATGGTTCACGAGACTCATCGCTATCGGCTATTTCCGCGATGACTGGGCTCAGCTCGAGCCGGACGCGGATGGGCAGTACAAATTCGACGAGTACTTCCAACCAGTCTTCGATCTGTGGGTGAAAGGATGGGGAAAGCGGGTCGCGTTCCGGTTCATGTCCTCCAACATGCACTCTCGACTGAAGTACGTCACCCCGAAGTGGGTCTTCGACAGCGGCGTGCCCTTCGTCGTGCACAGAGGCCTCTACACGGATGAGCAAGTCGACCCGGTCTTCTGGGATGAGAAGTACCTGAAGATCCAGGAGCAGTTCATCGCGGATCTCGGTACGTACCTCGATGGTCGCCCAGGGCTGGAGTTCGTTGACATCGGCAGCATCGGCGAATGGGGCGAAATGCATCTGTCGCGGTGGACCGCGGACGAACTGCGGCAGACCGGGTTCACCGAGGACAAATACATCGCCGCGTATCGGCGCATCATAGATGCCTTCGCCCGCGCGTTCCCTCATACTCGGGTGTTCCTCAACGTCGGGGATTACGACTGCATCAACGATTACGCGGCCATCAGAGGCCTTCACTTCCGTCAGGATGGGCTGACGCCGTCCAGGCCATCGGCGGATGTGGGGACGCGTTTCTATCGGCCATACTCGCGCCGCGGCGTTGTGTGCAACTACGAATTCCACAGCTCATATGGTGACATGAGGGAGAAGGGCTGGGGAGTGCGCGAAACGTTCGAGAAGGGCCTCTCCGACCCGATCAGCTACCTGCACTTGAACCTTGTCGATTACGAGCAACTCGCGAATCCGGCTCCAGAGGTGAAGGAAGCCATCGTTGACGCCTCGAGGAGGATCGGCTTCCGCTTCGTGCTGGAGGAGCTCAGCGTGAACGACCGTCTCCGCCTCGACGGGTCGAAGCCGGGCAGACTGGTGCTGACGCAGACGTGGCGGAATGCAGGCGTCGCCCCATGCTATGACAGCTACGCCTTGCGCTGGTCGCTCGTGGGCCGCAACGGGCACGCGGTGGCGGAGACGGTGACGTTCCCTCGCACGCCTACTACTCTCTGGTGGCCTGGCGAGACCGTCCCAGTTCACGACATGCTCCTGGTTCCGGCAGCGACACTCCCGGGCGCATATCGGCTGAAAGTGGAGATGATGAAGCCGGAGCAGCCGGGGACCAAGATCATGCTCGCCATCGCCGGTCGGGACGCCGAAGGTCGCTATGACTTGGGTGGGATCCGGGCCGAGCGAGTCGAGCGGCGGCCAGAGCCCGCATACGAGGAGCACTTCGCATCCGGCGCAGCCGGCTGGTCAGCGGAAAACGGGATGAGCGTCGCGGCCGGCAAGGACACTGATGGCCGGCCGTGTCTGGTTGTGACTGGGCGCCAGCCCGGCGCTGCGTGGAGCTATGCTTCCACCCGGGTCAACGCCCTGCCCTACACCCGCTACCGGCTCTCATGCTGGATGAGGGTTGAAGAGATCGAGCCGGACCGGGCCCCCTATGTGAAGCTCGGGGTGAACGCAGGCGACGGCGCGTGGCTCACAAACATCAACAGCAACCCCTACGATCTGCGCCAACTCGGGAGGTGGCAGTTGCTCGTGGCCGATGGCGAGACTCCGCCCACCGCGGCAACGGCCGATATCGCGATTGAGAGAGGCGTCCTGGAAACGCCGATCTCCGCTGCGATTCGCATCCGTGACATCAAGCTGGAAGTGTTGGAGACGCCGTAGCAGAGATGCCCGCCGCTGCGAGCCATCTCCTCCGGTCGCGCTAGATGTCAGTCGGCATCGGAACATGACCCACCATCGGCGCCCAAGACTGACCCACCCTGGATCGGCCAGACTGGGTCACCTTGGTCCCTGGGTGCCCCGCCTTGGCCCTCCAGCTCCCGTTGCTGGCGGGTCAAGTTTCGACGCCGATTCCGTCTGCAGGTGGGTCATTGTTGCACGCTGGCTAACACCCTACGGCACTACGCCCCTCGCTGCTTGCCGGTCCAGCCGTCGTTCATGGGTGTCTCGTTGCCATCTGACAGACGCAGAAAGGTACCCTTGCCCTGCGTCGAACTCCACTTTGGCTCTAGGAGGTGCAGAAAGCATGGCCAGACGCGATTACTCGCTGACCCAGTACTTCCAGCGCGTCGCGGAGGCGCGCACGCCCAAGCTCACGTTCCGCGGTGCGAGCTACGCGGACTGGCAGGAGTGGCGGACGCAGTTCGAGCCCAAGGTGCGAGAGCTCTGCGGCGAGTGGCCCCAGCCGGTGCCGCTGGAGGCCGAGGTCGTCTATCGCGTCGAGGAGGAGGACTTCTTCCGCGAGAAGGTCGTCTATGACACCGAGCAGCACTGGAGCGTGCCCGCGTACGTGCTGATCCCGAAGGATCGACGGCGCGCCAGAGACGGCAGGCTGCCCGCGATTCTCTGCCTGCATGGGCACGGCCCGTATGGCAAGGACGCGGTGGCGGGGGTGGTGGACCCAAATCGCCCCGAGCTGGCCGCGCATATCGCAAGCCTGAACTACGACTACGGCGCGCAGATGGCGCGGGAAGGCTATCTGACGATCTCGCCTGACTCCCGCAACTTTGGCGAGTGTGCCGACCTGCCGGACAGATCTGGAGAGGTGAACTGCAACTGGCACTTCCTGCGCGGCTCAACCATGGGGATCAACCTCGTGACCTTGGTGCTCTGGGACATGATGCGGACGGTGGATTATCTGGAGACGCGGGGCGATGCGGACCCAACGCGCATCGGCGCTATGGGGCTGTCCTGGGGAGGCACGCGCACCACGTATCTCGGCGCCCTCGAGCCGCGCATCAAGGCCGCCGACATCATCTGCTATCTGACAACCTATAAGCAGTTCGCCATCGACATGCCTGGCAACCTGTGTGGGATACAGCACCTGCCCCAGATGTACAGCTACGGGGATGTCGCGGACATCGCCGGGTTGATCGCCCCTCGTCCGCTCCTCGTCGAGAGCGGTATCTACGACGACTGCTTCCCGATCGAGGCCACACTACAGGCGCACGAACACCTCCGCCGCATTTACCGGGCGGCTGGCGCGGAAGACAGACTTCACATCGATGTGTTCAGTGGCGCGCACCAGTTTCACGGACCGAGCGCGAGAGAGTTCTTTGATCGGTACCTCTGAGTGGGGCGGCTGCCCCCTACCCCCCACGGATAGACCTCGGCGGCCCAGTTTGCGCGACGCAACGCCCAAGCGACGCCATCTGTCCCTGTCAACCGTCCGTGAAGCCGCCCTGAGAGCCTTCGGGAGTTGGCTGCCCATTCCTGCTCCGGTATCATCTGAAGCCAGCACGCGAGGCCTTCGGGCTACTCCAGCAGGTCTTTGGTGGCAGGATGATCCTAGCCCGCCAGCAAGCTCGCAGGCCTCTCAGGGGTGTCTCGTCGCCGTTTGACATGGACACCCGCTCCCGCACGCTGGGAGCAAGTTGCACCAGTTCGTCTCGATGGATCTCGTCCATTGTTAGTCACCTCCCCTTCCCTGCGGGGTTCCGGCTGACCCCGACTCGATGGTGGCCGTGCTTCCTGAACACGCCTCCCATCGCGCCACTGTGATGTCGCAATAGCGCGGTTCGATCTCCGCCGCCAGACAGACGCGGCCGGTGCGCTCCGCCGCAATCAGCGTGGAGCCCGATCCGGCGAACGGGTCCAGGATCACCCCTCGCGCCGGCGCCGCACAGCGGATGATCTCTTCCAGCAGGCCGATGGGTTTGGGCGTGGGGTGATCCCCTGCCTGTGGGATAGCGCGAGGAAAGCGCAGTACGTTGCGCTGGTTGGTGCCACCGTGCCACACCCTGGGTCGGCCGACAGAGGCCTCAACGATCGCCTCCCAGGAGCGCCGAAATCGCCATCCCAGGCCGGGATCGACGCGGTCCCAGCACAGAAGGTTCCACAGATCGAAATGGCGTTCCACCGCTAGCAGCACCTGGGCGAGCGCGGTGCTAGGCCCTCCGCCGGAAGCAAACCAGTAGAGCACCGCGCCCTTCTTCATCCGCCCCTTGATGGCCGGGAGCGCGCGCTCCAGGAAGGCCTCGAAGCCGGAGGACTCGTCGTTGGCGATCTTGCGCTTGCGCCGGCCGGGCGCGGCCTGCGATGATTGATAGTCAAGTCCATACGGCGCGTCGGTCAACGTCATGTCCACGGCGGCGGCGCCGGTGAGCTGCTCGAGATTGCCAGGGAGAAGGCTATCGCCGCAGAAGAGCCGGTGTCTTCCCAACCGCCATAGGTCCCCGGTACTGACCCGAGTAGGCGCGCGCTCCGCCCAGTCCTGCAGTGCCTCCGCCGCCTGGGGGAAGCTCGCCTCCCTTGGACTCGGTGCCGCGTCCCGCTCTAGCTCCGCCAGCAAGCTGTCGATCTCCGGTGGATCGAAGCCGGTGAGGGTTTCGTCGAGACCCGGGAGATCCGTGAGCTCCGCCAGCAGGTCTCCTAGTCGCGGGAGATCCCACGTACCCTGAATCTTGTTCAAGGCCACATTCAAGGTCTTGGCCTCGGCATCGCTGACCTGAATGAACACCACAGGCACCGTCTGCAGTGCGAGTGACCGGGCCGCCTCCAGCCGCTGGTGGCCACCGATGACCTGGCGGTCGCGGCGGCGGACCACCAAGGGCTGGATCATTCCCCAATGACCGACAGAGCGGGACAGCTTCTCGCGTTCCGCCGCGCTCATCTGGCGCGGGTTGTAGGAGGCCGGCCGCAGCGTTTCTGTCGGCACGTACTCGACCGTCAACTGCACATCCCTTGCTCCGTTGGTTGCCTTCATGATAGCGTCTCCTGGCAAGTCTATATTGCTTGGGTCAGAAGCACAGGCTGCTGCGCCTCTTCACCCCGGGACGGGCCCCCGGACGGTTTGGGTTATAAAACGGATGGCCGGGTTCGTCTTCGGGTGCAAGCGCGGGCCCCGCGATCACGGGACCGCGTGGGCCGTCCACTCCGTAAGGAACCGAGGGAGCTCTGGGCTCCAGGTTGTGGATGCGGCTGTCAAAGATGAAGGCGGAACGGCCCCTGCGGGCCGCGAGCTCGCACAGCCACATCGCCATGATGCAATCCGAGTACTCACCCCCGGGATGCAGGCGGAGCTCACGTACCCAGGCACACCAGCCACAGTCGCAGCGGGAAGGGTGGGCCGGCCCGCCCGTGGGAATGAGCCAGCTCCCATTAGCCATCCCCGCGGCGAGGGAGGGGATGCCCACCTCCGGGTCCAGCTTCTCGCTGCCGGTGGCATACGCGCGCACTGGCATGGAGCGGTCGCTGCCAGCCAGCTCCTGCACCACCGCGGCCTGATAGGCATTCGACTCGCAATGGATCAGCTTGGGGTTCCATCTATGCCACTGGTTCCGGATCATCTCGATCGTGGCAGGGAAGTGTTGCCGCTTCCGAATGATCTCGAGCGGGTAGCGACGCTTGGACTTGGGATCGACCGCAACTGTGATCATCACCGTCCAGCTGGACCTCTGCCCTAAGCTCGCGGCCAGATCCACCCCGCAGTAGCGAGGCCATTCCTGGGGCACCTCGATATGGCCGGGGACATAGCCATCGTCCCGGCAGGCCGCCAACACCCCCTCGGGAAACGTGCGCTCTTCATCGCTGAGGGGCTGCAGCATATACTGTCGGGCGAAGGCGCGGGGTCCGATCTCGCGCTCGCGGGCGGCCAGCGCTTCCGCGTCCCAGCGCTCGGGCCAGAGCACCTCACCGGTCACCTCATCCCGCGCCGGTCGCCACCAGACCTGCCACTCTGGATTCGTCTTCAGCTGCATGGTGAGATCATCTTCATGCCAGACCGTGGCGACGTAGACGGCCCGGCCGGTGGGGGTGAGCTGGTTGATCCACACTTCCAATGCTGCCTCTGCCACCCGCCCTCTCAGTGCCGCGGAGGCGACGCTGTTCCGATAATCCACAACATCATCGAAGATGATCAGGTCGGCACGCCCTCCGGTTCCAGCGGACAGCACGCCATGCCCGGAGACCGACGGGTCCTTCTGTTGAGTGCTGCGGGCTACCACTAACCGGTCCGACCGCGCGCCAGGCCGGGGCCACAGGCTTGGCGAGGCCGGCCGCAACCCGGGGAAGACCGATCGCACCCGCGGGTTCCGCGCGATCTGACCGGCGATGGCACTGACAATGTCGGCCGCCAAGTCGTCAGTGCTGGTAACGATCTTGATGCGGAGATTCGGGTTTCGCCCCAACTCCCAGAGCACCCGGGCGTCCGACATCTGCGTGGTCTTCGCTGATTCCCGCGGCGCCACGATCTCGAGCCGCGCCGGCCCCTGCAGGGGGAGCGAATCCTGCCATTCTCTGTGAAATGAGGCCTGCCTCCACGGGCGGCCGCTGGGGTCTTGCATGACGAATTCGCAGAAGACGTTCACATCGCGCCGGCTCAGTTCGCAGAGTACACTGGCCCTGGCCTGCCGCATGAACCTGTCATCATCCAGCACGGTTGTCACCTCCATCCTCCTTGTTCCCGTCGGTAGTGGGCAGCATGGCGAGCAGCGATTGCAGTTGCTCCGTAGAGAGGCGGCTGAGCTCTCTCTCCTGATCCTCACCGGAGTCGGCTTCCGCCTCCGGTTCGCCGGTGGGCAGCAGCTGACAGGCGGCGCGAATCAAGGCCGCCACATCCGTCGGCTTGAGTCGCGAATCAAAACGCAGCTTTCCGGTATCGGGATCTCGCACCAGCAGAGACTGCAGGCCTGCCATCGCGATCTGCTCCACCTGGGCGGCGTGTTCGGTGCGCCGCTGGAAGGCCTTCGCCCGCGCTTGCCGGGTGGTCTCCTCCTCGATGGGCGCCGGCTGCACTTCGAGCGCGCGGACCCGCTCGCCCCATTGGCGCCTGACTGACCAGCGCTTCAGCAGCGCCACGTTCTTCCCCAGCCGCTCCGCCGTTCGGCGCAGGGAGCGCTCAGGCCCCGCCTCCAAGTAGGCGAGGAAGGCCTGATGCGCCGGCCTCGACTCCCGTGCCAGCCGATCGCGGGGCTGGTGCTTCTCCCCCTCCACAGATTTCGTTTGCATGGTCTCACTGCTCCCGATTGTTCCTGGTGCTGCACGTTAGCAGGATTCGTCGTAGCATCACAGAAGATAGCGTGACGCATCATCGTGACGGTGGAGATCATCGGAGAAGTGTCATGCCCTATCTGGGGCTGAGACCTGGCTACTGGTTTCACACCGGAAACGCGGTGCTCTGCTCCCCGCCGATGTACATGCAGAAGGTCGCGATTCCTCTCCGGCGCGATCCGCTCTATCGGAGCATTCCCATCGGCCGGCTGCCGGCGGCGCCCCGCGACGACCAGCTGGTGACGCCAGCATCGGAAGCAGGTGAGTGGAGGCTGTACGGCCTGGCCTCCTCGGATCCGCTCACTGCTGGAGACCCGGCCGCTGCCTATGCCGTGCAGCGATACGCCAAGCGGATGCTGGAATCCCTGTGCTCGGTTGTGGAGGCAGTCGGCGCGCGTGAGCGCCAGTCTGTGGGCTGGATCGAGCAAGAATATCCGCTTCAGGCTCCGATGATCGACTCGGCGTTGGGGTTACACTGCCTGAGTGTGGCGCGGGTGCCCGCGGTGCAGGAGGCAGCCCGCAGGTTCGTCTCTGAATTCGGACCGTTGGTTGCCGACTTCAGTGGCTGGTGCTGCACCACTGATATCGCATCACCTCTGTTCGCGACCAAGCTGCACGGACTGAAGCGATTCGACTCCCTGCTCCTGATCAGCCTGGGCCTGGAACGATCGATGTGGCCCAGGAGCTGGAGGCTGTGGGCGCGGGGCATCCGCACCGCATTCGAGTCTCTCTTTCCGGTGCAGCCGTGGGTGCCGCTGCCAGTGGCCTTCTATGTCTGGGCCGGGTACATGTTCATCCTACTCAGTGAAAGGCCGGACGGGGGTCCATCCCGCCTGTTCCTCGCTAACCGTCTGGCGTCCCTGCGTCTCGCCATCGACCCCGCGGCCTCGCCCCCTCCGGTTGCGGCGCTGCGAGCGCGGCGCGCCTCTGGCCTCCTTGACGCCTCTGCTCTCCCCACCGCGCCCGACAAGGGGAAAGCACCCGCTCCCTATCGCACCCCCTCTCCGTTCTTGTTCGGCGATCTCCTCGACTACCTGGCCTTGTCCGTCATCTACGGCCCCAAGCTGGGGGCCGTGTTGGAGTCCGGGGCCCCGGTGATCTGTGCAAACTGCGACAGGCCCTTTCCCACCTTCGACGGGCGCAGGCGCTATTGCGACTCCTGCCGGGAGCTCGGGGTGAGCGATGCGGTACGCGCCAGGCGCTACCGGGAGCGGCACCGAGGGGGGCCCTCTCCGGCCTAGCGCATACGCCTCCGGCCGGTCTACCGTTGTGGTCGCTCCTGCCGTCTTTGGTCTACCGAAAACCAGGCCCCGGTCTACCGTTGGTCTACCGCGCGGGTGACCGTTGGTCTACCGTTGGTCTACCGATCCCACCACTGCTCCTAAGATCTTCGAAAGCCATCTGTGCCCGGACGAACCTGCTCTCGTCGCTATTGGGTCGCCCTGGGGCGGGCGAAGAGAGGGCGTTTTCCCCCGAAAACGCCCGGTTTGGTCTACCGTTGGTCTACCCTTTGCATCGCGACCTCGGCTTATCGGCCCACTCCACCCTTTTCGTTATCACCTCCCCTACCCCGAAAAGAGCTGGGAAATTCCCAGCTCTTTCACCTCTCCGAGCAGCGCGCCCTCGTTTGGCCAGGGACCCTGAATCCACCGCGGCTCGCCTCCTCCTGCTATGGCCGCTAATGGCAGAAAGGCCAGCATATTGCTGCACTTTCTGGCTCTCGCGGTTTGTCGGCCACTGGGCCCAGAACAGAAATTCCGCGCCCACAGATTTCGCTGGACTTAGTAGGCTCAAAGAGTGATGTATCGTGACACCTGATCAGCACTGGAGGTGCTCACGTGACCGACGTAGCAGTGACCGGAGGACGATCGTACGATGACACGGTGAGGGAGTTCCTCAGCTACCTCACAGACTACCGCAGCTTCTCCCCCTTGACCGTCCGCGCCTATGGCACGGACATGAGGATGCTGCGGGCGTTCCTGCAGCACCGCTTGGGCCATGTGCCCTCCCCCACCGACATCACCCGGGAGCTGATCGTCCAGTTCGGAGTCAGCCTGAGGAAGCCCGCGCCCTTGACCTTGCGCCGCAAGTACGCCTGCATCTCGTCCTTCTTCGGCTTCTTGCAGGACATGGGATATGCT
>Ga0315284_10011261_pt1 | contig 12755 bp, 17 predicted proteins | sample YL17G09_16_MG_FD_203696 | JGI IMG/M metagenome (GOLD analysis project Ga0315284, IMG submission 203696) | Sediment microbial communities from Yellowstone Lake, YNP, Wyoming, USA - YL17G09_16 | ecosystem: Environmental > Aquatic > Freshwater > Lake > Sediment | place: USA: Wyoming | collected... | reverse complement strand
GTGCGTGACCCCGCTTCGGCTGGCGCCATCGCTGAGGCGCAAGTGGCTCAGCTGCCGAAGTTGCTCGGCCAACTGTGCTGGCAGGTAGGTGGCGAAGGGAACCTTGCCCCCTGGTGCGGCGTGGTGTTCTTCGGGGGCCATCGCCTTTGCTCTGGGTTGAGCACGCGCTCGCGTGCTCACCGCCCCTAGGGTCTTTGCCGCTTAAGCGTCGCCAGCACGGAGCGACAAGAGCAGTTGTTGCAGTCAGGTCAAGCGGAGCAACGGTCTCTGCCCCTGCGCGTGGCCTCCTTACAATTCCTTACATCGCAGCCCACAACCGGCAAGGTCAGCCCGAGGCCGGCGCAGAGCTCGGGGTTGCAGGGAAGTGGTCGTGGGCGAGGCGCCGGACATCGTAGTTGTTCGACAAGACTGGGCGCCCACCTGCGGGCCGACCGAACAAGCCACGTTGTGGGTTTGAGGGACGCGGCTTGCAATTCTGCCGCGCGGTCCCGAACCTTAGCATTTGCTAGCAACCTGGACCCCGTGACATCCGCGCCCTTGGTGGTTCCACGCACCCCGACAAGGACAAGTGTTGCAGTGAGATCAAGCGGGAGCGCGCCGCAGCCGGGCACTCGCTGGCACCGCTCAACTCCTTTGAAATCCTTTGGTCGCAGCCCGCAGACCTCTTGAATCTTCCGAAGGTTGCTACTCGCATTCGTGAAGTCGCATGTGCAGGACGGCGGATTGCGCCGAGCCTCGTTTGCCCTAGCCGGAGTCCTCGACAGGCGTTGAGTAACTGCAAGAGACAAGCGCGTTCCTTTGCTACGGGTTGGATGCTCAACCGCTCTTTTTTGCAACCAGAACCCTGTTGACAATTGCTGACATCCAGAGGCACGCCTCCACGACCTTCACCATGGACACGTACGTGCACAGCCTCCCAACAGTGCAGGAAGACGCAGCCACAGCACTGGAGAGCATGGTGACTGCAGCACACAACAGCTTGGCCACAAGCTAGGGCGAACCAATACGCGCGCGGCAAGACGTGATGCTCCCGCACCCCAGGCCTCGAGCCCAGCGCCGGCGATCGACAGTCCGGCGCCTGTTGTCTATACTGCCAGTTGGACGAGCCAGTGGCGCATTCGAGAAAGGTCTCTAGACCCTTACTTCTCGACGTTTTCGCGGGCGCGGGTGGGCTGACCCTCGGCGCTCACTTGGCTGGCTTTCGCACTTCCGTGGCGATCGAGCTGGATCCGAAGCTCTCGTTCTCCTTCTCCGACAACTTCCCCCAGGTTAGGTTGCTCACCGCGAACGTGCGAGGCATGGACCCGCGATTGGCGCTGGAAGAAGCGGGACACGACCCGGCGTCGCTCGTCGGCGTGATCGGTGGCCCGCCCTGCCAAGGCTTCAGCGAGATCGGCCGGCGGAATCCGGCGGATCCCCGGAACCAGCTCGTGGGCGAGTTCTTCAGGTTCGTCCGAATTCTCCAGCCCTCGTTTTTTTTCGTGGAGAACGTTCCGGGCATCTTGGTCAACGGGTTTGGCGCCGTCCTCGAGAAGGAGCTCCTGGACATAGGCCGACGCTACGAAATTCTCGGTCCGTTGGAGGTTCAGACGGCGTCGTACGGCGCGGCGACGGTCCGTCCTAGGGTCGTCGTCGTCGGATACGATCCGGGACGGATCTCTGGACTTGCCGAGGGGGACCTTGAAGGGGACAGCGAGCCGGCGACCGTCGCCGATGCGATTCGGGATCTTCGTACGTTCGGCCCGCCTCAGGCCGACGCGCTCGGCGACGTCTGGAGAAAGCGCCCACCGGGGTCGAAGAGACGGCGTAGCGACTATGCGGAGGCGGCCTCGGAACCTCCGCCGGAAGGCCTAGCGTCGGTGCGCGTTCGTCTCGCTCACCGGCGGGGTTTGGTATCGGGGTTTCAACCCACCGTTCACACCGACGGCGTCGTCAAGCGCTTCTCCGCCGTTCGCCCCGGCGAGAGGGACAAGAGCTCTCGGTTCCCGCGCCTCCGGTGGGACGAGCCCGCGCCGACCCTGCGCGCGGGCACAGGACCGGACAAGGGATCCTATCAATCGGTGCGGCCGATTCACCCGGACGAAGACCGGGTCGTCACGGTCCGCGAGGCCGCGAGGATACAAGGCTTCCCGGATTGGTTCCAGTTCCACCCCACGAAGTGGCACAGTTTCAGAATGATCGGTAACAGCGTGTCGCCCTACCTCGCGCGGCACATACTGGGCGCCGTACGTCGACGACTCACCTGAACAGCTCGGCGAATTGCGGGTAGTGACGGTACACTTTCGCATACTCGTCGATGAACGACTGTTTCAGCTTGAGAGAGGTCCGTTCGAAGAGATCCGCGTCCGTGAGCTTTCCGGCCGCGGGCAGGAGGCGGTCTAGGGTACCCTTTTCCTTGGCCGTTAGCAGAGGAGCGGCGATCCGGTACTGCGACGATCCGGGCTGGCACAGCCAAGGTAACCGGTCGAGCTGGCACTTCTGTAGGCGCTTCCTGTTGTCCGGTCCTAGGAGTACGCCTCCGGCCGTCACCATGGGTGCGCCGTCTCGGTAAGCGAAGTTGAGCAATGGGCGGAAAGTCTCTTCTCGGCCAGCTTGACGCGCTGCGTCGATCATGCTCGTGAGCAGCATATCTCCGACGAGCCCCTCGAACGAAGACTGCGAACTGAGAATCCGGGAATCGAGGGGCGTCGGTACGAGATGGGGGGCGCAGGAACGAAGCGCTTCTTCCAGGCTTCGAATCTGCCCGTCAGAGTGTTTCACCATTCTCCTGAGGACGTCCTGGTTGGAATTGATCGTCACTAGGAGGACCGACCCGTCGGCAGCGGTCTCCGCAGCGTACGCAGCGTCCTGGAAACCGGGACCGTTTACCGAGTCCTCGTAGTCGAGCCAGAGAAGGGCCGGCTTCTCGTCGAGACCGACCTCACGGATTACGTCCGAAGCGTTTCCACCCCGTACGGTCACACATGAGAACGGCCTGTTGAACTCCGCTCTTTTCGGATCAGCTCGCTCGATCGACACCATGTCGGAAATGAGGAGGGCCTTGTGGAAGAGAACGAAGTCCACGTACCACAGCCCGCCGAAGCCGACGTACCTATACTCCCTAATGGGAAACTGGCGGGCCATGGCCAGCAAGAGCTCCACGATAAGCTTCCGCTCGATGTTCTTGTTCGGACGAAGCGAGTAATTGACGAACTCGAGAGGCGTCCATGGTTTGCTCATGGCTCAACCTCTCGCTCGAAGTAGTAGTCGAAGGTGCGTTCTCCGACTTCAACGAACGTCATCTCGGGGTCTCCAAGTGCAGCCGCGACACGGAGGATATCGTCCTTCGGCTTCGTGTACTGGATGTGTCCGATCTCGGGGGTCTCCGGGAGGTCAGGAAACCGCATCCCGTCGCTGTCGTCGACTTCCGTTAGCGCTTTCGGCTCGGCTGCCCGTTCTGCAGCCCTCGCCTTATCTGGCGCGCGTTTCCTGCGGCGTGTATACCTCACCCACTGGTCGGTGAGGTCCTTCATCCGCTTCACAGCTCGCCGGTAAACGGCCGCCGTCTTGTCGAGCTCGCGTTTCGTCGTCGTCCACGGTAGGAGCGAGGGATTGATCGAGCTGAACCTGGCGATGCCGAGAAAGCCCCGGTATTGGTTGTGCCAGCGAGTGGAGCCCTGCACGCCCCACACTGTGTCCTCGTCTTTGTTCGCCGCCTTGACCACCCGGTCGTTGCAGAGCACGAACCAGCCGAAAGGGTCGACGTTGATGCCTTGGGATTCGTCCGCACTCTCCGGAGGCGGCGCCGCCATGCCGGCTATCAGCTCGACGTGTACGTCGTCGTCGTCGTAGGCGAGCTTGGCGGCCTTGAATTTTCCCCCTTCCAGAAGTTGAAGTACGGTGATGGGAACTGTCTTCCTGTTGACCTGCACCGCCAGTCCCCGCTGTAGGAACATCGAGTAGTCGCGCGAAACCATTTGGCGGAGCTCGTCGGCGAACATCCGTCCGCGAAACTCCTCGGCGACGGCGGGGTTGAACTCGCGCACGCGCACGGTCGTCCCGGCGGGGCCAGGCGAGCGCAGTTGCTCCATCGGAAAGTTCCAGTGCGGCGACTGCTCCCACGCGCTTACGTCAATGTCCACCCTGAAACCCTCCGTAGCCGTGGACGACACGATCTCGATCTTCCTGCCGAGCTTGAAAACGGCTCTCTTCATCCCCACGCCGTACAACCCAACGCCGCGCCCAACGGGCTCCGCTTCCATTGGCCTGCCGAAGTGAAAAGCGTAGTGTCTGGCTACGTCGAGGGGGATGCCGCCGCAGTTGTCGGCGATGGAGAAGGCCGACTCGTTGAACTCGATGCGGACCGATAGGCCCTCCAGAGATGCCTCGGGGCCCCTCGTTCGAATGGCGCCGTCGATGCTGTTGTCCAGGAGATCGAGGATGCAGTCCTCCAGATTTATGTCTCTCGTAATCATGTAGATGAAGAAGCTCTTCTCCGGTGAGGCGTCGACAGAATCGGCGGCGCGATGAGTTTTCACGTCACCCTCCTCAGAGTCCGCTCGTAGTCGTCCGCTCTTGCGTGACCGGCACGAGTCGTGTACCTCTTAGCAGTATGCCCGATTTTGCCTCTCCGGAAGTGCGGAGCCGGATCATGAGGTCGGTCGGTCGGGAGGACACGGGCGCCGAACGGCGGTGCGCGGAGTTGCTAGTTTCCGTCTCGACCGCATGGGAGCAGCATCCTCCACACATCCTAGGGAAGCCCGACTTTTTCTTCCCCAAAGCCCACCTCGCGTTGTTCGTGCACGGCTGTTTCTGGCACGGCCACGAGAACTGCCCGCGACGGCTGAAGAATCCGGAGACCCACGCGACGTACTGGGCGGCGAAGATCCAAGGCAACCGGAGGCGCGACCGGCGGGTCGCTCGCAAGTTGAGGTTGATGGGTGTAGCGGTGTTCACGGTGTGGGAATGCCAGCTTCGCACGGGTCGCCTGCCCCCGCGGCTTCTCAATAAGTTGGATGAAGCGAGGCGAAAACAGCATCTTTGAGGCAGTGGGACTGCGTATCGCGAAAGCACCATTATCGGTGCCCTCGCTGCCCCCGGCTCTCTCCCCCGGAGGGCGAACCCCTTTTTTGCCCACCCGTTTGCCCACCTCGTAAATCGCGTCTCAATTGGATCGCGTAAGTTATTGATTTTGTTGGCGGCCCTGACGGGAACCGAACCCGTCCTGTCTGCGTATCGAGACCTATATTTTAGCTTCCCAGAAGACCTCCTCACCTATCGCTTGCGCCGCGGCTTCCTGCGTCCCCGGCGCGACCTCTTCATCGAAGGTATTGATGAGGGCATATTCCTGCCGGGCGAGGGCCCGGACGCACTCGCAAACAAGGCCGGTTTTCATTGCGGGGAAGATCCTGAGGTGTGGTTCCCGTGGTTCATTGACCAGGTCATCGAGGCCCGGCGCCACGAGATCGAGATCGAGCTCAAGGCCGACGGCCAGGGACCGCACGAGGTGCAGTGAGTCAGCACACCACAGCAGAGATAGGCGGGGCGCCTTCGGGCGCCCATTCCTTGTGCCCCGCGCACGCGCACAGGCGGCCCCAGACCGGCGATCAGCTTCCTTCCCGCGCCCCCCCCACGGCCTTCACCATGCCGGTCATGCCTTGGCAGTCTGCTGTCGCGGCTGTCCCGGGGGGCGTTGAGACGCTTCCGTTTGGCGCTATCCTGCACGGCGTGAAAAGGAAACTCCTAGCCCTAAGTGCCATGATCGGTGCCCCTAGGAGCAACCGATACTTCCTCCGGCCTATGAAACAAACGACGGGCATTGCGACCATCAACATCCGGCAACTGCGGGCGTTTAGCGCCCTAGTCCCTCCCCTTCGTGTCCAAGAGCGATACTCCGATCTCGTCAAAGGAAAGAAGGGGTTGGATGAGTGCCTCGCCGAGGCAGAGGCTGTCGCGAACGAAATGCTCGGCTCGGTTGCGCAGCGCGTCTTCCAGGGAGAGCTGTGACCATGGTGCACATTGAGTTCAAGAAGCGTTACGATCCCTTTCCGCAGCAGCATCTTGAACGCATCGCCAAAATCCTTGGCGATACGGACTCGGGCCTGACCGGATCGGGGATCGGCCACGCGTTGGCGAGCTGCAACATCCGGGACGTCGATCCGATAAACACGAAGTGGAAGCGCCTCTACAACGCCTTTGTCGCGTTCCAGAACGAACACCAGGTGGGGAACCACGTGATCATGTTCGTCCAGCACGTGATGAACCCGGCATCGCACACGAACGCGCCGGATGTTTTTCGCCGGTGGCGCGACGATCTGAACACGGTGCTCGCATTCTGCGGCTACGCGGTGGGCGATGACGGCAAGATGAAGCGCGTCGCTGTGGCGGCGACCCTGGATGACGCCCTCCAGCGCGCGGCACGCTTGAAATCGATCCTGGAACACCGCGCAGTTCATCCGCGGATCCTGGAGCATTGCCGCGCCGAGATCCTCGCAGATAACTACTTCCACGCGGTTCTCGAAGCCATGAAGAGTATCACCGCCCGCCTCCGCGAGCTCTCCGGCCTCGACGGAGACGGCTCTGAACTCGTGGACGGTGCGTTCGGCGGGAAGACGCCGCTCCTGGCGATCAACACTTTCCAGACTGAAACAGAGCAGGGCGAGCAACGTGGATTCGTGAGCCTATTGAAGGGGCTGTATGGCATGGTCCGAAACCCTGTGGCGCATGAGCCGAAGATTACCTGGGACATGCCGGAGCAGGACGCGGTGGACATCCTGACGACCATCTCTCTGATCCAGCGCAAGCTCGACTCAGCAAAACGGCGAGGTGTCCAATCATGAAGCGCGCCGACTGCGTTTTCGATGAACTGTGAATCAAAGGCGAATGGTGGCTTCCCCACTGGCCGGAGCGCCGCGTTCGCAGTAACCTTTCGGGGCGCGAGGAGGGTGAGTTCAACCTGACCACAGAAGACTGGTCGGCAAAACCGACGACCCCGGACGTAACGGCTTCATCACTGCCCGTTGCTTGGTCGGCTCTGCCAAGCGGCGCACCAGACTGCCCCGGAGCTGATCGCCGCGGCGTCTCCTGCCGGGGACGACTTCAGGCTGGGCATGGTCGCGGTCGTGCAGGCGTTCGGCGGGGACCTGGGGCGGCAACCCCACGTGCACGCCCTCGTCACACGCGGTGCCTGGGGTCAGGCGGGCCAGTCGGCGCCGGTCCCTCTCGTGGACGGCGAGGCGGCCGCTGCCCACGCTCGCCACAAAGCCTCAGGCCTGGAACTCCGCTGTGCTGTATTTCTTCGTTACCACCGTCTCAGCCTTGCCAGCAAGAAACAGCTCAAGCATTTGCTTCAGGCGGCGAAGGTTCACGAGCGCCGAGTCGTACTCCGTCAGAAGCTTCTTGGCGGTCGCCTGCTGCTCTTCCGCTGGAGCATTCTCGGTCACGAGCTTGTAGACGGGCCGGGCCAGGTCATAGATCAACGTCAAGATGTTGTCCACCTCGGTCATCGTGTAGCAGAGTCCGTCAAGGGCACGAACCTCGGTGGAGGTAAGCTGATCAAGCGTGTCCATTTTGAGGGCCTTCACGTCATCAACACCGAAGCGCAGGAACGGGGCGGGAAGCACGGTGTTGTCTTGGATCAGCATCTGCTTGTTCGTCGTCACCGCGACGATTTTCCCCTCGCAGTGACCGTGGTTGACTTGAAGCACCCTGTAGAGAAGGTCACGCTTGCGTCGGAGGCGGCGACGGTCAGTCAACTGGACCAGGAGATAGGCGAAGACCGCCCCCAGAAAAGCCGCGGTGGAAGCATTGTTGAAGAAGTCCAACAAGATTCCTGAGATCATGATTTGTGCCTCCGTTTCGCCCTCACGGCACGCGTCAGCCCTAAGCCGACCCCCGTTAATTCCACGGCCGCTTCAGTTGACCGCCCTTCGCTTCCCGTCTTCGTACCCCTGGTGGTAGCCCTCAAGCGTTGCTCGCTCTACCGCCAGCCGCACGAGGTCGCGAATCGTGGCTTCGAGCTGCTTCTGCTGTTTCCAATCGTGCATCACCACGAGCGCGTGGACTGTCTCTTCCCACCATTGCATGAGGTGATGGTATCCCGAGGAGAGGCTGGGTGGGGCGGCTTCGGCCGCCCTTCTTTTGTGCCCCGCGCACGCTCGACAGTAGTCAGCAAGCCTCTGGGGTGGGGTGGTGGTTGAGGATGGCAAGGTGGCGGAAGTCGTGGTCGCTTACAGCCGCGAGCACGCGCGAAGCCTGGAGCTCGTCTAGATCGACCCAGACCGAACCGCAAGGGAGCGCCGGAAAGCGCCCGTTTGTCTGAGCAATGCTTAACCGGGGCCAGTAGCGAAACGGTTTCACGGTTCCGCACACCACCGACACCACGTTAAGAAGACGGAGGATTGGTGGCGTTAGGTGGGCCCTCCTCGGGCTGCTCGTCTTCTTTCTGGGCCTGTGGGCTACTTGCGGCACCTGAAACCCTAACCGCTACGGCCTCGAACCTGAGGGCGGCCCTCACCGCAAACCCGACGCAAAACGTCGCCTCTTCCATGGACGGCACCGACCGGAAGCGCGCCTGAATCAGAGCGCCCCCCGTTGCGAGAAAGACCTTGGGTGCAGTGTCCTCAAAGCGTATCAGGTCACCCAAGGCAAGACCGAACTGCGCCACCAGGATGGGCCAAAAGAGCGGGGTCAGCGGATCGTCGGCGCCAACGTAACCGGCCTGCTTGAGTTTCTCGACGAAGTTCCGACGAAAGTTGGCCAGCTCGCGGTCTCCCCCTGTCCCCGCCTGTCCCGTCCCGGCTCGCGCAGCTGCATCCGCGACTACGCTCAGGATCTCTCGCAGGGCCTCGGCTCCGGGATATACGCGCCCTCGCCCGTAGACGACCTCGATCAGTCTGCCCTTTGCTTGTGCGAAGGCCGTTGCGGCTGCCGTGCATGCCTCGGATGCCTCCGACCGCGCGAGCGCGGCCTCGGCCTTAAGCAGGTTCGTTTTGATGTTCTCGTTTTGAACGAGGCGAGCGAGTGTTAGCTCGTCGGGGCTCACCCCAACTGTCTCCTGTGCGATTTCCCGAAACGCAAACTCGGCCAGTGTTGCGTACCGGCGTGCGTCTTCCAGGGAGGGGATAATCCCGTCATGCTGCACGCGATCGCGCAGCCGGCGCAGGACCCCAAGTGGATCTCGATACGAGATGAGTTCTGGCCTTGCCTCGCATAGCTTCCCCATCATCTTTGGAAGGTTGTCTTCCCTGGAAGGATGGTCCCCCACCGCCGGTAACACGGTCCGGAGTAGCAACTCCATTGCCTGGTCTGTCGAAAGGACGCTGGCCATCCTGTCGATAGGGAGGGGACTTGCTGCTCTGTCTGCTCCCGAGGCCAGCAGGTCCCGTACCAGAAGAAGTCGAAGCACTAGCTCCTCATTCACCGCTGCCCCCGAGTGTGCCTGCATGTTCGATGTGGCGACCAAGGAACAGGGGTTCCTCGACCAGTGGGTTGCGCGGTCTGGGCGGGTCCGGGACGCGGAGCTGCGCCGCCGTGAGAGAGCCGCCGGCGGGCGGGGCGTTGTCCTCGCTGACCCTGTCGGAGACCGCGGTCTTCATGTTTCGACCCCCTCGTTGTGGATGATAGGCCAGCATCGCCGGTTCTTGATGGAGAACCACTTCGCGCCGCGGCGCCATCTGCTGACTTCCACGTCAATGCGAAGCGGCTATGGTCGCTCCCCTTTTGTGCCCCCTCGCGCTCTGTGGCCCTCAGCCTGGCGATCTTGGGCGGAGGGGGGCAGTACCACGGCACCACGGGAAACAGCCACTTCGGTAAGCGCTACCAACTCTCCGCGCCGGACTCGGGAACCTCGAACTCGCCTGAAAAGGTGACGCCGATGATGTTGTCCCACATGCGGATGTCCTTACCACCGGTGATCCGAATGCCAGATCCCTCCGCGCCGACCGCCTTGCGATAGCACTTTTCGCACAGATCGCGGAAGGCTGCATGGTTCCAAGGGCCAACATAGGAACCTACAGGCTTCGCGACCTCGACGGGTTCCGACTTAAAGTCCGTGCCGAAGGGCTGCCGGATTTCGACGCGGAGATCTTGGTAATGCCGCCCGCCCACCTCCAGCGAGAAAAACAGCGTGGAGACCATGTGGTCCGCGCTCTTCTCAAAGCTGTGGTAGTTCTGGGTGTTCTGTAGGATCTTATGAAACCCCACTCTCACCTTTGGCATGGATTCCCCACCTGGGACGGATTCAGACGCCCGGAGTGCTGGTTCAGCTTTCTTTTCACCATCGGAGGGTATTCCCTAGGTAGAGTATAAGGCCGCAGTTCAGCGGCGCCGCTTCCGTTGATGTGCGACCCCGGTGCGACCCTGGGACTCCTCTTGTGCTGTAAGTTGGTGGAGCCGAACGGGATCGAACCGTCGGCCTCTTGAATGCCATACACGGCCGCTACTGCTGGTCCCGCACGAGTCAGAAGGACCACTTATGCCATCCTGTTCGTGACGCCCTTCAGCTTCGCTCGTTTCTCAAGTCAGCACGTCAGCAGTCTCGCGCGGGTCGGGTCCGGTGCTGGCGTTTGGATTTGTAGAGGCCCGCGCATACCCGGAGAAGTTCCTCGCGAGCCCACACGGCCTCGCGAATGGAGTCCTAGTGGCGTCCGATCAGTCGTTGCCTCTCGCAGCTGTAGAGCGTGGATTTTCCCACTTGAAGCAGCGCGCATGCCCTCGCGGTCCTCAACCGGCTCTCCGGCATCTCCTGGTCGACGACCTGCCGTACCAACGTGGCCAGGGCGCCCTGCTCGCCGCCCAGAGCGTCGATACGATCGACCAGCTGGCGCACCAGCGCGGCCAGGGTGCGCTGCTCGCGCCCCAGGGCCTCGGCGCGGTCGCACAAACGCTCGAGTTGCACGGCGACAGCATCCGGAGTCACCACACCCCACCTCCTCCTGGCGCCGGCGGTGGCCGGCTCGACGGCGCTATGCCTCGTCGCGCACCGGTTCACTTCTTCAGTGGGACCACCTCCGCCGGGGGCGTCACGCCGCCGGCCGTGAGCATTGCTGCTGCGGCAGCGTCCACCGCCTGGCGAACAGGGTCCAGGTTCAGCCGAGCGTAGATCATCGTGGTGGAGATCTGGGCGTGACCGAGGGTCTTCTGAATCACCGCCAGGTTGGTTCCGAGGGACGCCTGCCAGCTACCCAGGGTACGTCGGAGATCGTGGAGCCGGAGGTCGGTGAGCTTCGCGCGCTCGAGGAGGTTCTTCCACGCGGTCTTGGGCTCCACCAGGTGGCCGGTCTTCCCTAGGCCGGGAAACACCCACACTTCGCTGTGGCCTGAACGGATCCTGTCGAGTTCGCGGCGGCGCCTCTCGCGCTGGCTGCGGACGACCTCGAGCTCCGCGTAGCCGGCCACCCCCTCCTTGAGTCTCTTCGCGCTTTCCCTCCGCTCCTTCAGGATGGTGACTGCAGCCGGGGGGAGGGTCACAGTTTGGGGTTTGCCACCTTTGGTGTCGGTGATGGTCCACGTGGCTGCGTCGAGGTTGACCTGCGACCACTGCATCGTCTGGACGTTGGAGCGCCGGGCACCGGTGAGGAGGCTCACCAGAACGAAGTCGCGGAAGGTGGTGTTTGGCTCCTTGGCGAGCGCGCCGAAGAACCGAGGCAACTCGTCGGCGGCAAGGAACCGCTCCCGGGACTTCTCGTGGAACCACTCGATACCCCGCACCGGGTTGTCGCCCGTCCAACCCCACGCCCTCGCCTTCGAGAAGAGGGTGCGCAGCAGCCTCATCGCCGCGTTGGCCGCGTAGTGTCCGTGGTCCTCGCCGATCTTGGCGTGGAGGGTCTGTACGTCCGACACGCGCACGGTCGAAAGCTGCCGGGTGCCCCAGCAGGCGAGGTAGTGTTTGAAGAGCCACTCGTCGGCCTTCACACTTGAGGCCTTCTTGTACGGCTTGGCGTGTCTGTTGAGGAAGGTGTTGAAGAGCTCGTCGAGGGTGGTCTCGGCACGGATCGCTCGCCGAGCCTGTGCTGGGTTGCGTCCCTGGGCGATCTCGGAGTTGAGGTGTGCGGCGGACCCGCGGGCCTGCTCGACAGTGAGGTCGGGGAACGGGCCGATTCGGATGCGCTCGGTACGACGCTCCACCTTCCGCACCAGGTAAAAGACCTTGGAGCCCCGGTTCGTGACGTGGAGCACCAGGCCGCGCGTCTTGGGGTCGTGGTAGTCCTTGCGCCCCTTCTCGGGTGGTTGGATCGCCTTCAGACTGGCCTTGGTGAAGGCCTGTTCGACGTGGAGGCGCATGGCGGCCTGGCGGGCCTGGTCGACGGAGAGGTCGGGGAACGGGCCGATGCGGATGCGCTCGGTGCGGCCCCGCACATTTCGCACGAGGTAGAAGACCTTGGAGCCGCGGGTCGTGACCTGGAGGACCAAGCCACGCGTCCTCGGGTCGTGGTAGTCCTTGCGCCCCTTCCTGGGTGGGCGGATCGCCTTAAGGACCGCGTTGGTGAAGGCGTATGCGTGAGCTGGCATGGCTATGTCCCCCTTTCGGCCGCCGTGCCCGGTTCAACCCCCGTTCAACCTTTTTGCGCGAGTTTGGGCAAATGACGGCGTTATAGGTCGAGGATAAGATGGTTCTCTGATTGGACTTTGTCAAGGTTGAGCTTGGTAGATCGGCTGAAGGAGGAACCGAAGCCTAAAACTACGGATCAGAAGGTTGGGGGTTCGAGTCCCTCTCGGCGCGCCAGTCTAAGCTCCTCCAATCTGAGAACTTACAATCCTAAGAACCTCGACCACTG
>Ga0315284_10011259_pt1 | contig 12756 bp, 23 predicted proteins | sample YL17G09_16_MG_FD_203696 | JGI IMG/M metagenome (GOLD analysis project Ga0315284, IMG submission 203696) | Sediment microbial communities from Yellowstone Lake, YNP, Wyoming, USA - YL17G09_16 | ecosystem: Environmental > Aquatic > Freshwater > Lake > Sediment | place: USA: Wyoming | collected... | reverse complement strand
GCTTTGCAGAGAATCGAGATCGATAAGGACAAGCCCTTGAATCCGGGCGATGTGATCGAGCTGGAGTACAGGTGCACCGGGCTTGTCTGGATCACGGCGGCCCAGGTCGCAATGATCGAGTGGCGGATCGGGAAAAGGGATGACTGGGAGATCATCTCGAACAGTTTGCCGGAAAACAATAGGATCACGTTCAGGATTTTGATAAAAAGTGCAAAACCACAGGGGCCCGTTCTCCAAACTGCAGGTGTCAACGGTGCGATTATCGCGAAAATAATTCTTGCGGCAACTGTTGGTTTAATGTTATGGCTGTCGCTCGATAAGATTTACCAGATCGTTGAGAAAGTTATCGAATCGCCGGAAGGAAAAATTGCCGTCGCCGGAATGGGTGCGGCGGGCATAGCCGTCTTGATAATCGCTTTATTAATGCTGACGAAAAAATGACATGGGCCTGGAAGATACGAACAATCTGAGGGATTGGGACAAAAGGCTCAAGGAGCAATACAGCCGGGGCTGGGACAATTACATCCGCCGCCGAATCTATTTGGACGTCGCCCGGGACCTAGACTGCTGGGGGATTTGCGGGGAATTCCTGTACGTCGAGGATGTCTCGAGCGCAGCGGTCGCGGCCTCGATCAGGTTGAATCGCAATACGAACGATCCGATCGATCTCGATCTCGGAACAATCGTTAAAACAATTTTCTGCAATATTTTCATCACGCACGCAGCGCTCCAGGGTGAATGGATCGACGTTATCTATGGTATCAATTTCGAGTATTATAAAGAGCATGCAATCGATGTTAATAATATAACAAACATTGATAACATAACAAACATTCAGACGCTTGACACGATCAATAATGTAGTACATATCGACGACAACAGCAGCACGATAACGATAGACATCGCGGCCGGGCAAAAAATCAGCGAGGTTACGACAGTAGCTACAATAACGAATGTGGTCCACGTTGATGATAACGGTGGGACGGTGACGGTGGATGGAGCCGTAACGATACAAGAACCATTGAGCGTCGATGATAACGGTGGATCGCTTACGGTCGATGGCTCTGTCACGGTGATCGATAACGGCACGGCCCAGCCCTGCATAACGATAACGAACGCCGCCGCCGATGCGAACACTGTCGGTGCCAACCACGCCTGCAAGAGGGTCCTGATCCGGGCACACACGATCAATACCGGCCTGGTCTGGGTGGATTTCAATACTGCGGCGGTCGCCCTGGCCTGCTACCCATTAGCCGCCGGCGATTCGGTGGGTGTGCCGCTCACGAATACGAACCTGGTCAACTGTTTATTTAAAGTCGCAAACGAAAAAGTCACAGTGGTCTATACTAACTAATTATGGCAGCATGGAACGTCACAACAGCAGCCTACCTGCAGGAATTTTCCGTAAATCCGAGACAAAGCGATCCGAAGGGCGTATTTTTCAAGCCGGATGGTTTGAAGATGTACACTATCGGGTTGCTTGACCAAAATGTAGACGAATATGATTTAGGTACAGCATGGAATGTCACAACAGCAGCCTACCTGCAGGAATTTTCCGTTGGTGCTAAAGAATTTAGTCCGGCGGACGTATTTTTCAAGCCGGATGGTTTGAAGATGTACACTATCGGGAATGCCGGCGATTCGGTCGACGAATATGATTTAGGTACAGCATGGAACGTTACAACTGCGGTTTATTTACAGGAATTTTCCGTAGCCGCGAAAGAAACCGGTTCGACGGGCGTATTTTTCAAGCCGGATGGTTTGAAGATGTACACTATTGGCGCGGATGGCGACTCGGTCGACGAATATGATTTAGGTACGGCATGGAATGTCACAACAGCAGCCTACCTACATGAACTTTCCGTAGCCGCGAAAGAAATAAGTCCGTCGGGCGTATTTTTCAAACCGGATGGCACGAAGATGTACACAATCGGCAGCAACGGAGACACGGTCGACGAATATGATTTAGGTACGGCGTGGAATGTCACAACAGCGGTTTATTTACGGGAATTTTCCGTAGCCGCCAAAGAATTAACTCCGTCGGGCGTATTTTTCAAACCGGATGGCACGAAGATGTACACAATCGGCAGCAACGGAGACACGGTCGACGAATACGATTTGACGCCCGCTGCCGTCCATAAATTCGGAAATTTATACAGAAGTGAAAAAATCGAGCAGGAAATAGGAATGTTTGCAGAAATTTGAGAAAGGATGGTCGAAAGTGGCAAAGCGTAGACGAAGAAAAAGCGGTCGGAAAACATTCAAGAAAAAAGGCTCGGCAAAGAAAGCAGCCCGCGGCCGGTCGGTGTATAAAGTCAAGGGCGGCTACCGGATCAGCAGGAAGAAATAATGCGGGCCGGCGTAGCCGATGTTGCCGGCGGTTTGGCGATCGCGGAATAAAAAAAATGTCACAACGCGAGAATCAAGCTGAAAACGCATTTTTCGACAAAACGCCTGGTCGGCAGATCTGAATTTGCCTGGTAAGATCGGTTACGCTCGCAAACAGTTGAAAACACCCGGACATTATATCGGCCCGGGCCGAGATCGTGCCTTGTGGCCGATGCAGTGAATCGGGAATTTAGAGTAAAGGAGCAAAAATGTTAAAGGTGAGTTTTTTAGCGGTTGTGTTAATGGCAGTAACAATGTTCGGCGGCTGCGAAGAGCAGCAGCTCGAGCGCGCGGATCAGATCGTTACCGATGTGAACAGCGTGGTAGCGGCGGGGGGGGCCGTTCTGCAATCGCCGGCCGGTGCCATGCTGCCGCCGGGCTTTCAGCTCTATGGTGCCGCTGGGCTCGCCATTGCCTCGGTCCTTCTCAACGCCTGGCAGAAAGTGAGGTCTAACTTGCTGACGAAAACCACGAAAGCAATCGTAAAGGGAATCGAAGCATCTGAAAAAGAGATAACGGCTAATCCCACGAATCCAGTTAAGGCTGCGATCGCCGAGCAGTTGAAGTCGCTTGGCATTTACAGCCAGGCTGATGATCTCATTAACCAGCTCAAGGCTTCGAGATGACTATATTCCTTATCAAGACGGCCCTGCTGCGCTTCGGCGTAGTCATTTCCGAAGTCAAATTCGACGTCGGCGGTGAGAATATAGTCGTGAATTACTCGCTTCACGGCAGTAAGCGGAGCAAAATCGTACCATTCAGCGAGATCGAGAGGCTTTTTAACGCCTCACAGGACGCTCCAGGAGACCCTGACCCGCGAGATGTGGGGCATTAAGGCCCCTCAGCATGGGTCAGGCATAATAACGCCTTAAAACCGCTCACAGACACAGCGATTTTTGCGAAACGTTTTTTTTCTTGACTGTGGGAAAAACGTATGCTAAAATACCGGTGGTGGGTGGCTTACTAAGCTAAAGACTAGCTTAGTAAGCGCAAAACGTGCGCTTAACTAAGCTATCTCCTTGAGGTTATGAAAAGGAGGCCGCTAAGGCGGCTGGAGATTAAGAGTCGGCCCCAGCGGCCGAACCGGCGACCGGCTGTTCAGTGAACCTTCGCAGGCCCCGTGCCGGTGACGTAAAAAAATTTTGGAATTTTGAAATTTTTATTTGACGCCGGACGTCTGATATGTTAGATTGAGTTTTAAAGTGAAAGGACGAACAAATGAATGATCAATTTCAAACGAGAATAAATCAAACGGCCAAGCCTGCGAGGCGTAACAATCGAACGGACTTTTTACAGTCCGGATCATTTGTTCGTCCAACCTCGCAGGCTTGCCGATTTGAGGAGATCAAAATGAAACATTACAAACAAAACCAAAAAGAGGAATTAATTATCAAAGATACGCATCCTATTGCGCACGATGGTGCTGAAATTGCAACTGATGAAGTGCTCAAGGATATGGCCATTACTGACGCTCTTGATGATTTCGACGAGGATTAATATGATTGAAGCATTATTTCAAAAAGCTATCGAGGGCGCCGGGCGATCATACAGTCCGCAGCAAGTGGCGGAAATGTTGGATGTTAATTCAAGGAATATCGATTTGCTCGATGAAAAGATAAAAAGTTTATTTTGGGGCTTAATGGGTATTATAATAATTTTTCAAGCATTTAGCGTTTGGAGATTTTTGTGTATTGAAAAAAGGATGAAAAAACTCGAAGTTAAAAAAGAGGTGTTACCATGAAAAGCTTAATTTTTGCCGCCTGTTTGATTTGCCTGATTTTTTCCGGATGCGGAGAAACTTCGGCAAGAAGGCAGGCCCGGATCAGGAAAGAATGTCCAACGTATCAAGAAGTGCTTGTGATCAAAAATGCCGGCAGCGGGCGGTCATATACGTATTTGGAAGGAAGAGTGAAAGTTCCTTAAGGTCCGATAAGCCGAATGAAACATAACAACCATCAGCGGCCTATAACCTTGACAAAATAGCGATTTAAGGATGTTGACGGGATATTATTGGAACTTGAAAAAAGTGTTATAGGACCAGGGAAGGCCATGGCTAAAGAAAAGACAAAAAACGACATAAGAACCGGCCCCTTGACGGAAATGCACCCTCTGCCTCGAAGATTTGAAGAGGTCAAGGAAAACGGGGAAGGCAAGGGTATATTTTATTTCCATGTTCCTGGCGATTATTTACACGGAATTTTGCTATCTAAACAGACCGTTCAGACGCTGCACTATCCATTCACGAGTTTTTTGATTAAGGCATTCGACGGCCGGCAGGATGGCATCGACCTTGTAATTCCGGAGAAAGGCCAAGTGTTCGAGATCCCCGCGAATTGGCTGCCTCGACGGATCATCGACGACAACGAGCTGATCGGCAGCCTGATTGTAGTCAAGTACAAGGGGAAAAAAGGCCAGAAAAAAGATTATTATATTTGGAAGGATACCGGGACATTTTACAAGAACGAATCACGGCAGCTTCCAAAAATCCACAAGAAATCAAAAAAAAGGAGCAAGAAAAATGTTTGAATGGTTAAAAACCGGCGTGCTTAAAAAGAACTATGAAACGGACAGGGTCAAAAGATTGATCGCTGGAATCAAACTCGATCAGTCTGAGTTGAATTGGATTTATATCCAGATCGTCGATCAATTATCCGGAGATGATATAAAAATGCTCAAAAAAGCATTCGGCAAAGGTGACGAAATAAACTGTTGGGACCTTGCGAAAGAAATTTTAGAATATAAAGGAGTAAAAAAAAATGCCTGAAAAAGTACAGTGCCCGAATTGTCTCGGCGATGCCGAAAAAACAGGTGATAAAATTATCTGCGTGACTTGCGACGCCACGTTCAAGATCACGAGAACGGGTGCGGCGGCCGTCGTCAAGATCGGCCAGGTGGAAGCGCTCGAGGGCCGGGTCAAGGCGCTCGAGGCCAGGCTGGCCCCGCCGGCGGTACCTGCTGGTGAGCCGGAACCGGCACAGGAAGATATTTTTTAAAGCGAGGTGAAAAATGATCTGGCTAACTGGAATACTTTTCGTGTTATGGTGTTTTTTGGCCGGCTTTTTATTGGGCCAGAGAAAATTGATCAAGGATGAAAGTAATGTCGAAGAAAAAAGCAAAAAAGAAAACCAAAACTTTACAATCCCGGTCTCTTGTCCAATCAACACAAGAAAATGCCGAGAGCAAGGAAGATACGAAATCTGTGCCGACTGTGACGCCTTACCCGACGGCGGGGCGGAAAGTGACTGAGTTCGAAGAACGGCTCGATGCCCAGTTAGCCGGCAGTAAAAAGCCGGCCAGGGGGCCGGGCGGCAAGTTTTCGTCCACGTCGCCGGCGGCGGGTCCTGAAATCGATATTTCGGTGATCGGCCAGGTCGTGCAGATCCCGTTCGATCTATGGTCGGCGTCCCAGGGTGTGCCGGAGCTGAAAATCTCGAACGATGAATCGATAATGTTAGCCAAGCCGGTCAAGCAGCTCCTCGACCATTACGTTCCCCAGGTCCCGGAGATCGCCTGGGCCTGGATCAGCCTCAGTGCGGTCTCATATTCGATAATGAAGTCCCGGCTTGCCTTAATAGCCGAGATCAGGAAAAACAATCCCTCCTCCGAACGAAGGATGGATGCAGCTCGCGTCGCAAGCTCCTCAACTAAGACGCAGGGGCATGGAGGCCCCCATCCATCCAACGTTTTTCCGTCCCTGGAGCAAATTCAAAAACTGGCGTGATAAAATGAGCGAAAAAAAGATAACTCTGATCTTCGGCAAGCGGGGCACGGGCAAAAGTTATCTTGCCAACAAACTTATCGGGCAGGAAAAACGCCTGCTGATCTTCGATACGCTTGGCGAATACAACAACGGTGTGATTTTCGATGCTGAGGATCCTGAGCGGTTCTTGGAATTCTGGCGGCACGTATACCGCGGCAATTTCCGCCTGGTTTACCGGCCGCTTAATCCGGAAGCCGAGATCGACGATATTGCCGAGCTGGTCTTTGCCCTGGGCAATATGACTTTCCTCGTCGAGGAGGTCGATTGCTATTGCACGAGCTGGCAGATCAGCGATGCGTTCGCCCACATCATTCAGCGAGGCCGGCACAAGGACATTTCCCTGATCGGTGTCACTCAGAGGCCGTTCGGGATCCATCGGCTGTTGACGTCCCAGGCGAAAGAGATCTATATTTTCGGAACGAACGAGCCCCGGGACCGGGAATATCTGAAACTTTTGTTAGGCGAGCAGATCGAGGCCAAGCTGGATCAGCTCCAGCAATACCAGTACGTGCATTGGCAGGAAGGAAATTCAGAATTTGAAATCGGGAAGGCTTGAAGATGGATTTTGAAGAATTAAAAAGTTTTACCCAAAAAAGTTTTGACGGAATTAACAAAAGTTCTACTTTTATTGCTATCTTCACAAATAACTATGTTGATGATCCTCATTGTTTAATTCAATTGAGTTTATCGATTCTTTTAGATAAGCCTATATTTATGTTGTTTGAAAAAGGATTCGCTCCACCAAAAAACCTTATTCGCACTTTGACTGGTTATGAAGTTATACAGGGAAAAGATGATGATTCGATCAAAAAAGCAACTGAAAAATTGAAAGAAAAAGTAGAAATATTTCTTGTGAAACAGAACTTGAAATAGGGAAGGCTTGAAAAGCTGAAAGGAAAAATAACAATGGATAGTTTAGGACCGCTTGAAACGATGGAGCAGATAAACCAGAAGCTGCTCTCTATGGAATACGAGGACCTGATGGAGCTGCTGGCGATCTATCAATGCCCGATCGGTGAGCTGGCGGTGAATATCGCGAAGGCAAAGGGCCTGAAAGATTCGCAGATCGCAGCCGGTAAAAAAAAAGGACAAATGGATATGGATCACATCGCGATTTGCAAAATAGTCTATTTAGCCGACGAATTTCACAAGGAAAAATTAAGAAGTAACCAAGTGATCGAAGGCATTTTGAAGGATATTTGTGCAGGGGTCGAGGGGATCGCGACGGCCCTGGAAAAACGATAATCTTTTCAGCCGTGGTTCGTGGCGGGGGCGGGCGTCTCTCCTTCTTTGCCCGTCCCCAGCCTATTATGAAAGGGAAAAAATGCCGGAAGAAAAATTAGACAATATCATGACGGTCATTGACCTGCTGGAAAAAAACAAGGCCCTGCTCACGGGCCTGATCAGCCATTCCATGTTGATCAATGAATCGCTGAAAGAAATGATCGGTGATACGAAAGCAGTAAACCAGAATATGTACAAGGCTGCGCTGGGGCTGAAAGCTTTGGCTGCGGAGGCGACGAAAGTCGAATTCGAATTGCTGCCGGCTGAAAAAGCTCAAATCGAGCAGGGCGATCGGGGTGTGATAAAAGATTTTATAAAAAAATCCAGCGTAACCGATCTTCCTCGAGGACCGTACGGATTCGCTTAAAGCTGGAAAGATCGGGTACGGGGTAAGCCGATGCGTTTTTATGGTGAAATCTTATTTTGCCGCTGGTGCAGTAATACATATCGTGCGAAGAAATCGACACTTAGGGACGGTTTTTGCTGCAAAAAGTGCAAGTCGGCTCTTTACCGGGCTCGCAAAAGGAACGTAGCCGAAGTTGCCAGGCAGAGCGAATCACCAGGCAAGATCGGTTACGCCCGGAAGCGCAAGAAGAAAAAAAAATCATTGACAAAATCCTGAAATATTTATCATATTAAGAGGTCTAATGCCTAAGGAGCACTGGCATAACGATTCCGTTTCGAAATGCCAGTGCTTTATAAAATGTTAATTAGAATAAAGGAGTATTATCATGGCACTCGATCTTAAAATTCCATCCATCAACCAGCTAATCACGCTTGCGATCGCCCTCGTGGTCATTTCATTCGTAGTGAAAATGCTGCCGGCAAGCGTCCAAAACCTCTTTAGGGTATAAGCCTTAGGGCATAAACCCAAAACCTGAAAGGAGGTTTTGAAACATGAAAATTCTTGAGAGAGAAATTTCAGCGATCACTTATGCGGCTAACCAGACCCGGACGATCCAGTTGCCGCGAAATTACGCCTACCGGTGCATTAACATGCTGCTTATCGCGGATATGTACCGGGAAGCGGGTGCTACACTCGGCACGGGCAAAGACAGCGCTCCTGCCCAGTTGGTGAAGAACATTATGATCCGGGCGAACGGCCGCGATGTGATCAAAAACATCGATATGGAATCGATGCACCGGATCAACCAGCTTGCCCACGGCACGAGGCCCGTAATCGACGCCCCCATGTGGGGCGGTGGCGCCGCGATCGTGGTCGGGGCCAAGGTAGTGCAGGTCGTTTCAGCAAGGATCGATTTCGAGATGTGGCGGTCGGTCAGGCCTATCGATACACTGCTCGACTCGGCAGGCCTGGCGACGCTCGAAATGATCATTACCTGGGGAACCGGCAACGATACGATGACTTCGGACTATGACCCGGCCGGTGCCGGTGTGACAGTAGCCGATGCCCAGCTTTTCGTATCGAGCGTAGAAGAGGTCGGTGTGCCCGAAGGCACGCAGTTCATGATGAACAAGGAATATATGATCAGGTCGCAGGTTACGGCGACGAGCAATCGTCACCAGATCCAGCTTCCGGTCGGGAACCTGTACCGCTGGCTCATACTCAAATGTCACAGCGTCGGCTTGAACGTCTGTTCGATCCTGCCGTTTACTCTTGCGCTCCAGAACACGATCACGCTCCAGGCGGGCACGGAAGTCTTCAAGTACCGAATGGCAGGGCCATTGAACGCGGACAATCGGCTCGATTATATGACTGAGGTGCCGGAGCTGCTCGCAAGTGCGGCTGCGCTCAATCACAGGCTGCTTGAGAACGGCCTGGAAGGCTACTACGTGCTGGAGTTCTGCAAGGACGGCCGCTTGACCGAATGTCTCGACACTTCGAGGCTCAGCTCGCTCGAATTGATCCTCGATGTCGTTCTGCCGGCAGGCTCTACGGATGCGTTCATTGACATTTACCCGTGCGAATTGATCAGGCCGCCTGTAATTGCGGCGTAAAAAAAGAAGGCCGTCAAGAGGGGATAAAGGTTTGCGATGGCGATTCTTTCTCGCACGGGGAGAGTCGCCATTGTTTTTTAGGGTGACATTATGAGCCAAATGTCGGAAAGCATTGCAAAAGTAAAAGCAGAGGGGGAACAATATACTTGGGAAGAAAATTTAGCAAGATATAATGCTGTTTCGGAACAAATTGCTGAAAGAAATGCGGCAGCAGCAGCGGAAACAAAATTATATGCTTACGGTTTACCGGCCGCATTTTTTGGGACTGTTCTTTTATCGGAAACTTTGGCGGCAAAAGCCGCGGCAGCAGAATTCATAGGACCGCCCGAATCGATCGCGGGCGTGGGAGCGGCGGAATCTTTTGTCGGGCCGATGCAGCCTGTTGTTGCGGCACCGAGTGTGGGAGCAAATATGACTTTGGAAGAAATGGCAAATCAATGGTTGGCTGAGCCGGCGTTGCCTGGGGCTGGTGAAGTGGCATCAAAAACAGGCACTTTTTGGGATTCCGTTAGCGGCACATGGAAGGCCGTTACCGGCGGGATCGATACTCTTGCCACTGTTTTGCCGAAAGTGAATACGATTTATAAAACCATTGAAGGTATTTTGGGCAAGGAAGGGCAGGAAACGGTCCCGGTCGCGCAAAATCCGAGCAATCCACCGCCTTCAAGTTCATCACCCGTTGTAAATTTGACTATCCCGCCTCAATCGACGGGCGGGATCGTATTGACGACGCCGGCTGCCGAGCAGCCGAACTATATGCTCTACGCCGGGCTTGCAATAATAGCGATTATTTTATTCAAAGGACTTTAAAATGCTTATCATGGCACCGGGAATATCGAAAAATGGGATCGGGATTATAACATCCCAGATCGGCAAGGGGGCCAGCCCGCACACGGGCAGCGCGTTCTTCACAACGCCCCAGCGGTCGAAGATCAAGAGCGAGCTGACCCAGTCGGGGGCGAACATGGGCAAAACGTTCCGCTCGGTTCGCCCGGAATTGCAATCGGTCATTCTTACGAACTTTTACCGCGCTCGAGGCTGGGTCGGCAGTCCGTACGCCGCGAATATGGCGATCCCCGTCAAGCGCAAGGAAGGCTTGAGCCTTTCCAAACTCATTCAAAGGTGACAAGAGGTGATAAAAAATGTCCACGATACAAACGTCACTGATCGATCAGAAGCAGCCGTTGACCGGAGGCCTCGGCGATATACTTGACTCCATAAGTAATAACGTCTCGAAAGTCGTGACGATCTGGGACAAAATCCAGACGGTCGGAAAATCCCCGGAAGTCGTAGTCGAAAAGCCCCGGGCCGGCTCGCCGGAAGGAACGAACGTCCAGAACGTCGATCCGAAAGCCGCGGACCGCGCAGCCGATACCATTACGAAGATCCAGCAGATATATGACCAGGTCAAAGGCTTATTCGGCCTCGGCTACCCATCGACCGAATCGCAGCCCACGGCCCCGGTCACGACCGAAGCCGGTTCTGCCCTGCCGTTCGGCCTGTCGATGGGAGCCCTGGCGGTTATTGGCCTGGTGATTTTACTCGCGGTGAAAAAATGAATGAAAAAATGAAACAACCCCAAATTTTAGATACGTTTCAATCGAAGATCGAATACGTCCGGCGGGGCCCGATGGGTGTGCCGAGAATGCTTGCAATCAATCTGGCGACCCCCATAGTCGATCAGCAGTTCAATATCAGCGGCAATATGTTCCAGGTCTGGTCGATGCCGGATGAATCTTCTTACGTGATGATCAAGGTCAACGAAAGCAACCAGCCTGCGATCCCGTTCCAGGCCCACACGGGGATGCGGACGCCTTTCCACAAGCTGCTCATCACGACGCCGGCCGGCCAGGTGGGCGAAATGCTTTTGCTTTACGGCACAGAAGCGCCGGACATGCTGGAAATGATCGACATGCGTTCCACGACCGTCGCGGGCGTCAGTGGTGTTCTCGATGAGCTCCGCGGCGATCTCACGCCGGAAGCATTTATAGGAATCACGATCACGGCTGCTCCCGGAGCGACTTTGATCGCGGCGGCCAGGGCAGCCAGAAAATCTATTGGTATCCAGGCATTATCGACGAATGGCGGCAGCGTTTTCTTAGGCTTTGCCGCTACGGTGACGGTCGGCGGGGCACCGGGAATCTGGTTTAGAGAACTCCAGGCGGGCATGTCCTGGGAATGCGACGATTACCGCGGCCCGGTCTATGGGATTGCAACTTTACAGCAGGTTGTCGGAATGGGGGAGGTCTAATGCAGCATACATCGGATCCAAAGGCGGCCAATGTAAATGTTCCGGCACAAACTCCGAACGGACGACTCTATCTGGAGAATTCACAGCAAAATGTTCAGGATGGCTTGTTCGTAAAAATATTGTTCGATTCGATCTCCGCAGGATTTACCGATGGTATCGAAGATGTCGTAAATCACAGGATTTTTCCCGGTGTTGCCGGCTGGTATCAAGTCAATGCGTATTTATTGCTGGAGAGCCTGATAGATGCTTGTAGGTATGCAATTCATGTCACTCGGTCCGGGATTTTAGTTGCCCATGCAGAATATCTTTCGCCGAAAACAGGAACCAGTACGGCATATCATATATCTTTGGGCGTATCAGATGTGATTAAATTGACCGCATTGCAATATCTGGAAGTCGGAATCCATCATTTGGACGCAACGGAAATCGTCGATGTTTTAGGTGAGGAAACAGGATCGTTTTTATCAGTCCAGAGGGTTCGATAATGGCTTTGCAGAGAATCGAGATCGATAAGGACAAGCCCTTGAATCCGGGCGATGTGATCGAGCTGGAGTACAGGTGCACCGGGCTTGTCTGGATCACGGCGGCCCAGGTCGCTATGATCGAGTGGAAGCTCAAGGGCAGAACAGACTGGGAGATTATCTCGAACAGTCTTCCTGAAAACAACAGGATCACTTTCACAGTTCTAATCAAGCCAAAAAATGCCCAGGAGCCCGTTCTTCAAAGAGCGGGCACCGTATCGGCCGTTGCGATAAGTGCTGCGATCGTGGCGACAAGCGTGATGATGTACCTAACGCTCGTAAAGGTATCTCAGGTCTTTAAAGAAGTTGTCGAATCGCCGGAAGGAAAAATCGCCGTCGCCGGAATGGGAGCGGCAGGGATCGCCATCTTAATAATCGCTTTATTGATGCTGACGAAAAAATGACATGGGCTTGGAAGATACGAACAATTTGCGGGACTGGGACAAAAGGCTCGGCGAACAGTATAAGCGAGGCTGGGATAATTACATCCATCGAAGGATCGATCTGTCGATTGCCAGGGTTGACGAGATGTTCTGCGTACCGGGTGAATTTATTTACGTAGAGGAGAGATCTAGCGTTTTGGCACTTGCCAA
>Ga0315284_10011257_pt1 | contig 12758 bp, 10 predicted proteins | sample YL17G09_16_MG_FD_203696 | JGI IMG/M metagenome (GOLD analysis project Ga0315284, IMG submission 203696) | Sediment microbial communities from Yellowstone Lake, YNP, Wyoming, USA - YL17G09_16 | ecosystem: Environmental > Aquatic > Freshwater > Lake > Sediment | place: USA: Wyoming | collected... | reverse complement strand
TGTGGCTGCAGGTGGTGAAGCATGACCACTACCTGCGCCTGGCCGACCGCATCCAGCACCGCTCCATCGTCCTGACCGCCCCCCGGGGGATCATCTGCGACCGCCTGGGCGTGCCCCTGGCCATCTCCACCACCGGCAAGTCCATCTTTGCCGACCCCAGCCAGATTACCGACCGGCAGGGCACCGCCCGCCAGCTCGCCCCCCTGCTGGGGACGACCGAGGCGGAGCTGGTCCCGCTGCTGGGCCGAGACACCTGCTACGTGATGCTGCAGCGGCGGGCGGACCCGGGGGTGGTGCGGGAGATCGAGCGGCGGATGCGCAAGCATGCCACCCGCCTGCGGGGGATCGGCCTGGCCCCGGAGCCCATGCGCCTCTATCCCCGGGGAGCGCTGGGCTGCCACGTGCTCGGCTTCGTGGACAGCAACAGCCGCGGCGCGGGCGGGGTGGAATCCACCTTCGAGCGGGTGCTGCACGGCCGGGACGGCCGGGTGGTGGCGGAGATCGACGCCCGCGGGCGGATCATCCCCGGCCGCCGGGTGGAGGAGCGCCAGCCAGTGCCCGGCCGGCCGGTCACCCTCACCATTGACGCCCGCATCCAGGAGGCCGCCGAGCAGGCCCTGGCCCACGCCATGCAGGAGACCAAGGCGGCCGGGGGCACGGTGCTGGTGGCCGACCCCGGCAGCGGGGAGATCCTGGCCCTGGCCAACTGGCCCGCCTACGACCCCAACCACTATGCCCAGTTCCCGACCGCCTACTGGAACAACAACGCGGTCACCTGCCCCTACGAGCCCGGCTCCACCTTCAAGCTGGTGACCGCCATCGCCGCCCTGGAGGAGGGGGTAGTGCGGCCGGGGCAGATCGCGGTCAACTGCCAGGGCGCCAAGCCGGTGGGCCGGCGCACCGTGCACTGCCATGACGGGCGCCACCACGGGGCGCTGGACCTGCGGGGGATCATCATCGAGTCCTGCAACATCGGCGCCGCCACCCTGGGGCTGCGGCTGGGCCGGCAGCGGCTGGAGAAGTACGTGCGGCAGCTCGGCTTTGGCGCCCGCTCCGGGCTGGAGCTGGGGGGCGAGACCGCTGGGTACGTCGCTCCCCTGCCCGAGTGGAAGGACATCACCGTCGCCAACGTGGCCTTCGGCCAGGGGGTGAGCGTCACCCCGGTGCAGCTCCTGGCAGCCTACTGTGCGGTGGCCAACGGCGGGGTGCTGCCCCGGCTGCACCTGGTGGCCCGGGTGGGGAGCGGGGAGCAGGCGCGGGCGAACGCCCCGCTGGGGCGCCGGGTGATGTCGCCCGGTACCGCGGCCCTGCTCCGCCAGTACCTGGAGGACGTGGTAACGGAGGGCACTGGCTCCCGGGCCGTGGTCCCCGGCTACGTGGCGGCCGGCAAGACCGGCACCGCGCAGAAGGCGCCGTATGGCTCCGGCCGCCACGTGGGGTCGTTCGTGGGGTTCGTGCCGGCGGACAAGCCGCGCCTCGCGATCCTGGCCATGATTGACGAGCCCAAGGGCGACTATTACGGCGGGCTGGTGGCGGCGCCAGTGTTCGCGGAGGTGGCCAAGCTCTCGCTGGCCCAGCTCAGCGTGCCGCCGGCCCCGGTGGCCCGGCGGCCCCGGTAGGCAGGCGGTGCGGGCCCGCGGGAACTCGATTCTGCTATAATGACACCAGCACGCGCGGCGGCAACAGACGTGAAAACGCTTGCAGACCTCATCACTGCCAGAGACGGACTGATCCTGCACGGTAATGCCGCCGTGCCCCTGGCCGGCATCGCCTGCGACTCCCGCCTGGTGGGTCCGGGCTACCTGTTCGCCGCCGTCCCCGGCACCCGGGCGGACGGCGCGACCTACATCCCCGACGCCCTGGCCCGCGGCGCCGCCGCGCTGCTGGTAGCCCGGGGCCGGGTGCCCGCCGGGCTGGCCGTGCCAGTGGTGGAGAGCGCCGCCCTGCGCGCCGACCTGGCCTGGCTGGCCGCCGCCTATCACGGTTTCCCCTCCTCCCGCCTGGAGCTGGTGGGGGTGACCGGCACCAAGGGCAAGACCACCACCACCTACCTGGTGGAGGCGGTGCTGCGCGCCGCCGGCTACCCCACCGGGGTGGTGGGGACCATCGGCTACCGCATCGGCGGCCAGGACCTGCCGGCCACCCACACCACGCCGGATGCCTGCCTGCTGCAGGAGCTGTTGGCGCGGATGGTGGCGGGCGGGGTGACCCATGCCGCGATGGAGGTGTCCTCGCACGCCCTGGATCAGCACCGGGTGGACGGCAGCCAGTTCCGGGCGGCCGTCTTCACCAACCTCTCGCGGGACCACTTGGATTATCACCCGGACTTCGCCCACTACTTTGGGGCCAAGGCGCGGCTGTTCTCCGACCCGGAGCTCGAGCCGGGCGGGCGGCCGCGGCTGAACGTGGTGAACGTGGATGACGAGGCCGGGCGGCGCCTGGTCCCGCTCTGCCGGGGGGAGGTGGCGACCTTGGGCTGCTCGCCGGAGGCGCAGTACCGGGCGGGCGAGGTGCAGCTGGGCGCGGCCGGCACCAGCTTCAAGCTGGACTGCCCCCAAGGCCGGGCCCGGGTCAGCCTGCGCCTGGTAGGCGCATTCAACGTGCACAACGCCCTGGCCGCGCTGGCGGTCGGGGTGGGGCTGGGGGTGCCGCTGGGGCAGGTGGTGTCGGCCCTGGCCGAGGTGCCCCCGGTACGCGGCCGGTTCGAGCGGGTGGACTGGCCCTGCGGCCCGGGGGTGGTGGTGGACTACGCCCACAGCCCGGACAGCCTGGAGCAGGCCCTGGCCAGCGCCCGCCGGCTGACCGCGGGGCGGCTGATCGTGGTGTTCGGCTGCGGGGGCGACCGCGACCCCGGCAAGCGGCCGATGATGGGGGAGATCGGCGCCCGGCTGGCGGATGCCTGCTACGTCACCTCGGACAACCCCCGCCGCGAGCAGCCCCAGGCCATCATCGAGCAGATCCTGGCCGGCATCCCGGAGGGGCTGCGGGGGCGCTGCCAGGTGGACCCGGACCGGGCGCGCTCGATCCGGGCGGCCATCACCGCCGCCGGGGAGCAGGATCTGGTGCTGATCGCGGGCAAGGGGCATGAGACCTACCAGATCTTCGCCGACCGCACCATCCACTTCGACGACGCCGAGGTCGCCCGCCAGGCGCTCGCCGAGCTGCATCCTGTCACCTGCCGGGAGCCCTGACCATGTCCCTCACCGGGCGGGAGATCGCCGAGGCCACCGGAGGCCGGCTGCTGGGGGACCCCCCGGCCGGCCCGCTCGCGGTGAGCACCGACAGCCGCACTCTGGCCCCGGGGCAGGTGTTCGTGGCCCTGTCCGGGCCCAACTTCGACGGGCACCAGTTCCTGGCCGAGGCCTTCGCCCGGGGTGCCGCCGGGGCGGTGGTGAGCCGGGCCCCGGAGCCGCTGCCGGCCGGCCGCTTCGCAGTGTTGGTGGAGGACACGCTGGCGGCCCTGGGGGCCATGGCCCGCTATCACCGGGCGCGCTTTGGGGTGCCGGTGGTGGCCATCACCGGCTCGGTAGGCAAGACCACCACCAAGGAAATGGTCGCCGCCATCCTGGCCCAGCGGGGGCCGGTGCTCAAGACCCCGGAGAACTACAACAACGAGATCGGCGTGCCCCTGGCCCTGCTGGAGATGGCGCCGGCGCACGTGGCCGCGGTGGTAGAGCTGGCCATGCGCGCGCCGGGGGAGATTCGCTACCTGGCGGGGCTGGTGCAGCCCACCGTGGGCCTGATCACCAACGTCGGCCATTCGCACCTGGAGCGCCTGGGCAGCGTGGAGGCGATCGCCGACGCCAAGGGCGAGCTCTTGGGGGAGCTGCCCGCGGACGGCACCGCGGTGCTCAATGCGGACGACCCCCAGTTTCCCCGGCTCCGGGCCCAGGTGCGCTGCCGGCTGTCCACCTTTGGCCGGGAGGGCGGGGCCGACCTCTTCGTCCGGGAGATCGAGCTGCGGGAGGACCACTGCCCCCGTTTCCGACTTTGCACGCCCCAGGGCGAGGTGGCGGTGGAGCTGGCGGTACCGGGCGAGCACAACGTGACCAACGCCCTGGCCGCGGCGGGGGCAGGGCTCGCGGCGGGGGCCGGCCTGGAGCAGGTGGCGGCCGGGCTGGCCCGGCCCCTGGAGCTCGCCGGGCGGCTGCGGGTGCTGAAGGCTCCGGGTGGGGTGACGGTGATAGACGACTGCTACAACGCCAGCCCGGCCTCCATGCAGGCGGGCCTGGCCCTGCTCGGGGCCACTCCGGCGGCCTGCCGGGTGGCGGTGCTGGGCGACATGAAGGAGCTGGGGGAGGCGGCCCCGGAGCTGCACCGGCTGGTGGGCCGCCAGGCGGCGCGGGCCGGGGTGGACCGGCTGGTAGCCTACGGGCCGCTGGCCCGCCACTACCTGGAGGGAGCGGGAGCGCTGCCGGCCGGCAGCGAATGGACCCAGGACGAGGGGGAGGCCATCCGCCTGGCGCGGGAGGCCGCCCAGCCGGGCGCGGCGGTGCTGGTGAAGGGCTCCCGGGCGATGCAGTTGGAGCGCGTGGTAGAAAGGCTGCTTGGTGACTGAGTATCCTGCACTGGTACTGGGGCTGCTCTTGGCGGCACTGCCGGCCCCGGCCTACATTCGCTTCCTGCGCCGCGCCGGTTGCCGCCAGCACGTGCGGGACGACGGCCCGGCCACCCACCTGGGCAAGGAGGGCACGCCCACCATGGGCGGAGTGCTCATCCTGGGGGGAGTCCTGGCGGCCGGGCTGGGGCTGGTGCTGGTAACCGGGAGGCTCACCTGGGAGTACGGGCTGGCCCTGTTCCTGACCGCCGGCTACGGCCTGCTGGGGGCAATAGACGACCTGCTCATGATCCGGCGGGGCCGGTCGCTGGGGCTGAAGGCTCGCCACAAGCTGCTGCTGCAATTCCTGCTCGCCGGGCTGTTCGTGTGGGCCTGGCAGGCGGGCTCCCAAGCGGGCAGCAACCTGTACAATCCCTTCGGCCGCTCGTACCTGGCGCTGGGGGCCTGGTATGCGCCCCTGGTGGTACTGTTCGTGGTGGGCACCTCCAACGCGGTCAACCTCACCGACGGCCTGGATGGGCTGGCCAGCGGCCTGGCGGCGATGGCGCTGATGGTGCTGGGGGTGGTGGCCAGCCGCTCGCTGCAGCCGGAGCTGGGCATCTTCTGCTTCGCCCTGGCCGGCGGCTGCCTGGGGTTCCTGTGGTTCAACGCCCCGCCCGCCCGGGTGTTCATGGGCGACACCGGCAGCCTGGCCCTGGGCGGCGCCCTGGCCGCGGTGTCCGTGCAGCTCGGGGCCGAGCTACTGCTCTTGGTGTGCGGGCTGATCTTCTACCTGGAAGCGCTGTCGGTGATCATGCAGGTGGTGTCATTCAAGACCACCGGCCGGCGCATCTTCCGCATGAGCCCGCTCCACCACCATTTCGAGAAGGCGGGGTGGCCGGAGACGCAGGTGGTGGTGCGCTTCTGGCTGGTGGGCGGGCTGCTGGCCCTGTTGGGGCTGGCGCTGGCGAGGTTTCCATGATCGAGCTCGGGGGCAAGCGGGTCTACGTGGTGGGCCTGGGCACCCACGGCACCGGGCGCCAGCTGACGCAGGTGCTGGCCCGCCGCCGCGCCCTGGTGACCGTCGCCGACCTGCAGCCGGCCGCCCAGCTGGCGGGCGAGCTGACGCAGATGGAGGGGATCGCCTTCACGGCGGAGCTGGGGGAGGACTACGGCCGCTCCATCGCCGGCCAGGACCTGGTGGTGATCTCCCCGGCGGTGCCCCTGCAGGCGCCCCCCCTGGTGCGGGCGCGCCAGGCCGGGGTGCCGGTGATCGGAGAGCTGGAGCTGGCCTACCTGATCTGCCGCGCGCCCATCGTGGCCATCACCGGCACCAAGGGCAAGACCACCACCACCACGCTCACCGGGCGGCTGCTGGCGGACGCCGGCCGCGCGGTGCGGGTGGGGGGGAACATCGGCGACCCCCTGGTGGGGATCGCGGACCAGGCCTCCCCCGAGGAGCTGGTGGTGGCGGAGGTGTCCTCCTTCCAGCTCGAGGCTACCGAGCGGTTCCAGCCCCGGGTGGGGGTGCTGCTCAACGTCTACGAGGACCACCTGGACCGTCACGGGTCGCCGGAAGCTTACCTGGCGGCCAAGGCCCGGCTGTTTGCCAACCAGCGGCCCGAGGAGGTGGCGGTGCTGAATGCGGACGAGCCGGCGGTGGCCGCGCTCGCCCCCCGGCTGCGCGCCCGGGTGCTGCGCTACGGCCTGGGGGAGGCGCTGGCGGAGGAGGAAGGGGCGGTCACGGTGCGGGAGGGGCAGTTCGGCCTGGTAGCGGGCGGCGCCTTCCGGCCCATCTGCCCGGTAGGGGCGCTGCGCCTGCCCGGGCGGCACAACCTCTCCAATGCCCTGGCCGCCATCAGCGTGCTGGTGGCGGTGGGCGCCCCGCGGGAGGGGGTGGAGCGCACCCTGCGCGGTTTCTCGGGCGTGCCCCACCGCCTGGAGCCGGTGGGCGAGGTGGGCGGCGTGCTCTTTGTGAACGACTCCCAGGCCACCTGCAAGCAGGCGGTGTGCTATGCCCTGGAGGCCTACGCCCCCCGGCGCACGGTGCTGATTGCCGGGGGCCGGGCCAAGGTGCCCGACTTCTCCGACCTGGCGCCGGCCATCGTGCGCTGGGCGCAGGCGGTGGTGCTGATCGGGGAGGCGGCGCCCCAGCTGGAGCAGGCGGTGCGGGTACTAGGCATGGAGCAGGTGGTGCGGGCGGGCACCCTGCCGGAGGCGGTAGCCGTCGCTTACCGGCTGGCGCAGCCGGAGGGAGTGGTGCTACTGTCCCCGGCCTGCGCCAGCTTCGACATGTTCCAGAACATGGAGCACCGGGGCCAACTGTTCCGGGAGGCGGTGGCCGAGCTGGCGGCCCAGGGGGAGCGCGATGCTGCGTGAGCGGCCGATCAGCGCCACGCTGCTGTGGTGCATCCTGGGGCTGGTGGTGATCGGGCTGGTGATGGTCTACAGTGCCAGCTACGCCACCATCAGCGCCAAGGCGGCCGAGCGCGCGGCCCAGCAGCAGCAACAGGCGCTGGTGATGGGCCTGGAAATGGCCCCGCCCCCGCCCCCCGACAGCGCCGCCCTGTTCAAGAAACAGGTGCTAGCGGCGATCGCCGGGGTGCTGCTGCTGCTGCTGCTGGCCTGCGCCTCCTACCAGCGCCTGCGGACGCTCGCCCTCCCCCTACTGCTGTTAGCGCTGGCCGCCCAGGCGCTGGTGCTCAAGTTCGGGACGGTGGTGAACGGGTCCCGGCGCTGGTTCGACCTGGGGCTGTTCTCCTTCCAGCCCTCGGAGTTCACCAAGTTTGCCCTGGTGCTGGCGGGGGCGGCCCTGCTCAGCGCCAACCGGCGCTGGCTGCGCACCCCCCGCGGGTTCGCCGCCTGCGCCGGGGTGCTGGTGGTGTTCGCCGGCCTCATCGCCTGGCAGGACCTGGGCACGGCGGTGGCCCTGGTGGTGGGCAGCATGGGGCTGTTCCTGGCCGCCGGAGCCAAGCTCCGGCACCTGGCCCTGTTCAGCCTGATCGGCCTGGCCTGCGCCACCGGCCTGGTGGTCAAGGAGCCTTACCGTTTTGAGCGCATCTACGCCTGGCTCTACCCCAGCAAGGCCAGCCTGGAGGGCGCCTACCAGCTCACCCACTGTAAGATCGCCCTGGGCGCGGGCGGGCTGATCGGGCGGGGGCTGTGTGAGAGCCGGGAGAAATTCGCCTACCTGCCAGCGGCGGATACCGACTGTATCTTCGCCATCCTGGGGGAGGAAACCGGGCTGCTGGGCACGCTGGTGGTGCTGGGCCTGTTCTTCGCCGTGGGTTACCTGGGCACCAAGGCCGCCCAGAGCGCGCCCGACAGCTTTGCCGCCCTGCTGGCCGCGGGCAGCGTGGCCATGATCTGCGGCCAGGCGACGCTGAATATCGCGGTCGTGACGGGCATGGTGCCCACCACCGGGGTACCCTTGCCCTTCATCAGCGCCGGTGGCTCTTCCCTGCTCTTTACCCTGGCCAGCGCCGGGCTCATACTCAACGTGTCCCGAGGCGGCGAGCTGATCCGGCCGGCCAGCCTGGAGGCGCTCCGTACGGCCGGCCGCTCCCAGCGCCGGAGCTCCGGCCAGCATCGGCGCCACCGGGCGGTGGGGAGCGAGCGGTGAGGGGCAGGCATACGCATTTCATCGGCATCGGCGGCGTGGGCATGAGCGGGCTGGCGGAGCTCCTGCTCAGTGCCGGGGAGCAGGTGTCCGGCTGCGACCGCCGCCCCAGCCCCATCACCGAGCGCCTGGCAGCCCTGGGCGCCACCATCCAGGCCGGGCACGACCCCTCCCACCTGCCGGGCGTGGACCGGGTGGTACTCACCGACGCCATCCAGGCCGACAACCCGGAGCTCTTGGCCGCCCAGGCGCAGGGTCTGGCCGTGCTGCGGCGCACCGAGCTGCTGGCGGAGCTGATGTCGGAGCGCCAGGGGATCGCGGTCACCGGCACCCACGGCAAGACCACGGTCACCGCCATGATCTCGCTCATGCTGCTCGAGGCCGGGCTGGACCCGGTAGTGCTGGTGGGCGGGGAGGTGCCGGAGCTGGGGGGCAACTACCGGGCGGGGGCGGGGCCGTTCCTGGTCACCGAGGCCTGCGAGGCCTACGGCGGCTTTCTCGACCTGCACCCCCGCTATGCCATCATCACCAACATGGAGCCGGAGCACCTGGACTACTACCGGGACCTGGGGGACATGGCGGACAAGTTCGCCCGCTTCGCCCGCCAGGTGTCCCCGCAGGGGGTGCTGGCCATCTGCGCCGACCGGCCGGAGCTGGCCCCGCTGGCCCGGGCGGCCCGGGCGCGGGTAGTCACCTACGGGCTGGGGGTCGCCGCCCAGTACCGGGCGCAGGCGGTGCGGCCGGGCGACCCCACCCGCTTTGCGGCCTGGGGGCCAGCGGGAGAGCTGGGCGAGCTGGTCCTGTGGCCGCCTGGCGAGCACATGGTGACCAATGCCATGGGCGCCCTGGCGCTGTCCCTGGAGGCGGGGGCGAGCCTTGCGGCGGCGGCCGCGGCGCTAGCCCGCTTCCGGGGGGTGGAGCGGCGCTTCCAGGTGCTGGGGGAGGCGCGGGGGATCACGGTGGTGGACGACTATGCCCACCACCCCACCGAGATTCGGGCCACCCTGGCCGCGGCCCGGCCGCGCTGCGCGGGGCGGCTGGTGGCGGTATTCCAGCCGCACCTGTTCAGCCGCACCCAGCACTTCCTGGCCGATTTCGCCACCTCGTTTGATCAGGCGGACGTGGTCATCTTCACCGACATCTACGCCGCCCGGGAGAACCCCCTGCCGGGGGTGGATGCCCAGGCGCTGGCCCGCGAGGCGGCCCGGGCCCGGCCGGGGAAGGATATCCGCTACGTGGGCCCGAAAGACGAGGTCTGTCCCGGGCTGCTGCCGGAGCTGGCGGCAGGGGACTGGGTGATCACGTTGGGGGCAGGGGACGTGGACCACGTCGCCCACTGCCTGGTGGGAGCCTTGCAGGAGCAGCCCGCGCGCTGATGGCTGCACCCCGGAGAGCCGCCTTGACCGCTGCCGACTTTGCCATCCTGGGCTCGGGGGGCCCGGCTGTGGCCGAACCCGAGTTTGCCGCCGACCTGGCCGCCGGGCTCAAGGGCAAGCTGCTGGTGGCCGAGCCCATGTCCCGGCACACCACCTTCCGCATCGGCGGCCCTGCCGATTATCTGGTGCTGCCCCACGACCTGGAGGACATCCGGCTGCTGGTGCGGCGGTGCCGGCAGGCGGGGGTGCCGGTCAAGTGCGTGGGCAACGGCAGTAACCTGCTGGTGAGCGACCGCGGGTTCCGGGGGGCGATCGTCAAGCTGACCCCCCGCTTCAACGCCATCCACTTCAACGACCAGGGAGTGGTGGTGGGGGCGGGGGCGAAGCTGGCGGCCCTGGTGGAGGCGGCCGCCCAACAGGGGTGGAGCGGCTTGGAGTCCACGGTAGGCATCCCCGGCACCCTGGGGGGAGCGATCGTCACCAACGCCGGCACCGATACCGGCTCCCTGGGCGACCTGGTAACCGAGGCCCTGCTGTTGGACGAGCAGGGCAACGAGGTGCGGCTGGGGGAGAAGCAGCTCGCCTACGGCTACCGCAGCAGCGCCCTGGCCGGGACCCGGCTGGTGGTGCTCTCCGCCCGGTTGGCATTGCGCCGGGCTGCCACCGCGGAGGTGCGGGTGAAGATGGACCGGCTGTGGGGGAAGCGCAGCAGCCGCCAGCCGCTGGGCTGCCGTACCGCCGGCAGCACCTTCAAGAATCCGCCCGACATCGCCGCCGGCAAGCTGCTCGACCGGGCGGGGGCCAAGGGCCAGAGTATCGGCGGGGCCGCGGTGTCCACCAAGCACGCCAACTTCATGGTCAACCGGGGCCGGGCCACCGCCGCCCAGATGTGGGCGCTGATGGAGTGGATGCGGGAGCTGGTGTACGCCACCTACGGAATCTGGCTGGAGTCGGAGATCGAGCTGGTCGGGGAGTGGTAGCTGTGGCGCAGTGGAGGCGCGCAATCTGCGCGCCGGGGCCCGGGCGAGCAGGGGGAAAGCGCCCGCCGGGGGAATCCTAGCCTCGATGCCGTCCCGTCCCGGTCCTGCCAGCCATGTATGAGCAGCGCTACAACCGGTTCACCGCCCGCCACCAGCGCCGCCGCCGGCGGCAGCGCCTGGTGGCCTGCCTGCGCTGCCTGGTGGTGATGCTGGCGCTGGCCCTGGTGGTGGAGGGAGCGGTCGGGCTGCTGTGCTCCCCCCGCTTCCAGGTGACCACGGTACGAGTGCAGGGGGCAACCTTCCTGGGCGCCGCGGACCTGGCCCCCCGACTGGCGCTGCCGGCCGGCTGCAACCTGTTCCGAGCCCCCATCGGCCGGCTGCAGCGCAGCCTGGCCGCGCACCCCGCCCTGGCCCAGGTGAGCGTGCACCGCCGGCTGCCCGGTACCCTGATCGCCCAGGTGCGGGAACGCCGGCCAGTGGTATTCGCCCGCTGCGGCACGGGTATAATCTACCTGGACCGGGGCGGGCGGGCATTCTGGGGGCCGCCGGAGCTGGCCACCCGGGGGGCGTGCGAGCTTACCGGCCTGGGCCCGGTGCCGGCGGGCCGGTGCTGCCGGCTCCCGGGGGCGCAGAGCAGCCTGGTGGCGCTGGGGGCACTGCGCAAGGTGGGTTTGCGGCCTACCTTGATCAGCATCACCCCGGAGGGGCTTGCCGCCCGGCTGCAGGGGGGCACCGCCGTCATCCTGGGGAAGGCGGAGCGGCTGCCGGAGAAGGCCCGTGTCGCCCGGCTGGCCCTGGACCGGCTTTCCCCCCGCCAGGGCATGGAATACGTGGACCTGACCAGCCTGGAAGTGCCGGTGTGGAAGGCGCGGCCGCTGCCGGGAGCGCCCCCGGCCGCCGTCAAGGGAGTACTGCCGTGGGCAAACCAGTGAACAGAAGCTGGCTGCTCAGCGTGACCGTGATCTGCCTCATCCTGGGGGCGATGCTCGCCCTGCAGTTCCGCACCCAGCTGCAGATCGGTAACGCCAGCCTGGCGCGCCGCTCGGACGTGATGGCCCAGCTCCTGGCCCAGACCACCCAGCAGGCGAAGGCCTACCAGGATGAGATCGGCAACCTGCGCTGGGAGCTGAACACCTATCGCACCTCCATCACCAAGAAGGAAGAGCTGCTGGGCCTGGTCAACCAGCGCCTGGAGAACGACCAGATCGCCCTGGGGCTGACCGACGTGAAAGGCCCGGGCATCTCCATCTCCATCGAGGACAGCAGCCTGCGCACGGAAACCCACGAGAACGTGGAGCTCTTCCTGCTGCACGACTACGACCTGTGGCCGCTGGTCAACGAGCTGCGGGCGGCCGGGGCGGAGGCGATCTCCATCAACGACCAGCGGCTGGTGGGCACCAGCGCGGTGCGCTGCGCGGGCTCGGTGATCAACGTGAACGGGGTGCCGGTCACCTCGCCGTTCGTGATCCTGGCCATCGGCCACGCCGATACCCTGTACGGGGCGCTCACCATCACCGACGGGGCCCTGGACCGGCTGAAAGCGATGAAGTTCCCGGTGAGCATCATGAAGCGGCCGGACATCGTGATCAAGGCCATCGGGGTGGAGCCCAAGTTCACCTACGCCCGGCCGGTGAAGCCCAGCCCCCAGCCGCGCCGCCCCGGCGCCCAGTAGAGGTTACGCCCATGCTGCTGCTGCCCATCCTGGCCCTGATCGTCGGCTTCGCCCTGGTCTACATCTGGGGGGTGACCATCCCCATCGCCTACTCGGACTACGTGGCGGTGGCCATCCTGGCCGGGCTGGACTCGATCTTCGGCGGGCTGCGTGCCGCCCTGGAGAAGCGCTTCCAGCAGGGGATCTTCGTCAGCGGCTTCTTCACCAACGTGGCCGTGGCCGCCCTGCTCGCCTACAGCGGGGACCGGCTGGGGGTGAACCTGTACCTGGCGGCGGTGGTCGCCCTGGGAGTGCGCATCTTCTCCAACCTGGGGGCCATTCGCCGGGCCCTGATTGACCGCTATCTGCACCAGCCGGAGCGCAGCGCCACCGCCTTCATCCAGACCCCGGAGTAGCCGGTTGGCTCGGCCGCGCCTGATAGTGGCAGTGGACGTGGGCACCACCAAGGTGCTGGCCTTGGCCGCGGCCCAGGAGGGGGATCACCTCTCTCTGGCTGCCAGCGGAGTCGCCCCCTGCGCGGCCCTGCGGCGCGGGGTGGTGGTGGACATGGAGGCGGCCGCCTCCGCCATCTCCC
>Ga0315284_10011256_pt1 | contig 12758 bp, 29 predicted proteins | sample YL17G09_16_MG_FD_203696 | JGI IMG/M metagenome (GOLD analysis project Ga0315284, IMG submission 203696) | Sediment microbial communities from Yellowstone Lake, YNP, Wyoming, USA - YL17G09_16 | ecosystem: Environmental > Aquatic > Freshwater > Lake > Sediment | place: USA: Wyoming | collected... | reverse complement strand
AAAGAGAACTCAACGGAGTCCCTGTGGCGCCGTATGCTCAAAGAGGGAGAGTTAGTTTTTGTAGGGTACTGCAATCCCTCACAAGCCTATTTTGAGGAGAAGGACGACCAGACTATGGCCGAGCTTTTCCTATCAAAGAAGCTGGGTCCGGACAAGAGGTCTATTAAGGTCAGGGTTTCGGTTTCAGTTATTAGACCCCGTGAACGCGATTGAGCAGGGTGATATAGGTGTTCCGTAAAGATAAGTGGCTGCTGAACAAGGCTCAGGTAAAGGGGTACGTTAAGGACGAACTAGGCCTGAGGTTTGCCGATACTTCATTTGAGCCTTTACATGGATTGGTTCAGAGGATTATACACATGGCGGCAAAGCAAGCAGAGGTTAGGAAGCGGTCAACTATTATGAAAGATGATTTTGATTTTTGGTTATAGTATGTCTGAACCTATCAAGAAGAGAAAGGTGTGCGATAAGTGTGAGGCTAGGACTACTCAGTGGGGGACACAGGTAGAGCGCAAGAGTGACAACAAGAAGTTTGTAGTATGGGAGTGTTCGAGGTGTCATTCGCTTACTCGTGTTGATGTGTGAAAAGGTACGCTAAAGAAGAAGCTGCTTTACTTCGGCTGATTGGAGTACGCCCACCTGAAGTTTTAGCCGTGGACCTTGATGGGACTGTGGCGGTATTTAATAAATGGCATGGGTATTTCAGTATAGGTAAGCCTGTTGTTAGGGTGGTAAGGTGGCTCAGGGGTAAGAAGAAGTCAGGGGCGTACATAATAATCCACACTTGCCGAATCTCCTTAGCCAACAACAAAATCTTTCCCGCTTCCCTTAAAAATCTAAAGGCCTGGCTGAAGAAGAACAGGGTGCCTTACGACGAGATTTGGGTGTCTAGAGGTAAGCCGGGAGCATCTGTTTACCTGGACGACCACGGGTACCGAATAGGCTGCAAAACCTGTGAACACGCCTTGGGTTTAGGCCGATAAAAGCAATTTCGTATATAAGAGGTGGAGGGGACCATGAGAGATGCGCAGGTGCTACAGTTAATCAATGCGGCGGTAGGGAGAATGGCTAACAACGCCAACGATGTAATGGTACGTATGGGTCAGGAGATAGAGGAGATGAGAGGGTACCTGACTGACGAGACCATTCGTAGGGAGATTCTGGAAGAGATGCTGATGGAGAAGTCTAAGCTGACCGGGGGACTGGACAAGAAGGAGTATGAGTCCCGCTATGATAAGAAGGCGGCAGAGCATCAGGAGAGAGTCAAGCAGGCTATGGCAGAGCAAAAGGCTGAGGCAAAGAAGGAGTCAGAAAGCTCATCGGGCATTCAGGTTGTAGGGAAGAAACTTGTGGCGGCTGATGGGGTAACTCCACTGTAAGGTGGGTAATTAAAGGGGGTAGCAACGTATGAAGGGGACCGTTAAGTGGTGGGATGATAAGAAGGGCTTTGGGTTCATTATAGCTGAGGGTGGTAAGGAGATTTTTGTTCACCATACCGCTATTAAGGCTGAGGGACACAGGCAGCTGGTGGATGGTGAGGCAGTTGAGTTCGAGGTAGTTGACACGGAAAAGGGTGCTCGGGCCGCCAACGTGGTGCGCTTGAACCCGCAACCTGCCACTCGGTAGGAAACAATCTGGGGTTCGGGCATTCTCTCCTTGGGGTGCCCGAGCCCTGGAACATTTAGGGGGAGCCATGCCGGAAGTTAATCAGATATATTTAGGCAATGCTTTAGGCGTACTTAAATCATGGCCCGACAATTTTATACACATGGCCGTTACTTCGCCGCCTTATTATGCCCTCCGAGATTACAAAATAGGCATGGCTGTGTGGGATGAGCCGGCGGAACCCTGCGAGCATGAGTGGTCGGATTACATCAGGCCGGCAAAGGGAGGAGGGCATAACGGGATAGTTCATAAGCAATCCATTTCCCCGTATTCTGCCGTGGATGCTACAGTACATGGGTTTTGTGGAAGGTGCCAAGCATGGAGGGGCCAGCTAGGACTGGAGCCTACTTTGGATATGTACATCAGGCACCTTGTCCAGATATTTAGGGAACTTCGTAGGTGCTTAAGGACGGACGGGACATTTTGGGTGAACATAGGGGATTCATACGCAGGGTCTGGTAAGGGGTGGGCTACTGGTCAGTACAAGGACGTGCTCCCTAGGTTCAAGACAGGGGAGAATGGGATTAAGGAGAAGGACCTGATGGGGGTACCTTGGGCCCTGGCGTTTGCGCTAAGGGCAGACGGGTGGTACTTGAGGTCGGACTGCTTGTGGATTAAAAATAATTGCGTGCCGGAATCGGTTAAGGATAGGCCTACTAGAGCGCATGAGTATATGTTTTTGTTGGCCAAGAGCAAGAGCTATTTCTATGACCTGGATGCAATCAGGGAGTCAAACAAGGGGGAGCAGAGGGAAGTAGCTATTACGGAGAAGGGGGCTGGAACGTATCAGATATTGGGAAAGAATAAGAGGACTGCATGGACTATAAACGCAGGCACCTTTAACAAGTATGGGGCAGGGACAAGAACGCCGGGCGGGGTTACACACCACGCCGCTTATCCTGAAGAGTTGGTAGAGCCGTGCATATTGGCCGGTAGTTGCGAAGCTGGGGTGTGTGCTGAATGTGGTGCTCCTATGAAAAGAAAGGTTAGCGTGGATGCGGTAGAGTCGGGAGCGGACGAGGAGATTTTAGATGATGCGCCGGCTGAGGAGCCTAAGTTCTCGTTGGGCTGGGTTCGGGGATGTACATGCGCGACCGATAAAGTGGTTCCTGCCATTGTCTTCGACCCGTTTATGGGGACTGGGACTACCGCAGTTGTGGCCCGGAAGTATGGCCGCGATTTTTTAGGTATAGATGCAAGCCCTAATTTTATAGAGGCTGCTAAGGCTAGACTGGAGCACACAAGAGTTCAGGATGATATATGAGCAAGATGAGAGACCTTCATGCAATGATTAAGGATTTGAAGGCGACGCCTTTGGTGGAGCTTTTATTTGACAGTCCTAAGAAGAAGGCTTTTATAGAGCCTATGTTCGGGTTCATTTTGCCTATGATGCTGGCCGTGGTAGAGGACTTGAGTTCAGATGAGGCGTTCGAGTTTATATTTGGCCAGGAGTTTAGGGTGATTCTTCTAGGTGCGCTCCATCATATTCGTGCCAAGGAGAATGCTTCGGCCGAGGTGGATAAGCTGCTAAAGGACCTGAAGATTAAGGTTAAGAAGGATAAGAAGGACAAGAAAAAGAAAGGGGGTAACAAGTGATTTTCTCGTCGCCTAGATTCTCAGTGGCTAAACTAACGCCTAAGCAAGAAGCCGAACTCAAGGAGATAATGCGGGAGGAGAGGCAGTACAGTAACAGTGGAGATATGTCTTTTTATACTCAGTTTTGCAGGGAGCTGTATGCCGAGACAAAAGTAAGAGGGTTGGTTTTGAAGCGATACACTGAGTACTTCCCTATTTGCGTTTTGAAGGATTGGTGCGAGGCTAAGGGGTACAAGCCAGAAGGAGACTTTTTGAACTCGGCTACTTGGGGGGTGAAGCATGACTCATCCAAGCCAGACGACCAGAAGTGCGTGTGGCATGATAGTATGTGGACTGGAAGGGTGGTGGTCAAGGGGTACGATAAGGCAATAGAGGTGGTGTGTACGGACGCTCCTACCGGTACCGACTATACTGTTCACTACTTTGTTATAGGTCAGACGGCAGAAGACATTACCGCCTTTATGGACGACTTGAGAAAGTGGGAGGAGGCCAAGGTAAGGTTCGACGAGCGGTGTATGATTTGGCCTAACAGAACCATTCCTAGACCAAAACTAACCTGGGACGACCTGTGCATGCCGGAAGTGCTGAAGAAGAGCATAAGGACTAATATAGAAGCCTTTTTTAAAAGCAAGGAGAGCTACAAGACCCATGGGTTACAGTATCGCAGAGGGCTTTTGTTTGTGGGTTCTCCAGGTAATGGTAAGTCTACATGTGCCAAGGTAGTAGCCAGCCAGTATACCGACATTTACTTTCTTATTTTTTCAGTGGACAGGAATACAACGGACGACGACTTCAGGAGAGCATTTGGTCACGCGGCAACCAAGTCCCCTTGCATTCTTCTGATTGAGGACCTGGATAAGCTTAATCCGGAGAGGGTGCCTATTTCCTCCTTCCTGGGGCTGTTGGACGGGTTTGAGACCAAGGAGGGGGTGCTGGTAATAGCTACTTCAAATGAGCCTCACAAGCTGGATAAGGCTTTGGCACAGAGACCTAGCCGCTTTGACCGGATGTTTGCTTTCGATATGCCTAAGAAGGAGCACGTGTTGGAGCTACTGAAGAGGCGGGCGGGCAAGTTCTTCGATGAGGCTGAGCTGGCAGAGGTAGCCGATGGGTGTAAGGATTTTTCAATGGCGTATGTTCAAGAGATTGTGGTGAACTGCCTACTCCACTGCATCCATAGGGGGCGTGAGCCTAGAGCAGGGGACCTTAAGAAGTCCCTGACCGCTTTAAAGGCCCAAATGAGGCAGGTAAAGCAGATTTATGATACTGGGGATACAAAGGGTAGGAACATGGGTTTTTCAGCATCAGGCGACAGCCTGGACATGGACCCGTGGGATGAGGAGGAGATAGAGGCTCCTGGGTGGACAGATGGGATTAAGTAGAGAGGAGGTCAGGAAGGCTCTTATCGCTGCCCTACCTCGCAATAACAAAGCAAAACCGAGGCTGCCGAAGGGATTTAGGGTGGGAATGAAGGTTCGTATGTCTGATGGTGCTATATCGAATGCAATAGGGCCGCTTAAGTCTACTTATGGGGAAGTGGTTGGGGGAAGCGAATTTTATCCCGGTTCTATTAAGGTCCTGAAGGACGGGTGTAAACAGGCCTATTTATACCACCCGTCTTATTGGGTATCGGTGAGGGGAAAGCTCGTAAGCTGATTGGGCGTATTTCGTATACATGGGGGACATATGATTCAATTCTTTAAGGACTTAGCGGTGTTGGTTAGACGGATGAGAGTGGAAGCCGAGGTTAAGGATGAGTACGTGCATGAGGATGCAATAAACAAAAAGTGGATAAGGGAGATGGAGAGGCAGAATGAGATTTGTGAAAAGGTGCTAGGGGCCATTCGAGAGATAGTTTTGATGATGGAGAAGGACCGCCAGGAGACCAAGGTACACGTAAGAAAGGTCAAGATTAATAAGCGCTAAACCGTGGAGTATGTGCTTGACTATAGATGAGATGTTGGCAAAGTTACAGAGCCTGGGAGTAACCAAGAAGTTCCTGCCTATTTGGGACAATGAGACCGAAACCATATGCCTCAAGGTTCGTAAGGAGATAGCAATAGACGAACAGGGGCACTTGAAGGGTTCCCAGATTATACTGAATAGAGATGGTAATTTTGTTGTGTGGACCCCTAAGAAAAAGAAGGCTATGGCTCTTGCTCGGGAGAGGGGTCTAAGGATAAAAGGGTACGACGGAGAGGCCGAGTTTGTAGTACCGGCCGCTTTAGCCGATGAGCTGTTACATTCGTGGGGAGCCAAGGTGAGAAGGAACATGAGTCCTGAAGTTGCCGAAGCCGCCAGAGTCAGAATGCTAAGGCGTTGGGGTAAAGAGCCCGGTGAATCAATCAAGCAGCTTTGAGCAGGGTACCATTTTCGGGGTGTGGCTTGGGGTCCTGATTGCTTTGGTGGTGCAAGAATTGTTGGGAGGTGAATGATGGGAGAGCTAGACGAGTATTTGAAGTTTACCGATACTACTGCCGTTTACCCTAAACCCACGCCGTTGGGAGAAATTTTGTACCTGGCACTGGGGTTGGCAGGAGAGGGTGGAGAAGCAGCTAATGTGTGCAAGAAGCTGCTGCGAGACGGCATGTCGGACAAGTTAATTGAGGCCATGAAAGATGAGCTGGGAGACGTTCTGTGGTACTGGGTGAGAATGTGCCAGGCCTTAGGCTATAGTCCAGCAGAGATAATAGAAGGCAACATGGCTAAGTTAAACAGGCGTAAGGAGACAGGAGAGATACAAGGGCACAATAGGAGTGAGCATGGGCAGAAATAGTTACGAGCTGAGTGACGTAGCTAAGAACCACATAGCCGCCATTCGTAAGTCGTGGGAAGCTTTTGATGCCTTGCTGGACCATAAGGACGTAGTTAGGAGAGCGGCCAGTATCAGGTTTAAGTTTGCATTGGAGGACATAGAACACCATGCCGGAATGGAGGTGGCAAGTGTATAAAGTATTTCCAATTTCGATTAAGGCAGCGTCATTAGGGGCAGCTGCGTTATTTGTGGGCATGGCGTGGATGTTGTATGGGCTCCGTTAGTAGTTTATTCGCAGTATTATTTTACATGGTTGCAATATTTGAATTGATATGGGGGATATACGGCTGTGGATGATACGCTGAAGAGAGCTTTGAACTGGTTAAAACAACATCCTCATACATTAAACTGCGCCGTTAAGTTTGGGGACAATCTGTGTAGCTGTGGAAAGAAGGAGACTGAAAGGGACTTGAGTCGGTGTCGGGATTGGTACACCTCGGAGGAACATGAAGATTAAAATTGAGCTGGACACAAAGAACCCAACTTCTGCTGTCATAGAGATTGATGGTGAGGTGCAATCATTAGTCAATCACCTCTGGATGGATTTGGAGGCAGGGTTGATTCAGGACTTTAGGCTCAGGAAGAGGGTGCCCAGTTTGAGAAGCCACTTTTACATTCAGGAGTTAAGGGGGCATAAGATGGTAACGCCTGGAGGCCAGGCGACCCTGGTCGACCAGGACGTGCCAGAGGGCACCGCCACCATTGACGACTGGCACGAGACCACAAAGTTCTTCCATTGTGGCTGCTATTGCGAGGGGCTTTTAGTTACGCACTATGATGAGGAAGGGGTAGGACAGGTGGAAGTGGCCATTTGGAAACGTGGGGACTACCACCCGCCTAAATCGTTAAGGGAAAGGTTGCGGTGGGCGTGGCATATAATTTGGTATGGGGACATATTCAAAGACCAGACCGTTTTGACTGTGGAGGAGACTAGGAGATTGGGTTGTTATCTTGTTGAGCTTTCAGATAGGATTAAGAAATGAGCAAGAAAAGTATGAAGGAGTGTATTGAGAGGGCAAAGAAGGCTGGTATAGATTGTGGTTGCTGCCCGTTGCCTCAATGTCCGCACAGTAAAAGACTTAAAACCATTAATAGGCCCAGCAAAGAAGTAGTGATGTCGGCCCTTAAGAAGATAGACAATTGCTTTTTGTTGGCAGCAATGAATGGGGGATACAACTCACCTCAGGCAGACATCATTCATCTACACAAGTGGATTATGCAGGAGTTTGATGCGGGAGATTATAAAAATGTCCAAATTTAGAAAGAGGCCGATGTACGAGGCCATGGAGTAACATGATTCAGTTAATATTTGCTTGGATTGGAACCATAGCCGTTACAGCCATTTTGTGTATGTCCTTTATGGGCTTGGTCGGGTATGTGATGGAAACGGCATGCGGCCTTTGGGACAGGTGGAAATGGATGCACGAGGAGGTAACCAGTAGAAGGGTGGGAGGGAGAATTTTATCAGAGTCGTATTGGTTTTCAGAGTCAAAGCCCGCTATGTATGCCCTGCAAGCAATAGGAGAGGCGTTAAGGGACGGAGACGGCATAAGGATTTCGGAAGCCAGAGATACGTGGAGAAGAAAGATGGCGGGGGAAATCAATGGAGTATAGTGACAAAGAGGCCAAAGACTGCGGGCCCTGCCGAGATAGGGTGGACAGTATAATAAGGCAAAGGTTGATGGAGACAGAGCAAAGGGCTGAGGCGTACAGGGTCTTGGCTAGGATGATGGAGAACCTGAGCCACGTGGATGAGGCTGCCTTATCTGTTCTACCTTGGCACCGACTATGGACTCCACCTCTGGAATTTTAATGGGTAGTACGCCTTGGAAGGAAGCGTGGGAACAGATGATGGTAGAGGCTAAAGGAGGATGTGTGGGTTGTCAGCATGGTAGGGAGATACCTGGAACCACCTTCACTAGGACCGTTATTTGCCATCACCCGCTATACCCTCATTACAGCGCATTCATTTTACATGGAGACAAGCCGGACTGTTGCCCCAAAGTAATATGAAGAAGACATGCCCTGGGTGTAAGGACGGTTGGAGCCCTCATCTAAACTCTTGTGCTGTTTTAAGAGGGGGTCTGCCAGAGGCAAAGCAAAGGAAGCCGCCTAAGTTTGCCCATAGGAAAGGAGAGGAGGCTGGGTACTACTGCCCGATTTGTGCCAGTCCCTTGTTGTACGTGAGCTATAAGAGATGGCTGGCAGGAGGAGCAGACGCAGTTGAGTGTGAGAAGCCAGACTGCTTGTTGACGGACGGTTGTTCATTGATACTACACCATCCCGATAGTATGGACCGTGAGGCTGGGGATAGTTGGAGTTTGACATGGCTAAAATAGCCCTGGTCACAGCCAACTTTGGTGGGATAGATTGTGGTTATGGTTTGCCAGAGCATCATGGGATAGATGCATTTTATTACACCGAGACAGCAGGGCCATGGCGAGGCGGTTGGGAGGTGGTCGTCACAAACTACCCAGGTCTAGACTTTGCGCCCCGCCTTAAAGCCAAGTACTTCAAGCAGCAGATATGGAGGCTGCCTGAAGTAGCATACCATGACTGGTTCGTGTGGGCAGATTCTAGCCTCATGTTTAAGAACCTGAGTATAGTTAGCTCTATGGTGTGTTACATGGCGTATGGGGGACACAGGATAGCTTTGGTGCCTCATCCGGACCGCAAGACGGTAGGGGAGGAGTACCAATTTATTATTAACAGGATGGCCGCAGGAGATGAATACCTAAAGTCCCGCTATGCTTCGGCAAGGATGCCTGAGCAGATGGCCGAGATACCGCCGGACGGTAGGCTGTGGTGTGGTGGGTTTTGGATTATGCAGAACTCACCCGATACAAGGTCGTTTCTAAACGATTGGTGGGACCAGAGTATTAGGTACGGCATAATGGACCAGCTGCCTATAGACATGCTTCTGAAAAAGCACGGGATAGAGCCCTTGCCTATTAAAGTTAACATATACGACAATGAATATTTTAAATGGGGAGGGCATACGGGTGGAAAGTAGTGTAGGCAAATGGGACGGCTGGTATGAGGGTAAGACTGCTGCCGACATTGGAGCCTTTCGTTATGGGGATACGGTGACTTACCAGATGGCTGCCGACTTTCTGGCGGACATGGAGACAGTAGAGGATTGGGGATGCGGCCTCGGTGGATTTAAACGCTTTAGGCCACAAGGGTATATAGGCATAGATGGTAGCCTGACCCCAGTAGCCGATAAGATTGCGGACTTGAGTGAATACCGTTCTGATGTGGATGGTATAGTAATGCGCCATGTGTTGGAGCATAATTACGGATGGAGTAAGATTCTGGCAGGAGCAATAGATTCGTGCCGTAAAAAGCTCTGCCTGATTCTATTCACTCCCTTTGCCGAGATTACCACCGAGATAGGCAACGATAAGGCAGGTGGAGTAGATGTGCCGATAATCTCTTTTGCAAGGGTGGACATAGAGAGGTTGTTTGCAGGGCACAATTTCAGGATGGAGACAGTAGTTACCGCAACGGCGTATGGTCAAGAGCACATTTATTTTGTGGAGTTAAAGGGAGTTAAAAAGTGACACAAACAATAACATTCGATGAGGGTATAAAGGGGTACATACTGACAGCTCTATGCCTTACCGTTAATAAGCTGGGGCATATATGTGACAGCAATAAAATGCCGGTACCCGCTTTGGACGATGAGACTCCTGTCCTCATAGCCGACTTTGCAGGCATAGTAAAGACCAGTAAAGGGCTTAGGCTGGTGAGGAAGGACATAACCAGTTTGATTATGCTAGCCGACTATTTGGAGCCTGATAAGGTAGTTGGAGATGGCCAGGTAGCGGAGGAAAAGTGGGCCAAGGGGTTGATGGAAGCTCTCGCCGCTTTTGAGGGTGCTAAAGTCAACCAAGAAAATATTGAGGCCATACGAGCCACGGTAGGCACGTACATGAATGGTTTGATAGCCAACGGGGAAGTGCCGTATTGTCCTAAGTTTGATGTGGTAGCTGATGGTAGTAGGGTTGTAATAAAGTGGGACCAGGAAGACTATAGCCGAGTATCTCGCAGGTTCTTTGGCCACCGAACCGACCCCGACGATATTGATTACCTGTTAAAATAGGACAGAGTTAGTTCGTATTGCCGTTAATTTAGGACAGACCAAAAAGTATAAACCGTGAACCCTAAAACCATCCAGACCACCAAGCCGGCACTAGGGATAAGGAGTGGTTCAATAGGCCGGGCAGCTACTTACGGTGGGCTAGGAACAAGGGTAAGGTTCGAGCGTCAGGACTGCACCGGCCTGGAACTTGGTGAACTCCCGATTTATGAGCTTAAGGACCTCAAAGGCCGATATGAGGTAGTGGAGTGGCAAGCCGTGCCCGATTTGGCCTGCGATTAGGTACTTTTATTCCCTTTTATAGTTCGTTAAGGCCTTCACTATCTATACCCTGTTCCTGGCCACGGTATAGACAGTTAAGTAGGAGAGGGGCAGACCGATTCGTGCATCCATATACCAAGCCCAACCAAGCCATGCCAACAAAACCAGAGCCCTACCAGTCAAGCCGTAGTTCCAGAAGCGGCGTAAAATGGCTAATAAAAAACACCAACAAAAATCAGCATAATCAATACCAAAGGCCATAAGGTAAGTAAGGTGGCCCCAAGGGTAATAGAGAGGTCAGATAAGGCCGTAAAGGGTGGACCGTTAAAGGGGCCAGGGAAGGAGAGTAGACTAAGGGGGGTGTGGCCAAGGTGGTGGTGGGGCCGTAAATATGTAAGCAAGAGTTTAGCCGATACCAGCCGATTTGGAGAGGCCCGACAACCAGTTTCCGACAACCAATTCAACCACCTTAACCGCTTTGAATAGGCCAATTTCGTATATATAGGGTGGGTAGGGAGGACAAATGGGGATGGTAAAGGCCGCTATACACGATGAGGTTTACCGGATTTGCGAGCTTTTGGGGTTGGAGGGAGACGGTGGATGTGATGAGGAGCTGATGGAGGCGCTATGGAAAGTGGCGACCGTAACCCTTCAAGCCAGGTGGGAAGCTCGCCTTGCAGATGCGCGCCGGACGGCGGCCGCGCATATTCGAGCCGGGTTGGAAGGCATGGGGTACGAAGGGGATAGCTGATGGCGATGGCGAGCTGTGGTAGTTGTAGTAGCCTGGACCCTGAGCCGATAACTGGTCAGGGGATATTCTGCATGGCGTTTAATAGATTTGTGCAGGCGGAAGAGTGTTGTGGCTGTTGGGTAGAGAGGAGGGGTGAAGGTACATTGGGAACCGTAAGGGATAACCAATTAGCCCAACAAAGCAATAAGGGGCTTTAAAGGACAACCAGTTAGCCAGAAAACAAATGAACCAGTTTGATTACCTCTTTTTCGTATATATAGTTAAGGGGGTGGCCAATGGAAATAACAAGGAAGGAAGCAAGGGAGATTATGGCAGCCGCGAAGTTAGCCCTGGAGCCTGTGTTGAAGAAGTATGACATGGATTTCGGTAGGTCCGGAGCCAGGTTCGGGAGTGGTTCCATTTCTGTCAAGTTCGAGTTTCTTAAGGCTGGGGCAAAGGAAGTTATCGCCAATGCCCGGGCCGCTTCCTATCAGATACCGTTTAAGGCTGGGGATAGGGTGGTGTGTGGGACCAAGCAATACACGGTGGATTCAATAACGCCAAGGGGGTCGGTAATAATCAAGGCCGACTCAGGTAAGTTGTTCAGGGCCAAGCCGCAAGGGCTCAAGGCTGTGGTGGACGAGCAGAATGTCCCCCGGCCCCTTATTATCCTTGCCCATGCCCAGTTGGACGAGAAGCCGGAAGGTGGGGTATTTGGTATGGGGAGAAGGCCCGTAGCTCAGATACTTGCCGACTTCAAGGACTTAGAGTGTCGTTTAAGCCCGGAGAACCTGACGTGCGATGGGGAGCTTTCTAATTCACAGGTGGCGCAGAAGTACAGGGAGTTGAAGCGGAAGAGGGCCTTGTTGGTGGAGGAGTTAGGCCGACAACCCACGGAGTTGAACTGGACGTTGATGAAGGTGGATAGCGAGATATAAGGAGGATTAATATGACCAAAAAACAGAAAGTCAAGCTAGTCCGTGAAGCCTATTACAACTTCCCCGAGGCGTCTGCCTCTCTGCGTTGCGTGGGCTGGAAGTATGACGAGTTCAAGTTCACCTTTATCGACGACGAGGAGGAGCCTGCCAAGCGGTATACAGTCACGCTGTCCAAGGCGTTGCGTGGCCTGGACTTGTTCATGGCCGCAGTGGAGGGGGGCATGCTCCCCGGCCTGGGACTGAGTGCCGCGTACAAGACGGACACCGGAGAGTGGGACGGCTCCGCCTTCGACGCCCTGAATCAGATGGCGATATTCGGGGAGGTTATCTACGGATAGAGTGGTTGATATAGCCGGGGGGAGGACACCATGACCGGAGGACACCATGACCAGGTTCTATTGCGTAGAAGACACCAGGGGGCTAACATGATTGAACCGGAGTGGGTGGCTCGTACTATCACTAGCATGGCCAAGGTACTTACCGCAGATGAGATACAGATGCGGGCACGCTATGAAGAACTGATAGCCCGGCGGGCAGCGGAACTAAAGAGGGCAAGTACTGCGAGGGCCGCGGCTGAAGTCAATGGGCGGCTCAAGTATCTGGCGGCGCAACTGAGGGGGTGGCTCTAGGCTATGGCTGAGCAAGAGTGGGCGT
>Ga0315284_10011255_pt1 | contig 12758 bp, 14 predicted proteins | sample YL17G09_16_MG_FD_203696 | JGI IMG/M metagenome (GOLD analysis project Ga0315284, IMG submission 203696) | Sediment microbial communities from Yellowstone Lake, YNP, Wyoming, USA - YL17G09_16 | ecosystem: Environmental > Aquatic > Freshwater > Lake > Sediment | place: USA: Wyoming | collected... | reverse complement strand
TTCCTCATCGTCGGCGTCGTGATCACGCAGGTCGTGCTGGGACTGGTGCAATGACTGCCGCCGTCGAAAGCAGCCCGCTGGCGCGCTACCGGCTCCGGCCATACCAGGTCGAGGTCGCGCGGGCCGTGCTGGACAGCGTGTTCAACCGTCGCGGCCTGACGATATCGGTAGGGATGGCGCGGCAGGGCGGCAAGAACGAGCTATCGGCGCAACTGGAGGCGTTCCTGCTGGTGGCGAACATGCTGCGCAGCGTCGACTCCGTGAAGTGCGCGCCGACGTTCGAGCCCCAGTGTCGCATCAGCATGCGACGCCTCTGGACGCGGCTCGGCGAGTTCGGGCTGGCGTCGATTTCGACGCGACAGCAGGGCCGGGCCATCACCGTCGGGAAGGCGCGGCAGATCTTCCTCTCCGCCGAGCCGGAGTCGAACGTCGTCGGGCACACGGCGCACGTGCTGCTGGAGGTCGACGAGGCGCAGGACGTGGACGCTGAGAAGTTCGACAAGGAGTTCCGCCCGATGGCCGCCTCCACCGGCGCGACGACGGTGCTTTACGGCACGGCCTGGGACGACCGCACGCTGCTGGAGCGGACGAAGCAGGCGAACCTGGAAGCGGAGCGTCGCGACGGCATCCGCCGCCACTTCGAGTACGACTGGCAGCGGGTCGCCCAGTACAACCCGACCTACGCACGCTTCGTCGAATCGGAGAGGCAGCGCCTCGGCGAGAGCCATCCCCTGTTCCTGACGCAGTACTGCCTGCGACCGGTCAGCGGCGGCGGCCGGCTGTTCAGCCGCCAGCAATGCGTCCAGCTCCAGGGCGAACACGCCCGCCAGGCATCGCCGGAGGCCGGCGAGATGTACGTCGCGGGGCTCGACGTCGCCGGTCAGGCGATGGACGCGGCCGCCAGCCCCCGCCGCGACAGCACCGTCCTCACGATAGCCCGCGTCTCGCATCCGCCACGCGCGGCGCTTGTCCAGGAGCCGCGACTCGAAGTCGTCGAGCACTACGCCTGGACCGGCGAGCCCCACGATGCCCTCTTCGAGCGCCTCGTCGACGTGCTGGGGCGCGTATGGCGCGTCCGCCGCGTCGCCATCGACGCCACGGGCCTCGGCGAGACGCTGGCGCGATTGCTGGCGTCGGCGCTGGGCGAGCAGGTCGTGCGGCCAATTCGCTTCACGGCGGAGAGCAAGTCGCGGCTGGGCTACGGCCTGCTGGCGGCGGTCAACGGCGGCCGCCTGCGGATGTACGCCGGCGACGGCTCGGAAGAGTACCGCGAGTTCTGGCAGCAGGTCGAGCGGGCACGCGTGGCCTATCGCGCGAACCAGACGATGAACTTCTTCGTCGACCCCGCGGAGGGGCACGACGACTACCTCGTGAGCCTCGCCCTCGCGGTGGAGGCGTCGGCCGGCAGCAGGCCGCGGGCTGCTCGAGGGCGAATTCGCGAGGGCGCGTGAGATGACGCAGCTTGAGATGACGAACGCAAAGGACGATTCGACGAACGGCTGTGACGAAGCGCCGTCGGTGCGGCTCGACGCGCTGCCGGAGAACGTGCGTTACCGCGACGAGGGCTGCGACCTGTCGCCGTCCTGCCTGGACTGCCGCCTGCCAATCTGCCGCTACGACCACCCGGCGGGAACGCGTCGCCTGCGCACGCTGGGCCGCGACGAGGAGATCGTGCGGCTGCGGCGTCGCGACCGCCTGCCCATCGACGCCCTGGCGCGTCGGTTCCACATTTCGCGGCGCACCGTGTTCCGAATCCTCAGGCGCTGCGACCCCGTCGTCATCGACCGTCGCTGCGGACCCAACAGCAAAGGAGCTTCCTTATGACCAGCTTGACGATCCCCCAGCAGCTCGCCCGCCTGGACGCCGCGCGCCTCCGCGCATACGCCGACAACCTCGCCTTCTACCAGGGCGAGCAGTGGCCGGACAGCCGTCGCAGCCGCCGCGAGCGACGCCTCGTCTTCAACTACGCGAAAGCGCTGATCGAGAAGACGACGTCGTACCTGATGACGGGGCTGAACTTCGCCGTCGACCCGGTCGATGAGACGCCGGAGGCGCAGGAGAAGGCGCGGCGCGCGGAGAAGGCGCTGCTCGACGTCTACGAGGCGAACCAGCTCGCGCAGCTCGACTTCGAGACGGAGCTGGACGCGGCGGTCCTCGGCGACGGCGTCTTCAAGGTGACCTGGGACACGGCGGAGCGGCGCGTGCGCGTCTCGGCGCCGGACGTGCAGGGCATCTTCGTCTGGTGGCTCGGCGACGACACGTCGCGGATATGGCGGGTCGCCAGCCGCTACACGCTCCTGCCGGAAGAGGTCGAGATGCTGTACGGCGTGACGCCGGCGAAGTCGCGCCCAGACGGGCGCCCGTCCGGGCGGGCGAAGGGCTCGGAGGTCGTCGAGGTGTGGACGGACGCCGAGTTCGAGCTTTGGGTCGACAACGTGCCCATCGAGCAGAAGGCGAACCCGTATGGCTTCATCCCCTTCGTCGTCTACCCGAACCTGCGCGAGCCGAAGCAGTTCTGGGGCGTCTCCGACGTGCCGGCGATCAGCGAGTCGGTGCGGGAGCTGAACCGCGCGCTTTCGCAGCTATCGATGATCCTGGAGCTTTCGGGGAACCCGATCGCCGTGCTGGAGAACGTCGGCGAGTCGCAGGACATCGCGGTGCAGCCGGGCGCGGTGTGGGAGTTGCCGGAACGGGCACGGGCGTACCTGCTCGACCTGCTCCAGGGCGGCGGCGTCAAGCTGCACGTCGACTACGTCGACCTCATCTACCGCACGCTGCACGACCTCGGCGAGTCGCCGCGGACGGCGTTCGGCGAGAACCGCGCCGGGCTGTCGGGTGTCGCGCTGAACGTGGAGATGGACCCGCTGCTGAAGAAGGTGCAGCGAAAGCGGCTGGTGCGGAGCGCCGCCTACCGCAAGCGCTGCGAGATGGTGCTGGGACTGCTGGAGCAGTTCACCGGCGTCTCCTACGCGCCGTATCGCGCGCGGGTCATCTGGGGGCCGGTGCTGCCGGAGGACCGCAGCCGGCTGGTCGAGGACGAGGTGCGACTGGTTGCGGCGGGGGTGCACTCGCGGCGTCGGGCGGCGAACGAGCTGGGCGTGGAGGACCCGGAAGAGGAGTTGCGCCGGTGCCAGGAGGAACAGGAGACTAGTCCACCGCTTCCCGCCGCAGGTTCAGCGCGAGGAGGCGCTTGACGAATGACCCGTTGCGTCCCCACAGCCTCAGTCAAGGGGAATTAAGTAGCACTATATTATGAGGCTGTGGGGTGCTTTGTTATTTCGCGTAGTTGCTCGCGCCTGCCCAGTCGATGAGGACGACCGGCTCATCTCCGACGACCCAGCCATCGTGTCCGGACGGAAGGGCGGACACCTCCCCCGGGCCGACCTCGAACTCGGTGCCGTCCATCATGAGGACGTGCAGGCGTCCGGACAAGTGGTACTGGAAATGAGGCGCCTCGCACCATTCGGTCCCGGCGATGGGCTTCACGTGCTTGGACCACCTCCAGCCCGGCTCCAGGGTGAGACGCCCGACGGTCCCGCCGCCGATGTTGACCAGCTCCAGCTTTCCCTTCTCGAAGGTTCTCGTCTCATCAGGCGATTTGAATTCTTTCCGCTCGTACCGTAGCGCAGTAGTCATCTTCTGTTCCTCTTTCTGTGGCTCACAAACTAGACTCCCTGTTCGGCCACCTTCGAGCGTAGCGCCGCCGCGTGCAGATGACGTGAGTTTTGTCGCCGCGCCGTGAACGTTGAGTGAAGGTCCGGCAGAGGCTCAGAAGCGGGCGTCGTCGGGCGGCGAACGAGCTGGGAGTGGAGGACCCGGAAGAGGAGTTGCGACGGTGTCAGGAGGAACAGGCCGCGCCCAACGCGTTCAACTAGTCGACTTGGACCGCGGGCGTGCCACAGGATGATACCCGAGTTCGCCCGGAACGAATCTCGTCCTACCCCAAACGTCACGCATTATTCTGCTGCCGGTCTCATTGTCTCCTGCGAAGATGACGTGGTACTTGGGGTTCCTGCCGTCACACAGCGGTCCGTATGAGTCAACGAACCGATAGCCCAGTTGGCGGAGTCGTCGCTTATAGAGCTGAAGAAATCGAGCTCGCTGACCATCGTCGCTTTCGTGGCCACCGAGGCTGAGACCAAGCTGATCCTCCCAAATGCTGCGGCCGCCGTAGAATCTATCGAGCGCAGCATACGAGCGACTGATAGAGAGGAGCCGCTTGATCGCCATGTCGTAGGGGTACAATATCAGGAGTTCCATCTTGTACCGTGACTCGCTGCGATGTTCCGCCAGCGCGACCACGGTTTGCCAGTCAAGCTGCGGCCCGGTCGGGTCAAGGAAAGCGAAGGACGGCGCCGACTTGGACAGGCGGGGCAGCACTTCCGCTGGTATGACTCTGTTGCAGTCCCCTACAAATACGTGCGCGTTTTGAACCCTCTCGTCAAGGATTCGTCTGCTGAGATGTTCTACTGAGGGCTTGTTTTGATCGATGAAAAAACAGGAGGAGAATGGAGGGACCGCCCGCAAGGCTCGCCAGGGGGATCCTTCTATCGGAAGCTGAACCTCCTCCAGCAGGCAATCCCCGCAACCAGCGAACGCGTCAATGTAGTAGCGCTCTCCCCACTTCTTGGTCGCTGTTACGTAGGCCTGGAGGTACGCGTCAAGGTGCTCAAGCTTGATCGCCGTCCACTTATTGATGTGCCGCGGAATTGTGACTTGCTGGGCTGCCAACTCAGGCCTCTCTTGTTACGCGTGGGCACTGTCGGAGTAGCAGCAGGAGCGCTGGCACGTGCCGAGGCGGCGGTGCAACGCTACCGTCTCCTTACACAACCGGACCGCCAAATCCCCCTGGCGCTCGCGGATGATGTCCATCGCTGTCGAGTACATATCAGCGCGGAGCGCGAGCGGGATGCGACGCCGCCGGTCGCCGGGGGTCCATTCGCTGCCGAAACGGAAGACCGAGGGGTCGCGGCCGACTTTCTGCGTCCACATCGGTAGCGACGTGAAGTAGCGCAGGCTCCCCAGCGTCCACTGGTCGGGCGTTACGACGCGACAGGCCTCCTCAAGGAAGCGCGCGTAATCCTCGCGCCAGCCGTCGACCGGGATCATGGGGTCGAGACGGAGCGTCAGGTGGTATCCGGCGTCCTTCACGCGCGCTGCCGCTTCGATTCGACGTAGGGGCTCCGGCGGCCCCTTCTCGTACGCTGCCGACACTTCGGTCGCGTTCACGGAAAAGGCAACGATGATCTGCCCTCGCGGGTCGTGCTTCAGCAGGTTGCCGACGTTCGCCGACTTCGTGACGAGCAACAGCTTGTGGCGGTCCTGCGCGGCGAAGCGGGGCACGAGGTCGTCGACGAGGGGTATCACGCCGTCGAGGGCGAGTGAGTCCATCAACTCGCCGGCGTTCAGCCTCAGGCTGCCGGGCTGCGCCAGCCAGGCGTCGAGCTCGGCGAGCAGCTTCGCGCGGTTGGTGTACGCGACGGGCTGGATCTGGCCGCGAAACGTCGTCTGGAGGTAGCAGTAGGAGCAGCTATAGGGGCAGCCGATGTAGTAGCTGATGGCGTGGAAGGCGCCGCAGACCAGCCCCGGTCGCGTCGTGTCGTTGACGTGGATGAAGGGCGACTTCCTCTCGCGCAGTTGGAGCGCCATACTGCCTCCCGTCTCGGTGATGCGACTGGAACATAAATGCTGAGCAGCGGCTCTGTCAACCGCTGCTCAGGGAAGAAGACCGACGTCGTCTCGTTCTATACCCGGTATCTTCTTCTTATATTCTGTTTTCCTCAGGTTTGGCTGCCTACTGGCGTCGCTACCGCCAGACCGTCCGCCGTCCCCACGAGCCTATCGAAGCCGCGGACCGCACCACCCAGATCGCGAGCACCGCACCGATCAGGAAGAGCACCATCCCGATCACTACCGCCGGCTCGAAGATCCCGCCGCCGGTAACCGCGTGTATCGAGAACACTCCGTTGAACGGCCTGATCATCTGACCGGTGATGTGGTAGATCAGCTTCACGAAGCCGTTGGTGTTGTCCGCGCTCACGAGCTTGAAGAACAGCCTCAAGCCCAACACGCCCTCGGCCAGCACCAGCGCGGTGCCCGCGAGCAGCGTGAACCAGTTCGCCAGGTACTGCCCGAGTCCCAGCGGACGGGGCTCCATCACCGCTTCCCTGCCGGCTATTCTCTCTTCCTCGCGGACTGCCTGTCCGTCGCCTCGCGGCGGCGCTGAAGTTGGCGCCTCCCGCCGTACGTCGCTACTGTACGGGCCGGGCTGCTCTCCGACAGGTCGATCCTGCCTCACATCGCTGTACGGCGGGGTCCTCTCAGGGGGCCTCTCTTTAGTCTTTGTTCCTCGTCTGAACATTGTTCAAACCTCCTTCTGCCACCACTCTGTAACTTTACACCTTATTTATCATGAAAAAGTGAAAAGTACGCCGCGCGGTGTGCCGATATCGTGAGAGACGGTCTCGGCAGCGTCGCTAGCGAGTGCGACGGGCGAAGACGCTCCGGGCCCGGCTTGCGGCGGCGACGAGGCCGGCGGCGGCGAGGAGCGCGAAGGCGGGCAGCATCGGATAGTGGAAGCGCGGGTCGGTGAAGAACGGCAGTTGCCCCAGCGTGAACACGGCGACGGCCAGCAGCGGCAGGGCGAGGCCTCCGCGGGGCCGTCGCAGCCAGACGAGGAGACCGCCGCCCGCGAGCGCCAGCACGGCGAAGTAGTAGGCGTTGGCCACGTCGGCGATGCGGTCGGCGTGAGGGATCGTTTCGCCGGCCTGGCGGTTGGGGATGCCGCGCAGCGCCTCCTCGTCGTCCTCGTACAGCCCGCGCACCTTCGATGCCGTGAGCTCCACCTCCCGGCCCGGATGCGTGAACATGAACTTGAGCCCTTCCCGAAGAAGCCGGTTGTTCATCGCCACCTCTTGCTCTTTGGGCGGCAGGTAGGAGTAGCGGTCCCTCGCCCATTCGCCGGCGCCGGGCACCATGTGGCCGGTGGCGCCATCGAAGTTGCCGACGTAGAGGTTGCCGCCGACATTGGTGCTGATGGGGATGAAGGCGTCCATAACGAAGTAGTTGCGCACCGTCCACGGCGCGATCACGACGAAGGCAGCGACCGCGGCCAGCGCCGTCCAGCGCAGGGCGCGTCGCCAGTCGCTCTGAAGCCACCAGAAGAGCGCTGCCAGGGGCAAGAGGAAGAGGCCCTGTCCTCGCACGAGCGCCGCCGCCCCGATGGTGACGCCCAACAGGAGCAGCAGCCAGCGGGCGCGCTTGTCGCCGCGTCGAATCGCGAGCGCGGCCAGCAACAGCGCGACGACGACGAGGAAGGTGAACGTGACCTCGGACAGCACGAGCGACGAGAAGAAGACGTGGCCGGGAAAGAGCGCCAGCAGCAGTCCGGCGGCGACACCAGTCCTCCAGCCGGCGACGGCGCGGCCCAGGTAGTACAGCGCCACGCAGGTCAATGCCCCGAGGACGATGTTCACGCCCCAGGCGATCGACACGTGCGCTCCGAGCACCTTGAACAGGCCGGTGAGGAGGAAGGTGTATCCGGGCGGCCAGTAGGCGGTATCGGCGCCGGTCAGCGGCTGGATGTAGCCGCCGCCGTCAGCGACGTGCGCGGCGGAGTAGTAGTAGAAGACCGGGTCGCTGAAGATGCGCCCGTCCATGGGGTCGGACGGCGCGAAGGCAACCCACAAGCTGCGTGCGCTCAGGGCGACGACGAGGACGAGCGCCGCCCAGGCAAGGTGCGACGGCAGGCGGCGTCGCTGCCCGCGGGCGTCAGGCGCCGGAGTTGCCGTGACGGCGGCCGGCGGCCCTTCGCTCGCGGTCGTGTCCTCTTCGACAGGCATGGTTGGACAATCATAACGCAATCGCGGTCTTCGTTTCGATGGTGACACGAAGGCGTTGACGGCGACAGAACACATATTCTATTCTTGCCGCCGTCGAAAGCTGATCGGAGGGCTGTGAGATGTCAGACGACGACGAAGTTGCGCTCTTGCAGGAGCAGTTGGGTGAGACCCGGGCGGAGGTCGAGCGGCTGCAGATGGCGGCCGCGGACTCCGAAGCGCGGGCGGTCCATCTGGAGGAGATGAACGGAGAGATGCGCGGCCGGCTGGAGACCGTCGAGGGCGAGCTGGCGTCGGAGCGGCAGCGGCTCGACGAGCTCGGCGGACAGCTCGCCGGCTCTCAAGCGGAGCTGGCGGCCACACAGGAGGAGACGCAGGAGCTTCACACCCGCCTCCAGGCAGCCGCCGGGAAGTACCGGGAGGTCCTCCTGGCGGCTGCCCCTGATTTGCCGGAGGAGATGGTCGCGGGCGATTCGATAGAGGAGCTGGAGGCCTCGGCGGAGCGGGTGCGCCAGACGGTGCGACAGGTGCGCGACCGGATGGAGTCGCAGGCGCAGGTCGGGCGCGTGCCGACGGGGTCGCCGCCGCGCGGGGCGCCGGACTTCTCGGCGCTGAGCCCGATCGAGAAGATCCGCCTCGGCCTCGGCCGAAAGCAGTAGGGGCAGGCCCCCGCGCCTGCCCTCCTTCGGGCCGAGAGAGCCGATGCCGCGTCCTTTAGGGCGCGGTGTAGAACAAACCGGCGACGCAAGCCCCAATCCTAGAGCAAACCGACACCATCAAGAAAACAATTGAATTCAACCGGTCAATCAAGAGGCGGAACTGATTCGGGAGGCATGCCCTCCCCATTCACGCAGAGGAGGAGAGAAGCGTGGCAATTACCCTTGCCGAGGCATCGAAACTGTCAAACGACGTCCTGCTCACGGGCGTCATCGAGACGATCATCAAGGACAGCCCCATCCTGCAATCGCTGCCGTTCATCGAGATCGTTGGGAACGGGCTGACCTACAACCGCGAGAACGCAGCCGCCACGGCCGCCTTCTATGACGTGGCCGACACCTGGACGGAGAGCACGCCGACGTTCACGCAGATCACGACGGTCCTGAAGATCGTCGGCGGCGACGCCGACATCGACAACTTCCTGCTGTCGACGCGCAGCAACGTGCAGGACCTGGAAGCGGCGGTCGTGCAGCTCAAGGCGAAGGCGGTGCAGCAGAAGTTCGAGGATACCTTCGTCAACGGCGACACCAGCGTCGACGCGAAGTCGTTCGACGGCATCGACAAGCTGTGCGACGCCGGCCAAACGGTGAGCATGGGCACGAACGGCGCCACCCTCACGCTGCCGAAGCTCGACGAGGTGATCGACCTCGTGAAGGGCGGCAAGCCGGACGTGCTGCTGATGAGCAAGCGGACGCGGCGCACGCTGAACAACCTGGCGCGCACGTCGGGCGGCTTCCTCGAGGCGGACCGCAACGAGTTCGGGCAGATGGTGCAGTTCTACGACGGGATACCCGTCGGCATCTGCGACTACATCTCGGACGCGAAGACCGTCGGGACGAGCAACGATTGCTCGACTGTGTACGCGGTGCGTCTCGGCGAAGGCGCGCTGGCGGGCCTGACGTCGCCGGGCGGGCTGCAGGTGGAGCGCGTGGGCAGTCTGGAGACGAAGGACGCGACGCGGACGCGCATCAAGTGGTACTGCTCGATGGCGCTGTTCAACACGCTCAAGCTGTCGAAGCTGATCGGCGTTCGGCCGTAGCCGCCGACTTCGCTGGCATAATGAAGAGCCCCCACCACACCGGCGGGGGCTCTTGATGTTCGCGGTGCTGATGCGTCGCTATCTGTTCGCAAGGAAGCGGCGGTAGCCGAACCAGCCTCCGCCGCCAACGACGGCGGCGGCAACGACGACGATGCCGGCGATAAGGAACGGGTTGGGGCCGGAGGAACCGCCGCCCTCTTCGCTGGTCGAGCCGGGCTTCGCCGTGGCCTTGGCCGTCGCCGTCTTCGCGGTCTTCGTGGAGTTCGCGGCCTTCGTGGCGACGGCAGCCGAGGTGGCGGTCGCGGCCTGGTTTATGGCGGCGATGGGCGTCCCCTGAGCGACGGCGGTCGCGGCAGCGGCGGTAGCGGCGCCGGGGGTTGCGCCGGCGGTCGGCGTCCCTTCAGCTGTGGGCGTGGCTGTCAGCGAGACGAGTGTCTCCAACGTGCCTCCAGAGCACTGAGTTTTGGAGCACAGGGCGAGGTCGTCCAGGGTGTTATCGTACACATTCGACTCGCCAAAGCTGATGGTGTCTGTGCCCTGCTGCACGTTCGTCAAAGTTATCATTCCCAGCGGGACCGATACTCCCTGGCCGACGGGGAGGGTGCCTTCCTCGCAGTAACACGTGAAAAAAATCAAGCCTTTGGCCGGGCCGGTCCCGGGGTCCTGGTCGCAGACCGGCGGGAGCTCTCCGCCGATGCTGCAATCGCAGTTGATGCCCATGTCAGGACTGGTCCAGGTGGTGGCGCCGGCGTTGGCGTCGGGGTTGGTGTCCAGACAGCCGATGCCGGCCGGGCAATCGACCGGGATGCACTGGTCGAGGCTGTCATCGTACGTCACGCGAACATCGAAGGTCCCCGGCGGGACCTTCGCGTCCGTCAGACAGATGGCGATCTCGAAGGTATCGCCGGCATTGGCGCTGCGGGTGTCGTCAATCGGGTCGCAAGGGCCGTTGCCGTTCGTCGGGTTCATGTCCAATGCAAGCGTTGGCTTGTTCTGGGCGTCTACATGGCTGGCGCTCCCGTTCGCGTTCCCGATCAAGAAGGCCGTGAGCACTGCCAGCAGGGGCAGGGCAATCAAGGACGTGCGCCGGATACCCATCGTTCACGCTCCATAATGTGTAATGAGACGAGACGTAGGCAAAGGATAAGGGCTAGGGGCGGGCTAGTCAAGCGGCTCCGCCAGACTCGCGTCGCCCGAGTGCCACTTCCTTCTTGACGAAGGCGAACAGATATTCTATTCTTGCTCCGCTCTCGGCGCTATGGATGGTCGAGACAGGAGCCAGGAGGAGACAGTTGGCCGACGTCCGCATCGATACACGCGGGGTCCCCAAAGGCCCAGTCTACGAGGAAGCACCGACGGTACTGCACCGCCAGGCGCTTTCGGCCGCGGATAGCGACGACCCCACGTCGGCGGCTGTGGGCGTGAACTGCGGGGGCTATCGCCGCGTCCGCTTCGACATCGACGCGAGCGGAAGCGCCGGCCTCACAGCGCTCAAGGTGCAAATCCTGAGCTGGAACAGCGGCGCCGGCAAGTACTTCCGGGGCGCCGAGCGCGAGTTCAGCCAGCAGGAGCTGGCACAGAATTCGCTCCCCGCGCTGGAGGCCGAGGTGCGCGGCGCCACCGTCTTCCTCAAGATCGTTTCGGCAAGCGGCGGCAGTCTGCTGCTGAACGTCTACGCCACGCCGAGCTAGGAGGAGTCGATGGGAAGGCTGCGGCTGTTCGGCGAGCTCATTGAGGCGGGCGGCGCTATCGAAGGCGGCGGCGAAGCAGCGCCGGGCGGTGGCCATCAGGTCGGACGAGTTGTCCGCACCGCCGGCGATTATCAGATGACCAGCCTCTCCTTCGTCGACGTCGATACCGCTAACGTCGTCGTCAATCTCACGACCGGCGATAGCTGGCTGTATCTCCTGCTGGCCGGTACCCTCTACGTGAGCAGCTTCGGCTATGTCCATTTCGACTTCACTATCGACGGGCAGCGTCAGGGCGCGACGAAAGGCGTCCAGCAGGTGCAGGCCACCTACGTTCAGGACATCCAGATAGCCTGGTTGACGCAGGTAGCGGCGGGCAGCCACATGATCCGTCCGCAGTGGCGGGTCAGTGCGGGCACCGCTCTCCTGCGCGCCAGCAACGCTGAGTCGCCGCTGATGCTGGCGGTGGTCGAGCTCAAATAGGAGTCGAAGGTGCAGTTCAAGACCGGGAGCAAGGCGGTTCGCCTGGAACAGTTGACCGACGAAATACGGGCGCTTCCTGGGCTCGCTCGGATCTACGGGCTGAGCGCCTGCGGCCCTTCAGCGGCCGGCGACATGGAGATATCCGTCCACGTCGATGATGTCGCCCTGAGCGTCGAGGAGGAGCGCGCGGTGGCGGAGACGATAGCCCGCCACGTGCCGGACCCGCAATGGGGCGTCTCTACGGAAGAGAAGGAGCTGGCAGCCATTCTGGCGCGCAGCGAGGGTAGCCTCAGCCTCGCCGACCTCGAAAGGGCGCTCCGCGTGCTTGGGCGAACCCTCGCGCGGCCGCTGGACCCGAGGCCCGCCCCGACTGCAATCGATGGGAGTGACCGAGAATGAACCTTTTCGCAATGCGAGCCCTCGTCCGCCGCGATCTCCACGACGAGGACGCCGCGTCCTACCGCTGGTCGGACGACGAACTGGACCGTCATATCGAGCGCGCGGTACGCGAGACGAGCCTGGCGGCGCCCCTGGAAGAGAAGGCCGTCCTGACAACGATAGCCGGCAGTCGCGACATATCGCTGAGCTCACTGAGCGACCGCGTCGTCGTCGAAGCGGTCGAGTTCCCGCTGGACCAGTACCCGCAGGCCTACGTTGCGTTCAGTCTGTGGGGCGAGACGCTGACGCTGCTCCTGGATTCGGCGCCCGTCGCTGCGCAGGGCGTCAGGGTCTACTACGGCAAGCTGCACACCCTCGACGAGAACGGCTCGACGCTGCCGGCGGCTCTCGAAGACGTCGTCGCGACCGGAGCGGCGGGATACGCGGCGCTGGAATGGGCCGGCTTCGCCACCAATCGCGTGAACGTGGGCGGCAGCGAGACCTGGCGCGACTACCTGGTCTGGGGCGAGCAGCGTCTGGCCGCGTTCGCCGCCGCTCTCGCACGACACGGCCATCGCAGCGCCGTCCGCGTCCGGCGTCTCTATGCGCCGGCCC
>Ga0315284_10011254_pt1 | contig 12758 bp, 21 predicted proteins | sample YL17G09_16_MG_FD_203696 | JGI IMG/M metagenome (GOLD analysis project Ga0315284, IMG submission 203696) | Sediment microbial communities from Yellowstone Lake, YNP, Wyoming, USA - YL17G09_16 | ecosystem: Environmental > Aquatic > Freshwater > Lake > Sediment | place: USA: Wyoming | collected... | reverse complement strand
CCGCCTGCCACGTCAGCAGGTCTATCGCCGCAGCCACCTGCTGCGCTGTCAGCGCCTCCCCGGCACGGCCCTCGAACTCAATGCCCGCCCAGCGTGTGTTGACGTACCAGCTACCGCCGTGCCAGCAGCAGGCGGACAGGGGATAGTGCTGAAGAACGACGCTAGAGTAATAAAGGACGGTGAATTGCCAACTCACCTCTGCTGTGCTGTCCAGCCTAGCAAGGATGCCGGGCAGTTCTCCCTCTGCGGAATGGCAGAGCGAACCCTTGCCGGTACGGACGCGGGTAGGCCCGTAGCCCTGCTTGTTCTGCGGGCCGGGCAGGTAGACGGCCTTGGGGTAGAACTCCTCCATCATTCTTTCTCCGGCGCCAAGTAGGTTAGCTTCGTGATCATCTTGCGGGGGATGCAGAGAGCTTGGCGGGAGCAGCCGTCGAAGAACAGAGTTTGGACAAGCACGACGCAACGCCGTGTGCTCTTTGCCAGAAGGCCAACGCTGACCGTAGGGGCACCACCAGTCTCAGCGACCCGCTTGACCCAAGGATCGGGCACGTCGTCGGTGTAGGAAGTCGCGTCCAACCACTCCACGCGAACCATACGCTCACTCATCGTGCCTCCTCCAGTTTCTTCTGGTACCACTGTTCCCAAGCACAAGTGACCGCACCGCTGCCAGGGAACAGATCGTGGAACTCGTCGTCCGGCTGCATATTGAAGACCTCAAACAGCCAGAAGGAGAAGGCGTCGGGTTTCACACCAACGAGTCCCCGGCGAAGCGTAATGTTGACGGGTACCCAGTCGCGTACCGTAGGCTGTATCCTGATCCGCTTCCGTCCACCCTGTACGATTACAGGTTCCCAAGCATAGGCCACGCCGACGCCGGGCTTGAAGACGCAGAACGGCTTGACCCAAGCCATGACCCGCACCGTCTCGGGGCACAAGGGAAGCAAGATGCGGAGGGACGGAGAGCTGCAAGACAAGGCCCAAGCATCGTAGGTTTGCAGAGTACGGATTAGTTCTTCGTGGTCTATCTCGGGCATTCCGTAATGCTTGCGAGCCTGCCCAAGGTAGGGGGGGTCGGCGTAGGCTACCCTCATCGTGCCTCCTCTGCTCGCCCTACCAAGTTCTCCACCATGCCAAGGTAAGTGCTCAGGTTGGGGACATACCGGGAGTCGAAGTCCGGTCCCTTGAAGTTGTACGGATAGGCAATGGTCAGCACGTCGGGGTATCCAACCAAATCAGGGTGGTCGTCGATGTGCCAGCGCAGCTTTAGGTTCTTCAGCACGATCTTCTTGGCGGGCGTGGAGCCACAAGAGATGAGCGTGAACGGCGCTTCCTTGCCAAGGTAGCTCTCCAGCCACTCGGCGCTGATGCAGTCCACCGCGGCGCCACCAGGACGGGAGGTCACGAAGTAAACTTCGCAGGCGTGGCAGAGCTGCTCGATGCGCTCGAACTCCTCCGACGTTGCCAGCGGAGGGATGTTCTTCCAGAACTCGGGGTGCTCGTTGATGTGATGCCAGAGGTCGATGTGGTCTTCGTGGCTGTAGCCAAAGTCGTACTTGTCCACGAGGGCGTGGTTAGGGAAGATGGGCAGGTGGAGCATATCGCTGCCCAACTTGGTGAAGGCGTAGCTGAAGTTGGCAAGCACGCCGTCGATGTCAAAACCGATGCGAGGCTTCATCGGTAAACCTTGCCTTCCAGATACATACTTTCGTTGAAGATTATGGCGGGTGCGATATGAACCTTCTGGTCCACCACCACCCCGATGTGAAATCCTTGCTGCCAGTTCGGGTTGTGCGTGTAGTCCGGGTCCATCCGGCACAGGCACCCGTTCTCGTACCACGCCTGCGGCCCGCCGATGCCTGTCCAGTTGTACATACCGAGGCGGTGAGAGTGGGCAGACAAGCCGGAGGAGCGGAACCGCTCGGACATCTGCTTCGCGGTGTAGCTGGAGTGCTTCGAGAGAAGGTTGCCGTGAGTGATGAGGAAGCCGAGGTAGTCAACGTGGCCAGCGTAGGATGTGTATTGAATCTCCCGCTTGTTCAGGCCGAACAGGGCGGGGATGCCCAGAGCCAGCTCTCCCGTATCCTCGTTCCGCAGGTCGGCTAGTTCCGGTGCCTTCTCCCATAGATACCGGACGATCCGCTCCTCGTGGTTGCCATCGAGCCACACCCGCTCCGCGGCGGGGACCAGCCGCTCGTGCCGGTCGAGCATGTCCATCGTCCACTGGCGCTCGTCCTGCAACCGGAAGCGCCTGCCAGGGTTCTTGTCGAACTTGGAGATGCCGTAGAAGTCAGCGATGTCACCGACGTAGAAGATCCGATCCGGTTGCCAGTCCTTCATGAAATGCTCCACGAGTTTCATTGCAGGCCAGTCCGCGAAGGGAATCTGGAGGTCGGAAAGGTAGATGCTCCGCGCGCCTTCCTTGTCCTTCGGGATCGTGATGGGCTTGACGGCTTGGTAGCCCTCGAACAGGTCATGGGGTGTGGGCTTTGAGGGAATGTCGGGCAGGTCAATGGCTCCCTCTAGAATGGTCGGGATATTCAGGGCTGCTTGCGACTTCGGGCCGTGGCTGCGTCCCGTCCTTATGTTGTACCGGCCACATGACACTTGATGACAGCAGCGGTCGCTGCAATACCTGAGTCGGTTCGGCGGTAGTTCGTTCTCACAGTCGGGGTTCGCGCAGATTCGAGCCAAGAGCTGCCTCCACGTTGTACACCTGCTGCATCGACGCAACAAGCATACAGCACGGTACAGCACGTTGTCAAGTGGTGGTGCGCGATCGTCTAAGGGCGTGGGCGCATTGCCGCAGCCGGAGCAGGCGGCGAAGACTATCAGGGGCAAGGTTGTCGGGGATAGGGGGCAGGGCCTCGAGGGATGACTCGGGCAAGTCGGCTGTCCGCGGGAACAGGAGGCTGAACCGCGGCAGCACAATCCATCTGAAGCCCTGCCGATGTAATGCTGAGACTGCCTGCTGGACCTCGGGCATTTCTGCCGTCACGAGCCAGCGGTAGCCGTACTCATCTTCTACTATCTGGCTCGCCATCGCAAGATTCTCCGTCGAAGCGAAACGGAAGGCCCAAGCCGATCATCAGGTGCTCCCAGAACTCACGCTCGGAGACGCGAAGCTCGGCGAGGATGATGCGGCGTGTGCCTTCATCCCTATACAGGTAGGAGTTCTTGTGCTCGGGAAGCATCCCCGTGCTGATCTTCTCCAGCTTGTAGCCCATCAGCGGCTATTCCTTGCCGCACGCCGGGCACGGCTCAGGGACGGGTTCGAGTAGCTCTATCGGTACATTCTCGAAGAGGCAATCTCCCCATCTGATTCGCGCCTCTAGTCCTGTGACAACACCAGTTCGGTCGGCGTCTCTCTTGCGCCGCACCACCTGACCGAGGCTCAGTGTGCCCGATTCCGGCTCGATGCGGGTTAGGACGCTCAGGTAAAGCGTCTCAAGTTCGTCGCTATCGAGAAGTATCCACGCCTTGTCACCGTAGATACCTTGTACCCAGCCAGTTCTGTGGCTCCTAAGAGTCTCTACCTTATCGCCAACCCTGATTGTATCGTTCATGTTGTCTCCTCACGGACATTCGTACAGCCAAACGTCCACGGCGACTCCGTTTTCATCGAGCCGTCCTCTATCGATACAGAGAATCCGTCGTCCGTCAGGGAGATCGACAATCTCTCCCAGTCGGTAGGCAAAGGAACAAGCGCCCACACGCCCGCTGTCTCCAAGTTCAAGAGGTCGGCCTGAAGCCGTCGTGTCGCCCGGGCAGTAAGTGGCGCCTCCGTAGTTGGGGGCGGTGCAGCAGTAGTAGGTGACTCTGCCGGAGAGAAGTGGCAACTCTCCAGCGGGGACAACCCGCGGAGCAGGCGTTGCCGTAGCTGTTCCTGTCGGCGTAGGCGTCGGCGCGTCGGCAAGCCAACTAGCCATTTGCTCGCAGACCAAGCCCGCTTGTACACGCCGAGCAACTCCAGCAACAACCCGTAGCCCGCCACGATCGTTGCTCACGCCACTACTGTCAGTCCTGTGTCCATTGGCTCCTCCTAGCAAGGCCGCTAACACCACGCCCACCGTCCCTACGCGGAGCAGGGCGCGGCGTAGCCTCCTGTCTATGATTCCTTCTCCACGAGTTTGAATATCTCCAGAAGCGTATCATCCAGCTCTCTGAACAGTCTTCCGCGAAGCTGTAGAAACGTCTCCTGCCAGGAACTCGACGATGGTGCTAACATTCCGAAGCCGCTGTCGTCTTCCTTTCTCGCTGCGCCACTCAACTGTTCTAAGCACGGAGGGGTCTGCATTACACACTCCTTTTATGCTGCCAAACTGCTCTCGCAGGGCAACAGCACCTTTTTCTCCTACCTCGGGGATGCACATGAACATCGCCACCTGCGCCCGGTAGTCTGGATCCATATACATTCCCGTTACCACGGGCGGCGAAGGGCGATGCAGCGAAACGTGCTCGTCCCGTCCCGTCCAGCGGTAGAGGGCGACCAAGGACCTCTCCACGCCCTCGTCCCCGAGAACGAACTCCACTGGCACACCTTCGTACTGGACATCCCTGAGCACGCCCAGCACCCGCTCCCATGTCCAGTTGGCGTAGACGCAGGACACTTGGGCGTCGCGCAGGGACTTGACGTGAAGTAGGAGGAAGCGGTGCGGAAACTGGGTCATTATACTGAGCTGGCGCTCCAGCCTGCCGTCGCTCACTGACGCGATCAGATCCCGCACCGTCTTCCTCTCAACCAACACACCCTCGACCACATTCCCGTCCGTGGCGTTCCACACGTAGTCCACGCTCACCTTGTTCTCGCCCAAACGCACCGCCAGGACACGGGAATCTACGTCGAGGGCAGAGAGTTTCTTCGAGATGGACAGCTCCCGCTCCTCGGACTGGTCAATGAGGATCGGGGAGAGTGTCTTCATCAGGGGTTTCCTCTATGTGAGCAGTTGAAATCACCTTATCCAGTTCCCGCGCGAAGGCTTCAAAGCCTTGGTTGTAGTAAGCAGTACGCAGGACTACCGCTGCCTTGATCATGCGATCCCGCGCTCCTTCCAGCGCCCTGATCTTCTTCATCATCGGGAAGAAGGGGCAGGCCGTGACGGGGGCTAGGCACCTCTCGAACCTTGCCGGACTCATGATGCTGTCGCCTCCTCATCTACGTCTTCTATGATCTTCTTCATGTCGTCTATCAGCCCCGACATCACGCCGCGGTCCTTGCACCGCAGCACCCTGTCTGCATACACCACCGCCCCGAGCAGGTGCCGCTCGCGCAGCTTGTTCACCAAGATCTCGGCATACTCCTCCTGCTTGTCAGAAGGCAGGCGGGGCGCGAGGTCGCTGATGTTCAGCGGGCGGAAGGTGATGTCCTTGGTCACGGTTCTATAGTCTGTCTAGCGTATCCGGCAGCAGATCCTCGACGAAGCGGAGTGCCATCGCTGCGATCTGCACGGCTTCCGTCGCAAGGTGCTCGCGGGACGAACCCTTCGCCTTGATTGCGTCCCACAGTTCATCGACTTCTTCCTTGATGACCGCGTAGCCCTCGTGGTTGTTGTGGAAGTCGCCGAAGGTGCTACGAGCGTGGCTGAGTTCCTCTTCTACTAGGGACAGCAGCCGTACATGTCTTTCCTCAGACTCCTCCTCGCGGAGTTCCTCCCTTAATGTCATTCTCCGGCCTCCCCCTTACCTATCTTGCTCAAATCCACGACCGGCTCCGTCACCGCTGCCAGTTCCTTCTCCGCCGGAACCGACACCGCCGACTGCAAGGACACCAGCGCCTTTACCTTGTCAAAGGTGGGATTGCATATCTCCCTGTTCCGCAGGATGCTGTCTCTGTACGCGGTCCAGTCGAAGCGTGCCCAGTATTCGGTGTGCTGGCCGCGGCCTTGGGGCTGACCGCAGATGACGCAGACACTCGGCCCCGTAGTGCCTGATACCACGGCCTCGCGCTGCGTCTTCGTGAACGTCTGGAGCTGGAGGTGGATGGTATAGCCAATCGCCTCCGGCCCCCTCGGAATCAGGGCACCGGTTGCCGTCTTCGTTCCGGTGTCATACTCCTTCTTACTCTCCAGCGTTAGGACCACGTTGCAGTCCGTTTGCTGGAAGGGCTGGAGTAGCTGCGTCATGTGCTGGTAGATGCGTGCCCACTGGAACTGCGACACGCCACCTTCCTGTGGCTTACCCCCGGCGTAGCTAACCCCCAGGTACTTCAACTGGAGGTAGTTGTATAGCTTCGACACGCCGTCGATGACGAGAGTGCCCTTCTTTACGCGGAACGCCTGCGCGACCACAATGTCGAGACGGGCTACCATCTGCTCGACCTCGGACATGGAGACGACGGTGCCGCTCGGCCAGATGTTGTCCACGTAGACTTCCTTGCCGACGCAGAGTTCGTTCAGCAGGTAGTCAATCTCGTGGTCGAAGTTGGCGATGAACAGCGGGCCAGGTGCGGTCACGGCGAAGCGGGACTTGCCCGACTTGAACGGGCCGTGGATCGCTATCATGAGTTGGCGGGGAGCGAACTCCCCCGTTGCTTCGTACTTAGCTAGGGACATTGGGTGCCTCCTATTCTAGTAATCAGCCTTATCCCACCAAGACGGCTTCGGCGTCGCTGGCGGAGAGGGTTCTTGGTCCGTGGGGTGCGGCGCTGGTTCTGCTGCGGGCCACGAGTGCCGAGGGCCTACCTGCCCGGTCGGTAGTCCGCGGTCGTCTGCGATGCTGTAAGTGGGGAAGGACATCACGCGGAGCAACTTCAACAGTTCGCGCCCCACCTCGACAATGACGAAGGTGCGCGCACACTCCGGCGAACAGGTGTTCCCCGTACAAGTATTTAAGCAAGCGTCCAGTCCACAGACAGGGCATATCTTGTGGCATATCTTGTGTTCTTGTTCTGTCATCTCTCTGCCTCCCAATGCGGAACCACGATCCCGCCCTCTCCATCTCTCTCGCACCGCTGCCGGTAGTCGCAGTAGTCACAGCGCCACGAGCGACCGGGCTTGTGCTCCCGCTCAGGCAGGCGTTCGTTGTCCCGGCAGACGATTAACGCCTGCGCGCGTCGCAGAAGAAACGTCTGTGTGTCTGGATTGGCCGGGACGAAGAAGCGGAAGATGGCAGGGTTCGGGAACGGCCCCGGCACAGACGACCCAATGAACGGGTCGTCGGTTCCATCTTGGCCCATCTGCTGTCTCGCCAAGTCGCCCTTGAGCCGGTTGTATGTCGTGCTCTTGTTGCTCTTGGCACTCCGCATCTTCTTTGTTATCTCTCCCTTGGTTGCCGCGGAGTCCTGCGCCGTGACGACGAAGCAGGCCCACTCGCGCTTCCGACACAGGAGATACCCCTGCATCTGGAAGTACGCTTCGGGGTCGGCGTCAGTGAGAGGGTTGCTGGCCCAGCGCATGTAGGCGAGGTAGTTGCGGTCTTTGCAGTCGGTGACGGTGATGCCAAGGTCGGGCCGGTCGTAGAACTCTACCTCAGCGTCGATGTGGCCGGTGATCATAGTTGGGCCGAAGGGATTAGACCAAGGAGGGTAGTCGGCGCGATTGTCGTCAACGATCCAGCCTTCGGCGTCGGCTATGCCGCCCAGAGTTACCTCCCTTGCGCCCGTCCACTGACGGCGGCGCCCTTCCCACACTACGACGTTGTGCCCCATCGCTTCCAACGTCTTGAGCACTTCCTCCTGTACCAGCCGCCCCTTTTCCGCTACCCAGATTCCGCGCCCGTCGCTTGGGTCAGTCACCTCGACGCCGATCATGCCGTAATATTGCCCCCGCGCGCAGCGCGCTATCCCCGACCAGCGGGGTATGTTCGCCTTCTCCTGCGGGGGGTGTGCCTCCGCGTAGGTAGCGAGGAACACCTGCGAGAATGTGTCAAGCGGATCGAAGTTCATGCTACCGAAGCCGGGAGGTCAGCCCCCGCCTCCTCAGACTTGGTAGGTCTGGGCGTCGGCTCGTAATGCGCTACGTCTGCCGTGCGACCGAGCACGTAGCCGTGATCTCTGCGAATGTACCAGCCGTTCGGGCCGTTACGCTGGCGCGTCACCGTGTTTGTGTAAAGAAGGGTGTAGCCGTGCGTAAGGAACTCGTTGGCGCGGCGTAGCCCCGTCTCGACGACCTCAACGATGTTTTCCACTGTGTTCCCCCTTACTTTGGCGAAAGGGAAGATCAGAGACGACTTGGGAGTAATCCCCGTCTCCCCCCTCACCTGCTTCTCGCACTACACGCCTGTGCCTACCAGACGCGCAGTTTCTTATTCTGAGTCTGCTGTCGGGTCGTCCGGATCCGGCTTGGGATCCGAAGCGAACTCGTCGTCTGCTGCTTCCATAGCTGCGGTAGCAACCTGCTGTTCCTCGTCAGGGTCGGCTACTCCGGGAACAGGCGCGTCGTCTGTCGGCAAGGGTTCTACGGGCGCGGACTTGAGTTCTGTTACCCACTCGGCCAGCTCGTCAGCCCAGCGTTTCACCTCGCTTAGTGGCAGGTTAGTTGCAGGCTGTCCTGCCGACGCTTGCATCTCTGCAATGATCTCAAGTATTGGTCGTGCCACGTTCCTACCTCACTATCTTCCTGAGTACGCCGTCAACCAGCGCCAGCTTCCCGGCCTTGTAGCAGAGCTGGAGCATCTCGCCGCCGATGACCTTGCTCATCCACGGCTCCTGCATCAGGTCGGGCAGGCTGCTCAACGTCGTCAGGTCCTCGCCCATCGGCTTGTCGGTGAGGGCAGCGACCGCGATGTCGATGGCCTGCTCCTCCGTTAACGTCGAGACGGCGCCTGCGGTGTCGCCAAGCGGCGTCGCGCCTTCGGTGTCCACGTTCCTGCCGAAATGCTTGATGGTGCGTATGTCGGCGGGTGGCGTGTACTCGTCGAGCAACTTCCGGGGAAGCTGAAGGTACTTGCCCTCCTTGCGCTCCTTGTCGCTCTTTGGCCGCTCTCGGCGCTCCACGCCACCGACCACCTGTAACAGCTCGCACTCGAAGATCAGCCCGTCGATGACGGTTAGGTCATTCGTGACCGGGCACCCCGCCGCCTCGAACGCCTTGCCAAGGGCGTACAGAGGCGACCGCTTGCCAACCATCAGGTCGGCGTCCGGCGCTTGCATATACCGCTGGTAGGCATCCTCACTGGCGAACAGGTTGACGGCGCGGAAGTCAAGGCCATTGTCGTCATACCTGAAGCTGAGAGGCTCCCACTCTATCTGCCACTGGGGGACGTTTGGTCCGCCCCTTGCCGTGTATTCGGGACGAGGCAGAGCTTGGCGGCTCGACCTCACTCGGAATACAGCGGTACTCGGCTTGTCTGTGAGCTTGTCCGGCGAGACATCGACGGCCACGCCGGGCGCATTGGGGGTATCTGTTTCCGTTACCAATCTTGTTACCTCCTGATTCTAACGACCGCCTGTCGTACACTTAGCGGCCACCATGCTGCATGTCTAGCGTACAGCCACCACGCGTGTTTGTCAAGTATCCATGTGCTACATCTGTCCTCCTTGTGCCGAACGCCGCGACCAGCGGCCTGCACCATCTTTGAGATTGCGTCTTGTGTGTACCAAGCCGGATTATCCCTTGCTCTTGCCGCCACAACAGGGTCGCCCAAGTCCGCGAAGGGTGTCTTCGGGATGACCTGCCACCGTAGCAAATCGTCCGGCATATCTATCCCCTCCATCATCGAGGGCGAGGAGAGGATGCCGGTCTGGGCCTGCTTGAAAGCGTCGAGGACTTCCAGCCGATCCCTGGTGCTGTGGGTACGGATGATCCTGCCGTACTTGCTCAAGCCAAGAAGCCTCTCTTGTAGCTTCCCGCTTGCCATGTGGATCATGCCCTTGGCGGGCATCTCCCTAGCGATGACGTAATCCAACGCCGCAGCTAGTTCGTCGTACTCCTCGGTGCTCGTCTTGGCATTGACCGCCGTGACCGGCCAGAGGTAGACAGGTCGGTTCTCCGGCGGGAAGGTCGAGGGAACGTCATGCCACGACCAGTCCTCAGAGGCCAGCCCTGCCGCTTCCAACGTCGCGGGCATCAGGGTGGCCGACATAATAAGGAAACGCGAGGCGTGCGCGAACAGCGCGTCGGACACGCTGCTCCCCCACAGGGGGCGCACGCGCACGTAGCGCGGGAACTGCTGTAGCACCCAGCCGGTGTTATCGACAGAGAGAAGGGAGGACAGCCGCCGTAGCAGGCGTCGGTCGTCGGCGTCAAGCGTGTTCGTCGTGCCTTTGTCGGCCAACTTCCGTGCCCGCGCCTTGGCCCAGGCCGCGCAGTCCGAGGCTCGGGACCAACTACGCCAGTCGCCGGGAAGTTCACGGTCGGTGAACTCCACGGTGCCGAAGTCAATCAGCGCCTTCTCAAGGTTGTGCCCCTCGTCGCAGACCACCAGCTCAGGACTAGGTAGATCCCCGGTGTTGAACAGGCCGAGGAACATGGGGTAGTTAAGGACGGAGATGGGAGCGGCGAGAGCTGCGTTGCGTTGCAGGAGATACGCGCAGCGATCCCGTGACGGGCACCCCCTATCTCCGCCCGGACTGAAGGTACACCACGCATCCTCGGCGGAGATGCTCGGCTCCTCTGCACATCTAAAGTTGCCCCGCCCGATCGCCTTCGGTATCCCAAAGTCACGCACGTACTGGTCTTGCAGGGCCTTGGTAGAGGTGAGGATGATGGTACGCTCGTCGAGATACCGGCCCAGTCCCAGCGCAATCAGGGACTTGCCGCTGCCGGTCGGGGCGCAGAGGGCGTGATACTTCTTGTCCGACGCCTCGGCGATGCCCTGAAGGGCCTCCCGTTGGAACGGGCGCCAGTCGGGCTTGCCGAGGTTGAGGTGTTCTGGTGATGTAGGAATCATGCGGGTGCGAACTCCACGACTGTAAAGCGGTCGTCCAACACCGTCTCCAAGATTGGCTTGACTGCTTCCCAAGAGAGGCCACCGTTGCCGCAGCCGGGTCGAGGGAGGATGACGCTCTGCCATCCTTCCGCATCCGTGAGGGCTACAAGTTCATGGGCACTCTGGAGAATGAGTGCGGGGCTGGCCTTCTCCCACCAGTTTCCCTTGACAGGGAAAGCAACAAGGGCAGCGAAGTTTTCTGCCAGTATGAAGACGTGGTTCCCTTGCTCCCGCAACTTCGCGCCAAACGATGCGGGCAGATCCTTGTCGTACAACATACGCCAGCGATCCGCCGCTTGCTTCGCTACGCCCCTACCCATCACGGCCTTACCGTTCTGCTTGATAAAGCCGTTCGTCGTAATGCAGAGAGCGTTGCAGGACTGCTCCCAAAGGTTCCCGGTAACTTCCTTCACCTCTTGACTCCCTGTGTTACCATTAGCAATGCGGGTCCACGGACATACGGAACGACGAACCTGCCCAGGTGCGTGCTTTCCTATTCTGTTGGCCCGCTACTTGCTACCCGTTGCCCCCCGTTGGTGGTCGAGCGTGGCAAATCCCCACTTGGGGCCGCTCAGTTAGCTCGCTCCACCCTCCCACACCCCGCCAACGGGAGGCAACGGATAGTCAGTTACTTCATTGTCCCGTCGCTGCCTCCAGCGTCCTTGAAATAGCCGCGGCCCGTTGCATCTGCTTCGGTGTCCCGGCGTTCGCTGCCTCCAGCGTCCTAGTTACAGACTCGTTGTCGATGAGCTTGTGGGCGAGGAACTTGTACCACCTACCGACCGGTACCTTCTCCAGCCGGGCTACCATCCGTTCCAAGAATCCTAGCGCACCGTCTGTTTCGTCGGCCTTGATCCATTGCTCCAAGATGGCGGCGTCCCTGCTGGTCTGCTCGTTCATTTTCAGGAGCTTCTGTTGCATGGCCTCGTCGTCGTGTGCCTCGCGGTAGTAACCAACCAGCGCCTTGAACTTGGGGTCGTGAGATACCGCAGCACAGGCATAGATGCCCTGCTTGAAGGCCCAGAGGGCGAAGGAGGTGAAGTGTCCACCGAATCCCGAGGAAGGATCGTGCAGAAGGTCCTCGATGCGGAGCTGCATGTCTTCGTCGATCCGCACGGTCTTCGTTACCGTGCGCTTTGTTGCCAAGTCGTTCTCGGGAAGGTCGTCCGGCGCGACGCTGAACTTCGGCAGGTTTACCAATGGTCGTCTCCTTGCTGCTTAGTTTCCCGTGCAGCAAATGTAGCAGAGTGGTCGCCGTGTGTCAAGTGATTCTCCGAAAAATAGTGGGGGTAGCTGGGGTAAAGATACATCACGATATATCGTCATCTTTAGACCCCCTGAGAGCCAAAACCGAGAATACGGGAATACGGCGATCCCCTACATATACTATATAGGGCACGTCGAGGTGATCGTTCCAAACCTTTGTTCTCTTTGAATCTGACGCGGGTTGCCTGCGCCGAAAATCTGTATTCCCGTATTCTTGTTTTTATTGTATACACAGTTCTTTTCCTGTACTACGATATAGGCCCTTTATCGCTTCTTCGCTTTTGCGAGCGCAGCGGCGAGCGGACAGTCGGGCGCATGACCATCGGCTTGGTTGCCGTAACACATCGAACAACTGCCTAGTCTTCTACCCGATCCTGTTGGCCCCTTCCACTCGACCGCCACCAGCGCCGCCACAAGTTCCTCGTGGCAGTTGACGGCGCGAACGACGAGTGGTCTGTCTTCGGGGAAGGTAACTTCCGCAACCTTTCCGCTAAGGACTCCGCCTAGAATCCAGTAATCATCGGATTCGTCAGCCTTCCACGGCAGCGTCGGTGTGTGTTCTGTCCTCTTAGCCATTTCGTTCCTCCTGTTTACTTCTTAGCCTTTAGCCAGTTACTTCCTGTCCCCAC
>Ga0315284_10011253_pt1 | contig 12759 bp, 18 predicted proteins | sample YL17G09_16_MG_FD_203696 | JGI IMG/M metagenome (GOLD analysis project Ga0315284, IMG submission 203696) | Sediment microbial communities from Yellowstone Lake, YNP, Wyoming, USA - YL17G09_16 | ecosystem: Environmental > Aquatic > Freshwater > Lake > Sediment | place: USA: Wyoming | collected... | reverse complement strand
TCCTGGCGTCAACGGGTAAACCTTCCCAACTTCAATCCGGTGCGCCTTAATCGGCACGTTCTTGTATCTAGTGAGAATAGTTGGCCTGAACGGAACCCTGAGCTTCGATTTCCGCGCATAATAATTCGACTCTATACCACGGGCCGCAAGAGCATGACGATAGCTTTCATGCTGCCACCCTACCGGTTTTGACCTAAACGATCTCATCTTTTGTCCCCATGCATCCTTATATATAAATGTCTCTACTTATTTTGGCGCACGCCGAACGCAACCGGGCGAAAATAGACGAACTGCACAAACTTCGTACCGATCTTCGAACCGACGTTAATGACTTTGCCGCTATCCGGCTTGTCAACGGGCTCGGAATAAGCAAGATGATTGATCTTACTCTCTACATAAGTCGGTATAAATCGATGAATAGATTTTTCTGATTTTTCAGACTTGTACTTAAATGGAAGAACTTTATTATCATCAACCTCATCTTCACCATATTCCCAATTACCCCGCATCAATCCTGTTTTCACAAACTTCCTCTGCCGAACAAGAGCAACCGGAATCTCAGCCATACCGAGTTCCCTTGCAGCCATCGCTCTGTGTCGCCCTTCATGTTCAAGAGGAATGTTACGTTCCGCATCATATTCTATGTAACCCATCGGAATATCTTTACCTTCCTTTAAACCCTGTTTTACTCGTTCAACTTTACGTTCCTCACGAACACTCTTTTCGTATTCTTCTTGAGATTGCTCAAACAACCTTTTCGCACTCGAACTATCAGATTGCCGCATAGCACTTTCTTCACTCGTTCGCTTCGACAATCTCAAAAATTCATCTGGAGACATTTTAACAATTGACTTCTCCCGAATAGAATGATATTCTTCCGGTGTATCGATAATTGGAACAGTCGTCTTTTCTACAAAAGGCATGAAGTATTTTCGACTTGAACCATATTTCGCTGCCAAGTAGTGCCGATAGTTGTCGTTCTGCCAACCAACTGGTCTCTGCCTAAAGCTTCTCATTCGTTCTCCTCACAACAACTGGACTTGAACGAAAGAATCTCACAGTTCTTCACTTCCATAATCTTCACCACCGGTTTTCCTCACTAATTCCTCGTAATACTCCAATTCATCCTTCAACTCATTCTCCAATTCAGGATGCTCATGGATAATATCCCTTAACGCATCTCTACGCGATGTTGAAGTCTCTAGCATCTGATTCAGGGGATGTGCTGGATGATTCTCATCGAAATCTATATGCCTCATTCCTCTCATTTGCAAATTCTTTATTTGCAAATTCTTTCGCAATTCTTCTTTCGCAACTTTTCTTCTCGCGGCTTCATCTAACCACTTATCAATACCTTCCTTCAACCCCTGCTGCGACGCAGCCTTCAACTCTTCATGATAAATCATATTATCGACATCATCATCCTCAACAACGAGATTCAAACCCTTTAACCTCTTCCTTTCCGCATCGTATGCTTCTTCTTCTAAAAGTAAACTCATTTGCTCCTTCAAAGTTTTACGTCTTGATTCCATCTCTTCTGTCGATCTCGGCAATTTACCAACACGCTTAAATGTTAAGTCGTGCATCAATTCATCTTTAACTTCATCCAAACTCCTATTCTCCCCTTCAACCCCATATTTACGTAATTCCGCCTTCCGCTCCTTATCAATCATTTGCGATAGCTTTCCGACAAAATAAGTCTTATTCGCTGAACCATATTTCGCTGCGAGATAGTGTCGATAGTTATCACGCCGCCACCCTACTGGCTTCCCCCGCGAACATGACCGAAATGATCTCATCACAGCTCCTCCAGATCAACATATGGTGAATCCGCTACCGGATCCTTCAACGCGGCTTCAGGAGAATCATATCCTGAAGGATCACCGACAATCTTCCCAGTCCTCGCACGCAATATCCATCGCCGTTTGACCGCAAAATGACGATTCCTCCTGCCAACACCCTCTATCTTCTGCAACAATGCCTCACGATCAGCAACCTGCAAACTTCCAAGATACCGATTGAAAGCCTCCTTCCGCTCATCAGCAGCCTCAACAGCCGCATCATTCTCCTCGATCTGTTTCATCTTCTCAGGATCAGCCCAGACCTTCTCAATCTCCGATCGAATACGAGCATCGTGACTCGCTTCATGAATCTCATCCCTTGTCCGATGCATACGTGGCTTAAAATTCTCAACAACTATTCCATCCTTCTTCGCCATGTACATCTCTTCACCTAATTCATGAAAATCCCCTGGATCTTTCTCCTCCAACCATTTCGCATGTTTTATGAAACGATCACTAAGAACATTCTTCTCATCTCTTCTCTCAGCAATCTTCGCATTCAATTTATCAAACTCAGCCGTTTCACCACGCTTTGAACGCTCCTCAGCACGCAACCTCTCTAAATTGGCAATCTCATTCTCCACTGCATTCACACGCTCAAGCTGATATTTCACCAAACTTCCACGCCAAGATAAATCCTTCACAGAACCATATTTCGCAGCAAGATAATGCCTGTGAGACTCCCCACGCCAACCGACCGGCTTACTTCGGAAGGATCTCATCAAAACATCCCCTCGGGCAATCCTTCGACATGATCAACAGATTCCCCAGATTTTTTCAACAGATCCTTTGCACGAAGATGCTGACGCTCCTGCTCAGACATCACACGAATAGTCTCAGGAGGTATGCGCTTGAAACTCAACACCTCATCCAAATTCCAATTACCTATCACTGGAACAACATCCGCATCATCAACAGTTACCTTCAACAACACATTCTTCCCTTCTGGAACCTCGTCCCGATGCAACATCTTCCCTTCAGATGAAAATCCTCTTGACTCACCAGAGAATCTTGCTGCAACCTCTGGAGAAGTCGTCAACGAAACTTTTTCCTCTGAATGTCTTTTTAGATCCGCCTTCTCCTTTGCAACCTGAGCCTTATATCCTTCAATATCTCTCGCATTATCGAAACTCAAATCCCTACCGGTAGCACTCTCTCGTATCAACCTATTCAATTCTTTCTCGTTCCGACGTATATTCTCAACATCTATCTGCCGAGCACGTTCTTCCCATAACGGCATCTTCGGCACAAGACCTTCAGACATTATTGCAGGCACACTCCGCTCATCAGTCCCATGCCAAAATGTTCTTTTCGCATAGAAACTGCTCGCAATACCTTTGCTCGCAAGATAGTGGCGATAGGAATCATTGCGCCAACCGACTGGTTTTGATCTAAATGATCTCATACACGCCTCACCGCTTCCTGCTGCTTCAATGATGAAGGCTTAAACGTGCGACGCAACAAATTGACAATCGGCTTTGAAGAAAACTCCTTACAAGAATACGCATCAAACGCAACACTCTTCCTCGCCTCAAATGTGTGAATCGAAATGTGACTTGTCTCAATGATCATAAAACCAGTCATACCGGGATCGTGTGGGGCACCAAAAACAAGATATGGTTGCGTCAAACGCTTCATATCAAGAAGATCCTCTACTTCAAAGAAAAGTTTATACAACTCCTCCATCTTCGGCATCCGCCTACAACCATGCAGATCAATAATCAGATGCCTACCGTTCGTCACAGTCATAATCATCACACAATTATAAAAAAGTTTACAAGCCCTTCTTCTTCGCCCACTTCTGACCAGGACCCTCTACTTTCGCCCACTTAGTACCAGGACCCTCTTTCTTCGCCCACTTACCAACCGGACCACGTCGCTTTCCCCACGCAGCAGTCGCACCCGCAACTCTCGACGTAAAACTCGTCTTAAAGTTCATTTTCCCGCCTCCATCCAATCCAATTTTTCTCCTCTCTTCATCTTATATCCACCAGTTCGCCCATAGACAGTCTTATCGATAGTCTTGACACTCCTGATGAATCCAGACCCGAACAATCTCCCCATTGGAGAGTTCACATTAAAACTCTTTGCCCGTGCTTTCGCCATAGTGATCACCCATGAATATGATAAAAAAGTTTACTTCTTGGCCGCGATACGCCACGCCGTACTACCAGACGGAGTTGACGCAACCGCAAACGTCCTACCCGACTTCTTCACCATCTTATACTTATCGGTGGTAAATGATTTCTTCGCCCGCATATCACGAAATTTCAACATCTTCGCCATTTGATTCACACTCCTCATTTCAATATATACCGCATGAGCAACATATTCACTATCAATACACACTGACCCCAATACAGCTTCACATCAGCAAGCATAGCCGGCAACATGATATCAAGGAACATTTTTATTCACCGCACTCATCATCGCCGAAAACAATATCCAACATTTGCTTTCTCGTATTGTTACTGCTTAATTCCTTCTTCGGATTAATGAGAGGAACTGCCGATCCTTGCGTTATGATCTGACCAAATATCGCCGCACCACGCTCAATATTACGCTCAGCAGGATCTGTCGCCATCTTTCCATCTTGACCAGCAGCACGCTCCATCGACATCCATGTTCTATCAACATGATAAACAGGATGAGCAAATTGTTCCTTTACTGGACCAATAAATTCCTTATCACCATTTGACTTCAATTCATCATACACATACTTATCCACTTTCTCAGAATCGTATTTCCTATACTTACCTACTGAACCATTTCTTGCAGCCAGCCCCCTGGCAGAGCCGTACTTCGCAGCCAGATAGTGACGATAAGTATCATGCTGCCAACCGACTGGCTTTGACCTGAAATTGCGAGCACCGTGTTTCATAATCTCTCACTCATACTTATTTACTCAAACACGAACCCTTCTTCAGCACAACGCACTCTATACATCGAACCGTTAATTGCCCTAACGACTCCGAGTTCATCTGGCGTTGACCCCTGAAGACGGTATCGTATCCAATCCGTCATTTCCTTCCCTCATCTTCTTCACTGAATAAACAGGTAATGCCTTCATCTTTTTGGCAGAATAAACCGGCAACGGCCTGGTAAATGCACTCTCAACAATCGGCGCAGACTCCCAAGGAAATATTCCCAGAGAACTCATGATACGCGCCTCTTCATACGCAGAATCATCCTGCTCCTGAATATCACGCGCATTCATAACATTGATCAACTTCCCATCACTAGAACGAAAATATGTCTCCCCACCATACCGCACAAAGTCGCTTTTCTCAACTTTGTACGTTCTACCGTACTTGGCAGCTAAATAATGCCTTTGCGATTCACCACGCCAGCCAACCGGCTTATACCTTGACTGCATACCGCCAAAAGTGTGCTGTGAACGCATAGTTACCTCTCTGCATTAGCTGCCAAGACACATTCATCCCTTGACATCCTCATCATATTCTCCTTTCATCTTCTCATCTTCCTTCACTGCTTGCGCCTCATCACGGAGCAGTTGCTTCCCAGGACGTGCTGCCAATCTTCCCTCACGAAGACGATCTTTCATCTCCTCACGCCGCTCAGCAATCCTCTGCCCAGTCTCCGTCGCCAACTCACGCCGCTTTGGAACAACGACAACAGACACACCCTTCGGCGTCTGCCCCTTAATAAACTGACCAGCTGCTTGCGGCGCCGGCGCCGTACTCATCTCCTTCGGCTTCGGACCGCGAAGAACAATTGAGCGTTGGAATTCTTCTAATCTCGGCAGATATTTCACACGATCCGACAAAACATGCACACCCGAAATAAGTTCAGGAGGACCTCCGAGAACAAGTTTCGGAGTATATTTTAACGCAACCGGCTCCGTCAAATCATTGAGCTTCACCGTCAACTCCTGCAATACCTTATCATTAGACAGTGCCCTACCAACAACAAGATTGTTCAACTCAGAGGCCTTCGCACGCGCATTACTGTCGACAGCTTGCTTCGTATTCACCGCCTGCCGATATTCAGGCATCTGATCAAGCTTTTCCTTCGCATAGGTTGACTCGAACAACGAGACGTTCTTCTGCGCTTCAGCTTGACGACCCCGAATATCGGACAATTGCTGCATCGCTTCTGCACGCTGATTCTCAACACTGTTGCTGACATCCTCTAAACGCCTGCGAAACGCCTCTCTTGCACGATGATATTCGGCGAAACGCTTTTCGCCTTCTTCTTCACCGAACTGGCGCCGATACTTCTTATGCACTTGTTCCTCTGTCAACGTCAGCGGAGCAATCTGCTGCACAGGCCTCCCTTCTGTCTTCGCCATGAACCCAAGCAGTTCGCTTTTCTTCTCCCTCAACTGGCTTAACTCTTCCTGATTCATTGCATTCGATTCCCTTGCAGCATCCAATGAGTATTTTAACTCCTCAATCTTATTATCGTAGAATTCAATCAACTCAGGATCTGTCTCATTCACCCTCCTTCCACGATATGCATTCAATTCATCTTGCAATCGAGAAACCGACGGCTGTTCTTCAAGCTCATCCAGCCGCTCATTAATCCTCTTCATCTCACTCAATGAATTGAAATACTGCGCCTTCACCTCAGATGGCTGATCAAACATAACAACGCGCTTCAAGAATTCTTCCGGATCAGTCGGCATATCCTGCCGCTCAGGCGTTTGTGATGGACCCTTGTTCAGCTCTTCTGCAGCGATCCGCGCATTCATCGTCCTGATCTGCTCTTCATATTCTGCTTTCTGCTCCGGCGATGACACTGAAAGACTGTCGCGCTCAAGACGCTGCAACTCAGCCCGCAGTATCGCAACACCCTTCCTCGTATAATACTTCGCTGTCGAGATGCCTTGCGCCGCAAGACTATGACGATGACTTTCCTTAAACCATCCTGAACGCTTGTATCTTGACATCATCCCTGCACCTCAACCGACTAACTTGAGCTTCGCCCACGACTTAACTGAATAACTTCAGTTTTGTACCATGCGTCTGCATGTCACGCTTTAACTTATGCATGACCTCATTCTCGAATTGATTGTAATCATACGTCCCATTCCTGAAATGCTCGCGTTCCCTCGCAAACTCTCGTTCCATGAAATTCTGCGACACATGCGGTCGAATATCTCCCTTCGCCTCAGCATCTTCCAACATAACATGACACTTCTCACGCAACGCCGCTTCCCGACGACTCTTAAACATCTCCTTCTCCTCATCACCGGGAATATCATCAAGAAGACCACGCATAACAGAATAATACTTATTCTTAGCTGGATTCACTTTCACAATTCCTTCCTTATTCGCCCGCTCAAGTACCTCATTCTTCACCGCTTCTCCAACACCCTTCTTCTGATCATACGCCGCAACAACTTTTCCCGTCTTCTTCTCCACATAGACTTCTGCATTCGCCGGCATTCCCCACTTCTTCAGCAATTCCCTATTCTGCTGCTTCACTTCTTTTGAACAGAGATATTTCTGCCGACGCTCAACAACAAGCCGACGCAGCAAATCCCTGTCAATAAAATCAGTATCAGTCTCACCCATCGATATCCTCTGCTGTGGCGTGAATAACCCAACAACATCTCCCTTCGCACGAACATCTGCTCTCTCAAGCATCGCCTGTTGCCGAACATCAAGAATATCAGGATCGTACACACCATCCTCTTCACGCACTTTCAACGCCATATATTCCTTCTCATCCCCACCGACGTACTTCTTGAATTCAGCATCATCCATCCCAGTCAACAGCATCTCGCGCTTCGCAGGAGACCAATGTGGAAACGCCTCTTGCACACTCTTCCCAGCTTTCCATTCCTTGAACCGCTCTTTCTCCTCAGCAGTCACCGGAATCTCCTTCATCTTATCACTGAAAATAGGACTCGGAGTAACAATCAATTTGTCACCAACCAATGTCACATCAGCATGCATTCCTGCCATGTACTGCTTCTTTCGCGCCATGTATCCCTTGTCGATCGCCTCACCAACCTCCTCATCAGTCAGCTCCTTAACATACACCCCTGGTGCCGCCGCCTTCAAATCCCTCAACTCAGCAACGGTCTTGAACTCATACTTATCACCGGCCTTATCGACAATCCTCACCGGAACGAGCTTCTCTTTCGCAAAATATTTTGACCGTCCTGCAGAACCATACTTCGCTGCTAAGTAATGACGATAGTTATCGTGCTGCCAACCAACTGGCTTACTGCGAAAAGATCTCATTCCTTATACACCTTTCTCACCATGAACACATTCTTCTTCTTCAAATCATTCAAATATTCTTCATCTTCCTTATTCCAATCATTCCTGTTAGCACGATGTTGTTTCCATTCTTCAAATTCTCCTTTCGTCTCTGGAATCTGTGCAGCAACTTCCATATTCGCATATCCTTTATCACTCAGTTCCGCCATACCAACCGTTCTGAAATCCGAGTCGTCATGCGGTGCACCTTGTAAAACCCTAATATACTCATCAATATTTTCAGCACGATCTTCTCCTAAAGCCTTCAATCTAGCCTTCTCATTTTCTTTTGAAAACAAAACATCTATATATCTTTTCGGCACACCTTCCCACCCTCGCTCTTCAAATATATACTCTTTAGTATACATATCATCCTTCTTTATTCCATCAGTCATTTGCTTCAAAAAATCATTCTTCTTCAAGTTGTATCTTACACCTGCAGAACCATACTTAGCAGCAAGCCCCCCGGCGGAACCGTATTTTGCAGCTAAGTAATGACGATAATTATCGTGCTGCCAACCGACCGGTTTTGAACGGAATGATTTCATTTTATACCCTCCAAACGCGCAAGCTTCTCACGCCGGTAAAACTCCTGCTCATCACCGGACGCCAACCCAGCACGCTTACGCTCAAGCTCAAATTCCCGGATCTCATCTTGGACATTTGGTCGCTTACCGCTCGCAATATCCGCCGCCATTATATCACTCGTCTTCGCAATCTCACGCTGCACTCCCGCCTTCGTCTCCGGCAACTTCGGCTCAAACGCCGCAATCTTCACACCAGGAAGTGGAGCACCCCAGACACTCTCAGCAAAACTGACCTTACCATACTTCCCCGGCTCTTCATCCGGCTCGAAATAATTAACAGAATCCTTCTTTGCAGAATAAAGACGCTTCACCTCCTCAACATCCTTATTATGCGCACGCTGATCCATCCAACTAAATACACCCATCTTCTCCGACTTCTCTCCTTCATACCCTGGATTACCAGGCTTATAATAATCAGGATTCTCAGTCAGATGATCTTTTGTGATCTCTTCCGCAGTCTCAGGATCATTCGTATGCTCCATCTCATGCTGCGTCCCTATATACAGCTGATCAGGATCGAACTTCCAATCAGGCAAACCATCTGCGAGCCCACCAATCAACTTCTCAGACATATACCGCTTCTCCTTCACCATATCCTCAGAAGATCTCGGACCATGACTTCTCGACTCCACTTCCAACAACGCATCCTTCTTACTCATACCAGAAGCCATCAGATCCTTAACTAAACTATACTCCTCAGCAGTCAACTCCTTCTCAGCAAAATACGGACGATGAAATGTCCAATCGTATTTCATCTTCTTCGAATGTGATTTCACCTTAGACGTCTTGATACCTCTCGCAGAAAGACCGTGCCTGTACGATTCATGGAACCATCCCTTCATGACCATATTCTCACACTCCACGCAATCTATATAAATACCTGCCTACCAATATGAGCATTATCTGTTCTCTCCTGTCATTTATTGATCACTTACGATGTTTAAAAAAATTGATTTGCCTCTCACGATCCACTGCAGCCGATCTCAACCGGAAGACACCGAGCCGCTTACCCGGCGTTGACGTGGAATACAGACCAAACTTTTGCTGACCAGGTAACTTTCTGATCATCACCATTCCTCTTCAAATTCATCAGGATGTTTTGCTTTGTACTCTTTCCACGGATACTCGCGCTTCTCTTTTGTCAATATTCTCTCAACAAAACCGGCAGGACCTTCTTGACCCTTTAACTCATCACCATATTCGCCGGCAGATTTCTGAAACTCACCCAATGACAGGAATTCCGTCTCTTCTTTTTCTGGCTCTTCGTATTTCGCCCGAGCAGCAGCAGATTGAGACATATCCTTTAATCGAACAACTTTTTCAAAACGAGGAGTACCCACTATGAGCTCACCACGAAGAGGATGTCGCTTGCTTGAACCACTCGAACCAACACCATATTTATCAACATCTGGCTGAGAACTATCAACATACGCCTGCTTCAGCACACCAGCTTCATATTCCTTCTGCGCACGAACATCTTCAGGATGACCAACCATCGTCTCCTCAATGATATTCATCATCTTCGTACGCGGAACCACACTCGATTGAACAGGATAACCACTCTTACCATAACCACTCTTACCATACTTCGCAGCAAGATAATGCCTGTGAGACTCCCCACGCCAACCGACCGGTTTACTGCGAAAAGATCTCATGCCCTCGACCTCACTTTATATTTACTATTCATAACAGTTCACCCAATCGTTGTTTCAAAAGATCAGCTTTCACTTCTGGCAAAAAACTCACCTTCTGCTTGTTATTAAGCGTTTCAATCATTCTATGCCTGATATGCGGATTCGACCTCGCCAAACTCACCGTCTGATCAACACCATTACGATCAAGCATAGATAACGAATTACCACCCTCAACAACCTCAGTCGCCTTGATACCACGCTTACGCAGATCTTCACGATCAGCATCCGGATGCTTTCTCGATATCTCACCGAATGTAGAACCAGTTCTCACATCATCAACAATACTTGCAAACGGAACCTGTTCCTCTCGCTTCTGCGCATAAAAAACCGGCTCCATCATCAACCGATTCTTCGATGCATACGTACAGATTCCTCGCGCAGCCATTGCATGACCTTGAGGATTACCATACCAACCACCACGACGATACTTTGAAACGGAAACTGCTACTGCCTTCATCCTTAACTCCTCCCTATCAATGGCAAAACCTGTACTGTCGGCACTAACCAAAATACTGCCGAAAATACGACGACACCGATAATCGCCTCTCCCACTCCAATCATGAGCTGCTCACCACTTGCCATAACACCGCCGAATAGTAATCCTGCACAGGAAGCGCCGCATCCATCGTCAACCAAAGCCAAATATCTGCACGCGACCCTTCTTCAGGCACAAGATCAACATTCACATCCGTAGCAACATCCTTCACAAGCACAACTGAACTATTCAACGTCAGACCAGCCCTGAACGAACTCGCATTCAAATGAACTGCTGGAGTCTGCCGTCCAACCAAGTCCTGCGCCTTCAAACTCGTATGCGCAAGCACATTACCAGTGTTTCGCATAATAATTGCCTTATTCGACGGCGCATCGACTCTCCCCGGTACAGCTGTCGGAAACGAAAGACTCGTCACATTGGCAACAACAGCATACGTCTCGCCAACCGTACACAACCCGCTTGACGTCGACTGTATCGACTTAACACCATCAGTATAGTTCACCAACACATTCCAAGACCCTGGCTCGTAAAAATACCTGATTGGCGCCGTACAATTATAATTCCTATTCTGCCCATCAATCACCGTATACGAGCAAACACCATTCGTCGTCACACTATTTTTCGAAACAACAACCCTTGTTGTCGGTGATGAAAACCCGAGCGGCGCATACACGCTGAAATTCACACGTACCACATTCGCAACCGGAAGATCATCTGCATTCGGATACACCGTACCCGGACACATTTGATTCGACAACTCCGGATCAAGTACCAACTGCAATCCACCAGAAACACTGTTATTCGTCACCACTATACCATCAGTTGCACGAACCCGCATATTGAACAGACCCTCAGTCGTCCCCGGATTCACCGTCACATTAACCTTATCAAGCGTCGTATAGTTCACACCTGCAAATCCACACACTTGAGTGCCCCATCCAGGCTCATACTGCCAATCAAAGATCCCATCAGTCGTTATATGATAATGCCGACATAAATCCGCATAACCCCGACCCTCACCAACAGACAAATACCCTGCAGGGAATACCTTTCCAACCCACGCTTTCCCATCTACAACTGGGTATGTCGTATCACCAACAACCACCGTCGATCTTGTCGGATCTACATCAAAATAACTAATGTACACTGGCTGCGTCAGATTCACCCAAATGTAATAATGGTGTGTGGACGTATAGGCATATGACAATGTTTGCGTATACGCTGTTCCAACACCATCCAATACCTCACCAGACACATTCGCAGCAAGCCATGATCCCGTTACATTCTTCTCAAACGTATACGTCGGAGCCGCAAGTCCATGTCCAGAACCATAGATCTGCGCAGTAAACGGTCCACGTAGAACCGTTCCGCTCAACGGCGATCTAAAATACGGTTTCGAGAACGCATCAATCTGCACACTTGACGATACTCCATCCTCAACAAACAACGTGTCATTCACTGACGCATTAAATGTTGCAGCAGCATATGCCTCACCAATACCGAGGAAACTCGCCGCATATTTAGTCGGATCTCTCATAGAAATATAGAAATATCCCTCAGCACCGCATTGGAATCCACCCCATGCATACAAACATCCTTCCGAATAGATATTGGAACTCGTTATATATCCTTCATATCCGTAGCCGTTGATCTTAATGAAATACTGTTGCCCGATCTCCAACTCAACCGGATCAGCCCTCAATGCTGCGGAGCCAGACCTATTCGCAATCCAATCACCGAAGCCAGATGTGTTGTACCACTTATAGATTTCAATCCCTCCGACATCGCGCGGACCGGACGGAACACCCCCATCACGTTGAAAGTTCTGAAGATTTGTAAGATCACCAGTTGCATTCACTACTTGTCCCATCGGTCCACAACCATCCCATGAACGACAATAGCCACCAG
>Ga0315284_10011252_pt1 | contig 12759 bp, 10 predicted proteins | sample YL17G09_16_MG_FD_203696 | JGI IMG/M metagenome (GOLD analysis project Ga0315284, IMG submission 203696) | Sediment microbial communities from Yellowstone Lake, YNP, Wyoming, USA - YL17G09_16 | ecosystem: Environmental > Aquatic > Freshwater > Lake > Sediment | place: USA: Wyoming | collected... | reverse complement strand
CGCTTCCGTCAGGGCCGCGGCCACCGCCCGGCGCATCGCCTCGCCCGGATCGCAGGCCGAAAGCCGGCCGGCCGCCCCTGGCAGATCGGCCAGGAACGCGTCCTGGCCGAGGGCCACGACCCAGGAGGGTCGGGCGGCGACGAATTCGCCCAGGCGGGCGGCCTCGGCCGCCGTGGGGGGCGTGCGGCGGGCCAGCGCGGCGAGGACTCGGTCGGAACCGGCCAGATCGGCCTCCGCCTGGCCGGTCCCGCCCACCTCCTCCCAGGGGCGGCTGCTCACCTGCCAGCCCACCTCCCGCAGCAGCTCGGCGAGCGAGGGGCCGGCTGCCCACCGTGGCTCCACGACGAGCCAGCGGGGGCCCGCTCCGGCCGGCGGAGCGGAGGGCCGGGGCGGGCCGCCCACCCAGCGCAGGGCGCGGCGGCAGAGCGCGACCAGATCGACAGGCGGGGCGGCGGGGATCTCCGGCCGACCCGTCCCGCACCGGCCGCGGAGCGCCTCGATGCGGGCCCGGGCCTCCTTGACTCGCCGCGTGAGCGCCTCGTCACCGGCCTCGAGACTGGCCGCGATGTGCGCGAGCGCCGCCTGCAGCTCCGGAGTGAAGGCGCCGTAGAGCAGCAGGTCGCAGCCGGCCTCGAGCGCCAGCCGGGCGGCACGCTCCGGCGCGTAGCGCAGGGCGACGGCGTGCATCTCCATGGCGTCGGTGACGACCGCGCCCCGGTAGCCCAGCTCTCCGCGCAGCAGTCCGGTGACCACCGCCGGCGAGAGAGTCGCGGGAGTCTCCTCGGGATCGATCGCGGGGTAGTGCACGTGCGACACCATGACGAGCGGGATCTGCGCCGCCACGGCGGCGCGGAATGGCGCCAGGTCGCGTTCTGCCAGCAGCTCGCGTGGCGCGGGGCAGCGGGGCAGCACCAGATGCGAGTCGAGGCGCGTGTCGCCGTGTCCGGGGAAGTGCTTGGCGCAGGGGATCACGCCCCCCGAGAGCAGGCCCCGGGCGTTGGCGAGCCCGAGGCGGCAGACCGCGTCCACGTCGGCGGAGAAAGCCCGCGGGCCGATCACCGGGTTCACCGGCTCGGAATCGACGTCGAGCACCGGCGCGAAGTCCACGTCCACGCCGAGGGCGCGCAGGCAGCGGCCGGTGTAGGCTCCAAGCGATGCGACTTCGGTTTCATCGGACGCCCGGCCGAGGACGCGCGCCGCGGGGGGCACCGGCAGATCGGGCGCCAGCTGCGAGACGAGTCCGCCCTCCTCGTCCATGCACACGAGCAGGGAATGCGGCGCGGCGAGCCCGCGCAGGCGCTGGACAAGCTCCGGCAGCCTGCCGATAATCCCGAAGTCCCGCCGGAAGAGCAGGATTCCCGCCGGCGGGGTCTCGGAGAGGAAGCGCTCGAACTCGGCGGTGATCCCGCCTCGCGGTAGACCTGTGATGGCGACCGAAGCCGCCGCGGAGAGGCCGCGCATGAGGCGCAGGGAAACACCGCCCGCGCGGACTGTCAACTCGCAGGGGCCACGTGCGCTTCCGGCTCCGCACGCCGCGCATCCCGGAGCCGCCGTCGCGAGAATCCGCAGGAACCGGCAGGGTGGGGGATGTCAGCTTCGAGCCACGGGCCAGGATCCCATCGATGATCGATTTGACCCGCATCGTCTTGCGCGACCTCGCAGGCCTGCCGCCCACCAGGGCGTCGGTCCGCGAACACCTCGACGCCGCCATGGGCTGGCTCTGCCGCGCCCACGACGCCACCGGGCGGCAGGGCGTGGCGCGCAGCTACTCGCTCAAGTGGCAGCGCGCCTATCGGGGCGCCGGCTGGCACCCGGCCTACCCCGAGACCACCGGCTACATCATCAAGACCTTCTACAATTACGCGAAGCTGACCGGGAAGGCGGAGTACCGGGAGCGCGCCGAGCAGATGGCGCGCTGGGAGGCCGCGGTGCAGATGGAGAGCGGGGCGGTGCAGGGCGCCGTCATCGGCTTTCCCCAAGCGCCGGCGATCTTCAACACCGGGCAGGTGCTGTTCGGTTGGGCGCGCGCCTACGAGGAGACCGAGGACGACACGTTCCGTGCGGCGGCGGTGCGGGCCGGCGATTTCATGCTGGCCGCGCAGGACCCCGACGGGGCCTGGCGTCGGCACGGTTCCAAGCACGCGCGCTCGGGGGTCAACCTCTACGATACGCGCAGCGCCTGGGGCGTCGCCCGCGCCTGGCAGGCCACCGGCGAGGCCCGCTTCCGCGCTGTCGCCTCCAGGAACTTCGAGTTCGCGCTCACCCGCCAGACGGCCAACGGCTGGTACGCCGAGTGCTGCCTGGACGACGACCGGGAGCCGTTGTTGCACACGCTCGCCTACACCATGGAGGGGCTGCTCGAGGGCGGGGTGCTGCTCGACGAACCGCGCTTCCTGGAATCGGCGCGGCGCGCGGCCGACGCGCTGCTGCCGCTGCAGCGCGCCGACGGCAGCCTGCCGGGGCGCTTCGACTCCGCCTGGCGGCCGACGGTGAAGTGGAGCTGTCTGACCGGCGACGCCCAGACGTCGATCGTCTGGCTGCGCCTCTTCCAGTTGACCGGCGAGACGCGATACCGCGACGCGGGGCTCGCCATGAACCGGTTCCTCATGCGCACCCAGCGCTTGGACGATCCCAACCCCGGCGTGCGCGGCGCCATCAAGGGCTCACATCCCTTGTGGGGTGGCTACGGTCCCTTCGAGTACCCCAACTGGGGGGCGAAGTTCTTCGCCGACGCGCTGCTGCTCGAGGGCGGACCCAGCCCGGAGCATGCGACTTGAGAGCCCCGGCGCGCGCCGCCGGCCAAGGTTCACGATTTCCTTGCCGGGCCACGCGCCGCGCCGCGCGGGACGACCCGGCGATGGCCTTACAATCATCGCAGGCGTATCATCGTAACCCAGTCCCGGGCGCGCGGGATCCCGGCGGTGCGGCTCCGCCGGCCGCGCGCCGCCGGCATCCGGCCCCGCTGCCGCGGAGAGCGCACGACGTGACCACCGACACCCGCATCCCAGGCGCTTCCGCCCCGGCGGCTTCCGGCCTCGAGCCTGGAGGCGAGCGGTGAGCCCCGCCCGGCCCGGCCGCGCCCGGCGCGCCGCCTACGCGCTGGCCCTGGCTCTCGGCGTCGGCTTCGGCGCGGCCCGCCTGCTCGGCGCCCAGGACGACCTGCGCGCCCAGCTCGATCTCTTCGGCGTCGTCCTCTACGAGATCCAGACGCAGTACGTCGAAACGGTGGACAACCAGGACCTCGTGCGGGGCGCCATCACCGGCCTGCTCGAGACCCTCGACCCGCACAGCGTCTACCTGCCCAAGGAGCGCTACGCCCGCTTCACCGAGCAGTTCCGCGAGAACTACTCGGGCATCGGCATCCAGTTCGAGGTGCGCCGCGGCGAGCTCATCGTCATCTCGCCGCTCGAGGGCACGCCGGCCTTCCGCATGGGCATGCGGGCCGGCGACCGCATCGTCAAGGTGGACGGCAAGCCGGTGCCGCCGACCATCAACAACGAGGAGGTCTTCCGGCTCTTGCGCGGACCCGAGGGCTCGACCGTCAAGGTCGACGTGCGGCGCGGCGCCCAGCCGGACCCCATCGCCTTCGATCTGGTGCGGGCCCGCATCCCGCAGGAGAGCGTGCGCTACGCGCACATGATCCGGCCGGGGGTGGGCTACGTGCGCGTCATCCGCTTCGCGTCGGCCACCGGCCTGGAGCTCGACCGCGCCCTGGAGAAGCTCAAGGCGCAGGGCATGAAGCAGCTGCTCGTCGACCTGCGCTTCAACTCCGGAGGGCTGCTCCACCAGGCGGTGGAGGTGAGTGACCTGGTCCTGCCGGCGGGGCAGCGCATCGTGTACACGCGCGGCCGCCTGCGCTCGGCGAGCGCCGATTACTACACCGACAACAAGAACGCCAAGTACACCGACCTGCCGCTCGTGGTGCTCATCGACCACGGCTCGGCGTCGGCCTCGGAGATCTTCGCCGGCGCGGTGCAGGACCTCGACCGCGGCCTGGTCGTGGGCACCACGTCGTTCGGCAAGGGGCTCGTCCAGAACCAGATGCAGTTGTCGGACGGCTCGGCGCTGCTGCTCACCGTGGCCAAGTACTACACGCCGAGCGGACGGCTCATCCAGCGCGACTACTCCGATCGCGAGTCCTATCAGATCGACGCCTGGAAGGAGGACGCCGCGCCCGAGAGCGTGCTCGCCGCGCGGCCCAAATTCACCACGCCCGGCGGGCGAACGGTGTACGGCGGCGGCGGCATCACGCCCGACGTGGTCGTGCCCAGCCAGCGCGTCAGCCAGCGCCAGGCGCAGATCGAGCAGGCCGGAGCGCTCTTCGAGACGGCCACGCGACTGGCGCCGCCGCTCCAGGGCCGGTACGCCCGCTTCGAGGATTTCCTCAAGAGCTACCAGCCGGACGAGACGGCCCTCGCGCAGCTGCGCCAGGAGCTGGAGGCCGATTCGGCGCGGTTCGGCGACGACGACTGGCAGAACGAGCGGGAGTACGTCTCGCGGCGGCTCAAGGCGGAGATCGGGGGCAATCTCTTCGGTCTCGACGCGCGCTACCGCGTGGACATCACCGGCGACAAGCAGCTGCAACGGGCGCTGGAGCTGTTCCCCGAGGCTTCCAAGCTGCTCTCGAGCGCCGGCACGCTGCCCGGCAAGGCGGGGAAACCGCCGCTCGACGAGACCGCGACCACCGGCCGGCGCTAGCGGCCCGGGCGCCCGCCCCGGCGCGCTCCCGCGCCTGCCCGCTCATGCGTCGCTTCCTGCGGCGGACGCCGCCGGCCACGGGCCGGTTCGTTCCAGGATCTCCGCCAGCGCGCCCCAAACCCACTCCGGGGTGAGCGCCGTCAGGCACGAGGTGTGCGGGCAGACGTCGAGGTGGCACGGGCTGCACCACACGCCGGCGTAGGCGGCGCGGTGCCCGCGCGCGGCGGGGTAGGGGAAGAAGCGCTCCGGCTCGTTGCGCCCGAAGATGCCCACCGACGGGGTGCCGGCGGCGACCGCCACGTGCACCGGCCCGCTGTCGGGGCCGACGAAGGCCGCGCACGCCGCCAGCAGCGCGGCCAGCTCGCGCAGAGCGAGGCCGGTGACCGCCACGCAGCGGGGGTGGCCGACCGCGGTCACGATGCCGGCCGCGACCGCCTCCTCGCCCGGGCCGGCGAGGATCAGGGCCCAGGCTTCCGGTCGGCGCTCGACGAGCCGCCGCGCTACCGCGGCGTAGCGCTCGGGCGGCCACTGGCGCGTCGGCCAGCGGGCTCCGGGGTGGATGGCGACGAGCCGCGCGCCGTCTCCGGCGTCCACGCCGAAGCGCGCCAGGCCGCCGCGCGCCACGCGCGCCTCGGCCACGCCGATGCGCAGGTCGGGCACGGCCGCGGGGTCGGTTTCCCAGCCGAGGGCGGCGATCGAGGCGAGGTGGAAGCGCACCGCGCTCTTGTCTTGGTGCTGCGGGAAACGGTTGTACACGGAGCTGCGCCAGCCCTTGCCGGCGTAGCCGACGCGCACGCGGGCGGCGGTGGCCGCCGTCCACAGCGCGGTACGCGGGTTGCAGAACAGGTCGAGCACCAGGTCGTAGCCACCGCGCGCCAGCGTGCCGAAGAGCGCCGCGCTCGCGGCCGGCGAGGCGCCCCGGCGGGCGGCCAGCAAGCGAGCCAGCCTCGGGTCGCCGGCGAGCAGGGGCGCGTACGCCTCCTCGGTGAGGTAATCGATCGCGGCCTGCGGGGCGTGGCGGCGCAGATGGTCCACGACCGGCAGCGTCAGGCACAGGTCGCCGACGAAGCGCGGCCGGATCACCAGCGCCCGCCGCACGCCGCGGGGATCGAGAGGGGGGTCGGGTGGCTTCCTTGACAGGTTCGCCATGCGTTTCCTACGCTCGTGAACGAACTCCAGCTGATCGCACCCACCTGCCAAGCCGCCCGCCCGCCCGGCGGGCCACCGTTTCGCGGGCCGAGGCCCGGGGAGGATTCGCATGCGCACAGTGGCCGAGCGCTTAGAGGGCCGTCGGGAGATTAGCACGGGGATCGCGCCGGGGCGCCGCGGATCGGCGTGGGCGCCGGCCGCCGCCCTGGCGGTCGCCGGCGTGGCCCTCGCGGCCCTGCTGGCCGCCGGGGCCGGGGCGCAGACGGCGGCCCCCACGACGGCCCCGGCCGCCGCCACGAAGGCCCAGGCCGCCGCCACCGACACGGTGCGCCAGCTCGAGGTCGCGGCGCAGAAGGACACTGCCAGCTTCGACAAGGGCTACCGGCTGGGTGTCGCCTACCTGGACCACGACCGCGCGCTGGAGGCGGTGTCGGTGTTCCAGCGCTGCACGCGCCAGCGCCCCGCCGAGGTCAAGGGGTGGGTGAATCTCGGCGCCGCTCTCGACGCCATCGGCAAGGGGAACGAGGCGCGCGCCGCCTACCGCACCGCGCTCGGCCACGCCCCCGGCGACGAGATCGCGCTTTGCCGCCTGGGCGCCTCGCTCTACGCCGGCGGCAGCAAGGTCGCGGCCATGGACACGCTGCGCGTCGCGCTGGCCAAGCACCCGCGCTCGTACTGCGCCTACTTCACGCTCGGCGTGGCGTTCGCCGACGCCCAGATCTACGAAGAGGCGATCCGCGCCTGGGAGAAGGTCGTGGAGGTGGCGCCCAACACGCCCGAGGCGCTCTCGGCCAAGGAGAGCATCGCCACGCTGCGCGAGTTGATGAAGACTCCTTGACCGCGCGCCGCCCCACCGTCCTGGTCGCCATGTCCGGGGGCGTGGATTCCTCCGTGGCGGCCGCCCGGCTCGCCGAGCAGGGCTACGAGGTGGTGGGGGCGACCCTCAAGCTCTGGTGCTACGAGGAGCGCGAGCCGGTGGCGCGCCCCTGCTGCTCGCTCGAGGCCATCGCCGACGCCCGCTCGGTGGCGCTGCGCATGGGCTTCACCCACCACGTCCTCGACTACACCGCCGACTTCCGGACCCGCATCGCCGAGCCCTTCGTCGCCGGCTACCTCGCCGGCCGCACGCCCTACCCCTGCGCCGCCTGCAACGCCGACCTGAAGTTCGGGCGCTTGCTCGAGCAGGCGCGCGGCATCGGCGCCGCCTTCGTGGCCACCGGCCACTACGCGCGCCGGGCCCCCGCGCCCCTGGCCGGCGGCGGTGAAGAGCCCGCCCTGTGGCGCGCCGTCGGCCGCGCCAAGGACCAGAGCTACGCCCTGTGGGCGGTGGCGCGCGCGAGCCTGCCGTCGCTGCTCTTCCCGCTCGGGGGGCTCACCAAGGACGAGGTGCGCGCGCACGCCGAGCGCTTGGGCCTGGCGCGCGTGGCGGACAAGCACGAGAGCCAGGACCTGTGCTTCGTGGGCCCGGGCGGCTACGCCGCGTTCCTCGCCGAGGCGGCAGGGCGCGAGCGGGTCGAGCGGCCCGGCCCGATCCTCGACCTCGAGGGGCGTGAGCTGGGCGAGCACGGCGGCCTCGCGCATTACACGGTGGGGCAGCGGCGCGGGCTCGGCCGCGGGGTGGCGGGCGGGGGCGCGCTCTACGTCGTCGCCCTCGACGCCGAGCGCAACGCCGTCACGGTCGGTCCCGAGGCGGCGCTGCTGGCCCGCGAGGCGCGCACCGGGCCGCTGAACTGGCTGCCGGCCGACCCGCCGCAAGCCGGACGCCGCCTCCAGGCGCAGATCCGCTACCGGGCGGGGGCGGCGGACGCGACGCTCTGGCCGGGGGAGGCGGGGAGCGGGCGAGCGGCGGCCGACCCAGTCACCGCCGCGCCCTTCGACCCGGCGGCCGGCGCCCGCATCGTCTTCGACGCCCCGCAGCGCGCCGTCACCCCCGGCCAGTCGGCGGTGCTCTACGACGGCGACCGCCTGCTGGGCGGCGGGACGATCCTCTGAGGCCGCGCTCCGGCGCGCCACACCACCCCAGGGAGACCCGACCGCCCATGAACGCCCACGAGATCATCGTCCGACTCGACGCACTCGCCGCCGCCGGCACCCCGCTCGACGAACTCCTGCGCGCCGCCGTGCATGGCGTGCACGGGCTGAGCCCGCGCTTCCACTGGACGGGGATCTACGAGCTGGGCTCCGACGGCGTGCTGCGCCTCGGACCCTTCGTGGGGGCGCCCACGGAGCACACCGCCATCCCCGTGGGGCAGGGCGTGTGCGGCACGGCCGTGGCCGAGCGGCGCGACCTCAACGTGCCGGACGTGCGCGAGGTGGGCAACTATCTGGCGTGCAGCCTCCAGACGCGCTCCGAGCTGGTCGTGCTGGTGCGCAGCGCCGACGTGATCCACGCGCAGATCGACATCGACAGCCACGAGGTGGCCGCCTTCGACGCCGGCGTCGAGTCCGAGGTGCGCGCCGTGGCGGACCGGCTGGCGGCCGCCTACGCGGACGGCGCGCGGCCGGGCAAGCCGCCGCCCGCTTGACCGCCTCGCGCGCCTACGCCCGCTTGACCGCCTCGCGCGCCGCGAACTCGCCGACGGCGGGCTTGGCCAGCCGCTCGTAGTCCGCGTAGCTCATGCGCACCGCTTCCTTGTGGCTCCCCGCCTGGAACACGAACTCGCGCGACCGCGTCAGCGACGCGTCCACGTACACCGGCACGCCATAGAGGTTGCCGAACGGCGGCATCGCGCCGGTCTCGCAGTCGGGGAACAGGGTGCGGAAGTCCTCTTCGTGGGCGATACGCAGCTTGGCCTTGCCCGTCGCCCTCTGGACGGCGGCGATGTCGAGCAGGCTCGGGGCGGGGATGGCCACCATGTAGGCGCCACCGGCCTCGTCGCGCACGACCACGACCTTCGCCAGGTGCCAGCCGGTCACGTGGCTCTGGGCGGCGACCTCCTGGGCGGTGAAGACCTGGGTGTGAGGCAGCAGGTCGTACGGCGCTTTCTCCTGGGCGAGGAACTGCTTGAGACGTTCACACAGAGCCATGGCGGGCCTCCTTCCGTCTGTGGGGGAGGGGACTGCGGCACCGAGGATGCGCCCGCGCGGCGCGAAACTCAACGCCCACTTTCGGGCGCGGCGCCCGTCGGGTTAGGATGGCCGGGTAGGGACCACCAAGGGACCACCGGCCAGGGGGAAACATGATCACCATCACCGATTTGGCGAAGCAGAAAGTACTCGAGCACATGCATCAGGGGAAGCAGGAGGGCGCGGCCCTGCGCCTGGCCATCACCGGTCCCGGCCGCGGCCCCGGCGGTTTCGGCTACGAGATGGAGCTGATCGAGGCGGGCACGCCGGCGGTCGGCGACGTGCAGGTGGACGCCGGCGGGCTGCTGCTCGTGGTGGACGGGGAGAGCGCCGAGAAGCTCAAGGGATCGGTCATCGACTTCACCGAGGACGAATACGACAGCGGCTTCAAGATCGACAATCCCAACTCGATCTGGGACGATCCCGTCTCGGCCGCCGTGCAGAAGCTGCTCGATTCCCAGATCAACCCCGCGGTGGGTGGGCACGGCGGATTCGTCCAGCTCCTCGAGGTGAAGGACGGCGTCGCCAACGTGCAGCTCGGCGGCGGCTGTCGGGGTTGTGGACAGGCCGAGGCGACCCTCAAGCAGGGTGTCGAGGTGATGATCAAGCGGGCCATCCCCGAGATCAAGCAGGTGGTGGACCAGACCGACCACGCCGGCGGGACGAACCCTTACTACCAGGGAGGCCCGGGCGGCGGCCCCTCGCCGCTCACCTAGCCGCCGGCCGCTTCCCGGCCCGGGCCGAGGCTGACCTCGTTCGTCTTGGCGCCGGGCCGGGTTCGCATTACCCTACGCCCATGCCTACCGGATCCAGACGCGGTTCCCCGCCCCGCCCGCCCGCCGCGCCGCGCCGCCGCGGGGCGCGCCGCGCGCCGTCCGCCTCGTCTACGCGTTCCGTCGGCGTGAGCGTCCCCAAGCTCGAGGGCTACGACAAGGTCACCGGCCGGGCCCTCTACGTGGACGACCTGCGCGTGCCCGGCGCGCTGCACGGCCGCACGGTCCGCTCGACCATCGCGCGCGGCCGCATCAGGCGCATCGAGCTCGACCCGGCGTTCGACTGGACCGGTGTCGTGCTCGCCGACCACAAGGACATCCCCGGCGAGAACGTCGTCGCGCTCATCGAGGACGACCAGCCGCTGCTGGCCGCCGGCGAGGTGCGCCACGCCGACGAGGCCATCCTGCTCGTGGCCCACGCGGACCCCGAACGCGCCGAGGCGGCGCGCCAGGCGGTGCGCGTCGAGTACGAGCCGCTCGACCCGGTCCTGACCATGGAGGACTCGCTGGCCCGCAAGGCGGTCCTCTACAAGCGCGACAACGTCTTCAAGGAGGTCCGCATCGCCCGCGGCGACGCGGCCGCAGCCCTGGCCCGCGCCGCGATCGTGGTCGAGGGCCGCTACCGCACCGGCGCCCAGGAGCACATCTACATCGAGCCGCAGGGCATGATCGCCGAGCCCGACGGCGCCGGCGGCATCACGGTGCGCGGCTCGTTGCAGTGCCCGTATTACGTGCACGCGGCGCTGATGCGCGTCTTTGCGCTGCCGCCGGAGAGGGTGCGGGTCATCCAGACGGTCACCGGCGGGGGCTTCGGCGGCAAGGAGGAGTACCCGTCGATGATCGCCGGCCACGCCGCGCTGCTGGCGTGGAAGAGCGGCCGCCCGGTGAAGATCGTCTACGACCGCGGCGAGGACATCGCCGCCACCACCAAGCGCCACGCGGCGATGGTGCGCATTCGCAGCGCCGTGGACGCCGCCGGCATCCTGCTGGCGCACGACATCGACGTGGTGATGGACGGCGGGGCGTACCTGACGCTGACGCCGGTGGTGCTGTCGCGCGGCGCCCTCCACGCCGCCGGCCCGTACGTCTGCCCCAACGTCGCCATCCGGGCCCGCGCCGTGGCCACCAACCTGCCGCCGGCGGGCGCTTTCCGCGGCTTCGGCGCTCCGCAGACGCAGTTCGCGATCGAGTGCCAGATGAACCGCATCGCCGAGCGTCTGCGCCTCGATCCGCTCGAGCTGCGCCGCCGCAACGCCTACGAGGTCGGCGACGTCACGCCCACCGGGCAGACCCTGCGCGAGAGCGTCGGCGCGCTGGACGTGCTCGAGCAGGCGGCGCAGCGCGCCGGCTACGCCGCCAAGCGGGCCCGCTACGCGCGCGACAATGCGGCGGCGGCGCGCGCCGAGCGCGCCGGGCGGTTCGGCCCGGGAGAGCGGCGCCTGCGCCGCGGCATCGGCGTGTCGCTGGTCTTCCACGGCGGCGGCTTCACCGGCAGCGGCGAGGTGCGGCTGGCCTCGCGGGCGGCGATGGACCTGACCGGCGACGGGCGGCCGCGCGTGCTCATGGCCAACACCGAGATCGGCCAGGGGACGATCACCGTCTTCGCGCAGATCGCGGGGGAGACGCTCGGCGTGCCGGCGGAGCTGGTCGTGGTCGAGACGCCCGACACCGCCAAGGTCCCGGACAGCGGGCCGACGGTGGCGTCGCGCACGGTGATGGTGGTCGGCGAGATCGTGCGGCGCTGCGCCGCCGGGATGCGCGCCGAGCTGGAGGCCTTCGCCGGGCGCGGCTGGGCTGACGGCGAGGGGTTCCGGCGCCTGGCGCGGCGCCACCTGGCGCGGCGCGGGCCGCTGCGCGTCGAGCGGCGCTACGAGCCGCCGCCGGGGATCGCGTGGGACGACGCCGCCTATCGCGGCGACGCCTACGGCGTGTTCGGCTACGACGGCTGCGTGGTCGAGGCCGAGGCCGACCTCGACACCGGCGAGGTCCGCCTGCTCCACGTCACCACGGCGGTGGACGTGGGCAAGGCGATCCACCCGGTGCTGGCGGCGGGCCAGATCGAGGGCGGCACGGCGCAGGCGCTCGGCTACGCGCTGCTCGAGGAGGTGCGCGTCAAGGACGGGCGCGTGTGGAACCAGCAGCTCACCAACTACATCATCCCGACCGCGGCCGACACGCCGCCCATCGACGTGATCCTGGTCGAGAAGCCCTACTCGCGCGGGCCGTTCGGCGCCAAGGGCGTGGGGGAGCTGCCGTTCGACGCTCCGGCTCCCGCGGTGGTGGCGGCGGTGGAGCAGGCGACCGGGGCGCGCTTCGACGAGATCCCGGTGCTGCCGGAGCGGGTGCTGCGGGCGCTGGCCGCCAAGGAGCGCCGCTGATGGCCGCCGTCACCCTGCGATTCACCGTCAACGGCAAGGCGCGCCGCGTGCGCGTGCCGCCCTTGAAGCGGCTGCTCGACGTGCTGCGCGAAGACTGCGGGCTCACCGGCACCAAGGAGGGCTGCGGCGAGGGCGAGTGCGGCGCCTGCACCGTGCTGCTCGACGGGCGCTCCGTGAACTCCTGCCTGGTGCCGGCGGTGCAGGCCGACGGCGCCCGCATCCTCACCGTCGAGGGCCTGGCGCGTGGGGCGCGGCTCTCGGCGCTGCAGGAGCTGATGGTGGCGCGCGGCGGCACCCAGTGCGGCATCTGCACGCCGGGCATCCTGGTGCAGGCGCACGAGCTGCTGACGCGGGCGCGAGGCCGCGTGCCGAGCGAGGCCGAGGTGCGCGAGGCGCTGGCCGGCAACCTCTGCCGCTGCACCGGCTACCAGAAGATCGTGGACGCGGTGCGGGCCGCGGCCCGGGCGGGGAAGCAACCGGAGAAGCGGTCGGCGCCGCGGGCGGGGAAGAAACCGGCGGAGAAGCAGCCGGCCCGGCGCCCGGCGCGGAAGCCGCCGGCGAAGCGGCGAGCGGCCAAGACCGCCGAGCGGGGTCGCCGATGAGGACCGCGCTCTCGCAGCTCGCGGTCGCCCGCCCGCGCGACCTGGCGCACGCGCTCAAGCTCATGAGCGGCGCGGCGCGCGGCGCGCGTCCCA
>Ga0315284_10011251_pt1 | contig 12760 bp, 14 predicted proteins | sample YL17G09_16_MG_FD_203696 | JGI IMG/M metagenome (GOLD analysis project Ga0315284, IMG submission 203696) | Sediment microbial communities from Yellowstone Lake, YNP, Wyoming, USA - YL17G09_16 | ecosystem: Environmental > Aquatic > Freshwater > Lake > Sediment | place: USA: Wyoming | collected... | reverse complement strand
AGAAGGGAGGCAGAGAGAGAAGACCGAAGGAAAGAAGAGAGAGAAAGGGTCGTTTCCAACTCACCCAGTGCAGCGGCGTCGCACGCTCGCTGTCGGGGCTCCTTGGAGATGACCCCAGCGCCAGCAGCAGGCGGGCGCAGCCGGCGTGTCCCTTGTACGCGCTCCAGTGCAGCGGCGTCCTGCCGTCCGAGTCCCTCGCGTCGAAGTCGGCGAGAGGAGAGGCGGCGGCGGGAGGACGCCGCCGCTGGCGGGGCGCGGCGGCGGCGGCTTCGGGGTCGGGGGGAGAAGAAGCGCCCGCCGCCCTTGTCAGTTGTCGTTCTTCTTCTCCTTCTCCTCCTCCTCCTTCTCCGTCGCCATCGTGTCTCCTCCCGCCGCCGACGCCCAGCACCAGCCTCGCCAGCAGCCGATGCTGCCCGTGCTGTGCAGCTACGTGCACGGGCCTGTACCCTCGCTCGTCGGGGGCCTCGACGCTCGCGCCGGCGCGCAGCAGCTCCTCCACGGCCGCGCCGCTGCCGCGCACTGCCGCCCAGTGCAGCGCCGTCTGGCCCGCCGCGTCGCGGGCGTCGACCTCGGCTCCCGCGGCTAGCAGGAGGCGCACGGCGGCGACGCGGCCGTTGAGGGCGGCCCACTGCAAGGGGAGGTGGCCCTTGTCGTCCGGGGCGGAGGCCGCGGAGGAAGGGGAAGGGACGGAGGCGGCGAGGAAGGCGCGGAGGGCGTCGTCGGCGCCAAACGCGCACGCCTTTTTTTTTTGGTGGGATTTTTGACGGCCACGATGGATATGGGTCAGCGACGAGAGAGAGAGAGCGAGAGCGAGTTGCCAAAGTGGCCTCTTTAGGAAGCCGGAGTGGGTATACCAGCAGCAGGGCGGTCTCGGAGCAGAAGAGGAAAGGGGCGAGGAGGTCGAAGGAGGTCGAGGGCGGCGGGCGTCCCATCGTGGAAACATCTTCTTCCTTTTTTCAAATGAGAAAGGCCCACGTGATGATCAAATTCCGATCTCGAAAACCACTCAGCTACCTTCCACACGGTGTCGACGACGGGCTCGGAAGAGTGAGGAGCGGGAGGCGGCCGCAGCGGTGGCCTCTGTGACGACGAAGATGATGACGCAGCAGCAGCAGATGCATCATCGCCGTTTCTTTTGTCGAGACCGGCCATTGTCGTCTGCTGAGAAGGCCTTGGAGCGAGCGCTGCTGCTGGCTCTCTCTCTCCCTCTTTCTGGATCTCAGCCCGATGAGCGGTCAGGGGGCTCGCCGAGCGCGTCTCATCATGGCGGGCACATATCTATCTGATTCGTCTTTCGATGCTGCTGGGAAGAGAAAGAGAACACAAGAAATAAAGGAAGGGGACCGTTTTTTTTCGATAACAAAAAACGCACTCCTCTCTCTTTCTCTCTCCCTTCTTTAACGGCGCCCCGCCGCCACGGCCCCCCTCTTCCTCGCCGAGGAACCCCTCCGTCCGCGCCTTCCCTTTGAGTTCTTCGCTGCAGCAGCAGTCAAAACAGGCGTCTCGCTCTCTCCTCTCTCTTCCTCGTTCTCCTCCTTCTTCTCGTTCTCGCCTTCTGCTTTTTCCTGTCCGCTCCAGCAACCCTCGCGCACGACACCCTCGCTCACCCTGACAGCTTCTTTTGCGGCCTCGACCGCGGCCCTCCAGGGAAAGAGGAATGGCGCCCTCACTGCCCACTCCTCCCACAGCGCGCCGTGCCTCTTGAGGCTCGCGTCTTTCTGCTTCATGTTCGGGATCCATTCGAGCAGCAACGAGGCGCAGAGCGGGAGCAAAGGGAGCAGGGACCGGAGCGCGCACGCGGGCAGGCCGGCGAGAGTCAGATACGTCAGCAGCTCGCCGAGGTAGTTTGGGTTGCGGGAGTGAGAAAAGAGGCCCGAGGAGACGAGTTTACCCGGACGGAGGGAGAGGGCGGTGTGCTTGTGGGCTTTGGTTGTCGTGGGAGGTTGTGCGTGTGGTATGTGGGGGTTTCGAGAAAGAGAGAAGTGAGGAAGAGCGAGACGAGCAACGGCGACGGCGACGGCGGAAAGAAGAAGAAAGGTTCGACCGCTGCCGCCGCTGTCGGGACGGCCTACACTCTCCTCTTCCGGCAGGACGCAGCCTCCTACAAGGAGCTCTTGCTGAAGGTCGCCGGGGAAGGAGCAGCGGCGGCGGCGGTGGCGCTCGGAGAGAAGGAGGGAGAGAAGGAGAGGCTTCTTCCCCTGCTGCCCCTTCCAGGTCGGGGAGGGGCAAAAAATAAAAATAAAAAACCTTTCTCTCCTCTCTCTCTCTCTTCCCTCTCTCTCCATCCCCAACAAGCTCTCTTCCTCAATCTCTCTCTCTCTCTCTCTCTCTCTCTCTCTCTCTCTCTCTCACCATCTGAGACGTAGTGCCAAAAGTTCCCCAGCGAGTACAGAAACACAAAGACGCCCAGGGCCACCGGAGAGCACCCGTCGTTCCGGCTCAAAAGCATCACGCAGGGAGCGACGAGATAGCAAGTGAGGACGCCCCAGACGAAGGCGCGCTGAACGCGCGTCGCAGGGTGCGCCCAGCGACTGTCCGGGTAGCTCGACGACTTGATGAGCCAGCAGAGACAGTAGGATGTCCAGCAGGCGAGGAAGGTGGCGCCGGTCGCGGTGAGCGAGGACGAGGACGACGAGCGGGCAGAGGAGGGGAGCGCGGCGGCAGCCGCCGCCGCCGCCGCCGGCGGGGAGCGGGCCGAGGCGGCCGCGCCCCAGAGGACAGCGCAGGAGAAGGCCTTCCAGAGGTTGATGTGGAGCCACAGCGGGAGCGGGAGGGACTCGCTGCTGCCGGCGTTGGCGGCCTTTTCCATTGCGTGGAAGGCGGGCGCGGAAGTTGAGAGTGGGGGGAGAAGAAAAAAAGAGAAGTCGAAGAGGGAAAGTGTGACGAGAGGGGAAAAAACGCGAAAAAGGCGAGGGAGCAGGCCACACGAGTTTTCTTCTTCTTCTTTTTTGTCGTTGCTTTCGAGAGACGCGTTTTCCTTTCACTGCTCGTTTCTTGTGAGCTGATTCGGATCCCAGAGGCTCTTCGTCCCTCTATGCGGTCGGCGTCGACTCATACTTGTCCGAAAGGAGGGCGCGCTGCGCTAGCCCGCGTGGGAAACGTCGCATCATTGCGACGTCCGTCGATCGCCATCAACTCTCAACTGCAACTCTCAACTGCTCGCGGCCTTTCGAGAGCCTCGGATGGAACTGGTGCCTCTGCGCTGTCGTCACGTCTGCTTGTCCGAGAAGCGAGGACGAAGACGCCCCCGTCGACTGCGGCAGCCGCGGCGTCACCTCCAGAGAGCGACGATGGCAACGTCACCGACGTCTCAACCTCAACCTCGCCCCCTCCCGCTCTTTCCCCCTCCGCCTGCGCCGCGGACACCGTCACGCGCTTCTACTCTGCCTGGAACGCCGCCGACCCCGACGGCGCCGTCCTCGACATGGCCGCCGACGTAGAGTACTGGGACACGATCTACGAAGAGCCCTTCGCGGGCAAGGAGAGCGTCCGCGAGTACTTCGCAAAGGCCGCGCGGGTGCTGGGGCCGGCGGTCAGGTTCGTCGTCGACGGGCTCTCCCCGGCCGAGGACGGGTCCGCCGTGGGCGTCAAGTGGCACTGCGAGCTCGACGACGGCACGCCGCTGCCCAACTCGCGCGGGTGCTCCTTCTACGAGCTGCGCGACTCCGGGAGGGTGATCGCCCGGGCGCGCGACTTTGTCGAGCCCGCGGTGAAGCCGGGCGCGGCGACGCTCTATCTGCTGCGGGCGGTGCTGCCTCTGGTCAGGCTGGCTGCGCGGTTCGAGAAGAAGAAGGGAGGTGGAGGCGGCGGCGAGGGAGGCGGCAAGGGAGGCGGAGGTGGCGGTGCCGGCGGCGGGCCTTCTTCTTCTTCTGGAGGCGGCGACGGCAGCGGCAGCGGCGGCGGGAACTCGCTCGCCTCTTCCGGCGGCCTCGACTCCCCCGCCCTCGCCCCTTCGGGCGGCCTCGGCTCCTTCGCCCTTGCGTTCATCGGCAGCCGCTCTTTCTCGTCCTTGGAGTCTTCGGGGCGAGACGGGGGAATCGGCACCAGCGACGCCCCCTGGCCTCCCTCTTCCCTGTGGGGAAGCGACGGCCTCGCTGCCCCTCTGACCGCGCTGCCTCTCCTCGGAGGCAACGGCGGGAAAGGAAGCAGCAGCAGCAGCAGCAGCGACGCCGGCCCGAGCGGCTTTCGCTCGCCGCCGCCTCCCCCCCCGGCCGTGAAGCCCCCCGGCTCGCTCACGCTCAACTCCGCGCTCGTCTGGCTCTTCTACGTCGCCTACGTCTCCTTCGTCTTCTTCTCGAGGGAGCTCCCCGGGTCGCCGGTGCCGGAGACCCCGCCCGAGGTGCTCGCCGAGGTCCTGCACGAGTCCTGGACCTTCTTCTTCGTCGTGCCGCTGGCCAACCTGGCCGCCGGCGCGGCGGCGCTGCCCGAGGGCCTGCGCCTGCCGGACCTGCCCGAGCACCCCGCGTCCGAGGCGCTGTTCAACTTCGTCAACGCGTGGTCGATGATGATGCTGCCCGTGATGCTCTCCGAGGCCCCGCAGGCGCTGCCGAGCGGCCGAGGCGGGGGCGGAGGAGGAGGAGGAGGGGGCGGCGGAGGCGAGGGCGGAGATGCCAGCGCCGCCGACGAGACGTCCTCTTCCGGCGCCGCCTTCAAGGTGTGGCTCGGGGTGCAGTTTCTCACCAACGTCTTCATGATCCCGTACATGGCCCTGGTGAGTGCTCGTTGGTTTTGCCCACTCTCCCTCTCCCTCGCTCCCTCCCTCTCGAAAGAGGGAGAGGGAGGGAGGGAGAGAAGAGAGGAGGGAGAGAGAGAGAGAGATAAACTTTGGGCTTTGGGAACGAACGAGTTGAGGGCCTCGAACGTCAAAGAGAGAGAACATAAAACGGCTCACTCTTCTTTTCCCCGTGCCCTGCGGATTATTTCGACGGAAAAAAACACCGACAGCGGGCAAGAGAAGGCGGCCCCGGCAACGACCTGGTGCCCGAATCGTGGAGCGAGAAGGCCGGACGAGGAGGAAGCCGCGGCGCCCAAGGCGGCGTCAGCGGCTGCGGCGAGGCATCATTCCCTTCGTGGACGCCCGCGATCGGCCTCGCCGGGGCCTCTATCGGCGTCCTGTCTATTCTGTGGGCCCTCTACGCGAGGCCAGAGGTCGCCGCCGAGCTCGGCAAGGGGCTGGCCCCGGGTAGCGCGGGCGGGGATAGCCTGGAGGGCCGCTGGGCATGGGCCGCAGCGGCGCTCTCGACCAACCGCGCGACGTGGGCGTTCGCGCTCGACGCGAGCCTCTATTCGGTCTGGCAGGCCGCGATGCTGAGGGACGCGAGCCCGCTGGAGAGGTTTGTGCCGTTCTTCGGGATGTCGGCGTTCCTGATGAGGGGAGGCGGAGCGAAGAAGGAGAGGGAGGAGAGAGAGGCGTGATGAGAGAAGAGAAGAAGAAGAGAAGAGAAAAAACGAGACGGCAAGGAAGTCAAACTGTTTTTATGGACCGTTTCTTCCCGCTCTTTGGAGCCTTGCTTGGAACTTTTTTCTGTATTTTAGAAAGCCGATTTCGACGCCAATAGCGACGAAGGGAGGCGCAGGACGGGCGGCTGCGGGACATGAGGAGAAGAGGAAGGAGCCGAAGAAGGCGAAGAAGGAGAACGAAAAAGGAACGCGGCGCCGCGTTTTCCGCTCCCCTCTTTCTCACCAGCTCCCTCCTCTTTCTCTCTCCCCACGTCGTAATTGTCATCCTTCTTCTTTTTCTGATTCTTTTCCAGGCCGAAAAGGGGAACACATTTCTTTATTTGTGACAAGAGCTTTTGCATCTAAAAACAAGAATTCAGGGTGGGGTGAAGAGAAAAAAAGACACAGAAATCGTTTGTTTTTTTGTTTTTTTGATGCTGCGAGAGAACTCTCTTCTCTTCTCCTCCTCCTCCACTCTCTCTCCCCCCGCTCCACCACTTCCTCTTTCAGCCGCCCCCGCCCGCGGCGCCGTCGCCTCCCTGCAGGATCTTCTCGATCTTGGCAAACTCCCACTCCTTGTTGCACAGCGGGCACGCGGAGCGGGTCTTGAGCCATCTGATTGTTTTTTTTTGAGTTTTGAGTTTGGGTGTTTTTTTTGGATGTTTTTTTTTCTTTTTTTCAAAGGGGAGAGGGTGAGTTTTTCGAAAGCTTCAACTCTTCGAAGCAGACAGAGAGAAGAGAACTTGGCTTTCTCAGTCGTGGGACCTTGAAAGAACGAGAGAGGGGGGATATTGAGGGGCGCGCGCGCGCGCGAGAAAAAAAAAACTTCATCTCTCTCGAAGCAACAAAAGAGCAGAGTCTTTTTCCCCCCCCATCCAACTGGCTCCCTCAACGCTCGCTCGCTAGCTCGAAAGGAGAAGAAATGCTTCTGCTTCGAGAGCGAGAAAGCTTTCTTTGTCTCGAATGCGAAGAAGAGACGGAAGAGAAAGGCTGTCTTTCTTTCATCTCGCTCGCTCTCACGCTTCTCGCTCGCTGGAAAAGGAAGGGTAGGAAAAGAAGGAACCAAAATCCGTTCTCTCTTACCGCTGGATGCAGTCCAGATGGAAGACGTGGCCGCAGTTGCCCCAGGCGATCGACAGGCTGTTTTTTTCCCGGAAAAGGAGTATGTATGATTTCGGAGTGGAAGAAGAAAGTGAGTCGTTTCCCCCCCCCCCCGCCGACCTCGGCCCGAAAAAAGAAGAAAAACGCAACCAGAGAGAAAAAAACGTCTTCCTCTCTCTTTCCCTCTCTACTCACCCGGGGTGGTCCGCGTCCCCGCTCGGGTTCGCCTGGTACTCGATCGACGGCTCGTAGAGGTTGTTGCGGCAGATGGCGCACGTGTCGGTGCAGATCGCCCACGACCACATCGCGACGGCGTTCCACTTTTTGACCTCAAAGCGCTTGGTGCCAGCGGGCAGCGGTGCCGCGGCCGCGGCGGCGGCCTTGGCTTTGCCCTTGGGGTCGGCGGCGGGGGCGGGGGCGCCAGAGGGGCGCTCGACGTCCATGGCGTCGGCCATGGTTGGCGATGGAAGTTCTTACGGTTTCCTGGGGGAGTGGAAAGTGGGGAGAGAGAGAGAGAGCGAGCGAGAGGAGATGGTGGCGGTGAGTTTTCCAGTCTTTTCTTCTCCGAGGAGAGCTGAGTGCGGCGCCTCTTTTCCTTTTCTTCGGATTCTTTCCTTCTTTCTGAAAGGGAGAGGAGTAAGGGCGCGCCTAGTTCGCCTTTTCTCTGCTGCCTCGGAGCGCAGAGAGTCCAGAGCGGCGAGAAAGTAGAAGCGAGTTTTTATTCCCGAGAGGGAGAAGAGGTCGACGGCGAAGAGGTCGAGGTCGAAAACAAAGCATTGTCGTTTTTTTTCTCTCTCTGTCTCTTTCTCTTTTTCTCTGCTTCTCTCTTTTTCCCTCGACGAGCGAACGAGCTCCCCAGCGGCATCACTTCACGCCACTCAAGGGCACGAACCAGTGAAGAGAGAAAAAGAGAGAGAAAGAGAGAGAGCAGGCGACGCGCGACGAGGCGAAACAGGCGAATGCTTTTTTGATCGATGGAAAAAAGAAATGGTTGCTCTCTCTCTTTGTTGCCGCCTCTTCCTCTCTCTCTCTCTTCCCACTCGACGAACCTGGGCAAGCGCGCTCGCGAGAGGGGGCCTAGGCGCAAGACGGTCGCACTCCCGCTCGAGGAAGGGAAGAAAGAAGGTGCGAAGAGAGATGAAAGGGCGTCGAGAAAGTGGCACGTCGAGGCGATGCGATGGAAATGAAGAGTGACGATGGTGCCCGACGGCGATGGCGACGACGACGACGACGACGACGACAACAACCTCTTCTCTGCTTCGAATCGTTGCCGACTTCTGCCTCTCCTCCTTCGAATCGTTACCGAAGCTGCCTCTCCTCGACCTCGGCTCGCCCTTTGAGTTCAAAATGCCCCAATTTTACATTCGTTTCCAATTCTTTTCTTTAAAAGAGAAAAAAATCAAGGCCAGACCACCCTCGACCTCCACTCGCCCTTCTCGCTTCCCCCCTTCTCGCGCTCCTCCAGCTCCCAGAGCGTACGCTCGTCCTTCTCCAGGTCGACGTGATCCACCGCATCGACGTCCAGGAGCACCAGGCAGAAATGCTCGTGCGGCGGGGTCTTCTTCGCGGTCTCGCTGGCCGATGCCGACTCTGCGCCCACTCCTCTCCCGCCCCTCGTCTCTGCCGCCGGCGCCGAGACCGGGGTCGATCCCCCATCCCCTCCGCCGCCGCCGCCGCCGCCGCCAGCTTTCTCCGTCCCAGGGGCTGGGCTCGAGTGCCACTCCCTGACCCCCGGGCTCAGCCTCTCCCACGCGGACAACCGCAGCCCCGCCGCGCGGGCGTCTTCAGCCGCGAGCGCGCCAGAGATGACCGCGAGCGTCCCCGAGAGGCGGAACTGGGCCCGCGCCTCCGTGAAGTACCAGCAGGCCTCTGCTCGCGGGTTGAGGGACGCGTGCTCTACTTTGGCGGTTCTGTGCGGGAGTGGGAGAGTTTTTTTTTTTTTGATGGAGAAGCGGCGGGGGGCGCGCGTGAGTGGAAGAAAGAAAACGACAAAAAAATGGCGTCAAGGCCGCGTCGCGATCGTCGAGGTCGTCGAGGCCGGGCTCGCGATGTCGCTTTTTCGCCTCAGCAATCAGCTTTTGCCTCTGCAAAGCTCACGACGTCTTATTTGCCTCTGCAAGCTCGCAACTGGCGAAGCTTCTTTTTGCCTCTGCTTCGACGGGGAAGCTCTTTTGCCTGTTGTCGCCATTGACGACATGCAATTCCGATCTGCTCGACGAGCCAGTCGGATCGGTTCTCGCGTCCTCCTGCTCCTCCTCTCTCTGCGCGTCTCCGCCCTCAAATTGATGGCCTTCCTCACCTAGCGTCGGTGACAAATCCGAGCCGCGGCGTCGTCATCGTCGCAGCAGAAGCCGCCGACCCCGACGCCGCCGCCGCCGCCGCCGCCGACGCTCCATCGCTGCAATCGGCGAAATCAAACCAGCCGCGGAAGACGACAGACCGCACCGCCGGGCGGCCGTCGGGCCTGACGGTGGCTATCTGCAGGTAGCGCGAGGCAGGGGTCGACGAGCCTCGCTCGAGAGCGCGGGCGATGGCGGCGTGCCAGGGCGGGGGAGGCGGGAGCGATGGGGGCATTCTCATCTGGAAAAGAAAGTGGGCGGCCGGCTCCTTCCGAAACAAAAAAAACCCTTCAAAGCCGGTTTCTTTTTCTCGAAGGTAAACTGATATATCTACCCGGAAAAGCGAAATTGTCACTTACTTAGGTCCCGCTTAAGCTCGTGTGCGAGCGAGAGCAGGGGATGTAGCTCAGCGGTAGAGCGTCCGCCTCCAGAAAATGGAGCGAGCCCTAGGCTCGCGAGGCCAACGCTCCCATACAAACGTTGCCAGCGGACGGCCGCCCGTTCGAATCGGGTCATCCTCATGCACTTTTTTTTTGCCATTTTACGTCCTTTGCTCGAGCACCCTCGCCGAGGCACGGCGAAGTTTTTGATCCGACGGCGACGGCGGTGAAGGCGAGGCGAAAAAAGTGAAAAGGTTTTTTTTTCTTACTTCCTCCTTCTCTCACCTTGTCTCACCTCCCGCTCTCCCAGTCTAAAACTCTATCTCTCTCTCCCCACCTCCACTCCCCTCCCCCCCCTTCTCCACCCCTCACTTCCCCTTCTTCGCCCCGTACCCGCTCTTCCCCCTCTTCGCCTTCATCACCGACGACTTGCCGGCGAAAGCCCCGTCGGAGCTCCTCACGACGCTCAGGTTCCCTGCCGCCGTCGCGTCGCGCCCGACCTCCTCGCGCGGCGGCTTGCCCCTCCACACAACGCGGAGCGCCGTCCCCGCGAACCCGGCCGCGGCGCGCAGCGACCGCTCGACGTACCTCCGGTAGTCGTCCGGGAACAGCGACACGTCGTTGACGAACAGCACGAACGTCGGGGGCCTCGTCGCGGGCTGCGTCGCGTAGTACACGCGCCCCTTTTTCGGGGACGAGCGGTTCCCGGGCGGGCCCCGCCACGTGACCGCATCGCGGACGACCATGTTGAGCGTCGCGGTCGGGAGCCGCCTCGCGTGCTGGTCGCCCGCCGCGGCGGCGGCTGAGAGCACTTTCGCGACGCGGCGGCCCGAGGCGGCCGAGGCGTGGACGACGGGGGCCCACGCGACGGGGCGGAGCTGGGCTCGGACCTCGGCCTCGAACGTCGCGACGGTCGAAGGCTTTTTTTTTTTTTTTTTTGAGGTTTGAGGTTTTTGAAGGTGTTTTATTTTGGTGAGCCAAGATCTTGGAAGTCTCGCGTTCCTCGCTCGCTCTTTCTCTCTCTCCTCTCCTTCTCAGGTGCCCTCTCTTTCTTCCTCTCTTCCCTCTCGAACCTACCTCCCTGTTCGGCACCGCGTCCCACTTGTTCAGCACGATCACGCAAGCCCTGCCGGCCGCGGCGATCGCCTCCGCCAGCCTAAAGTCCTGCGCCGTCGCTACGAACCGCCCGTCGCGCGAGCACGCCGCCGCGTCGACGACGAGCGCGACGACGTCGGCGCGCCGCATCGCCTGCAGCGCCCTCCCCACGGCCAACCCTTCGGCGCCATCCGTGGGGCTCGACGACACGGCCGCGCGGCGCCTGATACCTGCGGTGTCGACCAGGCGGAACAGCCTCGAGCCGACGCCGTCGGCGGCGGAGCCGGGAGGACCCCGCACGACGGCGTCGACGGCGTCGCGCGTCGTGCCCGCAACGGGGCTCACGATCGCGCGGGTCCCCCCGGCTATCGCGTTCAGCAGGCTCGACTTGCCCGCGTTGGGCCTGCCTACAATGGCGACGGCGAGCGGGCGACGGGCCCGGCGGGCGTCTTTCGCTGATTCGGTCATCTCGGCGTAGTTCTCGTCTTCTTCTTCATCGAACTCCTCGTCGTCGGCGATCGTCGCGTCGGTCTCGGCGCTCATCTTGAGAGTTTTTTTTTGAAGGGAACGAGGGTAAGAAGGAGGGATAAGAATGAGCTGTTTGCTTGAGCTGTTTCCAAAGGCTATTGCTCGCCGCGAACGAGCGGACGCGCGCGCGCGAGCCCCCCGAGGAAAACCCACCGTCAAGAGAAGAAAAGAAACAAAAAGAACCCCTCAAAAACTCAAAAAACTCCTCCTTCCCCTCACCGTCTCCGCCTCGGTCCCGGTGCTCGCGACCCTCTTCCTCGGCCGCGTCTCCGGCAGCGCGTCGAGCACCGCGTCCAGCAGGTCGCCCGAACCGCTCCCGGACAGCGCGCTGACCGGGATCGGCTCGACGCCCGACTGCCACGCGTCGGCGATGGCCGCGGCGGCACGCGCCGAGTTGTCGCACTTTGTTTTTGTTTTTTTTGTTTGTTGTTGAGAGTGGAGGGAGGAGCGGGTGGGGGGTGGGGGGACGGCGAGTGAGCTTTCTTTTGGCGTTCTTCCCTCGCCGATGCTCTCATTCGACCTCCTCGAGGCCCCCGCGCGAAGCAGGAAAAAAAACTCGACGAAAAGAGAAAAAAAGAAAAAAGAGAAAAAAGAGAAATAATAAGTCCCCTCACCTTGTTCACCGCGAGGAGCAGCGGCGCCTTCCTCTCCCCTCCTCCCCCTCCCTTTTTCCCCTTGCGGCTGCGCGCCCACTGGATGACGTCCAGGTCCGCGGCCGTCAGTCCCGTCACGCCGTCGACAACGACCAAGAGAGCGTCGGCCTCCAGCGCGGCCGCGGCGGCGGCGGCCTCCACGGCCTCGGGCAGGTGGTTGGACCCCGAGGCCGCCGCGACGGCCGCGGCCGCCGCGGCCTCGCTGACCGCCGCAGACGCGCGCTTTCTTTCTTTGAAGGTCCGCGCGGCAGAACTGGCCGCCGCGGCGGCCTCCTCGGCGGCCCCCGCGGCCATGAGACCGCCCGTATCTACCACGGCGAACTCGCGCCCGCGCCACCTCGCTCGAGAAAAGAGCGCGTCGCGCGTGACGCCGGCGAAATCGGCGACGACCGCGGCGCGGCCGTCCCCGACGATGCGGTTGAACAGCGCTGACTTTCCCACGTTGGGACGTCCTAGGATCACGAGGCGCGGGAGGCGGCGAAGCGCTGTCGGGCGGGTGCGTGGAGGTTGAGGAGAGGAGGAAGAAGCGGCGCTTTTGACGTCGTCGTCGCCGCCGCCCGCGGTCGTCGAAAGCCCTGCGAGCACGCCAGAGAGCAAACCGACCTCCTCCTCGTCGTCGTCGTCTTCGTCGTCGTCATCACCGCCCACCACGGCGCTGTCCGACATCGCCAGGTCGGCGTCCTCGAGCTCGGCGGCGACGGCCGCTGCCTCGGAGTCGAGCGCGGCCTGTTCCTCGTCGGAGAGGGGCTCGAAGGCTCCCCCGGAGTCGGAGGACGAGCCGCCGCCGCTGTCGCCGCCGGAGTCCTCGGGCGAGCCCGCTCCGGCCCGCGCCGCGACTCGGCGAGAAGGGGAAGGAGAAGAGCGGAATGTTGCTGCTTGGCGTTGTTGCCGTTGCTGCTGCCTCGGCAGCAGTGTCAGCTGCTGGCGACACGAAGGAGAAGAGGAACGAGCGGGCACGGCCGCCGCCGCGGCGCGAGGGCCGCAGCGGGGGGCTCGTCCTCGGGCAGCGGCGACGGCTGCCTCGCCCCGGTACTGCCTCCTCCCAGGCGTCGACGTCGCCACTCTATTGCTGGCGAATGCGAGAGAACTCATCGTCGTCGTTGTTCGAAAGAGACAAGAATAAACTTATCCGTCCTTTGTTGCAGCACCGGTTTGATCTTTGGCCATGCGCTGCGCCTCCTGGAACATAAAGTTGCTGAGGCCTCGCACCGCGGTCTCCTTGGCG
>Ga0315284_10011250_pt1 | contig 12760 bp, 6 predicted proteins | sample YL17G09_16_MG_FD_203696 | JGI IMG/M metagenome (GOLD analysis project Ga0315284, IMG submission 203696) | Sediment microbial communities from Yellowstone Lake, YNP, Wyoming, USA - YL17G09_16 | ecosystem: Environmental > Aquatic > Freshwater > Lake > Sediment | place: USA: Wyoming | collected... | reverse complement strand
CCTCACGCCGGACGTCTCGCTCGGCACGCACTTCCTGAACGAACTGATCGAGATGGACACCCTGTACCTCGCGCTCTTCCCGGGGCAGGAAGGGAACCGCCTGAACGAAAAGTTTCTGGAGCACGCAAAGAACCGCCTGCCCGACGTGCTGCCCGACGACGCCGATTGGGCCCGCGCCGTCCGCGTCATCGACGCTTCCGACCTGGCGGAGGGCGCTGTCCTCCATCTCAACGCGAACACGCTCAAGCAGAAGGTCGTCTGCTATCTCGGGATGCAGGAAACCTAGAACCGGTTTCATAACCTATTTTTGCGCAGCGCGACGGGTTCGCCGCCCCGCTTGCGGGGCGCTGGCCTTTCACGAGAAAGCGCGGCGGGTCTCCGCACCCGCCGCGCCTTGACTTCAAGGATCTTATGTCGGACCGCCTAGCGCCAGGTCCGCCCTCGGTTGCGCGCCGACAGAGCATTCGCCAGTTCCCGCCCCGTCGCCGTCTTCATCGCCCGATCCGCCGCCGTCCGGCGGCGATTGTGGATAACTTTTTTGAGGAGGTTTTGGGGGGTATTTTGGGGCGGTTTTTTGGAACCCATAGGCCCTGGCGCTGGCTTCCGGGGGGTTTTTTCGGCGGACGGGGTACTATTGGTAAGATGGGCTAGCGCAAATTTCGACTTTTTTAGGGGTTTTTTCCTGTTTTTGGTGCGGTTTTTACCGGTTTTTAGGCCCTTTTTCGCACTCTTTTTATCCATGTCATGTGCATACCTTTATGTTAATAACTTTTTTCCCGCGTCTTTGGCATGGGACTTGCGCAGCCTTCACCGCAGCGGGCCACGGCAGGGGCCGTAGCCCTGCCAGGGAGATCGCGGAGAGCGCAGAGAAAGACAGAGATAGGGGGAAGGCGACGGCAAACGGCACAGCCTTCACCGCGGCGGGCCACCCTGGCACGGCCACGAGCCGTGCCGTGGCCGGCGGCAGCGGGCCACCCTGGCACGGCCACGAGCCGTGCCGTGGCCGGCGGCCGGAGCCGCACCACGGCCAGGGGGGCCGCCGTCAGGCCACGGCACGCCTGCCGTGCCAGGGTAGCCCCCTGGCGGGGCAAGCCCGCCGGGGCTTGACCGCTGCCAGGGAGATCGCAGAGGCCTGCCCCTTCGACAGGCTCAGGGCGACGCCTGAGCGAGCGGAGCGAGTCGATGGGACGCAGTGGGGGGATGGGGGGAAAAATGACGAAATCCGACTTGTCCGCCGAAGTCCCGGCGCGCCGGGACGAAGGCGGAGGACCGACCCGCCGTCGTCCCAACAAGTCGGGACTATGGCGGGCAGAATGACGAATCAATTCCGAAATTTACCCGCCTGTGGCGGGTCCGAATGACGAATGGCGGCGGACGGCAAAGCGGCGTTCGCGACCTGCGGTCTCAAGCCTCAAGCCTCCAGCCTCCAGCCTGCCCTTGAAGCGGCGGGGGGAAAAGCAAGATGGGGTGGCCGGAAATGCCTGTCGCCGGAAATTTCCTCTGAAAAAGTAGCATGTCCCCTTTTGCGTTCATGTCCCCTTTTGTGCTTTTGCGGCGCTTGTAGCGTTGTAGTACTAGGCCCGCGCGGTCCAGATCCTCCTCAACACCGATTGATTGCCGCGCGAGCTAGCAGGGCTGGTTCCCGCACTTGCGGAAGACTCAGCGTGTCTGCATAGTCGGGCCAAGGACTGTCTTTGGGCTTGCCTAACTCTCGTTGACAACTGTCGAGAATCTTCATCGTGTACGAATCACCCGCCGACGCAGCGGTCTTGGTCGCCAGCCACGACGCCGCAACTTCTGGGGCAAGTTCTGCCAGTGCCCGCATGGCGATGCAGGCTTTCGAGTGCCAACTCGTACCGAGATTCTTTGGTTGGACAAGCCGTTCGAGGACCGACGTGAGAGCTTCGACTGATCTTGAACCGCCAATCAACGCAAGAGCACAAATGGCTTCCGTGTTGCCATAATCCGTGTTCGACTTCGCCGCCCCGACCAACTCATCAAACGCTTTGGGGTGACCCGCTGCGATAAATCGGCACAGGTCGCGGATCCAGCCCACACACTCTGCCTCATAACCCTCTTCAATGCAGTCCTGCCATTGAGGTTGTCCTAGTCGGCTAAGAGCCGTTGCGAAAGTACGACGAATAGTCGCGCTGTCAGGCGTCAACAGCGCTTCGAGCAGCGGTTCAATGGCTCGGTGGTCGCCAATCCGGCCCAGGGCGACGGCGGCGGCTTCAGGACTCCCACACTCGAGTTCCTCGGTGAGTAACTCAAGTACCTTGTCGCCGTTCTGCCCGATGATGGGTTGCAGGTCTGATGTCGTCCAAGCGAGGAAGCCTGTGATTGATTCCCGAGCCTCGTTGATAATGTCTCTTGGAAGACCTTGGAGACTGAAGAACTTACGCGTTGCGGCTTCCTTAACGGACATGGAGCCGTGTTCCAAGTCTGCCAAGAGTTGCTCAACCGGTGATTCGTCATTGATGCTACGTTCCGGACCCGCGAGGCCGCCATCGTTCATGTTCCGCTCCTTGCCTGAGGTGTTTCAAATGGACTCTCGCGAGCGACCGCCACCGACCGCACCGACAATTCTATCTTATCCACCCTTGGAGGCTGTATCAAGATAGTGCTCGGGTTCCGAAGGCATCGTCCTCAACCTCAACGCGAACACGCTCAAGCAGAAGGTCGTCTGCTATCTCGGGATGCCAGAAGCCTGGCCAGTTCCCGCCCCGTCGCCGTCTTGAACGCCTGCTCTACCGCCTTGCGAAGCGCCTCCGGCTCCGGGCGCGGCTCTTCGTGGAAGAGGTTCACCAGCCAATCCGCGTCCCAGATGACCCGGAACTCCGGCGTGTCGATCCCCCGGCCGCTGTGGTGGCTGCCGACGATCCGGCACACATGCCCGGTCCGCTCGGCGTCCACGCCCACGCGCTCCAGGATCTGGTGGGCGATCGGCTAGGGGGCCAGAAAGTTACCGTCTGGTAGGATTTTGGGCCACAATCCTACAATAGGGTAGGATTTTATGGCTCGCAGTGGATCGCGGAAACCGCCTTAAGCCCATTCCCTGCAACATCTTACGGAAACACGAGGGGAATGGCACGCCGTTCGCCTGTACGTATGAGGCAAGGCGTGGCTTCAAACGCACACGGGCGCAGCCCGTGAAAACCAGGGGGAAGCACATTTTCAGGAGCCGACGCATGACGCCGAAGGATTTCTTCGATTTCGCCAAAAAGCACGGGGCCGAAATGGTGGACCTGAAGTTCACGGACCTCCTGGGCACGTGGCAGCACTGCTCCTTCCCCACCGACACATGGGACGAAGGCACGTTCAAGGAGGGCGTGGGCTTCGACGGGTCGAGCATCCGCGGCTGGCAGGGCATCCACGTCTCCGACATGATGGCCGTCCCCGACCCCGACACGACGTGCCTCGACCCGTTCTTCGCGAGGCCCACGGTGAGCGTCATCGCGAACGTCGTGGACCCCATCACGCGCGAGGACTACTCGCGCGATCCGAGGCACGTCGCGCGCAAAGGCGAGGCGTACCTGAAGACCACAGGCATCGGCGACACGGCCCACATCGGGCCCGAGCCGGAGTTTTTCATCTTCGACGAGGTCCGCTACAATCAGAACCAACACCTCGGGATGTACGAGATCGAGTCGGTCGAGGGCGCCTGGAACACGGCGCGCTTCGAGGAACCGAACCTGGGGTACAAGCCGAGTTTCAAGGGCGGCTACTTCCCCGTCAGCCCGACGGACACGTACCACGATTTGCGCGGCGAGATGGTGTACGAGATGCGCAAGGTGGGCATCATCGTCGAGGCCCATCACCACGAAGTCGCCACGGCAGGCCAAAGCGAAATCGACATGCAATACCAGCCGCTCGTCAAGATGGGCGATCAGTTCATGTGGTACAAGTACCTCGTCAAGAACATCGCCAAGCGGCACGGCAAGACGGTGACGTTTATGCCGAAGCCGATCTTCGAGGACAACGGCTCGGGCATGCACACGCACTTCTCGCTGTGGAAGGGCGGGAAGCCGCTCTTCGCGGGGGACGGCTACGCGGGCCTGTCGGACATCGGCCTTTATGCCGCGGGCGGCATCCTGAAGCACGCGCCGGCGATTCTGGCGTTTGCGGCCCCGACGACCAACTCGTACCGCCGGCTCGTGCCGGGCTTCGAGGCCCCCGTGAACCTGTGCCTGTCGGCGCGGAACCGGTCGGCGTCGGTCCGCATCCCGATGTATTCGCCGAACCCGAAGGCGAAGCGCCTCGAGTTCCGATGCCCCGACCCGACGTGCAACGGCTACATCACGTGGACGGCCATCCTGATGGCGGCGATCGACGGCATCCAGAACCGGATCGATCCCGGCGAACCGCTCGACCGCGACATTTACGAGATGACGGCGGAGGAACTGGCCGGCTATCGCAAGACGCCCGGCTCGCTCGAAGAGGCGCTCCAGGCCCTCGAGGCCGACCACGCCTTCCTCACGAAGGGCGGCGTCTTCACGAGCGACCTCATCGAGACCTGGACCGCCTGGAAGCGCGAGAAGGAACTGACGGAACTCGCGCTGCGGCCGCACCCGTACGAGTTCTACCTGTACTACGACAGTTGAGGCAGGCGTTGGGTTCCCCCACCTTTTGCGCTCCAGGTGGGGCGTTGGAACGGCTCGTTGGGGACGAGCCCGCCGGCGAACCTGCTCGAACGGCGCGCGTTCGCCCTTTTCGAGCCGGGTGCGGAAGCACCCGGCTATGCTCGCGCGGCGTGGCACGTGCCACGGTAGGGAACGTGGCCGGCGGCTCCCGCCGCCGGCTCGAAAGGCGCAAACTTTCGCCTGCGATGGGAGGCAAAGCCGCGCTGCATGCAGTAAGGGGTACGCACCGATGCCGGAACCGCTCAACTTCGCGAGAAGGGGCGCCGCGGGTTTGCCGCCCGCTCGGGGTCTCTACGATCCGGCGTTCGAGCACGACGGATGCGGGATCGGATTCATCGCCCGTCTGGACGCCCGGCCGGACCACCGAATCGTCGAGGATGCGGTCCGCATCCTCGTGAACCTCGAACACCGTGGGGCGGTCGGCGGGGATTTGGCGACCGGCGACGGCGCGGGACTTCTCCTGCCGATTCCCGACGCGTTTCTGCGGGCGGAACTGGGTGCGGCGGGCGTCGAACTCCCCGAGCCGGGTGATTACGGCCTCGGAATGGTGTTTCTCCCGCGGGATCCGGCGCCGGCGGAACGGTGCGCGGGGCGGTTGGAGCAGATCGCCCGCGACGAGGGATGCGAGATCCTCGGCTGGCGCGACGTGCCGACCGACGACACGACACTGGGCGAACTGGCCCGCGCGAGCCGGCCCCAGGTCCGCCAGATTTTTCTCGGGCGCGGTCGGACGCCGGCCGACGCCTTCGAGCGCCGGCTCTACATCGTCCGCCGCTCGGTCGAGAAGACGATCGCCTCCTGGACCGACGCCGGGGCCGGCGCGTTTTACATCCCCAGCCTCTCGAGCCGCACCGTCGTCTACAAGGGGATGCTGAGCGGCTCGCAACTGACGCGTTTCTATCCGGACCTGATGGGTCCGGCGTTCGCGGCGGCGTTCGCGGTGGTGCACCAGCGGTACTCGACGAACACGTTTCCGACCTGGAGCCTCGCGCAGCCGTTCCGCCTGATCGCCCACAACGGCGAGATCAACGCGCTGCGCGGGAACATCAACCACATGCGCGCCCGCGAGGCGGACCTGCGGAGCCCGGCGTTCGGCCGCGAGATCGAAAAGGTGAAGCCCGTCATCGTCGAGGGCGGAAGCGACTCCGCCATCTTCGACAACGTCCTGGAACTCCTGGTCCAGGCCGGCCGCTCCGGGCCGCACGCCCTCATGATGATGATCCCCGAGGCGTGGGGCCCGCGGTTCCTGATGAGCGAGGACAAGCGCGGCTTCTACGAGTATCACGCCGCCATCATGGAGCCGTGGGACGGACCCGCGGCGATCGTGTTCGCCGACGGCCGGTACATCGGCGCGACGCTCGACCGCAACGGCCTTCGCCCGTGCCGATATACAATCACGCGCGACGGCCTGGTGGTCGTCGCCTCGGAGACGGGCGTCATCGACATCGAGCCGGAGCGTATCCTTCGCCGGGGTCGGCTTCAGCCGGGCAAAATGTTCCTCGTGGACCTTGCGGAGAACCGGATCGTCCCCGACATCGAGATCAAGGCGAAAAACGCTCGCCGAAAACCCTACCACCGCTGGGTCAAGGCCAACCGCATCGAGTTGCGCGGCCTCTTCACGCCTTCCCGCATCCCCTCGAAGGAACCCGACCGGCTGCGGCGCGAGCAGCACGCGTTCGGCTACAGCGAGGAGGAACTGCGGATGGTTCTGGCGCCGATGGCCTCGAGCGGCCAGGAAGCGATCGGCTCGATGGGGAACGACGCGGCCCTGGCGGTCCTGTCGGAAAGGCCGCAACTGCTGTTCGCCTACTTCAAGCAACTCTTCGCCCAGGTGACGAATCCTCCGATCGACCCGCTGCGGGAGGAACTCGTCATGTCGCTCATGAGTTTCGTGGGGCCCGAGCGGAACCTCCTGGACGAAACGCCCGAGCACGCGCGGCGCCTGAAACTCCCGCACCCCATCCTCACGCCGGAGGACCTGATGCGCCTGCGGGACGCGCGGCACCCGGACGTCGTCCCGCGCGACATTCCGATCCTGTTTCCGGCCGGCTCGGACGGCGAGGGCCTTCGCCGGGCGCTCGATGCCGTCTTCGCCGAGGCCGAGGAGGCCGTCGCCCAGGGCGCCACCATCCTCATCCTGACGGACCGCGGCCTCGACAAGGACCATGCGGCTATTCCGTCGCTGCTGGCGACCTCGGCCCTGCATCACCATCTCATTCGCCGCGGCCTGCGGACGCACGTCGGCCTGGTGGTCGAGACGGGCGAGGCGCGCGAGGTGATGCACGCGGCGCTGCTGGTCGGCTACGGCGCCGCCGCCCTCTGCCCGCACGTGGCGTTCGCGACGGTCCGGCAACTGGCGGAAGGCGGCCTGCTCGAGGCGGCGCTCCTGGCGGAAGAGGCCGCCGACCGCTACATCACCGCCCTGAAGAAGGGGCTCCTGAAGACCTTCAGCCGCATGGGCATCTCGACCATCCGCAGTTACCAGATGGCCCAGGTGTTCGAGGCGGTCGGCCTGGGGCGCGAGGTGGTGGAGGAGTATTTCAGCGGCACGCCGTCGCGCGTGGGCGGGATCGGCCTGGAGGAGATCGCCGCCGAAACGCTCGCGCGCCACGCCCGCGCGTTTCCCGCCGAAGGCGAACCCGAGAAACTTCTCGACGCAGGCGGGGCGTACCATCTCCGCGCCGGCGGCGAAAAACATCTCTGGACCCCCGAGGCGATCTCGCGACTCCAGCACGCCGTCCGCACGGACAACTACGAATCCTTCAAGGCCTACACGCGGATCATCGACGACCGGGCCTGCTCGCGCGTCACCCTGCGGAGCCTCTTTCGGTTCCGCGAGGCCGAGCCCGTCCCCATCGACGAGGTTGAGCCCGTCGAATCCCTGTTGAAACGGTTCGTCTCGGCGGCGATGTCGTTCGGGTCCCTCGGCAAAGAGGCCCACGAGTGCATCGCCATCGCCATGAACCGCTTGGGCGCAAAGTCGAACTCCGGCGAGGGCGGCGAAGACCCCGAGCGGTACCGGCCCCTCGCCTCCGGCGAGGACCGATGCAGCCGAGTCAAGCAGGTCGCCTCCGGGCGGTTCGGCGTCTCGACCGAATACCTCGTCCACGCCGACGAACTTCAGATCAAGATCGCCCAAGGCGCGAAGCCCGGCGAGGGAGGCCAGTTGCCCGGACACAAGGTGACCGCCGAGATCGCGCGCGTCCGTTACACGACGCCGGGCGTGACGCTCATCTCGCCGCCCCCGCACCACGACATCTACTCCATCGAGGACCTCGCGCAACTCATCTACGACTTAAAGACCGTCAATCCCGAGGCGCGCATCTCGGTGAAACTGGTCGCAGAAGTCGGCGTCGGGACGATCGCGGCCGGCGTCGCCAAGGCCCGGGCCGACACGGTCCTCATCGCCGGCCACGACGGCGGCACGGGCGCGAGCCCCCTGACGAGCATCAAGCACGCCGGCCTGCCCTGGGAACTGGGGCTCGCGGAAACCCAGCAGACGCTCATCGCCAACCGCCTGCGCGACCGGATCCGCGTCCAGACGGACGGGCAACTGAAGACCGGCCGAGACGTCGCCATCGCCGCCCTCCTCGGGGCCGAAGAGTTCGGCTTCGGCACGACGGTCCTGGTGAGCATCGGCTGCGTCATGATGCGCAAGTGCCACCTGAACACCTGCCCCGTCGGCGTGGCGACGCAGGACCCGGTGCTGCGGTCGCGGTTCAGCGGCAGGCCCGAGCACGTCGAGCGGTTCTTCCGTTTCATCGCGCAGGAACTGCGGGAACACATGGCCAGCCTGGGCTTTCGGACGCTCGACGAGATGGTCGGGCGCGTGGACCGGTTGGACGTCGCGCCGGCGGTGGACTACTGGAAAGCGCGGGGCCTGGACTTCTCGGCCATCCTGGCCGTGCCCGAGGACTCCAGCGCGTCGCCGCGCCGATGCATTCGCGCCCAGGACCACGACCTGGCAGGCCGGCTCGACGCGCACCTCGAGGCCAAGGTGCGTGCGGCCATCGAGGAAACCAAGCCCGTCCACCTTCGCCTCCCGATCCGCAACGTCCACCGCGCCGTCGGCGCGGGACTGAGCGGCCGAATCGTCAAACGCTGCGGCGCCGCCGGGTTGCCGGAGGATACGATCCGGCTGGACTTCAGCGGCTCCGCGGGTCAGAGCCTGGGAGCGTTCCTCGCCCCGGGCATCACCATTCGCGTCAAGGGCGACGCGAACGATTACCTCGGCAAAGGGATGTCGGGCGGGCGGATCATCCTCGTCCCGCCGAAGGGCATGGCCGGCCGGCCGCACGAGAACATCATCGTCGGCAACACGGTTCTGTACGGCGCGACGGGCGGCGAGGCGTACCTCTGCGGCCTGGCGGGCGAACGCTTTGCCGTCCGAAACTCCGGCGCCCGGGCCGTCGTCGAAGGCGTCGGCGACCACGGATGCGAGTACATGACGGGCGGCGTCGTGGTGGTCCTCGGGCCGACGGGGTACAACTTTGCGGCCGGGATGAGCGGCGGCGTGGCATACGTGTTTGACGAGTCGGAACTTTTCGGCACGCGCGCGAACCTCGACATGGTGGACCTCGAGAGCGTCTGGACGGAGGAGGACCGCCGGCAACTCCGGGCCCTCGTGGAGGCCCACGCGCATTTCACCGCCAGCCCGCGGGCGCGGATGATCCTGGAGGACTGGGAGGCCCATCTGCCGCTCTTCGTCAAGGTCATGCCCATGGATTATCGCCGGGCGCTGGAACGGATGCGCCTCGGCGAAGACCGCGACACCGAAACCGTTTCGGCCACGGAGGAGGTGTACCATGGGTAAGCCGACGGGATTCCTCGAATACGCCCGCCGCAACCCCACCAAGCGCCCCGTCGAGGAGCGGGTCCGCGACTGGCGCGCGGTCGAGCACGCCCTCCCGGAGGAGGACCTTCTGACCCAGGCCGCACGCTGCATGGACTGCGGCATTCCCTATTGCCACGCGTTCGGCTGTCCCCTGGCCAGCCGCGTGCCGGAGTTCAACGACCTGGTGTACCGCGGCCGGTGGGAGCAGGCGCTGGAACTCCTGCACGCGACGAATAATTTCCCCGAGATTACGGGGCGCGTCTGCCCGGCGCTGTGCGAGGCCGCCTGCACCCTCTCCATCAACGCCGAGGCCGTCACCATCCGCGAGATCGAACTCGGGCTCGTGGAGCGCGGCTGGCGCGAGGGATGGATCCGCCCGCAGCCCGCGGCCCGGCGAAGCGGCCGGCGCGTGGCTGTCATCGGCTCCGGGCCCGCCGGCCTGGCCGCCGCCCAGCAACTCGCCCGGCAAGGACACGACGTGGTCGTCTTCGAGAAAGCGGACCGCGTCGGGGGCATCCTCCGCTACGGCATCCCGGACTTCAAACTCGAGAAATGGGTCCTCGACCGCCGGCTCGAGCAACTCCGGGCCGAGGGCGTCGCGTTCGAGACCAACGTCGAGGCCGGCGTCGACATCTCCGCGCGGTACCTCCGGCGTTCCTTCGACGCCATCTGCCTGACCGCCGGCGCCCGTCTCGCCCGGGACCTCACGATCCCCGGCCGGGGGTTCGAGGGCATCCATTTCGCGATGGACTATCTGGTGCAGCAGAACCGCCGAAATGCCGGCGACACCATCCCCCGCGTCGAGGAAATTCTCGCCGCGGATAAGCGCGTCGTCGTCCTCGGCGGCGGCGACACGGGGTCCGACTGCGTCGGCACCGCCCGCCGCCAGGGCGCCCGGAGCATCACGCAGATTGAACTTCTCCCCGAGCCGCCGAAGGACCGCCCGCCCGAGAACCCCTGGCCGACCTGGCCGACGGTGCTCCGGACGAGTTCGTCCCACGAGGAAGGAGGCGATCGGCTCTGGAGCGTGCTGACGAAGGAGTTCCTTGGCCTCGGAACGCACGTCCGGGGCCTGCGCTGCGTCCGAATTGTCTGGTCCGAGCCGGACGCCGCTCGCCACGTCGAGTCGCCTGCGGTCAAGCCACGGCAGGCTTGCCCTGCCAGGGCGGCGACCGGCCGACGCTCCTTCCACGAGGTGCCCGACTCGGAGTTCCGCCTGGAGGCGGACCTGGTGATCCTCGCCCTCGGCTTCGTGCACGCCGAGGCCGGGCCGCTGGTGCGAGACCTCGGCATCGACCTGGACCCGCGCGGGAACCTTCGGGTGGACGAGGAGTTCCGGACGAGCGCGTCGGGCGTGTTTGCGGCGGGCGACGCCGTCGCCGGCGCGTCCCTGGTGGTCCGCGCCATCGACCAGGGCCGCCGCATGGCCGAAGCCGTCGACCGATTCCTCCGCACCGCCTGATGGCCGCCGACCCAACCTCCACCGGACTGCTTTGGGAAGCGCCCTCTTCTCCGTAGCGCCCGCGGTCAAGCCGGAAGCCGCCTCTGCCGATACCTGTGATGGTACTTCGGGGGTGCCAACATCGGCCAGTTGACCGGCAGTCCCGGCCTCTGAACTTTCGGGTTCGAAACCCGACGAGTGAGCGAGACACTTGGATACCGACGTGGAACGGCGGTTCGGGAAACCGCGTCTCTATGGTGTTCGCCCGCGCGACGGAAGCACCCTGGAAGGAAGGGCTTACGAATACGCTTGACCGAGCGGGAGTGTCAGGATACAAGTTTTTGGGCGGCTCAGGCGGTTGGCGTTACGGTTGTCGGCCCCTGGAGGCGTATGTCCCTAAGTCTTTGCCATCAAAGCACTTGCGCTCGTAGCTCAGGAGGATAGAGCGGCGGTTTCCTAAACCGCAGGTCGGGTGTTCGAGTCACCCCGGGCGCACTTTCGTAACCCTTGCTGGCAGAAGGCTTTACGCAACGGTATTTCCACCTGCCCCGCTCCGAACACCCCGATTTTGGCCGGAGTGGGTCAGTTTTGGGTCAGTCGGGTCGGCGCCCAGGTCAAGAACGTCGCCCACTCTCCTCGCCCGCTCCAGGTCCTTCTTCTGCACCGAGAGGTAGTACCTTATCGTGGTCTCCAGGGAGGAATGTCCGGCAAGCCTCCGAACCACGTGCGCCGCCAACTCACGGGCCCAGCACGTTGCTCCGAACAATTTCCTTGGGAGAGTCGAGCAAAGGCACCAAGAGGGGAACGACCTCCGGCTGGGCAGGGAATCGGCGGCTTATTTGGCGGACGTCTTCTTCATCCAACTGGCCCGGAGGTTCCGCCAGGAACGCCTTGAACCGCTCCTCGGCGAAGGCCTCCGCCGAGAGGCCGCGCCGGTCCTTCCACCAGTCCTTCCACCACGCCGCGCGCTCAGCGGGGCTGCGCGGGCTCTGACGCAGTTCCGCGACCTGCTTCTGGCTGAAACAGGCCAGGCCGCCGAGTTGATACTCCGCGGCGCCGCGGACCTCCTTCTCGGGGTGTTCCAGCAGCGGAAAAATCAGGTCCAGGTGCGAGCGGTCCGCATCGTAAATGAGTTGGCATACGTCGATGATCTTCATGCCGTCGGTGTGGGCGAAGAGGTAGCGCCACGTCTCCGGGTCGGGCACCTGCCGGATGGCGCGGAACCCGTCCGCGCCTCGCTGCCGGTCGTCCGCGTCGGCCGATTGCAGGAGCCGCGACAGTTCGGCGACGGCGTGCGGCCGGTCCAGGCGGGCCATGGTCGCGGCCCACTTGCCGGCCCAGTGGTCGAAGGTCGCCTCGCGAAGGAAGAGGTCGCGGGCCTCGTCGTACGAGTCGATGAACTCGGCCGCAGGGCGGGCAGTACATCGACATGGGTTTTCCCCGCGGTGAAGCCGGGGAAGTAGCGGCCGCCGGTGCGGGAAGAGCGGAATGACGCGGCCGGAGAGTGCGCCGGCAAAACCAGCATGCCCGGCCGCTGCCCAAACCGCCTGCGGCGGCTACTTCAGGCGTTCCTGCCAACCCTTCGGCATGTTCAGTTGGATGAGGAACGATTTCTCCTTGCCCACATCCTGGCCCCAGTTCGAGGCCCAGACGACGCGCGAACCGTCGGCGCTGATGGTGGCTTGGGTCTCCTCCCAGTAAGCGCCGCAGATGCTGTGGACCTTCGCCAGGTACCACGCCTTCGGCGCCTTCGGGTCCAGCCGCACGAGTAGGATGCTGCGGTCCAGCCAGTTCTGCTCCTTGGCCTGCGGGTCGACGTGGGTGGAGACGACGGCGTACCCCGCC
>Ga0315284_10011249_pt1 | contig 12760 bp, 14 predicted proteins | sample YL17G09_16_MG_FD_203696 | JGI IMG/M metagenome (GOLD analysis project Ga0315284, IMG submission 203696) | Sediment microbial communities from Yellowstone Lake, YNP, Wyoming, USA - YL17G09_16 | ecosystem: Environmental > Aquatic > Freshwater > Lake > Sediment | place: USA: Wyoming | collected... | reverse complement strand
ACATATTGATTTGTTGGAACAACTGACGTTCTACGGTGCTTTCAGAAAATTCTCGCTTGATTTTTATTGTAAGTCCTTCGGTCTGAAAAATAAAAAAATTGAAGGAGTTTCTGGCGCCATGGTACAGAATTATTTTAAAGACGCTAAATATTTGGAAATTGCCCGCTACTGTTCCGCCGACGTCAAAGCCACAGCGGAATTGTATGAACGTTGGCACAAATATATAAAAATTTAGCTGATGGCCTATATTAGATATGTTAAATTTGGCTTGATCTGCGTGGCGATTTTTGAAATTGTCAGTATTTTTTTTATGTTACATGTCTATAACAAATTTGTTTCAGACCCAAGCAATTATTTCAAAAACTATTTAACTATTCGTGTTCAAAAAGAATTGCAAGAAAAATAATTAATTACTATGCCAGAATTTAAATTAAAACAAGAACCGGCGGAAGAGAAGAAACCAAAAGTAAAAGAAATTCCTGATAGAAATTTCCATCCGTCCCAAAAAGATCTTTATGTTCTGCTGGAGAGAGACCAACGCCCGGTTACCGACAAAACCGATAAAATTTTATCGCCAGAAAAAAATGCGCCGCGCCTAAAAGCGCTCCGTAAAGAATTAGAAGAAAAAGAACAACAACCGCCGCTTTTTAAAGAAAAACGTTGAGTTTAGCTGTAGGCTTTACAAAAATTTCCTTCACTGCTATAATGTAAAAAGTTAACCTATAAAGTAAACATATGACCGATAAAAAAATCATTGTTATCGCTCTAATTTTAGCAGTTTTAGTCATTGGCGGCGGCTGGTATTATTCTACACACAGCCCAGGCACGGCCAGTATATCTGAGCAAAGCGGCAGTCCGACTCCTTTAGCGTCGGCCACCGAACCGGGAATAATTTTTGGCAATCCCAGCGCCCCCGTCACCATGGAAGAATATACTAATTTTTTATGTCCGGCTTGCATGAACTTTGCCACGCAGACTTTCGGCAAAATAAAAGACGACTATATTGCGACGGGAAAAGTTAAGATAGTTTTTTATATTTTTCCGCCATTGGAATTGAGCAAAGCCGGGCTTTGCGCGGATGAGCAAGGAAAGTTTATTGAATATCACGATTATGTTTTCAGTCATCAAAGCCAAATTACGGACGAAGCAGTTTTAAAAGATTTCGCCGTTAATGCCGGTCTGGATGGCGATAAATTTGCTACCTGTTATGCAAGCACCAAATACGACGCCAAGATTCAAAAATGGATAGATGAAGGCCAAGCCAGAGGAGTAGACTCGACACCGACTTTCTTTATCAACGGTCAAAAATTCATCGGCGCCCAACCTTACGAAGAATTCCAAAAACTAATTGATCAAAAATTAAATCAGTAATAAAAATGTTTTGACAAAAATAGCCCCTTGGGGGGCTATTTTTAATTGTTAATAATTTAACTCAATTATTTGACATCAAATCTATTTCGTTGTATAATCAAGTAAATTCTAAATTATGAACCCGCAAAGTAAAACAAAGGAAATATTAAACCCTTTAGCTAAGGGTATCTTTGGTAATTTTTTGATTAGTGCAGCGGCTTTGGCTATAGACGTGCTGCTTGGCGGTCCGAAAATTTATATTGAGCCGACGAGCGCGCGCTGGGCGTTTTTTGTCCTTTTGGACCTTTATGCAATAATCACTTTCTGGAGTATTTTTACCTTAATTAAATATAAATCGTCTCAAAGACTCATCGCTATTGATCCTTACTGTTATGTCAGACACCCGATCTATTCGGCCATTATCTTTTTGCTAAATCCGGCCCTGGCAATTTTATTTCGCTCCTGGCTGCTCTTTTTGGCAATTATCCCTGTTTATTTTATTTGGAGAAAATGTGCCAAAAAAGATGAAAAAATCCTGGCCGAAAAATACGGTCAAGATTATTGGCACTACGAACGAATAACTTGGCGATTTTTACCGAATTTATGGCGAGTGAATAAAATTTTGTTTTATATTATGAGCGCTTGTTCGATTTTTGCCGTAGTTTTTATTTGTTTAAATTTTTCGGCGGTTTATCTTCGCTGGGTTAATTACGAAAAAAGACCAGCCAAAGTCACCTACGACAATCAACAACAGCCTTCGCCTTCTGACTTTCAGAAAATATTTGAAGCTGGATACACCGGTCATCCGACCAGTCAAGAAACCCTCGCAAGTTACAAACCAAACTATTCCGAACAGCCTAATTTTATCATTATTTATAAAATCAGTGTCCGGGCACCTTTGGTTTTTGCCAGCGGAACTTCACAGAAAGAATTGAATAAAGCCCTGGATCAAGGAGTAATTATTTATCCGGGTAGCGTTCTACCGGGGCAAAATGGTGAAATATTTCTTTCCGGTCATAGCTCAAGTTATCCGTGGGATAAAACTCGATACGGTCAGGTTTTTACTTTGCTTGACAAAGTTGAGGTAGAGGACATAGTATCTTTGATTTATAATCATGCTCAATACGATTATCGCATAACCAGCAAACAGATTTTGGCACCCAAAGACACAAAAATTAATTCAACATCAGAGCCAACTTTAGCCCTGATGACTTGCTGGCCAATCGGCACGGCGCTGAATCGATTGGTCGTAAGAGCAGAGCTAATTAGATAGGCGATTGGTGAAAATTTTGATTAACTTGACAAAATTATAATAAAGGTTCAAAATCATATATTACTGAATAATCTCAATTTAAACTTAAGGTCTTAAACTATCCGTTAATTATTATAACTATTATGAAAACAATGAGCATAGACAAAATAAACATTGCCAAGCTATATTTAAAAGCCAACAAGTCCATGATTTCCAGCTTGGTAATTTTGGCTATATTGGCCGTGATTTTCAGCCAGTTTGTTTTACCTTCGCCTTCAGGAGCTTGTACCCAGACCCAGCCGACTTGCGGCACGCCTCAACTCACGATCGATAAAAAGATAAAAAATCTGACAAATCAAGATAGCGCCTGGAGCGATTTGGTGAACGCCAGCCCCGACCAAAAATTAGCCGTTCAGATTATTATAAAAAATATTGGCACCGCCACCGCCAATAACGTCTTTGTCCGTGATGTATTGCCGGAAAAACTGGGCTATATTTCGGGTTCAACAAAAATAGATGGTGGTGCTGTTTCTGACGGTATAGCCAACGGCGGGATTAACATCGGAAGTTTAGCGGTGAATGCTTCAAAAATAATTTATATTGAAATTAATATCAGCGGAACTTTTGAGACGGGGCTAACCACTTTGACCAATACGGCCTTTGCGCGCGCTGATGAGGTGAGTGAAATAAACGATACAGCCAGCGTTGCTGTCTGCAACTCTCAAACCCAAATAAAAGACTTGACTATCAGCAAAATGGTCCGCAATATTACCGCCGGGCAAAATAATTTTTCAGAAAGCATTGATGCTTTCGGCAGCGATCGGATTGCATTCCAAATCCAAATCCAAAATATTGGCGACGTTGCGCTAACTAATGTTTTTGTGCATGATGCCTTGCCTTCTTTCGTTTCTTATGTTAACGGCACCACTCGTTTGGGCAGCCAAGTAGTTTCGGACGGCATAACCGGCAGCGGAATTAATATCGGCTCAATTGCTAAAGATGCTTTGGCAACTATTACCTTTGAAGCCACAATCAACTATTCGGGCACGGCTAATCAAGACTTATTTAATACGGCTTTCGCTCGGGCTGACCAAGTCAGCGAAAAAAGCGACACGGCCGAAATTTTAATTGTTGACCCCGATTTATCAATATCGAAAACTGTCCGCAATATAACGGCCGGACAAAACAGCTTTACTGAAAGCGTCACTGCTGTAAATAACGACCGAATTGGCTTCCAGGTCCAAATCCAAAACATTGGTGCAGTTAATTTAACCAACATCATAGCGCGTGACGTTCTGCCGTCTGGCTTAAATTATAGCAGCGGCTCAACCCGGGTTGACGGCGTATCGGTTTCAGACGGGATTATTACTGGAAGCGGAATCAATGTAAATTCGCTCAATGTCAACGCTATTCGCACAATTACTTTTGAGGCTATGGTTAGCGTTTCCGGTTCTAGTGGTACACAAACTTTGACCAACACCGCTTATACCCGAGCCGACCAAGTACCCAATGAAAAAAATGATATTGCCACTGTTATTGTTACGATCAATCAAGCTAACAATGATTTAAGTATTTCCAAAACCGTTCGCAATGAAACAAGCGGCGGCGGTTTTTCCGATAGTACGAACGCCAACAACAACGATCAGCTGATGTTCCAAATTCAGGTTCAAAATACGGGTAACACTTCACTTAACAATATATTTGTACGCGATAACTTGCCCTCTGGTTTAACTTTTATTAGCGGCTCGACTCGCGTTGACGGCTCACAAGTATCTGATGGTATTATCAGCAACGGAATCAATGTGGGTTCGCTCAGCCAAGGAAATATTCGCACGATTACTTTTGAAGTCACGGTAAATTCTGGTTTTAGTAATCAAACTTTGACCAACACGGCTTTTGCTCGTGCTGACCAAGTCAACGAAAAAAGCGACACGGCTAGTGTTTTTGTTTCGGGGACTTCGGGCAATTTCAATTTTACAATTACCAAAACCGTTCGCGACGAAACAAGCGGCCAATATAGCTTTTTTGAAAATATTAATGCCAACAACGGTGACCAATTAATGTTTCAGGTTCAGATTCAAAATAATAGCAACAATGCTCTTAACAATCTATATGTACGCGATGTTTTACCTTCGGGACTTAACTATATTAGCGGCTCAACCAGAGTTGATGGTTCCTTTGTTTCTGACGGCATTGTCAGTGGCGGAATCAATACCGGTTCACTGGTTGTTAACGGCATTCGGACAATTACTTTCGAAGCCTCGGTTAACGTTTTTGGCTCCTACAACAATCAAACCCTAACCAACACCGTCTATGCCCGTGCTGACCAGGTAAGCGAGAAAAGCGATACAGCCACTGCCTATGTTTCCCAGCAAAATATCTACGGCAACTTAAACATTGTTAAATACGTTCGCAACCAAACTTCCGGCCAAGTTTCCTATACAACCAGCGCCAATGCTTCAAGCGGGGACCGAGTCACTTTCACGATTCAAATCTCAACGCTAAACAGCAATCAGCAGGTCAATAATGTCAGGGTGTGGGATAGTGTGCCATCAGGCCTAATCTTTGTTTCCGGTTCCGCCAGACTTGACGGAGTTTTTGTCTCTGACGCTTTGGTTTCCAACGGCATTAACTTGGGCACTTTAGTCGGCAACCAAACCAGAACTATAACGTTTGACGCAATGGTTAATTCAACTGTTTCGAATCAAACTCTGACTAATGTCTCCTATGTTACTGGAGACAATGTTCCGCAGCAATCAGCTTCGGCTCGGGTGATCATCGGCCAAATAACATCTTTAAATCCCTCGGCGACTTTAAATAAAAAAGTTGCCAATTTAACCTCACCCAACGGCAGTGATACTGATAACGCGGCTTCGATTGGAAATATTCTTCAATATACAATTACCTTAAACAATAACGGACCCGGTGTAATGAATAATATCCGCATTAACGACGTGCTGCCGCCCTATACCACGTTTCAGGCGGCTGACAGTAATGGCTCCTATGATAGTTCCGCCAATCAAGTGACGTGGTCTAACGGCAATTTATCTAATGGTGCCAGTCTCAGCTTTTCTTATCGCGTCACTGTGCAAAGCGTTCCTAGCAACGGTTATGTTGTCAGAAATACCGCCTCAGCCAACGCCGACAATATCGGAACAGTTAATTCCAACGAAGTCAGAACAACGGTTGGCGGCATTGCCAAGGGCGCTGTCAAAGCAGTAACCGGTGGCAATAATTTACAAAGAAATTTTGCCCTCGCCTTAGTAATTTCTCTCTGGAGCATTTTTATCTTGTATCTTTTGATTGAGTATGGAAATTTCTGGAAAGGCGCTAGATTAAAATTGGCAATTCTAAAATTAAAGTTAAAAGGAAGATTGAGCTAATTAACTTAGAGCATCAAAAAACCATTCCGCTTGAAGCGGGATGGTTTTTTAATTGACCTCTTTAATAATAAATGTTAGAGTCATTTAACCTAACAAGTTCTTCTTAATTAGTCAAAAAAATATAAGAAACAAAGGAGGAAAAAATGGTAAAAAGGACGCTCCTTGGAACACCGATAAGCATCGATGAGGAAATGATTGGCCGACATTTCCTCAATATTTGCCAAGACCAACAGTGCAACGGAAAATGCGAAGACAAAGACGGAGATTATATTTGTACACGTTGTGGCAAGCCCCAAACAAGCGGTGATGAAATTATTAAAAAAGCTTGCCAGATTGAAGACGACGCGCCTTCTTAATAATTTGAAACCAAAAAAGCTAAGCCCCATTCGGATGAATCCGAATGGGGCTTTTTCCACAGTTTTAATTTTATTTGTTATTTGATATAATTAATATAATGAATCAAGCCCAACTTGAAAAATTTGTGATTTATCTCCAAAAAGAAAATTGGATGGTTTTCGGACCGGTTTCAATTCCTATGGAATTTGCAGCCGAGGAAGTAATTTCTCCTTTAGTTGATGCCCATGCGTCTTCGAAAAAAGAACGGGATTTGATCTTAATAAAACAAATTAAAAAACCATCAGAGTTGGTATTAAACGAACGATTGCCTTTTTATTCTTTCAAACGTTTTTTTGTGCCCGAATATGAGACGATGTTTGAATATCAAGGCGTTAAATTAAAAGATGCCGCTGATGTTACTGCCGTAAAAGAAGGGGAGAAAATTGTTTTAATTGGTGTGAATATTTTGGACCTCAAAGCAATTAATCTTTATGAGCAAGTTTTTGAAAAAGACCCGTATTATCAAGCGCGCCGAAAAAAAATATTAACCATAGGCTACTCACTCGTTCCAGAAATTGAAAATAATTTATTTGAATATAAATACGAAGAAGATATTCTGGAACATTTACCCTTTGATATATTTTTGGCGGCTAAGGGCCAAAAAGACTATCGGGTTTTCAGCGGCTCAATCAGGGGACAGCGAATTTTAGAACATTTTGGTTATAAAGATTATGAACACATTCAGTTCAGCGGGCCGGTTCGCGAAGGTAAACTGGAAGAACGAATGGTTTTGCTGCGCGACAAGCTAAAAAATAAACACACTCCCAAAATCTGGGAGGAGTTGGGAAGTATTTGCATTGAATGTGGCAAATGCACGATTGCCTGCCCGACCTGCTTTTGCTTTCGAATTGATGAAGAGCCTTCGCTAAAAGAAAATTCCGGTGTAAGATCGCGCTGCTGGGACGCCTGTTTCTATCAAGAATTTTCTGAAGTGGCCGGTCCCGATATTCAAGGCAGAGGAAAACCAAAATTTTTAAATAATACTGCCCAACGGATTCATTTTTGGTATTTTCACAAATTTGCCCGCATTCCCGATGAATTTGATTTTATGGGTTGCGTGGGCTGCCGAAGATGCGCCAGAGTCTGCCCGGTCGGAATCGATATCGCGAAAGTTTTAAAAAGTGTAGAGGAGTCATAAAAAAAGGCGCCGTCCTTTGCAGACGACGCGATCAACAATTGGGAAACTTTGGTTTTATCGCTTAAAATGCCTTTAGCAAATTTAATACACAGGCGAGGCATCGAGGTCCGATAGTATCAAGACCGATGACATCAATAAGGTTAAACCAAGGTCTTTTCTCAATAGGAGTGCCTTTGAGAAAACCCAAATCATCGCCGCAATCCAAGCATGTTTCTTTTTCTTCTAAATCGACAACAATTCCTACCCTTCTGTTAAGCTCCGCGCAAGTGTCATTCATTTCCCACCTCCAAAAGAACATATTAGCCTAACATATTTTAATTTTAAATCTTCTATTTCAGCTGTCAAACTAATAATGCACAACCCCTACCAATCCCAACCCGCTAAAATTGTTGATATTTCAGCGCAGACCGACAACATCAAACTGTTCCGTTTTGAATTTGAGAAAAAAATCCTGGCCAGCAATTTTAATTTTAAGCCCGGGCAATTTGTTGAGCTTTCAATTCCCGGATTCGGAGAATCACCATTCGCTCCCTGCAATGCGCCTGGGACAAAATATCTGGAATTGTGCATTCGCAATACCGGCAAGTTGACCGAAAAATTACATTCGCTAAAAATAGGCGAGAGAGTAGGAATTCGGGGACCTTATGGCAATGGATGGCCGATCGTATCTAAAGGCAGTGGAGGTTTCTTACCTGTCATTCCCGCGAAAGCGGGAATCCAGGATGAAGAATCTGGATTCCGTGTCAAGCACGGAATGACAGACAGAGATAGGAAAAATCTATTGATAGTCGTAGGTGGCCTTGGCTTGATTCCGCTTCGTACCCTAATTCTGGGCAAGGATAAATTTTTAGGAAAAGATTCAAAAATCCAGATTTTTTATGGAGCCAGACTGCCGCAAGAGATGTTATTTCGCTACGAATACAATCGCTGGCGGGCGAAGGGAGTTGAAATCAACCTAACCGTTGATAAAAAATGTCCGGATTGGGTTGGCTGCGTGGGACTAGTTCCGACTTTATTTAACCAATTTCCTTTAATTGAAAACGTAAAAGTTTTTCTTTGCGGACCGCCGGTAATGTATAAATCTGTTTTAGAAAAATTAAAAGAAAGAGGGGTTGCCGACGAAGATATTTTCTTATCGCTGGAACGACGCATGCACTGCGGTTTAGGCGTCTGCCAGCATTGCGGTGTCGGCTCCTATTATACCTGCAAAGACGGCCCGGTTTTTGCCTATGAGCAAATAAAAAATATACCCGGAGCAATTTAATCAATGAAAGAAAAAATTAAAACTATCATCGGCGATGAATTTTACGATATGGGCCCAGCTTTTTTAACGGCGCTTATTGTGATTGCCGGCATTGCCGTACTTATAATAAAAAGCTTGCATTTTAATTTTTAGCTTTTGTTTGAAAATTGTAAATTGTAAATTATTAAAATGTGTTTGACTATTCCAAAGCAAGTGCTATCAATTAAAAAAGATTCTATTGAAGTGATTTCTTCCAGGGGAAAAGAAAAATTGGGAACGCTTATAACCATCAAAAAAGGCGATTGGATTTTGAGTCAAAACGGCGTGATTATTTCAAAAATTTCAGCCAAACAGGCGAAAGAAGTAATAAATTTATTAAAAAGATAAAATTATCTTTCGAGCGAGCGAAGCGAGTCGAGAAATATTAAACTTAGAGTTCTCGATTCGGCCTACGGCCTCCCTCGAACAATAAAATGCGTACTAGAGGATTACTTTTGGTTTTTTCAACAGCGATAATTTCTGGATTTTCGATTTTTATCAATAAATTTGGAGTGTCTTTGACTAATCCGTACGTTTTTACTTTTTTGAAAAATACCATAGTCGCTCTACTTTTAACCGCTGCTATTCTTTTTTTTAAAGATCTCAAAGCCTTAAAACAACTGGGGCCGAAACAGTGGATTTTGCTTGTTTTGATTGGTTTGATTGGCGGCAGTATCCCATTTTTGCTATTTTTTAAAGGGTTAGCGATGAGCGGCGCCGCACAGGGAAGTTTTATCCAAAAAACGATGTTTGTCTATGTGGCAGCAATGGCAATGATATTTCTTAAAGAAAAACTTTCTAAAAATTTTTTAATTGGAGCATTGCTTTTACTTTTGGGTAATTTGTTGCTGCTAAAAACTCTAAAATTTTCTTTTACTTATGGCGATTTGCTGATTTTTTTGGCGACATTGTTTTGGGCAGCTGAAAATGTGCTCTCAAAATACGTCCTGCGAGAATTGACAGGAAGAACGGTCGCCTGGGGACGGATGTTTTTTGGCTCAATATTTATTTTGGGATATTTGGGCTTAAGCGGCCAGCTGAGTCTGGTGGAAAACGTGACATTTCCACAAATTATCTGGATTTCAATTACATCTATGCTTCTTCTTGCCTACGTTATGACCTGGTACAGCGGCCTGAAATATATTCCTGTTTCTTTGGCCACCGCCATTTTACTTCTTGGCTCACCGATCACAACCATACTTACAGTAATGGCTACTGGAAAAATAAGCTGGCAAGAGATTCTGTCGGGAGCTTTAATTTTAATTGGATTAATCTTAATTGTTAGCTTTGATTATATTTGGAAAAAAATCAATGTCTTAAATGCAGCCAAAGATTTATCCTAATTTTTGATTTTTAATATTTGATTTTTTATTTTTTATATGTCCGGCCCCAAAATTGCTGCTCTTTACGGATTAATTCCCAATCGACTCGGTTTTTGCGGCCCGCGTCAGGAAATATTAAAAAAATTCTTGGCGGGTAAATTAGGAATTGTCGATGTGATCCCGGTGCTTGAAAAATTTGAAGCGGCTTATAGTTACTATGAATTGATTGCCCAAAAAAATAAAATTAAAACCGGACCGCTTAATAAAAGAGTTGTTGAAGCCTACTGGATTGGCAACGAGCTTTTAGAAAAAGTTACAGCCGACGATTTGCGACAATTAATCATAAAAAAATTCACGAAGCCCGGTTTGCTCTCCAAAAAGGAAGCGGAGGCCAGGGCAAAAAGTATTCCAGAAAATTCCAAACCTCATCACAGCTTTCATGTTTTAATTTTGGGTTCAATTACCGGACGCGTAGATTTCGCTGAGGATACAAAATTAAAAGATACCTGCCGTATTAATTGGGGAAGAGTCATAAAAATACCGAATACTAAAAAACAAAAAGCAAAAATAACAGTCCGATGCCATCCGCTTGTGGGTAAAAAAATAATTAAATTAGGAAAGGCGGTAAAAAAAGAGGTGATTTGGGATAAAGAAATTTTATCGTTATTGAAAATAGGAGATTGGGTTTCGCTGCACTGGAACCATGCCATTCAAATCTTAAGAGAAAGAGATATAATTAATTTGCATAAATATACTCAAAATACCTTAGACGGACTTTATGAAAAATAAAAAGCCAACCATCGCCATAGTTTCGCTAACCTGCTGCGAAGGATGCCAGGTGGCGATTTTGGATCTCGGTGAGAGATTTCTCGCCTTGTCCGAAAAAATAACTATTGGCGATTTTATTATGCTTGAGGAAAAATCAGAACCGGCCGTCTACGATGTCGTTTTTGTTGAAGGGGCACCAATTACCAAAGAAAATATTTTGCGGCTCAAAGACCTAAGAAAACGGTCAAAATTTTTAGTGGCTCTTGGCGCCTGTGCCGCTTTGGGCGGCATTGCCGAAATTAAAAATTATCAGGATAAAAATGAACGCCTGCGCTATGTTTACAAAAACTTTGAAGGTATTAACAATCCCGATATTGTCCCACTAAGCTATCACGTTAAAGTTGATTTTGAAATCCCCGGCTGCCCGATAAACAAAGAGGAATTTTTTGCGGTTGTCAAACTGTTAATCGCCGGCATCATGCCCAAAATTCCGCAACGGCCGGTCTGCTACGAATGCCAAGTGAAACAGAATAAATGTCTACTGCAGGCAGGTTTGCCATGTTTAGGGCCAGTGATTTTGGGCGGCTGTGGCGCGCCCTGCCCTTCAAGCGCGTATCCATGTGACGGCTGCCGCGGTCCGCTAAAGAATATCAACCCTGACAAATTAAATAAACAGCTAATGGCACAAGGTTACAGTCAACACGAGATAGATTTAATAACGCAAAGGTTTGGATTTGAAGACAGAATTTATCCTGAAACGCCAGCTCCTAAATTCAAAATATAAATCACTTCATAATTTAAAAATTTATAAATAAAAACTATGAACCTCAAAAAATTTCCACCAATTTCTATCAATTTCCACAAATATCTCCTAATCTCAATTGGTACTTTAATTATTGTTCTTTATTCTCTCTTTGTGTTTCATAATTCCGCCCGCGCTGATATTACCACCGGCTTGGTTGGTTGGTGGAAGTTTGACGAAGGCTCAGGTACCACCGCGGCTGATTCATCTGGCAATAATAATAACGGCTCTCTGACTAACGGCCCAACTTGGACGACCGGCCAAATCGGAGGTGCGCTGAACTTTGATGGAGTGGATGATAGAGTATTGCTCGCCAGCGATCCAATTAGTATCAATACTATAACGGTCTGCGCTTGGATTTACCCAAGACAATTAAACGCTATTAAGGGTATCGTAAATAATGTTCGTTTTGGTTTTAATATTTATCCCGTTAGTAACAAGTTACAGCTGATAAGCAATTCAACTAGTGGTTCAGGGATTCAGTCCGCTGATAATTCACTTTCCATAAATATCTGGCAGCATGTCTGCGCGGTGCGTTTGAATGATGGCACTGGTACCCTATATGTTAACGGAACACAATCCGGGTCTTCTGGAAATACAAATATTCCAGTTTCTGGTTTTGGCCTAGCAATTGGCGCTGCGGGTAATACAGGCAGCTATCCTTTTGATGGTCTTATTGACGACGTCCGTATCTATAACCGCGCTCTTTCAGCTACTGAGATTCAGGAATTATATAACTACACCGGGGGAACGCCAACTCCAACGCCGTCTGTCACACCCACACCGACTCCATCTGGCACCCCAACTCCTTCTGCTTCTGTCACACCCACACCTTCTCCTTCGCCAACACCAGATGCCACTCCACCAGTCCGTTCTAATGGTTCTCCATCAGGCAGCCTGCCAGCCGGTACAACTCAAACTACTTTATCCCTTTCTACCAATGAGAATGCCACCTGCAAGTATTCAACTATCGCCAATACAACTTATTCATCAATATCTAATACCTTTTCAACGACCGGCGGAACCTCACATTCATCAACCATTACCGGACTGTCTAACGGCGTCAC
>Ga0315284_10011248_pt1 | contig 12761 bp, 20 predicted proteins | sample YL17G09_16_MG_FD_203696 | JGI IMG/M metagenome (GOLD analysis project Ga0315284, IMG submission 203696) | Sediment microbial communities from Yellowstone Lake, YNP, Wyoming, USA - YL17G09_16 | ecosystem: Environmental > Aquatic > Freshwater > Lake > Sediment | place: USA: Wyoming | collected... | reverse complement strand
TTGAATTTAACATTGTTAAAGGCAAGTCGTTGATATAACTATGTTAGGGGGTAACCCCATGATTTTTTGGCTCTTAATTTTCGGTATGCCTGTGCTGGATGGTATTAATCTAGAAAAAAACAAAGGAATGGTATTAATTTAGAAAAAAACAAACTGCATAATATGCAAACCTACTCCCAAAATTTAAACAGTGTATCCCCTCTGAACAGTTCTTTATTATTTTCGTAATCAATTATAAAAAAATAAAAAACAAATACGAATGGCATAGCCAACAATAAGCCTAAGAATATTACGATATTTAATAGGATAAATATTAATCTTTTCACGCAGTGGGCTCCTTTATCATTTAAACCTACTCAACGATTTTACTTTAGAATAAATTTTCATCTCTGACATTTCTCCCTAAAGAGCGATCTAAAAAATTCAAAAAATGTTGAGTAGACTACTTTGGCTTTGAAATATGCGTAGGCTTTATTATCGCATCTAGGGTTAGCACATCTGTAGCAGACCTTAATATTCTTCCACATATAAAAATCCTCTCACGCAGTGGGCTTAAAGATTAGCTAATTCATTAGTTAAAAATTTCTGTAATTCGCTGAGAGTATAGATTGCATCGACAATAACTTTTTTATTTTCTAGGCAGGGATATTTTTTGATGAGATTGATCTCAGCATTGAATGCTTTTAGTAGCGAGTAGCAGTCGGTATCTACTTCGATTAGAATATCGTGCGGAGTATTTGTTACTAGAATTCCGTTATACATTTTTATCCTCCTCATTATACGACTGGGCTAAAATATATTTCTTTAATTTTTCTATATAAGCATTTTTAAATCTGAGTTCAGATTGTAGGGCTCTATAATTTTTATCAGCCTTAATAAGATAGATCATAAGAATAACCCAGAGAGCTAAACCGATAATGATTGCGGTATTTCCATCCATTTAACTGGGCTCCTAAACTACAGAATGTTCATTCATTTAAATTTCCTCGCTAAGAGATGAGCAGACAGGATCAAACAGATTATTTTCTTTATTAAATTCATTGGCATAATAATATCTTACAACATTATTTTTTATTAATTTCTTAAGAATTATATCTGCACAATGTTCGTAGTATTTAATTTTTGTTTCTCTAATATGGGCTTTTTCTAGTGCAATCATGTTTTGTTTCTGTTGCTCGGTAAAAAAATATTTAGAAAGTTTTCTGCAAAACCCTGTTGATTTAGTAATAATGAATTGCTGTGTGTCTCTAAATTTAACATTAAATCTATCTGTTGTTTTGGTTATGCTTATTTCTATTACATAGCAATTATCTTTTTCATCTATAACCTTAATTTTTTTATATTTTTTATTTTCGTAATAGAATAGGTGAGTAATCACTTTACCTCCTTAGATCTACAGAATGTTCAGCCATGAATTCTTCTACGGTAATTCTAAAATTAGCATCGGCATATACTGGGAGTTTGAGATTAACGTACTGCATTATTTTTTTGTCCAATTTCCATAAAAGTTTTTATTTGGCGACATTGATTTTATGAGTTGAATAAGTTCATCGCAGCACTTAGTGCATACATGGCTGGTAGAGTATATTCCAGCACACCAACTATTTATTCTGATAGAATTTATTTTAATACTCTCATTTTCTGTTGCACATGTTTCATTCATGTCCATTTCTTTATTACATATATCGCATTTATAAATTATTGTTGTTAATTGCATATTATTCCTCCAATTCGAATTGTGTATTACAGATAGCATTAATGGCTATTAGGATCTGGGCTTGATTTCTTTTAGATAGAGGATTTGGGTGACCAAAAAATCCAAGATTAATTCCTGAATTTTCTGGGTTATTCTCATCCTTGAAATATATTCCTGAACTGTAAATAGCTCGAACATCTTTACATTTATATTTGATGTAATGTTCGTGTTCCGGTAGATGGGAGATGTCTTTCATCGTGGGCTATACTTTATTTTAAGTTTAGAGATTAGGTCGGTAAATATTCCTATGGTAATTAGGAAAGCTTTAAACCACCAAGGCATATTTTCTTTTAGAATAATTATTCCTATCAGGAATATTGTGTTACTCATCTTTGTTCTCCTTAATTACAAAACCAAATCCAACGGTGTTATGGTTAATTTTATGTCTTAGCGATCTAAGAGAAATATTTAGCTCTCTAGCGGTATGGGTTTTATTAAAATTATTTCTTCTATAGCAGACGACGAGATAGGTAGAAATTAATTCCAATATGCTAGTTCCGGGTTGAACCTGAACTAGGATTCCAAGGAGCTCTTCATTTATTTTCTTCTCTGGGATCATTTTTATGGATAATTCCCTTAAAAGCTAAAAAATCTGAACAAATTCCAGTGTTAAAGATCATTCCAAATCTGTGGTGTTCGCAATACATATCATCGTGATGAGTGAAGTATATGCAACATTGACAGCATGGAGCAATATCAAAATCAGCGGGTATAGTCATGGCTGGTTTTCCTTTTTTTAAAATTAAAGTAGACGAAAAACTCGAACCTTCCGACATGGGCTACATAGACATACTGTTTGTATTTTCTAAAATAATATCGATTAAATCCGAAAAGAAAATCGATCCTTAGAGATGATTTTGATTTGATGCCTATGGTATTAGCAGACCAGATATTGGGAGCACGACACATACCGAATTTAATACGAGGGTTTTTCTGTTTTCTCTTCAAAGTTATCACTAATCACTCCATATTCAGGCGCATACATATTACATTTTGATAGTAAGGGGTATGATAAATCGCTATGAAATGCTTCAATAACGACGAAATCGAATGTAGCACAACCATGTCTAAACTTGCAATTAATACAACTTTCTTCCATCAAAATTACCCCTTGTTAGCCAAAGATCCATGGACTTTCCTAGTGATTTTCTCTTATCAATTATATTGGATATAGCCCATTTACGGCAGGATTCATAGCTATCAAATTCAAGATAAAAGTCCCCGATTCTCCTAGCGGTATCTTCGGCAAGTACCCAGCTTTCAGGGTGATTATAGTAACCAAATATGCAACATGGGCTCACTTATGTTCCTCCTTTTCGATAAATAGGAAGAATTATATAGCGTATTTTATATGGGCTAAACCACCAAATTCCAATACAACTGAGGATTATGTATCTTTGAGTAGAAAACAAATGGCTTATCATGCAAGAAAGCTTCATATTTTTTTTCGCATTTTTTGCATGTGATGATCTGCTTATCGCCATGCTTTTGTAATTCACTGGAAATCGTGATAAATTGACAGTGAGGACATGTTATTTGAGTAGTCATGAACACCTGCTAATATTTAATTTTATGATTATATCTCTAAGGATGGATTTTATGGGAAGACCTAGAAAAACTCTACAGGAAAAAAGCGAAATACTAGATATTAATGCCAAAAGCGATGTTAATTTAGAGCAAATTACAGACAAGGCTGAGGATCATATTGGTAGACGACAAGTCTATTACGATAGAAATTTCTCTAATATGTTAGTGAAACATATGACAGAAGGTTATGACTTTCAGAGTTTTGCCAAGGTAATAGGCGTATCTAAAGCCACAATAGATCGATGGGCTCAAGACCGGGCGTCATTTAAAGAAGCAAAGGAAGTCGGTGAAGAAGCATACTATCACCACTGGGTTGATATTGGGCTAAAAGGCGTAAAAGGAATGATTAAAGGTTACAATGCAGCCACATGGATCTTCACGATGAAGAACAAATTCGGGTGGAGAGATATTGTCGAAAACAGCAACAAAAATGACAATACTGTGTATGAAGTACAGGTTAGCAAAGAGGGAAGATTTGCATCAGCTAGACCTAAAATTGTTTAAAAAAAATATGTTGTTTTATTTAGTAAAACAGTCAAAAATATAAGAGAGATTATTTACAGTGTTGCAACACTAATTTTTTACAGGAGGCTTTATGGCTCTAAACGAATCCGTTTATGACAACATGGGTTATGATTTTCTGATGGGTGCTTCTCGTGGACATTCTGCACGTTTGTCTCAGCAAGGTAATGACTACGATCATGTAAGGTCGATTGGTCGTGAAAACGCTGTAGAACGTCAGAACGCACAAAACTGGGGTTATAACGAAATTGCTAAATCTTCGCTGAAAGATTATGCGCTTCTTGATCCAACAGAGGCTCGTTCTATCGGTATGGCAATGGAAGGAATCCCTCCATCTTCTCAGCAATATCTTCTTGCGAATGGCATCACGCAAGTAACTGGCGCAGTTAGTTCTGTACTTGCTTCGGTAAGTGCTCTTAGCGCACAGATCCAAAAGATAACTGTAGCGATGCCTCCTGAGACAGCTAGATCATAACTAGTTGTTCATAGAAAAGAAGCCCAGATAGAAATGTCTGGGCTTTTTTTTATTTTGTAACATTATTTTGTTTGGCGAGCTCTAGGAGAATTTCATCTACATTAATTAGTTTAGATGGCTCACCACCAGTCATGGAACATATAGCTTTACAGATCTCACCATCTTTTTCTCTAAGTTGAATATAACTTTTGTTGATAGATATTTTTGCTTCTAACATAGAGAGAAGAAGTTGTCGTTCTTTACTTGAAAATAGCCTCATTGTGTAACTCCTGTATTTTTCTTGCTCGTTCAATAGATTTATCTAGATACTCGTTATCTATGGCGTCGATCTGTTTTAAAAAATCAATATCATCATTCTTGGTTATTTCCTTCATACCTTTGATAGCATCGATTTTAAGATTCATTTCTTCTCTGTTGATAGCTATCAATTCTCTTCTGATATTTAATTGTTCACGTTGAATGTCATAAAGATTTCTAGTTAATTCCTCATTTGATTTTAGAATTGATTTCCTTAAATCCTCTATAGCTCCAAGAATCATTTCAACTGTAGTCATTTTTAAAACCTCATTAGTATTTGTACGCATTCTAAATATGTCAGAATTAAACGGAGTAGACCTTCGATAATCGCGCATAGTAACTCACATATTTTATAATAAATAAGAGTCATTTTTAGTAAAATCATCTCCACCAGAGTAAGGAACGTATGCCATTTTTCTGCATTTTTGGCAAGTAAATTTAGCAAAAACACCGATACCTAGATTAACTCTTTGAACATAAGCCCATCGGTGATTACAAAAAAGCATAAGTATCTTAGCTATAAAGACGCAAAACTTGTCCACATTAGCTCCTTGATTTTTTAACCCGAATGACTTAAAGCTATATAAAAAAATGGAGGTAGTCAAGGTGGATTATAGACAACATTTTAACGTAAGTTTTTACAAGTCGCAGTTAGATTATTTGAGAGGTATAGCATCAATTTATTCGATAAATGTATCGAAATTGATGGAGTTTATGATTAAATTAAGCCGTAATAATCACGAAGTTTTCATTGAGTTCATCAAGAAAGAGATTGAGCGAGAAAAATCTAAATAAGGAATTTTATTATGAAAAAAGAGGTTGTAGTTACTAGAGCCAAAGGCATGTTAGATATCTTGACGCACAGCGTTGTTGATTTCGTTAGCGAGCTCACTGAGGAACTAGAAGATTCTGAGGATGGAGATTTTGATTGGGAGATATTTTTAAATACAAATATGATTTTAATAAATGGGCTAATGCATCACTATATTGAAAATCATTTGAAGGTTTTTACTGAAAGAAATCCTACCGAATATTTTGATGCACTACAGGACAATTTAAATGCAATAAAATTGTACTATGCAGAGACAAACAAAGAGATAAATTAATATTTATTTTTAAGCTTCCTTCATGTAATTATTAAAACATGGGGGAAGATTATGGCATTAGTTGCACCACGAAAAACAATTACACTTCGCTTACCTTCACCACATAGTGGTGGTCAGGAAAAACTCCTCTATTGGACATTGGATCATCCTGTTGCTCAAGTTCTCGTCGCTCCTGCGGGAGTGAAGACTGGGAAAACTTATGGATCATGTTTATGGATGATTACCGAGGTTTTATCTACTCCTAGATTATTTTGTGTCTGGATCGCTCCTACATATTTGAAATGTAAGATTGCGTATCGATACTTCAAAAGCTTTCTTCCTCAAGATGCTTCGATAAATATGATGGATGGGCTACTTGAGATTCGTTTTGGCAATGGATCGTTTGTCAAATTCCTTCACGGTAAAGACGCAGAGACAACCATCGAGGGTGAAGCTGTAGATCGTTTTGTCATAGATGAGGCAGGAAAGATTGTAAAACAAGTATGGATCTCTTTAACTACAACCATAACTCAGACGAGGGGTAAGGGAATAGTTACAGGAACGCCAAGAGGACTTACTTGGTATTATGACATATCTAAACAAGCGATGAGAAATGAAGATCCCTTCTTCTGCTATTGTTCTATGAAAACGGAAGATAGCCCATTTGTAACTAAAGAAGCTATTTTAAGAGCGAAGAAGCTACTACCTCATCATTTATTTGCTCAATACTATTTAGCCCAATTCATTAGTCATAGTTCTACCTTTGGTGATTTGGATTTAATGTGGGATGAATCCTACTTTGTTAAATCATCTCATGAGAAGTTCTGGCTTGCCGATGAATCATTGAGATGCGATGAAGTTACTCATGGAATAGATATAGCTAAGAAAATGGACTTCACAGTTTTTTACTCTGTAAACAATACAGGTAAGCTTGTTGGTTTCTGTCGATTTCAGCATGTATCTTATCCTCAGCAGGTAATTAGGATTAAAACCTACCTTACTAATTATTTTAATAAGGCTGAAAACACGATTAGATTTGACTCAACTGGTGTTGGTGTATCGTTCGAGGATATGCTTGAGGAAGCGCAGCTTGAAGCTTCATTATATCCGATATCGTTTACCAATAAATCTAAGAGTGAAATGATAACCAAGGCGGTAATGGCGATCCAATCAGGCTGGCATAAAGCGCCAAGATTAAAATGCATATCTCATGAATTTGCAGTTTATGAACTTTCTGTTACATCTACTGGGCTACATAAATACGGAGCTCCAGACGGTGAACACGATGATGTTGTATCTGCTGCAATTTTGGCTATATCAGGAGCATATGTTAACTCATCTAATACAGACAGTGAGAAACTTCTTGAGGCAGCTTTGAATGGTGAATCGCTTGATGATATTATAGGAGCATATTCAGCCGTTATTGAGGATGAGGAACAGATATTCGTCACGGAAGATGGAATGTTTGATGATGGTGAAGTAGAAATCGATTTTGAAAACGATTAATTAAGGATATTAAAATGGGACTTTTCTCTAGAAAACCAAAGAAAATAGATACTGTTATCCCAGTAAGTAAAAATGATGATTCTAATGATTTATCTGAACTTAACGGCAAGTTTGGTAACTTTGATATTGATGAGATAATTAAAAAGGATTTTTCTTACGATCAATTTCAAGTTTCCGATCAGAAAGACAGCGGTAATTATTTTGGATCTGAGTTTGATATACAAGCGACTATTGGTCGTCTTAAGTCTCTTTATCTCAAGGAGCCTTGGGTCAATACATGTTCTTCTCTTATCGCTAGGAATCTTGTTACTGTACCTTTTAGGGTGTATAGCAAGTCTACTGATGAAGTTGTCAAGAATCATCCTCTTGAGGCGCTGATTAACACTGGTAACTATATAACCAGCAAAGTTTTCAGAGATAGTTGTTCTTATACTGATCTTGTTTTAGCAGGTAACTACTTTCTGATTTTGACTAAAGACAATAAGTCATGCTTCTGGGTTCCTGTAGAATCGGTTACTCCAAACCTTAGAAATTCAGATACCGAAGAGAACAAGAAAAAGATTATTGAGGTTGGACCACTTGAATCGATAACGATTGGTGAAAATTCTCTGCTTAGACTTTCTGAAGAAGTTATTCCATTTGAGCGAGTAATTCATATCAAGCTTCCTAACCCATTCAATCCGTTTTATGGGCTACCTCTTATCATCGCTGCGTCGAGGCCGATTCTTCTTGATAGATATAAGAATGAATATGAGATGGCTTTTTATCTCCGTGGCGGTATGCATTCTGGAGTAATTGAGACTGAGCAGGATATTAGTAAAACTCGAATGGAACGTCTTATGAGGACATTCGAGCAAGCTTTTACTGGTAAGCGCAATTGGTGGAGACAGCTATTTTTACCTAAAGGAGCTAAATGGATTAACTCCACTTTAAGCATGGCTGAGATGCAACATTTAGAATCGCTTAAAGAAAACAGATCAACACTACTAGCTAACCTTGGTGTGCCTCCTAGTCAGGTAGGTTTAGTTCAGGATGTAAATAGATCGACTGCTGAAGATCAGAAAGCTAACCTTTGGAACAACACAATTGTTCCTCTTTGTTTGATGATTGAATCTGGCTGGAATAGTTCCCATCTAATCAAAAATATTTATAAAGATAAGTTTTATATCAAGGCAGACTTTGAGGGTCTTGATGCGCTTGAGGGGTCATTCTACACCAAGTGCGAGTTAGGCGAGAAAGCTAAGTCATTTATGACTATTGATGAGATTAGAGAATTTATTCTCAATATCCCAAAACTAGGTGACGAAAGAGGAAAGATGTTCGTTGCTGAGATAGTTAAATCGAATACTGGCAATGCTACGGTATCGGAGATAGCAGCTCCAGCAGCAGAAGAAGCGCCACCACCTCCACAAGATGGTAAAAGCTTAAAAGAGGGCAATACTGATGATGGCAATGGTGAGTATAGGCATGTTCATTTTTGCAGATGGGATGAGCTAGGCAATGGCACAACGACTGGTACTGTTCAGGGGAATGGCGAGCAACACCAACATGATATCAAATCTTTTAAGGTACTTGCTTCTGGTAGTGATAGCCACACTCATCCCGATATTGTTGACGGCGTTACAACAGACTTTTCTGCTAAAAAAAAAGCAGTTAATAACCAGACTGAACTTGAGAAAAGAGAATCTAAAAACTATAAAGAAGCATTAGAAAAGTATATTGATATTATACTATCTAATGCTAGATATGCGCTTAGAAGCGGTAAAGATGTTGGTACTGTTCTAGCTAGAAATTACATCAAAAGACGTGATGTTTATATGCGATCAGTATCACCAATAGCATATGAAATACTCGAAAGATCATTCAGTATGTCTACCGATAATACTAAGCGATTTACTGCGGTTTATATCAAGGCTCCAGTTAATTTTAGCCCAACTGATGAAGTCGCTATTGAAGCGATTAGAGAGAGAACAGGCGACGAACAGAGAGCTATTTTATACAAAAGACTTCTTGATGGTTTCGTAGATGCATCCGGTGGAATTGATGCGGTTCGTTCAGAGGAGATCATGAAGATTATAGAAGATGGGCTAGTAGCAGGTAAAACAGGAGATGCGATTGCCAATTCTTTAGCATCAGAATATAAAGAAAAATATGGTTATCGAGTTGATACTATCGTTAGAACAGAGATTTTATCATCGATATCACAGGGAATAGAATGGAATCATCAGGTTCTAGGAGAAGTTTTTAGCGAGACTAAAAAGCAATGGTTCCATGTTGGCGATGAATTATCTAACCCAGATGCTAGAAAAGAACATGCTGATTTTGAAAAAGCTGGAGATCATGGAGTAGTACCAGCGGATTATCTTTGGTATAATCCTACTACTGGAGCAAAAATGGCTTATCCTAGAGATCCAATAGCTGGAGCGAAAGATATTATAAATTGCCGTTGCACGATGGTTACAATAATTCCAAAAGAAGCTAAATCTAGGTCGGATTTAATCGTTAATTCATAGGGAAGAAAATGAAAATAAAATACAAAGGTACTGAGAGTAACATCGAAAGGTACAAGAATTTTGTTAAAGATCAAGAAGAAAGCCTCCAGAAAAACTCTAAGTTCATAAACTATAAAGATAAGAATGATGGATTTAGAATTATCCAAGGTGAATTGAAGGTTAAAACTGCACATGGTCAACAATCTGAGAGGCCAATTAGCGGTGTTCATCCAGACGATAAGCTTTATATCGATGGCATGGCTAACGCCAATGTTGAAGATAGAATGAATGAGATCGTCAATCCTCAAGGATGTGATGTAAGAAGTTATGTAAAAAATCCTATATTACTATCCGATCATATGTATCATAGCTCTTATGCGATTGGTATTGTTGAGGAGCTAAGGATTGAGGGTGATGGTGTTCATTTTACTGCTTATATCGGCGATCCTTCACTGGGTCAATTAACCGATAAGCAGAAAGAAATTAGAAGTTTAGTAGCCCAAAAGATTCTGAAAACTGTATCAATTGGGTTCATTCCCAAAGAGATTACAGTTCCAGAATGGGACGATGAAACTGGCAAGATGATTTCTCCTGCTAAGATTGAGAAATGGGAGATGTTGGAGCTATCAATAGTACCAGTACCAGCGAATCAGGAATCAGTATTTGATATTAAAACATTGACAAATGTTAAAGATTTCAAAGAAAATGGATCAAAGGCCGAGGGTACAGTCATTCAATCTTTAATATTTGATAAAGAGTTATTCACCGCAGAGACAGCAAAAAAATGGGCTTTGGACCATGATTTTAAAGCAGATCTCGTTGATGATACTGGTGAATCAATAAGATTACGGCAGAAAGATCCTAACGAATTCTTAGAGGATAGCTTTAGGACTATAGAATTAACTGACGGTGTAAAAGCCGTTATTGGCAGACTAAAGGATGGCAACGATATGGATGAGAAAACAGCACAAGAATTAGTATCTGGCATTAAGCAAATGGGAACACTTTTGCAAACCCTTAATGCTAATTCTATTAGGTCGATTGAATTGACTGAGAATTTGGTTAAGCAGTTTGAAGTAAAAGCTAAACCAGAAATGGAAGAAGAAGACGAAGAAGATCCAAAAGAAGATGGCTGCAAACCTAAGAAGGAATGCGATTGCGAGCCTACTGAAGTTGTTCCAGTCGAGGAGCCAAAGACTGATGAGATAGAGAAAAAACTAAACGATCTAGATGCTAAAATTGAGCGTTTAGCTGGTTTTGTTAAGATTATGGCTGAGAGAATATCTGAATAGTTCAGGTGTTTTTTTTGTATTTCGGGCAGGTAGCCCATTTTAAAATAAGAAGAGGGAGTTTCTGTATGTCTAATGTAGATCATATCAATGATGTACTCGTAAGCGGCAAGGCACCTGCTCACATTGGAAAGCCGGTATTTGCTAAAGATTTCGATTATTGCCGAGTAGCTGGCGCTGACAGCATGGAAAAAGTATTTGGCAAATGTATTTCTGATGATGATGCTAAATCATCGAGTGCTCCATTGAACTTCGGTTCAGTAAAATCTGTAGGCTTTATGCCTGATGAAACACGTCTTAGACTTCTCCAGTTCAAAAAAGCTATTTCTGATGTTCAGATCCAAGCACAGATCAAGTCTCGTTCTGCTAATCCTACTAAGGCTTGCATGGAGAGCGTACCAGCTTTCAAAAACTTTATGTCAATGTGTAAGGCGTTTGAAGTATCTGATTGGGATAAGTGGATCGATACCGTTCAAGCACGTTTCTATTTCGAAGAATATGAAATTCCTTTGATGCTTGCTGACCAATTTGACCAAATGCCTATGGCTAGTTCAATCGTTCGAGTACCGGGAGCTCTTGGTTTGCTTGAAGGCGAGCTAGAAACTGATGATGGTACTTTTGTTTCTCAATCGAATACACAAGCTAGTTATTTGGTTGAATCTAAAAACAACGTATGCCACACAGTAATTACTCAAGACCTTCTTGATGATTCTAGCCCAGCTATTATCGACAAGTTGAGAAAAGAAGTAATCAAAGGCATCGCTAGAGCATATGACAAGGCGCTTCTTGATGGTGATACATCTGTTGTTCACCAAGATAGCGATGTTCTTTCTGCTAAGTCTTTCAAAAGAGCGTTTACTGGTCTTCGCAGAATGGCAATTGCTAACGAAGTAGTTGTTGGCGGCGGCGCAATCGTTCTTGATAACTCTGGCGATACAGTATCTAAAGATTCTTTCGCTAACCTCCTTAAGGCTCTTAAGCTTCAAGGCGCAGAAAAAGACGATCTTTGCTATATCATGGGCGCTACTCCCCACACTGATCTGATAACTGGCGCAATCCCTGAGTTGTTTACAGCGTTTGCTTTTGGTTCGCTGGCATCTAACAGAACAGGTATCGTTCCTCCAGTATTCGGCATTCAGCCAGTTCTCTGCTCTAACGTAAGAGAAGACTTGAACGCTGCTGGCGTTTATGATGGCGTAACAACAAACCTTACTTATATGCTGCTTGTTCAGAAGAGCCGTTTTGCTCGTTGGACACGTCAAGCTACTAAAGTATGGGCAGCTCCTAGCTTACCATCTAGCGACATGATGCTTATGAGTGCTAAAGCACGTCATAGTTTCGCTGGTATTCCTCAAACTGCTAAAGAGCGATCTGTAGTAATGTTGAAGAATATTGCCTTAGCTTAATACTTAGCTAACAGGGGTTATTGATTTACATTGATAATCCCTGTTTGTTTTCTAGGATTTGATTATGAAGATTTACCATTTAAAGTTTAAGATCCCATTCTCAAGACAAAGTCTTTGTCTAGGTAATGGAATTTACGTTGAAAACGGCGATGAATTACTTGTGATGGAAAGCCTTGGCAAGGCTATTTTACTTAACCAAAAAAGATTTATTTCGGAATACTCATTAACAGAGGCTAGATCACTCTCTAGTGGTTATTATTCTGTTATTAAAAACCAAAAGAAAATCGATAAAGAAAACGCAATTGAATCACCAATAATACCCTTATGCGATAGGTCGTTGACTAAA
>Ga0315284_10011243_pt1 | contig 12763 bp, 6 predicted proteins | sample YL17G09_16_MG_FD_203696 | JGI IMG/M metagenome (GOLD analysis project Ga0315284, IMG submission 203696) | Sediment microbial communities from Yellowstone Lake, YNP, Wyoming, USA - YL17G09_16 | ecosystem: Environmental > Aquatic > Freshwater > Lake > Sediment | place: USA: Wyoming | collected... | reverse complement strand
CACCCGTGCTTCGAGTCCGTCTCCTTCATGCACTTGTACTCAGCGTAGGCGCCGAGCCCGAAGCCCGTGAGCCCGTAGACCTGGTCGCCGGGCTTGAATCTCGTCGTGGTTCGACTGACCGAAGCGATCTCTCCCGCCAGCACCAGGCCGATGATCGGCTTGCGCGGCCGCGTCAGGCCGATCATCACTCGCATGGGGATGCGGAACCGCAGTGGTATGTCAGAACCGCGGATGAAGATGTCGCTCGCCGTCACCGCGGTCGCCATGATCCGTATGCAGACCTCGTCGTCTTTGGGATTGGGCTGTTCCACTTCACGCATCTCGAGGACGTCCGGTCCTCCGTATCTTGGACACACGATCGCTCTCATGGCACTCCTCCAAGTCCGCTCCTGAGGCGAGTTTGTCGGGAAGAGCGCGGACGAGAACCTCCCGGTGGAGGTGGATGTGGTCGTCCGGCTGAGGGATTCCGGCAGCGCGCGCGCTCCCTCCGTGGAGGTAGACATCGGGCTACCTGGCTGCCTACACCTCGTCCGCCGTCACCACGACGGCAAACGGCACCCCGAGCGCCTCGAAGTGCCTCTGACCGCAGCGCACCTTGTCGGCCTCGCTGGTGCGCAGCTTCAGGAAGTCGCGCGTGCCCTTCGTCTCGCGGACCAGGTAGAGCGGCCCGCCGTTCTGCTTGAGGATCGCCCAGTCCGGGTTGTACTTGCCGACCGGCGTGTCGATCTCGAACCAGCGCGGCAGCTTGACGAACAGCTTGATGTCGTCGCGCGCGTCGAGCTTGCGGGCGAACTCGCGCTCCACCTCGGAGTCGTAGGCGACGTACTCGTAGACCGAGCTCTCTACAGGCAGCGCGTTCAGGTAGTTGACCAGCTCCTCGTTCTTGAAGAGCAGCATCTCCCACTCCGCCTCGGACCCGCCGCCGCCGACGCGCTCGTACTTGATGCCGTCCACGAGCAGGCGGTGCAGCTCGTGCTTGAGAATCGCCGCCACGGCGTCGAGGAAGTGCTGCGGGTTGTTGAACAGCTCGCCCAGGCGCCCGGACTCGCGCAGGATGCGCACCAGCGTCGAGCGCGTGAGCTCGGTCTCGTTCTGCAGGTAGGCGAGCACGTCGGGGATGGGCTGGTCGGCGTGCTCGACGCGTTCCTCGGCGGAGCTGGACGCCGTGGTCGCCACGCCGCCCTTCTCGACGCTGAGCCGGCCGGCCGTGACGCGGATGCGCGGCTTCTCGACGGCCGGCATGCGCTTCACGCCGTCGACGGCGCGCCGCACCAGCACCTCGGTGTCGAACTCGACGCGATAGGTGGTCTTGGGCTTGATGCGGTCCCACAGCGCCTTGAACTCGGGCGTCAGCGTGACCTCGCGCTTCAGCCGGTTGGGCCGCTCGTCGCGATCGCGGCGGATGTGGCGCTCGATCTGGTACGAAGACAGCAGATCGATGACCGCCGGGGCCAGCTCCTCGTGGGCCGGCGGCAGCTCGAGGGCAAAGCCGGCGCGCCGCGGGTCGAATGCCGGCTGGATGCGGCCGTCGGCGTCGAGCAGCTCCTGCTCGACGAGAGCCGCGCGCACTTCTTCCGCGGCGGCGCGGCCGATAGGCTGCTCGCCGCCGTCCACCACGCGCACGAGCTTGGCGAACGCCGTGATGGGCACCTTGCCAAAGGTGACGCCGCACTCGTCCTCGTACTCGGTCTGCAGGGCGCGGGCGAAATCCTCGTAGCTCTCGTTGGCCATCACGTACAGGCGGTTGATCGATTCGTCGAACACGCGCTTGCCGTCCTGGTCGACCGGCAGGCGCAGGCCGCGGCCGATCTCCTGGCGCTTCTTCATGGCGCTACGCGTCTCGTTGAGGGTGCAGATCTGGAAGACGTTGGGGTTGTCCCAGCCTTCGCGCAGCGCCGAGTGGCTGAAGATGAAGCGCAGCGGCTCGTCGACGGAGAGCAGCCGCTCCTTGTCCTGCATGATGAGGGCGTAGACGTCGTCGTCGGCCGCCGTGTCGCGGCCTTCGCGCGAGTCCTTGACCACGCCCTTCTTGTCCTGCGCGAAGTAGCCGTTGTGGAGGCGTTCGACCGGCTCCTTGAGCCACGCGAACGCCGCATACTGGGGTTCGCGCGCCAGCGCCGCGAGCTCGGCCTCGAATACCTCGGCGAACTTGCCCTTGGCCGGCTTGCCCGCCTCGTCGTAGTCGCGGTAGTTGGCCACGCGGTCGACGAAGAACAGCGAAAGCACCTTGACGCCGCGCTCGCGCACGTCGAGCTCCTTGTCCAGGTGCCGGCGGATGGTGTGCTTGATCTGCGCCCGCCACACGTCGTCGCGCAGGCCGCCCATCTCCTCACCCTGGCGCAGTGTGCGCCCGCTGCTGAAGCGCACCAGTTCGGCGCCCGGTTCGGCGCTGATCTCGGCGATCTCGAAGCCGTCGTGGTAAGCGGCACGTTCATTGGAGAGCGCGAACAGGTCGGCGCCGCTCTTCACCGTCACCGACTTCTTCTTGGGCCCACCGGCCGACTGCACCTGGATGCGCAGCTTGGCCTTGATACCGTTCTGGTAATCGATGCGCTCGACGCGCACGAAGGCGTCGTTGGCGGCCCCCTCGGCCACGGCGCTGGCCACCACAATCTGCTTGACCAGCTTGAGCTCGAAGGCGCGCACGGGGTCGAGCCGGTACACGAGGTTGTACGGGTTACGGTGCGTGGCCGAGTAGCGCAGCGTGCAGAGCGGGTTGAGCGCCCGGATCGCCTCCTGCGCCTTGTCGGTCGAGTCGACGCTCTGCGGTTCGTCGATGATGACGATGGGCCGGGCCGCCTGCACGAACTCGATGGGCTGGCGGCCCGAGAGCCGGTCGCTCTCCTTGTAGATCACGTTGCTCTTGCGCTCGTCGTCGGTGCCGACGAAGTTCTTGCGAAAGGCGTCGATGTTGATGATGAGGATCTGCAGCGTGGTGCTGGTGGCGAACTGGCGCAGGCGATTGACGCGATTGGCGTCGTAGACGAAGTGCTCGAACGGCAGGTTGTTGTACAGGGCGCGGAAGTGCTCGGCGGTGATCTGGATGTTCTTGAGCACGCCCTCGCGGATCGCCACGCTGGGCACCACGATGACGAACTTCTGGAAGCCGTAGCGCTGCGAGAGCTCGAAGATGGTGCGCAGGTACACGTAGGTCTTGCCGGTGCCGGTCTCCATCTCGACGGAGAAATGCGGACAGGCGCGCGGCGCGTCGGCCGGGACGTCAAAGACGTCCCACGCCTCGAGGGGCGCCTCTGCGTCGGCCGCCTCGATGTCGTTCTGCAGCTGGATCGCCCTGGCGTTCGCCAGCAGCTTGTCGTCGGCGAGCAGCAGGCGGTTGCCGGCGCCCAATTCGGTGCGGTCCTGGCCGGCGAGCAGACCGCCGTAGTCGCCGACGTTGATCACCGCGAACTCCGGCTCGCCCTGCGGCTGGCCGTCGAAGAGGTCGGTGACGGCCGCCACGGCGTCGAGCTGGAACTGCTGGTTGGCGTCGAACTGGAGCTTCACGCGACGCCGCCGTCTCGGGCAGTTATCCGATATTTCCGGATAACTGCTGCGCGGTCAGTAGTAGTAAAGGAATCCTTTACAACTGGGCGTGAGCTCCTCACTGCTCACCTGCCACGGTGTACGCCTGATCGGGGCGGTTCGTCGCCGAAGGGTACTTCGGCCGGAGGAGTCCTTCGCGCACCATAGGAGCCAAGTATCTTCCCCGCAGATGCTCGTCGTTTCGACCAAGCAACTCGGCCAGTTGCCTGACGGTGAGGAATCGACCGGTGCAGAGCGCCACAATCGCGTCGCGGACGGCAGCAGTACTGCACCGCCGGGAGTCACGAACTGCAGCGGCAAGCTGACGGAGGAGGTCTGCCTCGCCCGCGTCCTTGTGCAGGGAGTCCCCGGCCCTGTGCAGGGAGTCTGGACTCTTGTGCAGGGAGTCCCCGGCCTTGTGCAGGGAGTCCCCGGCCTTGTGCAGGGAGTCAGTGGTCTTGTGCAGGGAGTCCCCTGGCTCACCTACCGAGTCCCCGCCCAACTGTCCAAATCCCTTTGACAGTTGCCCGGCGGCCTCGGCCAACCCCGCATCGGCGTCAAACAGAGACGGTGTCATCTGGCGCCTGGAGAGCTCGTACGTCGTCCACCGGCGCCGGTTGTCAGAGACCAGGAGTCCACGCTCGCACAGGCTCGTGAGCGTGCGCGTGATGTCGACCGGATGGTCGACGAGCAGCTGCTGCAGTCTGGCGTTGGAGACTGCCCCTTCGAGGTCCGCGGTCGCCAGCGCCTGCATCTCGGCGGGCGACAACCCGTCGAGCTCTGCGCCGAAGAATGCTCGCAGACGTAGCGCCGTCTCCTCGGGAATCAGGCTGACCAACGGCAGCGCAAGCCGGACGCGGTCAGGCTCCTGGAAGGTGGTGAGGAGCGGCGCGCGCCAGTTCTGATACCGCCACCCGGCCCGGATCTTGTCCGTCCCCGAGCCCGCGTGCTCGCCCCCGCCGATCATGAGGAACATCCTCTGCAGGCCGGGATTGCGGCACTCACTGATGCCGCCACGCTCGTACTGCTCCAGGGCGATGAGCATCGTGCCGGCGTTCTCGATGGCGAGCTCGTGCGGCATCCGCTCCACCACCAGACCGCCCGGCGCCGAGTAGTCGCCGTGGATCAACGCGTTGACGAACGCCTCTCGCAGCGCCTCGTGGGCCGGCGTCTCATCGCGGCGGATGCCGTTCTCCAGCCGAAACGGCGTCGGCAGGGCGGCGGCGAGATGCGGCCAGACGCGGTTGTAGAACTGCAGCAGATTGGCCTCCCACATGCCGTCCGGGTAGATGCGGTCGCTCCACCGCGTGTCCGGGTCCAGTTTCTCGCGGTAGTCGACCCAGTACCGCGGGGTCGCGTTCTGGTCGAAGATGGCCAGCTCCTTGCCGAACATGAGCAGGCCCGCAAGCGTGAGACCCTCCTCGCCGGTGGCCTTGTCGACGCGCCAGCCGCCGAGACGCTCCAGAAAGGCTTGTTCGTCGAGCTTCAGCCAGGCGTGACCGCCGCGCGCCGTCTCCATACGCCTTCGGTACTGCGCGAGGCTCGGCGCATCCAGGTCGTCTGTCGAGAAGCCCTGAAGGATGCGCTGGTCGCGCCCAGCCGGATCGGAGTCGGCGAACATGCGCCGCACCTCGCTGTCGTCGCAGCGGTAGTCGCCATCGTGGCGGCGGCGGTACGTGTGGCCGAGCGGGTTGCCGGTGAGGTACACGGGACGCTGGGCGCGTGTGGCGCGGGGCACGCGCACCGCGAGGAGCACGGAGCTTTCGAGGCGGACGGTCTCGACGGCGCTCAGCTCGAGCACATTGGCGCTCACGATGCCACGGTTGTTGAGGCCGTCCCACAGCGTCTTCTGGTAGACCGAGGCCTGTTTGGCCGTGACGCCGTCGAGGCGCACGCCGTCGTCCTGCTCGCTGACCCCGAGCACCACGACGCCGCCCTCGGAGTTCGCCATGGCGCAGTACGTCTCCCAGAAGCTCCCCGGGAAGCCGCCGCGCGCGGACTTGAACTCCCAGTCGGTGGTCTCACCGATCTGGGCCGCCGCAAGGATGTCGCTGAGCGTGGTCACCCCGTACCTCCAGGGCTCGGCAAGAAGAAAGCGTCTGGGGTGGGACCAATGGTCCCAGTGGAGTCGCGCCGCGTCTCCGTCCCGAGTCGCTTGCACCCAACCTTCCCCCGCGGCGGAATCGTGGTCAAGCATGTGGCAGGCTTGCGGCCTTGTGAGGATAGCACGATGGTCGGACGGATTCGGCGCCCGGGTGGATGCGATGCCCCTCACACCGTCTTGAAGCTCGTGACGCCCTTGGTCTTGAAGATCTGCACGGCGTTGGCCTTGAGCTGGTCGTTGCCGGCGAAGCCCTCGTCCAGGCAGACCACGCGCTCGGGCCGGCTTCCGGCCATGGTGCGGATCACTTCGAGCGTCAGCTCGCGCTCGAGGCAGATGAACAGCGCCCCGCCGGCGACCGCGTACACGGTCTTGCCGGCCATCGGTACGGCGTCCACCGGCGTGGTGAGCGGGAAGCCGCTCTTGAGGAGGATCTCGTAGAGCAGATCCTCGTTGGAGCGGCCCTCGCGCACGTGGTCGACGTGCATGTCGAGCTGCTCCTCGAGCGCCTGCGGGTCGTGCGCGACCTGGGCGTTCCACGGCTTGAAGTTGGACTCCGCCAGCTTGAACACGCGGAAGCCGCGGTCCGGCGCCGTGCCGCCCTCCAGGTCGAGCTTGCCCGCGTCCTCGTCGCTGAGTTTGGCGATGACGCGCCGCACGCGCTCCTTGGTGATGTCGGCGATGGTCGGGTAGTCCTCGCGGCCGGTGGGTTCGGGAAGCTGAACCAGGATGAACTTGCGGTTGCCGCCGTCCTGCTTGTTCATGTCGAGGACGGCGTGGGCGGTGGTGCCCGAGCCGGCGAAGAAGTCGAGGACGATGTCGTCGCCTGTGACGGCGCCGACTTGACACATGCGCGTGACCAGACGAACTGGCTTCGGCGTGTCAAAGAGGGACTCGCCGCCGAACAGCCTATCGAGTTCCTTCTTCGCTTCATCTGTGTGGCCGGCTTCGGTGTGCGGCCACCAATTCTGGGGAATCAGGCCGTCCCGGACTTCGGCAAGGAACAGTTTGAGAGCCGGCACCGAATTTCGTCCGTCACGTCCCCACCAGATTCGATTCTCGGCGACATGACGCTCGTGCACCGCCGGCGAGTACTTCCAGGCCTTCTTCTCGGGCACAACAACAAGGCCCGTAGTCGGGTTCGTGATCGGGTAAGCCAGATTGGGGCGGGCCTGCGGCGACGCGACGTTCCAGTAATCCACCGCCTTCCATGGACCCCGTGGATCGTCGTCTGGATTCTGGTAGCGGGCGATCGACGCCTCATCCCTCGGCAGTAGTGCGTTCTGAAAAGCCTCGCTCTTCGCGTAGATGACAACGTGGTCTCTGATGGACGCAATCCCCTGCTGATTGTTGCTCACCGAGTACTTCTTCTGCCACGCCACGTCCGCGAGGCGGTGCTCTTCACCGAATAGCTCGTCACCGATCTTGATGAGATTGGCTATCTCGCCATCATCCACAGTGATGAAGATCACGCCGTCCTCGCGCAGCAGGTTCCGCGCGAGGTAGAGGCGCGGGTACATCATGTTGAGCCATTTCGAATGGAAGCGACCGTCGGTGTCGGTATTGGTGCCGAAGCGGTGGCCCTGATCGTCGACCTGCCCGGTGTACTCGAGGTAGGTCTGCAGGCTCTCGGTGTAGTTGTCGGGGTAGATGAAGTCGTTGCCGGTGTTGTAGGGCGGGTCGATGTAGATCATCTTGACCTTGCCCAGGTACGACTTCTGCAGCAGCTTGAGGACCTCGAGGTTGTCGCCCTCGATGATGAGGTTCTCGGTGGTGTCGAAGGCGACACTCTCTTCTGGCGAGGGATGCAGGGTGCCGAGGCTCGGCGCCTGGATGGTGCGGAAGCAGTCGGCCTTGCCCGGCCAGCTCATGCCGTAGCGCTCCTTGCCCACGTCGACCGCCTCGCCGAGCGCCAGCTTGAGGCGGTCGAAATCGAGCTTGCCATCCTCGGTGCGAACCTCGGGGAAGAGGCGCAGCAGCTCCTGCTGCCGCTCCTCAGCGATGTCGAGGGAGCGCAGGTCGAGCTTGTCGGGCTGATCGGTCTGGGGCTGTTCGGGCATGTCGGATCCTTCAGTTCTCATGCACGTTGATGCGATTGCTTGGCCTCTGTCGACTCCGGACTCTCCTCCTCTGCTGACACGAGTCATTGTTGTTGAACGTCTCCTACAGACTCGAACCGCTCTTCCGAGACGAGAGCACTAGTCGTCTCCGAAGTCAGTGGGCCGCCATCCACCAGAGTACTTCTCGGCCAACTCAAGCAAGTCATCGGCATCTTCAGGCTGCGTCGTCTTCAGGGCCTCGACCCGCCCATTGAGCGTCTCCTCATCTCCGCAGATCTCGACCAGAACGTCCCAAGCAAGGCGTGGCAGCCGACGAACAGCACGGTTGCCCATCGTCTGACTCCTCACGTCGCCGCGAGCGCCACGTAGCAGGGCAAGGGTAAGTGCAGGTGAATCCTCGATTTCGAGCGGCCCTTCTAACGCATCAGCGTCTCGCTTGGCCAGCAACAGTATCCGAATTAGATCCTTCTCCTTGACGAGGTCATCGCTTGAAGCGCCGCGAACCTCGTCACGCCACGCGCGTTCATAGCGCCTGGCCGCCGATTCTGACGCCAGCTTGTGACCAGCCCCCTCCCGATAGCCGACGTCCGTAATAAGCTCAAGCTTCGAGGACAGGGATCTCAGCTCGGGCAGAATCTGCCCCACCGCGTCCTCCACGAGACCAGGCTCCTTCAGAGACCGCAGAAGGCGGAGGGTCACACGCGAGACGACCAGTGAAGTCCCGAACTCGAACATTCCTCCCCGGCGCTCCGGCAAGTCGGGCAGGAGATTCAGGAGAACAACCGTTGCAGGCACAACTTGCTCCGGCCTGTACTCATCCTCAAAGACCTCGAGCGCTGCAATGACGTCCTGTTGGCGGGTAGCTTCCAGCGATCGCAGAAGATCGTCCAAGGCGTCGCGATCAGACATGACACCCCACGCTCGCTCAGCGTCGATGAAAGCCCGCATGCCCTCACCCGCCACGCGCTCCAGATAGAACCGCAGGATATCTTCATGAGCGACCCGCCGTTCCCTGAGCCAACGAGCTTTCCAGTCGGCACCGTACTGACTGCCGCCAATGTGCCGCTCACCGGCAGGAAAGAGCCGCCCAATCATGGCTCGCACAACGTCCGCGCGTGCCCCAGCGGCCTCTAGCAGTGCATCGACTCGAGCCTTTGGCTGCGGTAGTTCATCGCGAGCGCCCGGGTAGACGCTCGAGGTCGTGGTGAGGGCATCAACCGCATCCTGCAATCGGAGAAAGACATCGGGAAGGAACACGCGAACTGCTTCAAGCGCAAGTGCATCTGCAAGGGTCACTTGGCCGCCAAGTGAAGGGACAGTCCCATGGATTGCAGCAGCGTATCGACGGACGTCCCGCATGTTGCGGACAAGCGGTCGGACAATCTCCATGAAGACGTCAGGCCAGAGCTGCTCGTCGAACCGGCCGGAATCGACACCCTCGAGGGCCTCCTCGACACCGGCGAGCAGCTGGTGGTTCAGCACATGGGCGGGCACTGCTGGGAGGTCGACCGCTACTTGAAGGATCTTCTCCAGGTAGTCACGACCCGGCACGCCCTGTTCCGCAAGGGCTTCTTCGACGCGCACTCGATCGAATGCGACGATGTAGACGATATTCGGGAAACTTGCTGTGAGCCGCACCAGCTTGAACACATCCCTGATCTCAGATGACGACAGTCGATCGATATCGTCAAGCACTACTACCAGCGGTTTGGCGTGATCGATGAGAGCCTTCTCTAGCTTGGCGCGGCGCCCGCCCACACCCTCTCTTCGGCGCTGGAGCATCCGCCCAAGGATCTTCGATGCACCCCGACCGCGCTCGATCCATGGGCCAACGAAAGGCATCCATCCCATCCCGGAGAACAGCTCGCCGTAGTCCTCGAAGTCCCTTCCCAGATCTGCAAGATCGCGGCGAACCCTGAGCTGGGCGGCGACTTCAATGAAGAACGATTCGACGAGTTGTTCAGCACCGCTGAACATCCACGGGTTGAAATCCAGCACGGGGATACCCGCACGATCGAACTCGGAGCGGGCGAGATTAATGAAGGACGTCTTGCCGGAGCCCCACGCGCCGAGCACGCCGACAACAACGCCCTCACTGGCATCAAGGGATTGGACCTGCCGCGCGAACGACTGCGCGACAACCGCTCTCCCGAGAGCATCGTCCTCGGCGCGTCGTATTGGGTTGTCGCCTGCAATGGTCATCGCACCCCTAGAATCGCCGCACACCTTGAGTCACTCTCGCTACCTCCGATCGGACTGCGGTCCGGATCGAGAACCGGCGTGACTGCCAGGACCTCGGGCTTGCTGCTGCCCAACGCCCAGCGCACAACCGGCGCGCCAGCTTTCGAGTGTATCGGATCGTTTGGGCGCGACAGGTTGATGCGTTTGCTAGGCAGGGTCCGCTCCAGCCCGTGATCGCAGCCTTCGTCGGTCGAAGTCGTCGAACCGCAGTTGCAGGTTCTCCCACATGACGAGAGCACCGTCCACGGACGTCATCGCTCGCACGTCTCCGTCCTGAGAGACAACCAAGCCGACGCTGCCAGGACGGGCAGCGCAGTAGCGCATCATTGACCTGTGTCTCGTTCCAAAGTGGTTGTAGTCAGCCCTCGACCTTCGGCTTGGTGACGCCGTTGCGTTGCCTGCTCGATAGACAATCTCCGGTTGCTCGCTAGTCTGTATTTCGACTCCGAAGCCATGCACATCAAGATCGGGGGTCATGAGGACGAGACCGTCAACGCGCGAGAGAAGAGAAACAAACCACAGAACCCCGTCGAGCTCGCTTCGGACATCATCAAGATCGTTCTCCAGAATAGCGTCGTCCAAGTACAGCCCAACGGGCATGTCGACCACGTCGTCGTCAAGCAGTTGATCGATTTCGTCTTGGGTCTCCCAATGCTGCATCCTGTAGACGGCCCCCCGGAGAAGCGAGGTTCGCAGTCTTGAGTACTCGAGCCCGTACTTCACATTCAGGCCTCGGAAGGCTGAGTCGGGCGTCAACAGAATTGAACCACCATGGCCGTATTGCTGAATGCGCAGCAATAGCCGACGCACGGCGGTGATCCATGAGCCTGCGAGGTGCTCTCGCCAATGATCAGGCTCATCGCCTCCAAGACCGGCCTCCGCTGCAGCGGTCGCGAGGTGCCGCTGGATGGCGGGGTCTAGCGCAGCACGAACCGGCCCGCGCCCGAAAGCGTCCAATGGCTTCTTCTGGGTCTCATTGACCTTGAAGTCGGCAATCAGCTCATAGCCACAGAAGACGCGAATGTGCCCAGGTCCGATGATGCTTGCCTGAAACACGCCCGGCCGCTCCGGACCTTCCTCGGAGTTGTACGTGATGAAGTCGAAGTAGCGGTTGCCTTGATCGACAAGACCCCAGACGAAAAGCCTACCGTTGCTGTCGTGATAGACGGCTAGTGAGGAGGACCGAGGATCAGATGCTTTTGCGAGTTTCGTCAGACTCGATGTGTCAAACGGTACGCGCTCTGAAAGACGAGCATATGCCCACCTATCTTCCACAATCCGAGGCGGTGGCGTCGGGTCAGGGTTGCCGGGATCCATGTAGACGATGTGGAACGCGATCGGCTGTGCCTCTTCTCTGCTCAGGCTGGAGAAGTACATGGTCTGCAACAGCTGCCTCAGGACCGGTTCGGGTGGAGACCCGCGCTTCTCGAGCGAGCGCCGAACCTGGGCGGACAGTTGTCGCAGCCAGTCAAGCACGATGCCTCCTCAACGATGGCAGACGTGAGATCCCTTCGCCTAATACGATTCTGCGGTCTCTGTCTGACGGTCTGTCCACACAGCGCCTGTCCTTGGATGAGGCTATCACTGTGACCGGACGGAGGTGGCCCCGTCTGCGCGGATCCGGCGCGCCCAGGTGCACGCAACATGCTCAGGCCGCGGGAGTAGACATCCAGAGAGACATGGGCGTCGAAGGTCTGGCCGCACGTGGCTTGCTGCATGAGCGCCATCGCCCAGCCGAGCGAAATCCTCCGCAATACGGGGGAACAGCCGAGTGCTGGACGCATCTTTCGTCGCCACGTCACGTCGACGGCGACTATTGCGTTCACGTGAGCCTCCATCGCAGCGTGAACAGCGGCCGTTGCTCGACGCTCTGCTCCAGCCGCCGGCCGATCTCGTCGAGCAGCTCATCCTTCTGCCGGTCGATGTCGCGGCTGGCCTCGTCGTAGGCGCGCCAGGCTTCTTCGCGCTTCTCCTCCAGCTTGCGCGCCGCGCGCTGTCGCTCGAGCTTCTCGGGCAGCGTCGGCGCGAAACGGGCCTGCTTCTTGGCCTCTTTGAGCGCTTCATCCATGTCGGCCAGCTCGGCCTTGAGCGAATCGCGGCGGTCCTCGGCCCAGCGGTCGAGCTTGTCCATCTCGGCGTCGAACCAGTTGCCGTCGCGGGATGTCATCTCGGCGAGCAGCGTCTGGCGGTGGGCCGTCAACGCGCGGTCGAGCTCCGCCGCCAGGGCGTCGGGGACGCGGCGCGGCGCTCCCGCCGCGGCCGGCAGGTCGAAAAGGCGGCGGCACTGCGCCTGGTCCAGGGCTTCACTGTCGTCGCTGACCCCGGCGAAGACGAGCTGGTCCTCGCTCTCCAGCGCGCTCATGCTCACGTGCGCGCAGGCAAGCCAGCCTGAGTGGCCGCGCAGCGGCTCGAGGATCGCGATGCTCTTGCCACTGCCGGCGTAGTCGAACGCCACGTCCGCCGACTCTGGCTCGAGCTCCCGAGCACGCGCGAACACGCGTTGCGCCAGCGGATGACCCACGCGGTAGGTGTTGGCGTCCTCCACCCCCTTGGCCATGCGGTAGGGCCCCCGGTTGATCGTCTCCCCCGGGAAGGGATTGGTGTGGAGCGTGAAGCCGAAGCCGTCATCGGCGAAGCTCGCGAATCCGCCAGCACGTGCCGCGTGAGACGCCAGAGTTGATCGTTGAAGCGGTCGAGCATCGCGTGGCTGTCCACGCGCACTCTCTCCACGACCTCCTGGTCGAAGTTGTCGAGCAGCATCTCGCGGGCATCGCGCTGGCCGCTGCTGATCTGGGCCTCGAGGTCGAGCTGGAGCTGGTCGAACTCGAACTGGATCTGC
>Ga0315284_10011242_pt1 | contig 12764 bp, 31 predicted proteins | sample YL17G09_16_MG_FD_203696 | JGI IMG/M metagenome (GOLD analysis project Ga0315284, IMG submission 203696) | Sediment microbial communities from Yellowstone Lake, YNP, Wyoming, USA - YL17G09_16 | ecosystem: Environmental > Aquatic > Freshwater > Lake > Sediment | place: USA: Wyoming | collected... | reverse complement strand
GAAGAAATGGATAATCATAACCAATCGCTCGGGGATGTGTCTTCTTCATATTATTAGTACCAGAACTAATAACAGCACAATGCTTTACAATGACACAACCCAAACGAAACATTTGATCAGGAGCATCGTTTGCACGACGAAGAGCATAACGAATGTATCGCCTATGGCGTTCCGAAAACACCATAGGCTGACGCGTTGCAGGCTCTTCCTCATTATCCTTATAACGGATACGCTTCTTTATGTTCCTTGGATTCTCCACTCATTCTCCTTGATATAAAGATTTCATTCCCTAAAAGGATTATCGATTAGTTTTTATTTAGTTCTTGCTTTGTCTTTTATTCTCTTCTCGCAAGCGATAGAGCAACATCTTCTGTCGTTCTCGTTTGCCCCAGTAAGGAGGTTCAATGCGCTCGCTATACAACTTGGAAACTATACACTCACTCAACTCTTGGGCAAGTGTCATAATCTCATCAAGCAAAAGACAACGCTCACATTGGCAATCGTTGTTATGTGTCATCGTCTTCTCCTTTATACCACTTGGTCCAAGCCTGGGGGGATACTCAAAGCCAGTTCCAAAAGTCTTTCTTCTGTTAGTCCTGACAGGACCAATATTTCCAAGGTGTTTGATGGAGATGGGCTGTCGAGCATCCACACATGAATGTCGTTGTGGTACCCCGCATACTTATAGACACGCCACTTATCTTTTTTGTCTTTCCATACTCCAATAGCTATCCGTTGTTCAGGATAGACTATCATATAATAAACCATCTCGCCCGAAGATTTATAGACCTTCACATCCCCTCCATGTCGGGCTTCTCTTCAAAATGCTTACACTGCCCACAAGTATTTATCTCGCGAACATAAGGATGCTTATGATTGGTAATAATCAAGCGGCCCAAGTCATTCACGAGACCCCACTTTGGGGAACCATCAAACGGGTCCTTTACCCTTTCATTTCTGACGGCTCCACAAAAATTATTATACCAACCATCACCCTCATTAATTAGATACTTACACTCTTTACAGATTGTGAATCGGTTCATCTTTCGTATCTTCCTTACCAATCTCTTTCGTGATAGCATCTTGGAGAGCCAACATCAACTCCATCAACTTTACTCTTGGAGCTCCCTCTGTGATTTCTCCACATGCCTTGAATAAATCTGTGGTATGGAGAAGAGGTGGATGAGCCTCACAGGCGATACAAGTATAAACTTTGTTCTCGTCAGGAACTGCCATTACTGACTTACACGCTGGGCAAACTACATAGATGTCCATTATTTGTCTTTCCTCACTTCCTACCTGCCTTCTTCAAGACATTGTCGGTCTCCACCTTCATGTCTCGCTCTTGACTAATCCGCAAGTTCCGTCCTGTCTCCTCCGCACGACGAACCAACTTGGTCAGGATACCACTCTCTTGGACTCCCAGGAACAAGTCTCTCAATGAAGTCGCGATAGAGGGGTCATTCAGAATGATACTTGCTGACCCATTGCTGTCATCCACCTTTGCCAGAATGCTCTCCAGATGTTCTGCACTCTTCTCAATGTGGCTCATAGTTCGGTCAAATCTATTAGCCCATTCTGGGTCCTTCAATACCTTGGCGGCTACTCCCTTACCCTCATTAATGTCTTTGATTAGCTTGGAGGCATTCTCCAATAGGTCATTAGCATTATTGATTAGACCTTTACCAAAGAAAGAATCAATAAATGACTTATCCACAACCTGAATGGCAGACCCAGGAGGGAGTACTTCGGCTGTGGGACTTCCTGCCAGGATACAAATAGATTTGTCTCCCAATAGTCCTTCACTTTGAATCCAAGCTACAGAGTCAATACATACTCTGTCGGCATAACGAGTTTCGACTTTGATATGAACTATGATGTCATTTCTCTTGGTGTGAGAGAACTCAATGTTTCCAACCTTGCCCGCTACCACACCAGATACATAAACCCTGGCATCATGGCTCAAGCCAGAAGTGGAAGGAAATGTCATCTGGAACTCTATATACTTCTTAAAGAATCCATCTCCAATAACAAAAACACCAACAACGACAACGAGTGTGGCAATGAGACACAAGAAACCAACTCTTGCCGCACTACCCTTCACATTGTCTTCCATGTTCCCTCAAATAAAAAGGGGCCAGGATTACCCTGGCCCCACCATGACACGACAATAATAATCCTTACTGAACAGCCTTACGATTCACTTCTGTACGAAAACGACTGATTGTTGAGCCAGCATAACGAGTCCAACTGGTCTTCATACTCTCCAGATTGAACTCCTTGGCAATAGTTGCCAGCGCTTCTTTGGCTGTCTTGTTCTGTGTTTCAATCAAATCCAAAGCACGGACCTTGGCCTCAAAAGGAACAACATTGCGCTCTTGAACATTGGGACCCTTTACAAACTTGAATTTATTCATCGGTTGCTCCTTCGTTGTGTTCGTTCCACATTTCACCGAACACCTCACGATGTGGTGATTGTGTTTGATTGATAGCACGAGTGAAAGCCATAGTACGACCTTGACTCTTATTGAACTTGTCTTGCCAAGAACAGAATGCATAACCACAACCAAGTGTGGCCCAAGCACTCAATCCATCTTGGGAAACTCGTCTTTGAAGAATAGCAACAGTAGAAATCTTTACATAGCTATTACTTACACGAGCAATCGCACCAACATCAACCATTTTCTCCATAGCCTTACGAGCGGCTTCGTTGGAGGGATACTCGTATCGAAATATAATTCTATAATCTCCTTTGTGCCACATGGTACTACTTCTTGCCCTTCTCTGTCTTTGGTTGTGGCTTCTTGGGACCACGAACACCGACTTCAATCTGATGTTGGAGGAATATTACCAACGACTCTGATACCTGGTCTTGCTGCTTGAGCCAAGCAAGAACTTCACGTGGGTCCAACTCGCCATTCTTTACGCGCTCACGAAGCCCACCAAAAGTGATTACTGGCTTCTTCGCTTCAACTGGATTGTTTTGTTCCATCTGCTTTTCCTTTCTTTAAAAGACCAGAGAACATAAGATTTCTCCTTGTAGAATCTATTAAGGAGTTCTTGTTTAGTTCATACTCTTTCTCTTCTATGTCTTGGAGGTTCACAAGGACAAATAAGCCCCAAGACACGATACATTTTATACTCACACTCATGGCAATCTTCGGGCTTCACATAGTTTTGAGGGCTGTATTCAAGACTCTCAACATCTGCCCTGGCTCCACGACTATCAATTGGGGACTCTTCATCATCGTTTATGTGAAGTGTCGTGTGAGGGGGACAATAAACATACTTATCTGTATATTTCCAAGGAGGGTAGTACTGAATGTCTTTCAAGCTCATGGGTTAGATAGAATCTCCGCAAGCTGCTTTACCCGCTTACGCAAAAGGACATTCTCCACTTTTAGTTGGGCAATCTCTTTAGACATTAGGTCCTTGTCTCTTATTAGATTAGAGATAGCAGCATCCTTACCACCAAGGACACTTCTCAACTTATCTGTCTCTTTTTGTAGGTCATCCTTGGTATGTTTCTGTTGAGTCTTTGGATTGACCCCTCGTGGCATCAGGTCAGCCTTTTCTCCATTACAATGTGAGCACATGGGCTGATAGTTGTAAAGAGCATTGGCCCCACCCTTGGACTTGGGTACAATGTGGTCCTTGGTCATAAGAACTTCCTGCCTATTATTATCAAGAGCATAGAGATTCATATGCCAGTGACCTGACGAGCCGACCACTCGTTCCTTAGCGAAGAATAGACCTTCCACACCACACCCCACACATCTCGTGCCCTTTCGTCTGAATGTCAGGAGTCGGTCACTACGAATCTTGACCTGGTCCCCATCAAACTCCATGTAGAGCTTGTCCTTATCTTTTACGTTCGTGTTCCCGCGTACATGTACTAAGACTTGTTCAATCGTGTACTTCTCTTTGCGCTCGAGAGCCATTCGTCCTCCAAGTTAGTTAGGTTTTGGTTTCCAAAAGGTTTTGGGCATTTAGATTTTTTGCCGCGCGGTTTGAATACCCGCTCTCTATTTCAGCTCTTACTACGGAGCCCTTCGGGAGCTATGTACTCCTATAACTTTACCCAGTGTACTTCGTCCACATTCACAATGTACTTTCCACTTATCTTACAAGGTACTTACAACTTTCACTTTGTACTATCTTCTGTTCACAGGGAAGGTTAGACTATACTTGATGTAAAAAACCGAGAGGTAAAACCCAAACCCCACCTGCTCTACCTACTCTCTATCTATCCTACCAACTCATCTTATCAAAAGGGACATAGTCAAGATTACATTTAGTACATCGTTGATGCACTATCCTGCCCTCTATTGTAATGGTGTATACAATGTGTTTGAACTTACTACAACAAGAACATGTCTTCTTGGGACAAGAGCTAATATGATTCATACGCGTTATATAAATCATTGTCTTCCCCTTTGTCTTATCCTTTTTCATATAAGTGGGTCCATTCACTCATTTCACCTCTTAGGCACATACCCTATGGATACTCTTGCCACCAATCTACCATTTCATCAAATCAAGAAAGAAATAGACCATTATGCATCTACTACAAGTCTTCTCTTCTAAACTCTTTGACTTATAGAGAATACACTCCTCACCACACTCTGGGCACTTACCCTTTTTCTTCTTCATTTACCACCGCACATCTTTCGGAACATCTTTGTTTTTTAGGTACTCCCACAGACCACCAAGACTTCTAACTGGGACACCTCTTTATAAGACTCCCCTACCCCATCAAGGCGCTTCTTATACTGCTTCCAGGAAATCACTGCCTCCTGCCATTCTCTCGGTCCCATAAAGGAATGGGAAATCTCAAAGTACCAGAGGGGGCTATCTTCATCCAGTACTCTGCAATAAACATATTCAGCCTTATAGTATTTAGGTTCCATCTGGCTTCTTAAACTCTTTCCCTGTTAGTATCAAGAACTCCAACTCATTAGATGGAGTAAGAGTAATCCATCTTATTAATGCTGGTAAGAACCATCCTACTTTTTGTATATACTCACATCCCTTTCTATCCCAAAGATGGTAAGGCCCCCACTGACTCCACCCATACGCTCCACCCGCATTGTAGATAAAGACTATTTCACCACTGAACTCGTCTGGTCCCTTATAAAGTCCAATAGGAAGATGTTCGCTCACAAGGTCTCCACACAACACTTACCCTTACACCATCTTCCGTCTACACAACTCCTATGAGCAAGCTTTATCTCCTTTGTATTAGAGAAGATAATGATGTCGTATAGACTGCCCTTCTTCAGGGTCTCTCTACAATAGAAGCAAGGAACTTCTACAAACCCATTAGTGAAGAGGGTTCGTGCGAAGACTGGACCAGACTGGAATAGAAACGATAGAACGCTTTTAAACTTACTCCACATTACATTCCCTCACTTGTATCAATAATCCTATATTCCATTTCTCCCAGAACGAGAGCCATCAAGCAAGCTATTAGATTGGCATCTTCTTCTCGAGGTCCCTCATGGACTATTCGTTTGATATCTTCATGACGAGAGGCGGCAGCGGCCCATGCCATCTGTCGCGACTCTTCCATCAACTTTCTTTTTTCTTCGTCAGTCATCACCAACTCCTGGAAGTTTAATATCTCGAGACATTCTTGCTGCGTCTTCTAAGCTTATACGCATTGTCTTATGAAGAGTTTCGATTTGAAGTTTTCTTTTGTCAAGAGGGTCAAGAAGGCGCCAAGCAGAAATCTTCTCTATGATAACCCTATCAAACTCTGGATTGGTATGCTCTCGAATAAAATCTACAACATCTTTTGAGTCAGGACCGAATACGTAAATCAACGCTTCACACTGACTTACACGAAGAGGGTCAAGTTTATTGGGGTCACTAACATCCTTGTAAGCCATCTTCACCATGTTGTATTCATCGAGACACATCTTGATGATAAGTCCTACGATAATGATTGAGAAGAAGGTGGGTGGGATAAGTGTAACAAATGCGATTGGGATTACACAGAACCCAACAATCATCACAATCTTTGTTGATAGAACAATCTTCCTATTGAAGTGGAACAAGACACCTCGCAAGATTCTTCCACCATCCATAGGAAAGATAGGAAGTGTATTGAACAATCCCAAGAACAGGTTGATGTACCCTACTTGGTAGATGAAGTCCAGAACGAAGCTTGTATGCGGAACACCACACCAAAACGGAAGCGACAAAAGAACTCCCAGGACATAACTGAACAACGGGCCTGCCATGCCAATGTTTGATTCAGGAATACCAAAGGGAATCCGCTCCATCATTGCTGCGCCACCGAAGAAGTTAATGATGACTTTCTCCGTTTGGATTCCATACCATCTTCCAACAAAGATGTGAGCGAACTCGTGACCAATGACAGAGGCAGAAAGGAAGATGAGGAATAGGGTAATGGTGGCTGCTGCTGCCACTTGCCCTGCCAAGAGAGAGGGAAGAACAAAGACAGCAAGCAATAGAAACCACAGCGGATGAAGAAGAATCTCTGTACCGAATAGTCTACATAGGCGAATCCCGCCACTAAACATTATCTCTTTCCCTTCTTGGGTGTCTCAGCTTCTTCGAATGCCTCGGTGAGAATCTTTTTAAGAGCCTTGCGCATAAGCTTACCAAGACCATGTGGGTCGTCTTCTTCCTTACATCCACAAGACTCACTCTTCTTTTCACCACTCTTAATCTTCTGCTCTTCGGTAGCAAGAATCTCGGTGATGATAGCAATACCTTGGGCACGAGCATCGAAATCGTCTTCATTGTTGACGAGCTTCTCGATTACCTCATCAACAGCCTTTTCACCAATAGCAACGAGGGCAACACGAGCCTGTGAGCGTTGATTCTTTTCACCATCAACAACAAGCCTGACAAGCTCTGGAATAGACTCTTGACTGGACTCCTCAAACAAAGTAAGAGCGTGGAGAGATTGATTCTTCACTTCCTCCCGCTCGTCTTTCGTACGAGCGCGAATAGCATCAAGAATCTTCTTCTTTGTCTTGTCGTTCATGGTTTGTCTCCTTTAACTACTGATAACTACTGGGGAAGCGGCTCGACACTTACAATCTCGGCGCGGTCATCGTCGGCAAGCAAAAACGCCCGAAGGAAGCCATCGACATCCTGGAACTGAATCATTCGACCAGTGATGTGAAGACTCTCAAAGGAGATAGCCTTGTATGTAATCTCCTTTTCCTCATGAAGAGTTAGCTTGATGTTGACAAGAACCTCTGGACCTGATTCTTGTGGTTGTTCTTGATGACTTGGGCATCCAGAGCAACCCATCAGAGCACCCCAAGATTCTGGAGACGAACAGCCTTACGCATTGTCTTGATACGCTCTTTTGCCTTACGACGACGCTTCACAGATGGCTTCTCAAACCGAGAGCGCATTTTCAGCTCTTTCAGAATCCCATCCTTGTTGACCTGACGCTTGAAACGACCAATGGCCCTATCAATGGGCTCGCCTTGACGAACGAGAACTTTTGTCGACATTTCTTTTCTTACTCCTATAAAATGACCTGAAACGATTCTCTATGATTGAACATTCTCTTTCTTGCCATACTCCCTATCCCTATCAGCAGGAGTGTAGTCTCCCTTTTGCTTTGGAATGTCTTTGAAGCACTTCAAGCAAGACCAAACCATACCACCTGGAATCTTCTTTGCAATTCTCATTTCACCATCGCAACCAAACGTACACTTCCGAGTAGAAAGATTCTCCGAAATCTTGAGTGAAGAATTAGCATTACCCATCTTCTGACTCCTTATAAAACCTTTATGCCCAGTGTACCATCGCTAAATAAATATGATACACAGCCAACAGACAATGTACTATCAAAACACTCCACAGGCCAATCTTTGCCCACTGCGACCTATTGTATTGCCAGGCAAAGAACAAGGACCCCACTCCTGTTATGAGCATCTTCACACTGACAAAGGCAACAGAGCCAAAAGAATCCAAGACCCATTTCATAAATGGGTTTGCTTCTTCGATTCCATTAGCCAGTTGGAGATGACAAAGAGTGAGTCCAACATCAAAGACTGCCAGTAGTATCACAAGAACGACAAGGATTGCCACCTTGCGATTGATAGGAATCATGACTATTCTTTTGGAAAGTTCTTGTACCACCTAATCATTCCAACAAGGATATAAGTATAGATGGCGACAAGAAGAGCAGACACACCAATACCGAGAACAACATCCATCATTGCTTCCTTTCGTAATACTTTTTCCTTGCGTGGTATTCCTGTTCTAACTCATGAAGTGATGTAGGTCTATAATCCCAGTGTTCGACGCAGCAGTTTACAATGAGAGTATTGTTCACCCAATCATATTGTTGACCGAGCTCATGCGTGTGTCCATGAAGGCATACATCAACATTTGATGGAACATCTTGGTAGTTCAGGAACGAACCCAACTGCCTTCTGCTCTTCAAGTCCAAGAAGAGGTCTGTAATCTTTTGAAGCAACCATCTTCCTGGCTTTGTCTTCCTGGGGAACTCTTGATAGTTCCTATGTTGAGCTGCAAACCTCAATCCATTATACACGAACCTATAAGGTTGATGTTGTGGGTGGATAATCTTACTCCAAGGAAGCTTCAATACCCTTTTATACTTCTGGTCGTGATTACCGACAATCAGTATCGGGTCTGGATAACCATTCTGCTTGAACAGAAGATTGTATCCATCAACACACTCTTCCTTGTTCCCAAAAGAGAAATCGCCCAGATTGAGAATAGCATCAACAGGGGATGCCATAGGAGCAAGTCGAACATCTTGGAATGATTGAATCATTTTCGCATCGCAGTCACAAGGACGACCACAATGCTTGATTATATTCCTGTGGCGGTAATGGATGTCTGACACCACAAGAACATTCTTACCAGTGAAATCTTCCATGCTCACTTCTTCCTATACTAATAAAGTCTATGAGTGGAAGGATTCGAACCTCCGTCTCCCAATCCGATTAGCAAGTTCGGCGGGCAGTCTTGAACCACTGGACGACACTCATAGACTCAAAACTCTAAACTTTCCAAATGATAATGAATCGGAATACACTTCAAACAAAAACAAACTTCTTCCTGTTTGAAAATGTTGCCAGCATAGGTGTAGGCATAGTATGTTATCTTTATCTTTCCACACCCACAGCACTTACTCTTCTTACTTTTAAAATTAAGATTCCGCCAGTCATTCATATACCTTCTTCAATGTCCTTGTCTTTTAGGTCAATGTCATTGAAGTCAGCAAGAAGACGAGTTGGGTCATCATCGATGGCCTTGACGCGCTTCTCGTACTCTTCAATCTGGTCCTGGTACTCTACCAGAATGGATTCAGCGTTCTCACCAGCAGTGATACGCATCAGCACTTGGGTGTATTCTGCTGGGTCCAGAATCATCATCAACTGCTCAATCTTCTTTGTGGTAGTCTCAAACTTTTGGAGTTCAGGTGAGACCAACTCATAGAGTGGCTTGTTCCCTTGATAGATGGACCCTCTCCAACGAGTATCAAGAACACTACTCAACTGCTCAACAACTTTTGAGTCAGTATTTATCATAACATTTACCGAAGCGCTCATAGCATCAAAGAGAATCATGCACTGATGCTTCTTTGCGATTTCTTTAATGTCTGCCAGAGCTGCCTGAATCTTTGCGTCATATTCTTTCTTCTGCTTCGGTGTCATGTTTGCTCCTCAATCTCAATACCGAACTCTCGGCAAGCCTCAATAGCTTCCACATTTCCCTTTTGAAGAAGTCCAGCAATCTCCTTGCGAAACCTTCCAACATGTGTTCCCGCTTTGCTCTGATAGGAAGGTGTATTGCTAATGTCAATGCTCAGTTCGTCAGCGACTATGCTGATTGCATCTGCTGCTGTTAGTCCATTCTCAACCTTCAACAATACTTGAACCTTGACACGAATAGGCCAAGTATTGCGAGTATGAGTCGCAACACCTTTCACGAACTTGAATGGCATACCTTACTTACTCCTCATTACACGATGGACTGACAGACCAGAAGAACGAAGTTTGAAGTTGTAGATATACTTGACAAGCTCACCCAAGCTGTCGATACTCTCAACGTTGTTCCGCATACGAAGAACTTCTTCTGGCTTCCCACCCTCTTCTTTCACCTGCTCGATACAGCCGAGAACAATCTCTTTCGCCTCGGCAAGAGCGGTACCATTTTGGTTCCATTCACTGGCAAGCCAAATCAGAGTGTCAGCCAAGTCTTCACGAAGCTTCTTCGCAGGTCCAGCCTTACGCTCACCAACGAACTGAAACTTACGCTCGACATTCGATTCGACAAACTTATACTCCATGACAACAACCTCCTATTCAAAAAGAGTAGATTCTGTTGTTGATTATATTACGGAGTTTATATTTAGTTCTTCTTTTTACCAAAGCCTGAATAGACTATCAATGTCGTCTCGAATGTATCCAACAACCTTCTTTGCCTTGCCAGCGTGAGCAACAAAAAATACTTGCTCCTTCTTATTGACGAGTCCCTTTGCGTCTTCTGGATTAAATCCATATTTTACAAGTATCTCTAAGTCTGTGATGGCAAGCAAGTTATAACCCTCTGTTTGTATGATGTCTGTATCTTCGCGAATAGAAAAGAGGCTTGTTCTATCAACGCGCTCTCCATCATCAAGTAAGAGGGGACTTTTTACTGACGATTCGAAATAGTTGTCACCTATCAAAATACCATCAACTTTAATAAGAGAATGCTTCTTTTTGCATACCTTCTTTATATAGACGATTGAAGGTAACTCATTATTACGACCACTTCCGAACTCCTCTGTGTCGCTTTCATTAAAGACATACCAACCTGGAACAACTATGGGAATCTCTGCGAGTTGTTTCTCTAATATTGTCTTTTCTCTTTGGACATCAAGGAGTTCTTGAGCAATCCCTTCAAGTTGTTTTTCTTTTTTCTTTAGCTTTGTTACGACGTCAAGGCGTTCAATATCTTTGTCTTTCTTCTTTGCCATTAGTCGTCGTTGCCTTCATAATCCTCATCGAAGCCCAGTTCCTGGATAGGAACATTCCCTACCACTCGATAAAGTATTCGATACCCTTCGAAATACTTTGGAATCTCGACAATGACGAGACTATCAGTTGCACGAACAAGTACTCGCAAGGCCTGTTCGGAAATATCAACACTCTCTGTTGTGATTTCCACTCCCACAAAGCCTTCTTTGTATTGGAGTAGGTCAATCAGTTTCTCCTTGGCATTGTACAGATTAATCAGCGACATACTTACTCCTTATTGCCCTCTGCTTCGATGTGAGCTTGTTTGAGAGCCTTGAAGCAAAAGAATACTACCAACTCAATAATCACATTAGACTTTTCGGCGCGTGATAGTCCTGCTTTATCTCCTGCCTTCGTGGCATACTCATAGAAGAGATGCTGATTTGCTTTTACAAAAGCAACCAATCGACTGCACGCTGGGTCGTCCAAGCTTTCGTCAATCATCTTACTGACCCAGTGTTCACTTGCTGCGACAAGACCCTTTTCATCATCCCAAGCTACTTCTTGCTTGGGAAGTGTCTCAATAAAACGCCTACAGAAATCATCGTCAATGTTTAGTTCTGCCATTTAGACCTCTTAATAGAAACCTTTTGTGGGCTCCCGTTCTCCACGAGCCTCTTGCTCTTTGAAGCCATTCCAAGTAAGTTCTATCTTGTTGGATGGGACAGGCTTACCATGCTTCATAAGAATACTCATTTTTTCTTTATCGAAAGCAAAGTGAGCATCTTCGGCGAGATACTCGAGACACTCAATACACATATTTAGATGTGAATCAAATCCAAAAGTGAAACAAACACATTCTCTATTACAGCTCAAACACCTTACTGGAAAGGTGAAGCGAAGTTGAGCAACATGTTCTTCTTGTGGTTCTCGAGGAGTATCCCCAACCTTTACTTGTTCAGGCTTTGCTTTTCGAAAGGCATTAGCTTCCAAGATGGTATCTTTATTCCCATCTTTGAGTTGCCCCCATCTCCAAAGAGCGATGTCTTCATGAGTTGGTTTGTATTTTTCTTCCATTATACTTTCAACTTATCGACTACACTATCAATGATACCATACGCCTTGGCATCTTCTGCGCTCATGAAGAAGTCGCGGTCGGTATCCTTTGTGATTGTCCTGATGTCCTTCCCTGTGAAGGAGGCAAGTTTCTCATTGAGATACTTCTTCAACCTGTCCATCTCTTTCGCCTGAATAGCAATGTCGCTTGCCATGCCCTCCACACCACCTGATGGTTGGTGAATCATAATGCGAGAAGATTGAAGAGCGTGACGCTTCCCCTTTGTCCCAGCAGCAAGGAGGAACGCACCCATGCTGGCGCACTGACCAATACAATAGGTCGCAACATCGCAAGGAATGAATCGCATTGTATCAAGAATAGCAAACCCAGCAGTAACGACACCACCTGGACTATTGATGTATAGATGGATGTCTTGATTCTTATTCACACTCATTAGATAGAGCATCTGCGCAACGATGCTGTTTGCAACCTGGTCATCGATTGGACCACCCAGGAAGATAATGCGCTCCTTCAACAGCCGAGAATAGATGTCGTACGAACGCTCGCCGTGATTGTCCCTATCAATGACGAATGGAATAACACTCATCGCAGTTCTCCTTTGCTAAACTTTCCCCAAGCATCCATTGCTTGGTCTTCTGTTTGACCAGTAACAATCAACAACTCTAACCAGTTTGATTCATTAATAACGTTTGGATAAAAAGAGTGCTCTCTCGTCT
>Ga0315284_10011238_pt1 | contig 12767 bp, 42 predicted proteins | sample YL17G09_16_MG_FD_203696 | JGI IMG/M metagenome (GOLD analysis project Ga0315284, IMG submission 203696) | Sediment microbial communities from Yellowstone Lake, YNP, Wyoming, USA - YL17G09_16 | ecosystem: Environmental > Aquatic > Freshwater > Lake > Sediment | place: USA: Wyoming | collected... | reverse complement strand
CCCACATTTCAGCTTTTGATATCACACCACCATGTTCATACTCTTTACCATCTGGTCCTACACGCTTATCAAACTTTGTATATCCTTTAAACACTCTATTCCATCTCATCTGGTCCTTTGCAGGAAGTTCACTTATATGTGCTTTAACTATATACATTCCACTCATTTTACCACCTTTTCATTTAAATAGTTATCCATACCAATCCAACCTAATACCAATGATACCAATACAACACCAAAACGACCAACATCATTTAATGTACAAGAGTTAAAAGCAACTCCAAAAAACACACCACTTAAACCAAATAAAACTGGCGAAAAGGATTTATATATACTTTTCATTCAAACACCTCATAATAATATTCGATACTAGTCAATGGTATACACATAATTCTGTCATGCACTCTAACTCTCATAGTACTACCATATATTTCTACAAGTTCTCCTTCAAGACCTTTATCTTCTTTGTGTTCATCTCCTCTAAAGAAAACAACTACTTTCATCTACACACCTCCGTTAATACCACTCCATATATGTCTTGTGTTTCTATGTAATCTACAGTTGATTTTTTGTTGTCGCCGTAGCAGACGTAGTCGTATTTATATTCTATATTAGTTATTTTTTCACACCTATGACACACTAATTTATCCGACCAGTCAACTCTAAAGCAAACTTTATCAGTTGCTTTAACCAAAACGTTATTGGTTCTATAAATTAATCCATAACATTCCTTATACGAATCATCAACTGACATACTAGCCCCTTTCATAACTCCAAACTGAAGGAATAATGTAGCAAACAATCCTACATATAATCCAATCATTATTCCAACACTAATTATTCTTTTCATTCCACTGTCACTTTCCTGCGTTTGGGTGGTTCTCCAATTCCAAAGTATCTATATAGATTTGGTCTAACAACAAACCAGAAGAATGGAACACTTATCAAACAAGCTCCAAGTCCTCCACCTATCCACACCCATTCTGGACTTCCCAATATCATTTAATCCACCTCATTTCATTCTTCATCTTCATGTTCTTGTTCTTCTATTTCCTCTTTACACATAATATGCATTTTCACAATATCTTTAACTTCTTTATTTTTATCTAATTTTATCTTTTTATGCATATTAAGTATCGTCAAATCATCAATAAATTCAGTGTAAAGAAACTCATTCTTTTCAAGTAAATTATTCTTATCAAATGTCAGCCTATCTAAAAGCCAACTCTTTTCAAACATTACAGGAAGCAAATTCCAATAAGCTTTTAAATAAGCTTTACTTTTCATTCTTTGAACTTTATATGGATTACTAAAGTATCTATTTCTTTTATCTTCATTTAATTGTTTGTGTTCTTCCCTAATTTGTTCTGCATTTCTAAATTTAGTACCATTTAGAAGACTAATTCTATATCTTTCATTTGCTTTATCTCTTCTAATTCTCATCAATAAATCATAACCATCAGAACAACCAGTTTTCAAGTAAATTTCATAAGCTTTCTCATATTTGGAAGGATGACTAAATCGTCTATTTGATTTTCTAATTAAAATGTTTCCTTCATGATGTTTATCTTTATAAATAAACTTTTCCTCTACATATTTCTTCCAACTTTCAGACCCAATTTTCATATATTTTTGTCTAATAAAGAATTTCTCATCTCGTTTATTTTTCATTTGTGTAACCTCGAAAACACCTTAAAGCCCTCCCATTCAACCCGGATGAGGCGGTAATTTATAATACACTCTCCTTTACTCTTCTTTACTCTTCTTTGAATCTAGGGCTTTCCGGGTTGAAACGGTACACTATATGGTTAAATAAATCAAACACAAAAGTGTTTTTTCGATACTTTTTCGCACATTTACACCCAAAGTGTTTTTAAAAAATCCTTATCATTTTGTATGAATAACACAATTTTATTCAATTTTCACTAGTCGTTTTTTTATTTTCAAACAAATACTTTCTGTAGTTTTATCTCTACATGCCTCCATAAAACTTGTATTAAATTCTTTACTACTACTCAATTTTTGAACAAACCAAACTTCATGGTCAACACGTGTGTCATTTAAAATACTAATAATTGATTGTATTTCATCAAATTTACAATGAAATGTATACATTTGAGCTCTGTATCTATAAAAATCAAAAACTGCAATAGGCGGTTTATTATTATCTAACAACTTTTTAAATTTGGTATAATGTGGACCTCTTACCAACCACATTATATCTTCATCAAAAATCACACCATCACCCCATTAAATTTCTTGCCATCTTTTAAGCCAACCCAAGAAATTATTACCCTCATGTTTGCTCATCATCTTAACCCATATCAGGAATCTTCCACCAAATTTCGCAACAAAATAAAGAATCGTGATGACCCCAACAGCCATCACAATCGCATCTCCAATATTCGCCATGTCTCCACCATTCACCATTCAAACCACCTCAAACTTTTTTAACGTTAATTATATTACTCTTCAAATCTTCCTTCAGCACATACACAGTCTCCCCATCCCTAATCTCCTCAGTCACAAATTCCCTTATAAATCTTATGTCTCCCCACGCATTAAACTTCTTATAATCTTCCCTGCTTATCTCCCCCTTCTCACAAAGTATCTTACACACTTGTCCTCTCTTATTATCTTTACTAGCCAACTTCTCAATCCTTTCATCACACGGCAAATCCGCAATAACCATCCTCCTTCTCACCCAACACTTTTCAGAACCTTTCCTACAGAAAGGTTTATTCTCTTCCAAATCCTTCACAACTTCATCTGTCGACAATCCAGGTCCCGCAACATACTCTTTCATCTCTTTTGCACTTAACTCCTTTGCGTGTTTCACAACTACACTCTTAACTTCTAATTCTTTTGTTTTTTTAGTCACCCATATCACCTGACATTATTTATTTTTCTCGACCATCAACCAATCAACTATGTCACTACTTAATTTCAAAGAATGAACCCCAACAACTTTCAAACAAAAATCATAATATCCATAATCAACATCACTCAACTTCAATAAATAAACACTACACTGCACACTCCTCTTAAACTCATGTTCCCTATCCTTTGGAACTTTTCCACCATACACATTCAAACTTATATATCTACACAATTGATTAATGTCATTTACCATAATCAATCACACATCACCATGTATTATTTCCTCAATTGAATTCTGAATATCTATCCAATTAAAATAAACAACTAAAACCATTACTATAGCAACACCAATCACAATAATATATAAATCATCAAAGTTCATTTTAATATCCATCCCTAATTTTCTTAACTTGTTCCTTATTATATTTTTCTCTCATCCTATCATGGCATGTGCATTCACATTCCGTTGCTTGACACTTAAAACTACATCCTGAGCAATATCCTTCCTTTTTATTCCCCAACGCATCAATCAATTCTTTATTATCCATTATTTCACCTTCTTAGAAATAATATCTTTAATCACTTTGTCCCTTCTATCTTGTTCCTCATCCCTCTTTTGAATCATTGCTTTTTCATCCGTTCTCCTTTTTATCTTGTCCAATAACTGTATATCTCTATCCGTATGTCTAGTCACAGTATTTAAAATATAATCATCAAGCAACACTTTAACCTTTGCGTAGTCCCCTTTAACATCCTCAAACTGTTGTTTCAATTGTTTTTTCTTATCATACACTTGCATTTACTTCCCCTCCTTTGTTGCCAGCCACCTATCAAATCTATCCACTATTTCCTGTGCTTCCTGTTCAGGTGTTTGAATCTTATCAACTAAAATCATCCTGCGTTCAGGGTTCGGCACCCACTTTTTTTGTTCCTTATCCCACACCTCTACTGGCATCATCTTGCCATCTTTCCAGACCTTAGCAGGTTCATAGAAATACTCATTGCCCGTCAAAAGATATAAGATGTTCTTAAACCAAATTTTCATTACTCCCCCTCCTTAACAACTCTCAAATGCCTTCCGCATATTGGTCTTAATGTCACACCATCCTTTTTATTATTTCGTCTTTCATACAGATAATTTTCTGCCCAATCAGGCAAGCTCTTGGGATATGTCATTTTCGTTCGTTCTATGTCTTCCTGTTTTACTTTTAGAATTCCTTCCCAAAAACTATTGGGATTTTTGTTCCCTAATGCATCAATCAACTTCTTATTATCCTTATAACACTTCAGTACTGACTGCTTCGCAAAGTTTCTTATTTCAGCTTCACATTCCTCTTTCTTCAAGCTATCGGGATTGCGAGGGCGAGTTGCGGCATTTTCAGGTTGCAGTGTGGCAGGAGGGATAGGAGTATCCTGTTGTTCCACCAACTTTCGTGGCTGCTTCGTGTTCCTGTATCCCGCAGTTTCGCACGTTTTTTTCACAAACTCGCCCTTTTCGCCATCTGTTCTGTATCCACAATGACCACAAACCGAATATTGCTCCCCATATCCAGTCATACTCTCACTTCCTAACTCATAATAGTGTTCATCACCACATTTTGGACATCGTTTGTCGCCCTTTTCGCCCCGAGAGAGTTGGGATTTTAGCCATTCACAACACTCTGTATAATCCCAATTTTGATTAAATTCCGTCCACCAAATTCTACATAGATGTTTTACGAGTTCCTTTTTTCCTGCGAGCTTGCCCTGCTCGAAAGCTGAATCAATCGCTATACACGCTTCATCCACTACCTTATCTTGTTTTGAAACATCGAGTTCTATGTTTTCCATCAACCTGCGAAACTGCCCCTTCACGTATTCATTCGGTTTTTGTTTACTCATTACTTCACCTCTTGATAACACAAATGCCTTTCTCTAAGCTTCACAAGTGTCTTGCATACTGGGCAACACGCCATTCCTCCTTTATGCATTATATCAATCTGCTCTCGTGCAATTCTGAGTTCTGTTTTTAGCTTCTCATTAGCTTCCTGCAATATGTTTATTTCCGCCCGTTTAATTGAGCGTTCTCCTTGGATTCGCTTTTCTCTAAGGTCTTTTCGCTCAAACTTCTTTGTTCGTTTTGAATTTTCAAGTTCCTTTTCAACTCGAGTAATATGCTCTTGTTGTGAAGTTATCATCTCACAACTATATCCATAATAAGGACATACTAAGTTCATTTTTGGTTTTGTCACATTAATCACTTCCACAGTTCATCACATAATTCATCAATTACAATCTTTGCATCATCATTCATTTCATACCTTCCATTTCGGAGTTTCGTTAATAGATTAAGAACTCGTTCTCTATCTTTTGCATATCCATTCTTTTCAGCTTTAATTATAGCTTTACCTATAATCAACATATCACTTTGAGTGCACTTACTTTCATAATCAATATAAATCCAATCACCATTACCAACACCCATGAACACAAGTTCATACTTCTGTAACGTATCCCATGCTGGTTCTTCAGTCATTTATATCACCTATTAACTGTTTTTCACTTCTCATTGTTATAGGAACATTCCTAAGTTTAAATCTTTTAAACGCATCTTCCATTCCTTTCTTAAACGCCATGAATTCAGTATAAGAAGAAAAGAACATCATTTCATCCAAATAACTTTCAGTTTCTTTAGCAAATTGTCTTAACATTTTTTCTTCTGTTCTATTAGAAATTATTTTAAAAATAGCAATCCTCTTATTAGTGGATTCAAACGTGCTTAATCTGTAAACCTTAATCCAACTAACTCCCATATCAAAATCACCAAACACCTTATACAGAAAAAAAATAAAGAACTTATGGCGTAAAAGCCCTTAAACACCATAAGTCTTTTACTACTTACACTCAACTTACTGAATCTGCTTCAGGAGGTGAGTCACAACAGCCTTCACATCATAGCCCTTGTTCTTAAGAGCGACAACGAGCTCATATCCCTCGTCCTCTACTCCGAACGCTATGTACGTCTTCTTGGCTGCTCCGCCTTCCCTACCCTCTTTCCTAAACTGCTCAAGGTCCATCTTAGCCATATATTCCACCTTTTTTTATTCGCCTAGGGCGAATTTATATCTCCACATGGAGCGTAATTTCCTATTATTTATTATGCAATAACATATTTATATACCTTGCGTTAAGAAAATAAACACCTTCCTGTTTTTCGCATTTCGGTTAATCGTCTTCTCCATCTTCATCCGGGTCCCACATCCTCACCCAGTTATCCCACATCCTCTCACTCAAATCCTTTATCCTTTCCATTCTCGCATCACTGTCTTCCATAACTTCATCCATTCCCATTCAAATCACCTCACTACTAAATCCCTAACACATACGCTCCATCAATCTTAGTTGGGTTTGTTTCATTACCTTTTCCATCAACAAACTTTATTTTATGTCCCGAATGCTTAATTAAAAACCGCACATAATGTTCAAGTACCCTATTATAATCATCAGGAACACTTTTCACACTTAAAAATCGAGTGACACAAAACTCCACTTTACCAGACTTCTTTTTACAACCAACACACTCCAAATGATATTCCATCCCCATTCAAATCACCTCACTAGCTTCCATCTCCACATAATCCACATCCTCATGAATCTCAAATGCTTCCCACCTATCATCAGGAACATCCACACTTAACTCAATCGCTTCATCCTCATCCTCCGCATCTAGATAACACCATCTAACAGTTATCCTCTTTTCAGTCACTTTAAATTTTTTCATCAAACCACCCTAATATACTTATGAAAACATTCTAAATCACAAAATACAATCGCATCTCCCATAAAGAAACTAGTATTAATATATAATCTACTTTCGACAGGAAGTTCATGACAAAAACAACACTTCCTTTTCATCTTTTTACTCACCAACTCAATTTTCACAACCATCTAATCACCCTTCCAATTCTCTAACCAATCATCATCAATAATAAAATCATGTTTAAAATCTTCAAGATATTTAATAGGAATCTCAATAGTACATCCCTTTTTCCCTTCCGCAAAAAACAGCAACCTATAAATAAGCTTCCCAACTTCTTCTGAAGTAACATACAAAATCTTTTCTTTTACCATCCAACCACCTTTATATATCCTTCACCTTCTGCCATCCCATAATACTCGCCCTAATCTTCTTAGGCTCAACCTTAAAAGCATCTCTAAACTTAGGATTATCCTTCCTACAATCATAACACACAAATATATTCCCCTTATTCACATCATTAGGATTATAAATAACCTCACCACTCCTTCCTTCATATCCACTTATCTCTGTCAATCTATGACATACCTTACAAATATATTTACCTAATCTACACCTAATACTATGTAACTCCATAGCATTAAAACTATCAGTAAACTCATGTTCATATGGTTCACCAACTTCTATTCCATCCTTATCATACAACAACTTTGCTTTAATAGTCTCCTTACTTCCTTTCTTTCCACCTTTCTTCTTAACCTTAAACTCACTCAAATCCATATTTTCACCTCAATCATCAGCTACATCCACCAAATCCTCTTCAAACCTAAGAGTCTCAATCCAATAGAAAGACACCCAATACTCTTCATAATCTTCATTTTCCTTATGTTTATAAGGATATATATATCCAACAACATGCGTAATACCATCTGAACAATCTAAATACATCCTTGAAGGAGCATCACAATATTTAAACTCCTTAACCATCCACTCTTTACTCATCTTCAAATCCTCAAAGTATCTAGCATTTTCATTTCCATAACTTGTTCTTATATATGCTTCAGTATTCTTATCATACTCACACATAATACTCTTAACAACCACCATCACAGTTTTCATATTCAATCACCTTTCAATCAAATTCTATACTTTTCCAGCACTCCTTCACTCTCAACTAAATGTATCCTACTACTCCTTTTTGGCTGAAAGAAAACATTATTGCATTCCATACACGCATCTCCCACTTTCATTTTAACAGTTTTATGAAAATATTTATACCACTTTACCTCAACCTTTTTATAACATTTACTACAACATCCATTTCTCATAATCAACAACCTTTAAACGTTTTATCTTCAATTCCCATAGGAAATCCATCAATACTAACATCTTCCTTTAATAAACCAGTCAAATATTCACACGCACACAACAACGCTTCTCTTCTAGTCCTCAATCCCTTAACAATAAGTACATCTTCATCATACTTATTAACAACTTTAGCTTTACTTCCTTCCCTAACAACCAATACACTTCCCCATCCCTCGTCAATCACATAATACATATCCCATCACCTCAATTCTGTCTCATCCTTAATTGTTTCCTCATGTTCTAGAAATTTAATAGCATCTCTCTCATTAGTAGCTATAACATTACCGCAATTATAACATACATATTCTATATTCTTTCTAACATTCCTATGAAAATATCTATAATCAGAAACTTCAAAATGCTTTTCTTTACCTTTCCCTACAATCTCACACTTATACATTTCATTGCCAAATATCTGTTTTTCTAAATACTTAAGTTTCATATCACATTCCGAACACACCATATCCCATCACCTTCATTCCCTATAATCATCATAAATCTCAATAAAGTACTTTTCTTCAAAATTTAAATCGAGCCAATCATAACTATTCTTAGGATTAATTATTAAAGGACAATTTTGTTTATCAACAAAATTAATTAATTCTTCAATCGTTTTAAACTCAATTGATTCAGAATATTCTAAACTAGTGTTCGTCCTAAACAATCTAAATTTCATCATAACTCACCTTTTATCATGTGATAATAATAATTCTTTCTCGAACATCCTTTCCATCCCATATTAAATCCCCTAGAAAGACATTGCTTTTCATATTCAGTCAATTCCCTTCCAAGTCTAATTTCTTCTTTACTTATTTGTTCAACCATCATAAACACTTTAATTTTATCACTTAATACCGTCATCTAATCCCCTCACTTATACATACAACACCCACCACACTTCGCCATAGTCCTATCATTCTTCTTGTCATACCACTTATCTCCTTCCTTCGTAAAGTCAAACATCTTATCACACTTCACACACTGCACTAAAGTACTCTTCACATTGCGAGGAGTCGGGTCATCACATTTACTTATATTATCAAACAACCCACCATTCTTATGCTTCCACATCGTAGCACACCTTCTCTTATGCACAATGTCATTCTTCCCATCCCTCTCCACCCAAACCTCATTCCACCAAGTATTATAATCGCACCTTTCAATCTCCTTCCCACACTTCTCACACAAATTCCTACCATCCTGTTCCTTATCCATACCAATCACCTCAATCTAATAATTTAATTATAAGTTCTGGTCCTTTAGCACCATCTATATATAACTCATAACAAACTGCTGTTCCTTCTGTAGTTAACTTCAAACACTCTTCTTGTGTTATATATAAATCAACCATACCAAATCACCTCTCAATCATAACTTTGGGAGCATCGAAGGAGAAGGTGACAGTATGGACTGGAGGGATATATATCCAGAGTTTACTATCTTCCTTCGATACTTTTCCCATCATACTTGCACCCACACCCACATACTCATCTCCAGTCCACAGCACTCACATACAGCATAAGGATAAATCTCCATCAGCTGCCTATAGTCATAACCATTAAGTCTCGCACCACAATTTATACACTCAAACCATCCTTTGTCTCGCATCATCCCTAACCACCTTAAAGTACTTAAAGAACTCCTCCACCTCAATCCCTCTCGCATACAATCTCTTGCGTATATAAACTTGCTCCTTCGTATCCATCTGATACCACTGTAAATAAGTCTTCACACCATCCAAATTCACAGTAAAATAATAATCAATCATCGCATCCATAACTCTATTTCTTTCTTCCTTTTTCATTTACTCGCCTCGAGAGGAAAACATTTGTTCAAAAATTCATCCATATCAAATATAGGATTATCCTTCTTAAACATCAGCGTTAAAGAATAAACCAAATCAAAAATACTATCTTCATTATTCGCAGAAATAGTTTCAGCCAACAACTCATAATGTTGCTTACTGAACACAGCTTTTACATCCCTCTTCTTTTCCATACCAATCACCTCACATTCTTTTCTTCTACATTCTTAAATAACTTCTTAACAATCACTTCTCCATCCTTAACCACAACATCTCCTTCAATCATACTCTGCGTTTCCGCATCAACAACCATCCTTCTATACAACCTATTATAACAAGATTTCCTCATATTAATCAATTCCTTTTTCTGTAATATGTTTTTCGACAACTTCTCTTAAATAATGAGAAACAAGCCTTCTAATATCATAACAATGTTTATATAAAAACATATAATCATCATAACCAGTTTCTCCTTCCTTAAATCTTATATCCTTAGTGCATATCCTTTTAGGATTTATAACAAAAGAACCCCACCATAAAATCTTTCCATCCTTCTTAACTTTCTTCTTTTGTTCAGTACTTAAATCCGAGAAACTTCTATTCCATTCACAATCTTTACACTTCTTAACACCTCTAAACTTCCATCCTCTAACACTTCTAGGACAACTCAATTCACTCGCAACACAAAAGAACTTAACTCCACCATCACCAAACATCTTTTGTCCTTTTTTCATTCAAACATCCCCGGAATCTTATCATATGGGTAAATAAGTTTCTTTTCATCATCATGTATAATTTTCTTCGAGTCTCTCGCATACTTATATGCATTCTTATATAAAGCACTTTGCATTTCAGCGTTCAATCCTTCATATGTTCTTCTTATATACTTACGTATATAAGAATATATATTCTGATACGAAGATGCTTTTTCATTCTTAACGTAGAACATATTTACTTTATTAATAAGTTCATCCGCCACAGCAATCACATGTTCCGTTGCATAACTCGTAGTAACCGTATCCGTAGTTATCAGCGCCTTTACATTCTTTTCTTGCAACTCCTTAATTATACTTTCACCCTTAATCAATCGCTCATTCAAATGCGCAAGTTGCTCAAGCAACTTATCCGTTCCAGATATATCCATACAATAACTATCATGTTCTTGTCTATTCTCAAATTTACATACTATTTTCATTCCTTATCCCCTCCATCTCCATATAACTCCTTCATTGCTTTATTTTCTTCTTCATCGTCTATTTCATCACGGATACATCCAGTTGACATTTCTTTAAATGCCACCAGAATTAACCATTTAAGAAATTTCATATCTTCAATTCCAAAACAATCAGTTTTAATTTCAAAATCAATAAAACTAGTCCCAATTCCAACTTCATGATCTCCAGAATCAGTAAAATATCCTGTCATCTTACTTCCATATAAAGAACCATTAGGATGTATCTTTTCACTATAAGTAACTTTCATCTTCTTAATATCCTCTAAATCCTTATCACTTAATTTCATATTATCCCTCCATTTATGCGTGCTCTAAAGTTGTTTTTCTAGTTCCAAAAATATTTTTATCATAAAAAGCCCTTCTAGGACTATCGTATTTAATTTCTCGAAAAACTTTATCATATTTAATATACTGATGAACCATATATTCTTCCATTCCACAAACGCATCCTATATTGCGTTGCGCTTCTTTTTTAGAATTAGAGTCAATTACTATATAACCACGAATTATTTTCTCATAAGGAATACAATAAAACCCGGAAGTGTTCTTTTTACTAACTTTTTCACTTTTAACCTTAGAACTAGCTTTGTTTTTAACTTTCAACTTGTTTATTTCAGACACTTTCACAATTATCCCTCCAGTTTCTCGTCATTTAAACAATTTTCGGTTAAAATAGTATTTAACCTATATATATATAAACCTGACCGCCTTATAAACGTTTCGTTTATTGACCGCCTTCGTCGATTGTCGTATATTTTTTTAAACTTCATGTTTATATAACCCACTTTCCCTCTTTCAAATCAAAAATCCAATGACCATTATCCGAATTATCTCCATCATTTTTATCTTTCCCAAAGTACAAATCACTATCCACAACCTTCATTCCCGTAGTAATCCATCTCGTAAAATCAACCATCACAGTATTAGGTTCTTTTCTACCCAGAGGCGTCCCAAGTAGAACATCTGATTTATTCAATAATATACTATAATTTTCCACACTTCGTAAAAGATGTCTTCCTCGCCAATGCGAGAACAAAACCACACTCAACCTCCTTCCATTCTTAAACTGCACACTTACTCTATCTCCCATTTCAATCACCTTTTTCTACCTTGTTCATAAGATATACTCGCAAGCACTTTAAATTCACTTATACTATCGGAATCTTCACCTCGTTCCACTTTCATTTCCATAAAATCATTATAACCACATGCCCTCGCAAATTTATCCAGCACTTCCACAAGTTGCTTGTCGTCCACTCAACCACCCTCCTACTGTATTTTATTTTTATACTCATCATAAGTTAAAAATCTAAAACAAAGAATTGCTTCAAATGGATACACATATTCCTTTTCATTCTCATAATCAGCAACTTTAACCTTGACAATTCTAGTTGTATAATCAACAACTCCTTCACCAACAACATCTTCACATCCAACTACTGAAACTGATATCTTAGTCATTTCAATCACCTTCCATTTCTTTAAGTTTTTTCTCAATTTTATTGTAAAAACCTAAATAATCAAGAAAAATAATAAAAAGAGGGGACTTCCCCCTCTTTAAAGGTCGAAATCCCCCTTATGGAGACGCAGAAGGTATATCATAATATCCTTCACTTCGTATCCGGCGTGTTTGAACTCAAGTAAGAGGTCAGAATCTTCAGTTCCTACCTCCGCCTTCACATATGCGTAGGTATAACTTACTCCGTCACCCTTACCTTCTTTCGCCTTCTTCCTAAACTGGTTCA
>Ga0315284_10011236_pt1 | contig 12772 bp, 10 predicted proteins | sample YL17G09_16_MG_FD_203696 | JGI IMG/M metagenome (GOLD analysis project Ga0315284, IMG submission 203696) | Sediment microbial communities from Yellowstone Lake, YNP, Wyoming, USA - YL17G09_16 | ecosystem: Environmental > Aquatic > Freshwater > Lake > Sediment | place: USA: Wyoming | collected... | reverse complement strand
TGTAGCTTTGCTACCTCCCGTGCCTCCCGCTGAGCTCTGGCAAAATAATCGTTCTGCCATTCCTTCTCCTCTTTTACCTCACCGATATCCCCAGCGAAATGTGGCACATGCTCTTCCACTGAGAGCAAAGATATTTTAGCTCCAAAGGCTTTAGCCATTTCCAGCGCAACATCCAGAGCCTTGCGTGAGGATACTGACCCGTCAAATGGAATAAGAATATGCTTAAACAATACCTTCACCCCCTTCATAGTTTACCATACCTTGTTTACCCTCTCTGCCATTCCCATTATCTTCAGCTCTTCTGATTCTCATGAGGCTTCGGATTATCTTGAGGAGGGTCGATAGACAGTGCTGTAGCCACAGGCAACTCGCCGACTGCCGAGGCTCCAGCTGTCTCGACCGTCTTCTTTAACGACGCTATATGGGGACGGAACCAGGTTTGGGCAATGAGTGTCGGTATTACCGCGGAGCCGACCACCACCGTTACAAGTATAGTGTACTGGCGCTGGTCAATAAACCCATTGTTTAAGCCAAAGAGCGCTGATATTGTACCAAATGTCAGCCCTGTAGACATCAGGAGCGTGGTGTAGTTACTGTGGCGCACATTGAGAAGGAAGACGCGAGCCATTGGCCAGACGCCCGCGAACTTAGCAGCTACCTTGACACCTAGGAAAGCCATAATCAACCCGAAACCCGCTAGTACACCAGAAAGTGATACAAAGAGGCCTGCTTTAATGAAAAAGAAAGGTGTCAATACAGCGAAAGCTACTGTTCGCATGCGGTGGAGCAGTGACCGTTCCCGAACAAAGACGCCAGCAGTGACCAAGCCAATGAGATAAGCTGGAAGAACTGCCTCACTTTTCGCTGAAGTCGCCAGCCCGCCCAACACAAAGAGAACAAGGAAAAAGAACTTGACCTCCGGCTCGCTAATGCGCTTCCCCCATCTGGCAATGACCCAAGGTGTAACCTTGGGCAGCAGCCACAGAACAGGGATGGTGACGCCGATGAAGATGAGCAACCAGATGTTGAACTTGGCAAAGATTACCCCCAAGGCCAGGACAGTCCCCAAGTCGGTGACAAAACACGCTGCCAGGATAAGCTTGCCTAACTCCGTTTCGTTCAGCCCTGACTCCACCACAACTGCATAGACCACAGCAACTGAGGTCGTGGAAAGAGCGATGCCAGCAATCTGAGCTGCGTGGAGGTCCCAGTGGACGACGAAGTAGGCGAAGAGCCCGGCAGCCAGGAAAGGAAGCAGGAATGATACAGCGCCGATAGCGATACTAGCTTTGAAATGGCGGCGGAAAGATGCCGGGTCAATCTCAGCGCCTGCGAGAAAGGTTAGCAATACAGACCCGAAGCCTGCCAGGAAGTCAATCCATGACGTTGTGTGAAGGCCGAGGAAATTCCCGCCGATGATCCCTACTAATATCTCTACCAAGGCCACCGACAGGCCGATACGAATTGAAATCAGGCTTGCAGCTAAAGCAAGCGCCATCCACAAGCTTGCAATAAGCCAGGTATTTTCCATTTAGCCTTCTTTCTGTGGCAGTTCAAAAAAGGCAACAAAAAACCTCTACCGCCCCACCGGTAGAGGCTATCATCCCATACTATTTGGGCCCTTTGGGGTCATCCCCTGGCGAGCCTCATCGCCTTATGTGCAGCTTAATATTAGCGGTAATCAACGTGCATGTCAAGGTTACCTTCAGAGTGGCATCTACTCCCAAGACTCTTTGGTTAAAGGGCACCCAACTGCTTGAAAAGCGAAATCGCATAGTATGTATCTTCCAATGTGGCAATGCCTATCGGCCTAGCGCGAGCAAAACCCCCACTATCTCGTTGGCAGTTCAAAACAAATGAGATAGCACGCTCTGGCTCTGAAAGCGTTTTGCCTAATATAAAGCAAGCGCTTGACAGGTAATAGAGATTCTCCAAAAAGTAGACGTCTCGTTCTTGCCTCCTCAAGAACGACAATATACGCTGTGGCTGCTTGAGTGGGTAATCCAGCAGGGCAGAAGTCCTAGCTGCGTAATAGGTTGTGGCCAGAGAAGAGTTCCCTCGACTTCCGAAACCACCGTCCCTGTTCGACAACGAGGATATAAGGCCAACGACTGCCCTTCTGTCGAATGGGGCATCCAGATGCACAAGAATTGACACTGCTACGAAAATGCTCTCCAGTTCTGAGACAACCTCTATGTAGAGTGTGCTGGGGTCGCCAACTCCATCGAGCGCAGCGAGGGACGCTTCAATAGCTTCGCTTTGATGGCGCAACAGCTCCAAGTCCTCCCCCAAATCCTTTAGGATTTCGATGGCGAGATAAGAGATATGAACAGGATTGCCCACAATTTCCTCAAGAAAAGCCCATACGAAACGCTTGACGCCTGCAGGCCGCCGGGGACGTTGTCCTAGCATCAGAAGGGTTTTCACAGCGAAGTACGAGTCGCGCAGGCTGCTAGGTGGGATGCGGGCGAAGAAGTATCCACCGTCCTCTGTCTGACACGAGTGGACGTACTGCAGCGCCTTCTCGGCGGCCTCTTTCACTTTGTCTGCCAAAACACACTGTTTCATAGAGCAATTTTGGGTGGTTGTAAGAAAAAAGCTTCCACCGACAACGTTGCCAGTAGAAGCTATCATCCCGAAAAATCGGGCCTTTGGGCTTAACCCAAGCGAGCCTCATCGCCTTGCTGACTCAGTATACACAAGAAACGCATATCTGTAAATATTGGCCGTCTTTGCTTTGGGATTGACTGCCAAGGTCTTTCTCTGGTATACTCACTGTCAATAGAGCGATGAGGCTCGCTCAGGGGAGAATCGCCTAAACCGCCCTTAGAGGGCTGATAGCTTCTACTGATAAACGGTAGAAGCTATTTTATTCGGTGCTGGTTTAGGTCAATGATGAAAGAACAAAGCGGATAACTACAAAAAACCCCTCCCCAATCCAATAAAGTTAAAGGAGGTGCAGCGATGAAGCAAAGAGAGAAGACTTATTATCAGAGCCTCTACCAACTAGCAACAATACTGAACTCAGCTCGTTCTCCAGATGATATTCCTCACTCTATCGTTGAAGGTGTGGCAAAGGCTATGGGCGCAAAAGCCTGCTCATTGATGTTGCTTACCCCAGACGAAAAGGTATTGCTTCATACCGCGGCTTACGGATTAAGCGATTGGTTCGTTAGAAAAGGCCCAGTATTAGCCGACAAGAGTATGTCTGAGACTCTTAAAGGCAAGCCAGTTACTGTCTTAGATGCTACAACGGATGACCGAGTTGAGTATCGGAAGCAGGTCAAACAGGAGGGAATAGCTTCTATTCTGAGTATGCCAGTCAAGTTGAGAGCAGAGACGGTCGGGGTTATGCGGGTCTACACTTCTAAGCCGCGCCGCTTCACCGATGCTGATATTTCTTTTGCCACCGCGGCAGCTAACTTCGGCGCCATTGCCTTAGAAAGTGCGAGGTTTTACGAAACGCTTCAGAAAGATTATGACACTTTAAGGCTGGAGATACAGCAACGACGTGCTCAGATGGGTTATGAGTGGATGGCTGAACCGCCCGTTGTACCTGCAGAAGAATAGTGATGTAGAAATGAACTGGAAAGAGCTATTCAGAGATTTGAAAAGATCAGAGGAAGTAGAGCCCCTTAGAGTTGAGGAGAGCGCACGAGCACGACAGCTGGCAACAAAGGAAAAATCTTGGAAAACTATGGAGAGATTTGCTCCCTGTATAAGGAGAGTTTCTGAGGAGTTTATCAAGACTTTTGGATGGAGATTTGGCGGAGGGTATCCCGGGCCTCTTGCTATTCATACGATTGCCTTCTCGATGTCAGATGAAACTACATGGGTCGGGCCAAAAGGCCTGGACTATTGCGCAAAGTCAATAACTTCAGCTTTGGATGCGAGAGGCTGTACTCTTGAGATGATGGGGACTTGTATCACGGGAACTCGTACAAAGAATAATCAGGAAATCAAATACACCAAGGTGTACACCATGCCTGCTGAGAGGTTGAATGAAGAGCAACTGGCGAAAATAATGGTGGAAATTTATAAGGAAATAGAATCAATACGAAGAATGTGTTTTGGGGAATATGCTGATTATCGCAAAAAGCATCATGTGACGACTTAAAACTAATATGGTCGAACTTCCTTAGAAAACCTGGGAAACTGGAACGCCTGTCAAGCGCTTCGTCAAACCTTCTAGCCTGCTTAGATGTTGCGCACTATACGCATGAAAGGATATCATCCCCAGTGAAATGGCGCGACTGACCAGTGTGCCCCCTTATTACCTCTATGACTCTTTGACTCGACAGTATTGGCTACACTTTCGACGAGAGGTCGAAGTACAGCCCCAAGAACATGGGCTGAGTTCGGCAAGGCTGCCGTTTCGTATAAGCTCTGATAATAAGTCGTTCTGGAGCATTGTAACGCTCGAAAAGCACTCGGTTTTAACATTGCCATAGCCTATGAGTCCCTGAACAAGCACTCTTTGGAGATGAAGCTACGCACTTTGAGGTAAGCTCCTTTTTCTATTTATCCAATTGATGGTCCAGCTTACACCAAATAGAAGTACAGCGCAGACAACAAACCCAAGCAGCTCAGCATGTCCTATGCGCAACCCAAACAAATCGAGATGCGTAATATTCATCTGTTTTACTGCTAGAGCCGTGCCCCCACCTGCAACGATAGCTGTTATAGCGCCTGTTGAGTTTACCTTCAATTTATCCTTATAGAATCCTGCTACCACTGGAAGGACCACCCCGCTGGTGAACACGGTGTATGCCAGCATAAGTGAGTTTATAATGCCTTTCAATTGCAGGGCAACAACTAAAGCCAACACGCCGACAATAATCACGCCCAATCTGGAAGCTAATAGGGTCTTCCTCTCGCTCAGGTTATGGAAGATGCGTTTATAGATGTCCGTAGAAAGGATAGTGCTCGTGGTCAGCAGGCAAGTATCCGCCGATGACATCACGGCAGCAAGCAGGGCCGCGATCACTAGCCCAGTTGCCCCTATGGGCAGAACATCTTTTATGACTGTAGGGAAGGCCAGTTCCGAAGTAATGCCCGGGAATAGCACCTTGGCTCCCATCCCTATGAGGACGACAACGAAGGCAATAGGTATGGCTATCAGAGCGGCCGAGAGTGCTGATGATTTGGCCACCTTCTCGTCGCGGGCGCAGAACAGTCGGGAATACATGTCCGGCCCGACGACGTAAGTTGCCCCCACTAAGATTAGGAGTGATATAAGGTCTAGATACCCGAACTTAATGCTTACCGGGAAGGAGAAAAAGTCTGAAGGAAGGGAAGCATGCAACCCCCCGAATCCCCCTACGCGGCCTAGGACCAATCCTAAGCACACTATCACGCCCACAACTATTATGCCGAATTGGATGAGGTCAGTCCGTATTACAGAATATTGGCCTCCAAGTACAGTGTAGAGGATGAATACCGTGGCCGCGATAATCATTAACTGGGAAAGCCCAACTGACGGCAGCATGACGGCCAGGATTTTACCGGCTGCGATAATCTGTGCAGCTACAACGGCCAGCCAGGCAACCACGATAAGTATCGAAGCTACCAGCCCTGTCTTGCTGCCATACTGCTTTTCTACTAGCTCAGGTAGAGTGTAGAGCCCGAACCTCCTGACTGTGCGGGCAAAGAAAAAGCCGAGAATAAGAAGGCCGGCGCTTCCTGCCAGCAGCCACCAGGCCCCAGTGAGCCCTCTGGCATATCCTAGCCCTGCCATTCCTAGTGTAACCGAGGCGCCTATGATGGTGGCGCAGAGCGACCCTACTATAAACAGGGCCGAACTGCTCCGGTTTGCTACAAAAAAACCATCGCTAGTCGATGATGCTCTTTTGCGGTAGACATAGACGCCAATAGCTAACATGCCTAGAAAGTAGACGATTATTATTGTTAAGTCTAGCACTCTCCACCTTATCTAGCGTACGCCGTTCAGACCCAAACGTTATCACTGTGACCGGCATTGAAAGAAATGCAAAATCATCCTGAACTGGTTAAAGTTCCATTCAATAGCAGAACAATAAAGTATATAACCATGATGACCAGCCCAATGGGGACCCCTATTCTTGCCCATTCTTTCATGTTAATCTTCAGCCTCCCTGCCGCCACTATGTTCGGAATGTTGCCTGGGATAAGCATCCCGCCAGCGATAAGTAGTGCCATAGTAGCACTGATAATCTGGGATAGCGCCATGGTCGGCCCTATCTCAACTGCGGTCAGCGTGGCGTTATCGAGAACCGCTGAAGTCATGTTAATCCAGTACAGCCCCAAAGGTGAAATCTTGTCTAAATACCATATCATTAATGGCTTCAGGCCTTCGCCTAGTAGTATGAGCGCAGCGATGAAAACATAAACCCTAACCGCCCTCATCAGAGTCCCTCTTAGCGTCTCATAATGTTCGGGGGTGTGTGCGCCTGATTTCAGAGATACTCTCCCACCGACATATAACGCACCGAAAACAGCTATGGCTATCACACCCGGCACTACATAGACTCCAAAATGGCGCAGTAGAAAAAGAAAATCAGCGTTGTATGGCGGGCCAACCAGCTTGTGCACCAGAATAGTAGATAAGGGTTCACCTAGCGGGGTCAAGGCCGCCCCCAAGCCTACAGCAAAACAGGTAATCACTGTCATCTTTACCTTGTCGCTTTTCGAGAAGGGAAGCGCTGCGATAACTTCAGCTAAGATGCAGGCCGTAACGATAACCGAGATGAGACTGGAAATAAGGCCCAACAACATTATAAAGAGGAAGATGAAGGTTTTGTGTCCGATCTTACCGGCGAGAGCGAGGATAGCATCACCGAAAGGCTTGTTGAAATAATATAGGAGCAAGCCAAATAACAGCACTACCTGGAAGATGCCTATAGGTAGTGACCCAATCATAACCGGAGCTTTGAGGGCCTCTTTCACCAGTTCCCAGTTCCAGAGCCCGGAAATGCTCACGGCGATTACGCCCATAACCAGGAAGAATAGCTCTAGGTTCCCCTCTATCTTCCTAGATGTAAAGGGAAGAGCCAGCACTCCTGCGGCTACGATTACCAATCCAGCCACCATGTAAAGGACTGGCTCTTCTGGGATATGTTCCAACTAATGTTCCTCTAAGTTCCTGGGTTCACATTACAAGATATAAGCTAGCTTCCTCGCTAGGCAGACTGACTCTGGGTTAAAAGTGGAGACAAAATGCCCGCGCCAAACACTCATTTGCACCGGGTTTTCTTACTTGGAGCCAATTTCCATGTCGCAGCCCCATACAATTAGCACAGCAGCTACAATTAGGAGAAAGGGCATAGCATAACCGGAGAGCATTAGAACCACTACTCCCAAAAAGGATACTAAGACTCCCATTAGAACAATAACTCCCTTCCATAACTTGACAAATACTCTATCCCCCAAGAGTCAGATTCAATCTTCCCTCATACATCATTTGAGCGTCTAAACATCATAGCTGTAACACTACATAGCAGAGACTTAAGATGTTCAGATCTCAGTGAGACTTTAGGAAGTCTATGTGTTTTCATGGCCTTACACCCGCAAACTAATATGCTACTTATCAATCTCTCTTGGCTTTATCAGCAGGATTGGCAGCCCTGACCCTCTCAGGACAGACTCTGCAACGCTGCCAAAAACCAAGCGCTTCAAACCACTGCGCCCATGGGTGGCGATGGCAATGAGGTCAACCTTATGGTCTTCAGCGTAGTCGATAATAGTCTGACCAATCTGCCATCCTCGCTGGGTCACGCACTCAACATCAAGGCCCATTTCTCGCGGCGGCTGTGCCAAATCATCGAGGTAAGCCTTCGCCTCAGTTTCATCCTTCTCAATTTGTTGTCCAGCTGCCTTAACTGCGTAAGTAGATGCTCCTGCCGCTACTACAGGAGGGGTCTGTACGACGATTACCTGAAGAAGCACCAGTTTACTGCCTAAGCGTACGGCTGCCTCCATAGCGTAGGGCAGGATCTGCTCAGCGAGCTTTGAACCATCTAAGCAGACAAGTATTCTCTCGAGCATCTCAGCAAACCTCCTTCCACCAGATTGTCAACCATCAATACCGGGAGTGTTTTGAGGATCAGAGGTGCCCAACGATAAGGTTGGGCTCTTCATTTCCTGATGATTGCTTCGCGCAACATGCGCCACAACGATAAGTAGCTCTCTTCGAGACTGAAGCTGTAGTTGCTCAAAGCCCAAAGATTAACCAGTCCATGTATCGTAGCCGATAATAGGATCGCTGCTGTTCCCGGGGGAACGTCATCTCTTATTTCTCCGCTTTTTACTCCTTCTGATATGATGTCTCCAATGCGCCCAGTATATCTGTTCAATACCTCAGATGCCTGCCTGTTCAATTTCTTGTCCCCCAGACTGATTATTTCAGCTATAACCAAGAAAGTGACGCCCCTTCTCTGCTCTATAGAAGATATGTGGCTCTTCATTGTGTTATCAATGACTTGCAGTGGCGTAGCGCCGGAGGTCATTCCTCTCTCTATATCTGCAACCAAGGTCGCCTCGATGTCCTCAATCAAGAAAGACAGGATGTCTCGCTTGCTTTTGAAATGCCTGTAGATGGCACCTTCAGTGATTCCTATCTCCTTGGCAATTCTTCTGCCGGTTATGTGCTCACTACCATACCTAATTATCAATTCTCTGGCAGCATCTGCTATTTGTCTTCGACGCACCTCAGTATTTCGTCGTTTTTGTATTTTTTTTGGCATAGAGATAATTCTCCTTGCGGCTTCGACGATTTGCTTCTACCTGAGCTCACTGCTTTCTTTGGTCTGAATCATCAATTTCGCCACTACATGTAAGTAAACGCTTGCTTACATATTGACATCAATATGTTCGTATGTCAAGATTACAGATAGCTCAATTTTGTAGGCAGATCGCGTGGAAACGGTTGCCTATCATGACTCATAATAATAGGCTCTACGGAGGAGCTAAGTATTCATGGAAGTTGCTCTAACCATAGTTGTACTTGGTATCCTCGTTTTCCTCGCCCAATTAAGGGGATCTTCTCCCACATGAACATCCAGACTTTCTGGGACCTTTTGGCTGGATTCAGAGGTCTAGGTGAAGAGCCTCTGACACTGGTCATGCTGGCCATCGGGGCTATGCTTCTCTACCTGGGCATTTCCAGACGCTTTGAACCTCTGTTACTCGTCCCCATTGCCAGCGGTATTATCCTTGCCAACTTGCCTCTTGGCGAATTGATCAAGCCGGCTACTGAGGGGGAGTCAGGTGGATTTCTCTGGTACCTGTACAAGTACACCCTCTCCAACGAGTTGTTACCACTGCTGGTCTTCTTGGGATTGGGTGCGCTCACCGACTTCGAGCCCATGCTATCAAATCCCCGAACCATCCTTTTGGGGGCTGCTGCCCAATTGGGGGTGTTGTGTGCTTTCATGGGTACCTTGGCATTGGGTCTTCTCCCTTGGTTTGACTTTGGGTTGAAGGAGGCAGCGAGTGTGGCCATAATCGGGGGGGCCGATGGCCCGACCACCATATATGTGGCAACAGGTATGATAGAGCGAGGTGGTCGTGACATCCTGGGGGCTGTGGCGGTGGCCGCCTACTCATATATGGCTCTAGTCCCTATTATTCAGCCGCCGGTGATCAGGCTCCTCACCACAAAGGAAGAGCGGCTGATAAAGATGCCCTATACAGTTCGTCCTGTCTCCAAGCGAACCATGATCATATTTCCTATAGCAACCGCCATAGCCGCTGGGTTTCTGATTCCTAGGGCAGCGCCAATTATCGGAATCATGATGTTCGGCAACCTGCTCAAGGAGTGTGGGGTGGTAGAAAGGCTGGCCAAGACGGCTCAAAACGAGTTGATGAATATCGTTATAATCCTACTGGGGCTCAGCGTCGGGTCAACCATGACTGCCAAGGCTTTCCTGCAGCCTGAGACAATAGCTATTTTCGCCCTAGGGCTTTTCGCCTTCGCCGTATCCACTGCCGGCGGGGTTCTGTTGGGAAAGTTAATGTGCGTTCTTTCTGGACGGAAGATAAACCCCATGATAGGTGCCGCCGGCGTGTCTGCTGTGCCCATGTCAGCACGAGTGGTGCAGAATATGGCCGCAAAAGAGGATCCATCTAATTTTTTAATTATGCACGCTATGGGGCCCAATGTGGCTGGCGTCATAGGCACAGCCACTGCAGCAGGGGTATTTCTTGCCCTGATCCACTGATTTCCACTGTATGTTTCCTACAATCCTACCTTCTCTTTATGGGCTCGATATCTACCAGTCAAATTAGGAACTGGTTGGCTGTCAGAACGATTGCATTATACACATGAAAGGACAGACCTCCCAAAGTTCGTAAATTGGTTATCAGTTTGGCCGAAACTCAAAAAAGAAGTGGTTCTGCTGCATAATGTATATGGCTCCGCAGGAACTGCTTTGTACTTCCCAAGCAAGGTCTCGGTTGACTTAGCGCAGTGAGAGCCTGATGCTCTTCGAGACATGGTCCTTTGTGGTTTTGGGCAGTAACGGAGCAGCTTAGCAGTAACTGTCTTTGGTAATAAAACTGCCATTTTTGAGGCAATTACACTCCGAATAAGGTAATAATATTACCATTATAGTACACCTCACGGGACTCGAATATGCAATCCACTGAGCAAGAACTGGCGCCTTTAAATACAAGTCCTTCTAGCCCACCCCACAGAACGGTGTTTCGTAGAAGCTGGCAACGACCTCCCCATTTTGGACAACTGCTTTCATCAACAGTGACCTTCCCCCCGAAAACCAGGCCAGTTGCGATTAGAGTTCCCGTGTGATAAGAGACGCACAAGGAGGGACTCTATGAAGACAAGGAGGTACACAGAGGAACAGATCATCACCGTGCTGACGAACGGGACGCATGGGGTGCTTTGAAGCGAGCGGGTGAGGCGGGATGCCGAGGAACAGGCGAAGAGGGATGCGGAGCGATGAACAAAAGCACTATCAGGGTTTTCCCGCGCTACTACTCTGACACGCTGAGCACCTCGAAGATGCTCCTCACCTTTGCCGATATCCATTCCTTGAGGTAGCCGACCTTTTGCTCAGATGGTAAATCCCATTTGGGGTTTATCTCGAACTCAACAGCAATCTTAGAGCCTTCCGTCTTTGCGCCGGTAACATCGCCCCTGAAGCTCAGCACCCTGATAACTTCCTCTCTGGCTCGACCGAGATTAGATTCGGCGGTACCATTAACAGGCTTCAAGACAACTCGCATGTCAACTCCTCAAGAGCAAACGTTCCACAACATTCTAACGGGAAACCGGCAGAATATAGTCCATGCCCAGCCCGCTAACCCTGTCCCCCCAGCCACAGGGACAGCACACCCGCCTGAAGCCGTGCCAGCTATACCCTGCCACCAGCTCCAGCCCTCAAGGGGCGTAAAATCGAATCCTACAGCCTCGCCCTTCGTCAGCCACGTATGCCACAGCTTCACTTCGAAGCTAGAGGCTCGGCGGGTGCCCGTAAGGGCATGAGCGACCAGGCGCTGCTTTGCGAGCTGAGGGGGTCCAAGGAGCACTCAGCGGTCTTATCCTGTGTCCAGCCATTTAATTCGCCACGCCGTAGCGGATTAAACTTTTCGGGATTACCCGCTGGTTTTTCCCCTTCCAAGAGGCGTTTGAGTTCGTCATATTCTTTGATAGTTGTAGCCACTCCGAGGGCAAAAGTATAACAGGATGAAGAGGGTTCCGTATGGGCGCTCAGGGCGAGACTTTTCGGGGGATCAAAGTGATACCCCCAAAACCCAAGTAAGCCTACTCCGAGGGCAAAAATATAGCAGGATGAAGCAGTCGCATGGGGGGCAGATACCGGGAACAAGGATAGCTCAAAATGATACATCCTCTACTGCCAATACCCTAGCCCAACAATACGAGAAGACAGTCTCTTGCAAAATATACCGATAGGACAAAATGTCCCTTCGGTGAATACTGCCAACTCTCTAGCCCAGCAATACAAAGTTGACGAGCATACCATCCCCCTTACTGCAAGAACTCTTGTTGACACCTCGGTTAAGTCCCAGCAGCCACTTCCAGCGGTGCAACTGGGTGTCCTGACACGCAGTAGGGGGTGTAAAAGAAATAAAGAGGTCAAATAGTACGGCTGGTAGACCGCCAGGGGTTTTTAATACAGTTTTAACTTTAGCTCAAAATGACACTAAGTTGAATACAGCTAGAGATTTGTCCGTAGGACAAAATGTCCTACGGTTATCGAAGTATCAGTTTGATACTTCGGTGGTTTCGGGAGGACAAGATGTCCCCCCGAAAACTGCGATTTTAACTTTAGCTCAAAATGATACAAAGTTGCAAAGCGCACCGATAGGACAAAATGTCCCTTCGGTGAAACTAGGTCAAAATGACCTAGTTATTCTACCTGCTCAATATGGCGTGTCAGCCCCTACCATCAAGCGCCCAAAGTACTAATAGTTCGATACTATAAAAAAAGGGGGGTTCTTTTACGGAATTCTTTGAACTCCATAGAGTACAAGGCAAAATCGCTCTCCGCTGCAACCTATTCAAACTCAGCGAGAAATACCCTGATAAACAGCGAGGGAAACGAGGGGGAAAACCATCTCGACATTTCTTAACAGGCTTGAATCTGCGAGAGTGGATTTTGCGGTTTAGTTTAAGTGTCTTTGTCACCACTTAAAAAGGCCTGTTTATCAGGGGAAAAGGCTTTGTTTTCCGTTTGTTTATCAATATCCCCTGCGTTCCCAGAACTCTCGTCTTCTGCGTCTTCTGTCTGCCCAATCGTAAACCCATGAGGGACAT
>Ga0315284_10011235_pt1 | contig 12773 bp, 14 predicted proteins | sample YL17G09_16_MG_FD_203696 | JGI IMG/M metagenome (GOLD analysis project Ga0315284, IMG submission 203696) | Sediment microbial communities from Yellowstone Lake, YNP, Wyoming, USA - YL17G09_16 | ecosystem: Environmental > Aquatic > Freshwater > Lake > Sediment | place: USA: Wyoming | collected... | reverse complement strand
GGGTAATTCCCTCGAAATTAGCCATTTCACAATAGTCAAGCTTTGTAGGACAATCATCCGTTGTAAATAACAACACATAATCATTTGTTGTTGAAAGAATCTGTCGAATGAGCCCAGTATGTGATCCAGGTATTTCAGGATCATAACAATTGAATCCAATTTGGTTTTGAGGACAATAAAAAATTGTCCCCAATAATCGATTCCCGGTTTTCATAATCATTTCATTTTGAACCAACTCTGGTGGAATCAGAGTTTTTGATTTATTTGCGGGCAAAATTGTATGTATATACATTGTATTTTTTTGATATTTATAAATAAAACAACAATATAATTAATCATTTTTTATGGATAAACATAAAAAATTCTATTTTTTGAATCATACAATCCAACTTCATTTCCTTTTTGACCATAATAAATTTTTTGTGAATAAGTATTCGGTTCGCCTTCCGGGAATTCAAACTTTAGTTTCGTACCAATCGGAAAACAAAGCTTATTTTGAATCGTTAGCATATATTTGTAATTGGAACCAATGCAAATAAAACATTCACCTGGGACACAAGAAAAACGAATGCGGATTCCATCAGGTTCTTTTTCCACCACAATTTTTTGCTCTTTGGAGGCAGATTCTTTTTCTACTGCTGGGACTTCTTCCACCACAATTTTTTGCTGTTTGGTGGCAGGTTCCTTTTCTAAAGGGGATTTTCTCTTTTTAGAAAAATAAAAAGGACGATAAACCCCTTCCATATCCATCTGCGGACTTTCTGGAAATGCTTTAGAAATAATTGATGTTTGACGAGATTTAAATTTTTCTTCATCAAAAAAAAAATTTTTTTTCGAATAAAGTTCTTCCAGTATTGGTTTTGGAAAAACTGTAAATGAAGAAAAACCTGGAATTTCCAGTTTGTCCGATTTATCATTCCGAATAAAAATTTCATTCTCGGACAAAGAAATGTAAAATATTTCTCCAAATTTTGGAATAAGAATATCGTTTATATCATTCATATCATCCTCATAAAGAGGACCGACAATCACAATTTTCACACTTGAATCAAATTTATTTAAAAGACAATTAAATGCATTTTTTAATAAAATTGATCCAGAAAATTGTTTCAATTCAATCATACTTTGAATAATCAATACGTCCTCAAGTGAAAAAAAGAAATGAGAGGACAATGTATTTTTTAATATTGTGTTTCCAGAAGGAGAACACTTGTACGGTGACAAACAAACACACTTTTGTGACATTTTTGATGCTAAACTAAAAAATTAGTATTTTTTAGAATCATTTTTTTATTTATAAAATAGAACATTTCGAAAATACACCCTGGGTTGCTTCCTTTGGTTTTTCCCCTGGATTTACAGTTGAGTTGTTTTGCCCATTAGTTGATGTCATTTCAATATTACCTAATGATTTTTTTTTATTATTTTTTTTTGGATTAAGAAATCCTGTAAATCGATTCATAAATGAACCTGTTTTTTTAGAATTTGGATTCCTAATAGACTTATTATTCGCTTTAACATTCGATTCTACTTTTGTACAATCACTATTATTTTTATAATTTCCTGATGCGAAACTAAAAATACGCCGATCTTTTTGATATAATATATAATCTTTTGTTGGCTCTTTTTTAGCTTTATAGCCCCCTTTAACATTTGGAAGACGTAGAACCATCATATATGATACACCCATATAAGATGCATGACAAACACCCATTGTCATTGTTTTATAACAACTATATTGGATTTGGTTTGGCATCATTGTTTCTGTATTTTTTTTATATTTCTCTGTTGCCAATTTTTGCGGTTCTCTTTTTTCTTTTGAAAAAGGATTATGCAAACCACCTTGTTGGTCTGAATCATCATATCTTTTATTACCAGTATCGCTTTCAATTGTTTTAAATAATCCTCTAATTTCTGCTGGCTTTGCATCAGGCATTGCTTTTTCCAATATTAATTGTTGTTCTTTTGCATTTGTGCCAAATTTAATTCTAAATTTTTCTCTATATAAATCTGTATCAAATTTGCCTGTTCCCTTAAAATCTTGTGCATTTGTAAATAAATCAACAAATCTTTCTGATAATAATAAATCATTCCCATCATATCCTCTTTCTAATCCCAACATTTTTCGAATTTCACCAATTTCATTTGTTCGTCTAGTTTTTGTAAAAGCTCTTAATTCAGTTCTAAGTAAAGTATATCCAGGATGGTCCAAATCTACTGGTAATACAATAACTGGGTCAAAATTTGCTGTAACCCTGTCTAATGTGAAAACAGGATCCGAGATATTTAAAAATGAATTAAATTCATTTCGTCCTGGTGCATCAAATACACAGCAAGCGCCAAATGTAACAACATGAATTGGAACATTTACAAGGTTTGGATTATATTTTTTAAGATAATACCCAAAAAGAGATGCCAATGCTCCGCCTAAGGAATGCCCAGTGATAATAATTCTATCAAAATTGTGTGATTTTAATTCTTCTATTCTTTTGCATATTTCTTGTATTGATGGCTTTAACACATGAATAAATCCATATCCTGCTTTTCCTGGTGTAATTTTTTTTTTATTATTTTGCGATTGTTGAATAAATAGTTTTAATTCTCCCGAATTATTTTTTTTTAATTCTAGAGTAGATTGTTCAGATTGTCTACTTTTATTATTTTCTGTTTTTTTTCCATATTTTTCACCTGGATGTAATAATGGATCATCACCTCCTTGCATTCCCATCAATTCAATTTCACCACTTTTATTTGGAACCTCACTTAACTCACTTAAAAATAAATCTTCTTTAGCAGCACTTTTCAAATCATGTATAAAATCGTTTATACTACTCGATCCTTTAAATGCTATGAATAATGTTTTTTCAGTATTACCATGAACATATAAATACACATTCATGTGTTCTTTATTTTGAACAAAAAACCCAATCGGTTCATTATTTGGTGCAGGCATATCACCACTAATTGAATTAAAATAATTAGAAAATTTTGAATGTTCTTGAATATATTTACTATCATATGAACACTTATAATTAAACAACCTCTCATAAATTTTTTCTATTGCACGAATATAATTGTTGAAAGCATTTGGTGTTACATCTAAATGCTGAGTCATCCTACAAAAAATGTCCGCCGGACAATATGCCATTCGACTCAAATATGAACATTGGGTTAATAATTTTTCATATTTTAGTAGAGTATTGACAGGATTAGTTGAATCCTGATTTAATTTATAAGCCAGGTATGTTGTCCATTTATTGTCTTTTAAAAAATCTTTCCATGTTGGTTCAGTTTCAGTAGTCATTTATAAGTAATTAAGAAAATATTTATAAATATTTTTTGTTTAGGCTCTTAAGAAGAAAGATAAGACTTGACTACATTAGAAAAGGTATTCGGATAACTAGATGGATTGTCAGGCAAATGAACAAGACGATTCCAGTCCTTCTCAAAGAATCCAATTGCTTTAATTTCATTGTAACACTTCGGGAGTGCAGTATTGGCTTTATCTGCCGCAACCTGGGCGTTCAGAATTCTACGCGATAAATTATGTGTGACCATTGTGCGATCTAGTTGGAGTAGAAAGACAGGCGTTCTGCCGATAAATTTATCCAGTATAATGTCAGATTCTTTAAGAGGTCTTGAGAGAAAAATTTTTGCCTCTTCTCTTAATGCACGCATATTTGTAGCAATCCAGCACCCTCTGTCCGCGTCTTCCATCTTCTCGCAAAAAAAGTTCCAGCCTCTCGCTCTCTCGAATCCCATGATAAACACTGGTTTTGTAGATCCATCCCAAGCTTTATAGCTAAAACGAACCAAAAGAATTGTACCATTACCCGCATCAGTATTATGTAAATGTGTGCATATAGTATGTCCACACGTTGGAGCTGGATGTATGGTCCGATCACCACCATCGGAAAAAAAAGAAAAATGTTTCATGATTTGGCTTGTTTAAATCATCATGAAAAAAGAATAGAAAATAGATCAATTTTTTTAGTCCAAATAAGCCATTTCAATGTAATTGCGTAGATATACATTCTTTTTTGCTCGATTAATATATTCTTTACGTATATCCCAATTAATAATTTGTGTTAAATTTTTATTCTTTATTGAGTTTGCATGATACTCTATAATATTTTTATTATCATATTTGATTCGATAATTATATATCTGAGCCCGAAATATGTATTCAGTATCTGCCCCATATCTTGAATTTTGAAAAAAGCCTAAATAATTAAATAATTTTCTTTTAAATAAAATATTGTAAGATAATGATTTCTTTTTTTTAATAATATTCATATTGTTATTTAAATAAACTCTCTCAAAAGACTTACCATATCCCCATATATTATTCGCACAATTTTTTAATCCATCGACCATATTATTAATATATGTATTATCAATATAATCATCGCCATCTACAATTAATATATATCCTCCATTTGATAACAATATTCCCTTATTTCTTGAATAGTATGTTCCAAAATTTTCCTTATTTTCATATAATCTTATTTTATCATTCTGGAAACTATTTATAATCTCAATTGATTTATCGATAGATTTATCATCAATAATAATAATTTCAATATTTTTATAAGTATTTTCCAATATTTTTGAAATAACATTTTTTAAAAAAATCTCATTATTAAAATTCGGAATAATTACTGAAACTTTATCATTAGCAATACTATACTTATCTTCAATTTTTTTCCTGACATCTCGCATTATTATTTTTACCATACGATCAATATTATTAAAAAGGTTTAAATTATATTTTATAATTATATCTACATCATTATAAATAACTATTTCATTTTCTATATGATAAACTCTAACAAAAAATTTCAATTTTGCAAATTTATCTCTTAAAATTTTAATTATTTCAAATATATCCATTATATATATTATATATATTTTTTCATATCTACCCATGAATCATCATCACTATCTGATTCACTTATTTCATCATTCTCAGGAAATATTATCATATTTTTATAATATTCTATACATGATGAATAGTTTATTTTTTCAGGGTTTTTAACCTTTTTACAATATTCCATACATAATCTTAATTGATTTGCTTTATAAAAATAAAAATTATTTGGAATTACATATATTTTTCCTATGTGAAAATTCATTATATATTATACAACTAAAAAAATTGAAATAAATTAAACGTTAATAATCAAGAAATAAAGAATGGCACACACTAGATGGATGTATCCAATTGATTTATCAGGTGAAGATGAAGCACGCCAAGCTCTTGCAAAACAACCTTATTTTATGTTAAAATGCTCTAAAATCATAGGCGCAATATATGTAAAAGAAATATCAAAAAAAGATATTCCAGACATTATATGTGATGGATATATGTATTTCATTGAAGAAGAAAAAAAATATATTGTTTTACACAAACAATGTGCATTTTTGCTTGGAATATTTGATTTAGAAATGAAAAGAATATTCCAGAAAGAATATGATTTTATCAAAGAAAAATCAAATATTCGACATGAAATTTCTAATAAAATGAAAAAGATTGATGCATGCCTAACATATCAAAATATAGTTCAATCTTTTCTATCAAAAGAATCAGAAGATTACAATAAATCTATGGAATTACTCAATAATTTCAAAAAAGAATCAAATGAGTTGAAGGATCAAATGATTGATTTTGAAAAAAAATTAGAAAAAATGATTTTTGAATACATATATAAAGAATTAGGATTACTAAACATAGATTCTGATGGAATAAATATTCAAGGAACTTTTAGACATTATTTTGATTCGTTATGAATAAAATAAAAAATATTATTATAAATATGAATAAATATAAGAGAAAATTAGTCAGTTTTTGTATTTGGGGAAATAGTGATTTATATAATCTTGGTTTATTGGAAAATGCAATCCAAATGCCAAAAATATTTCCAGGATGGATTATGCATGTCAGCTATACACCCACTGCTAATCAAAAAATTATAAATGAAATTGCTAAATTTCCTTGGGTTGAAATAGAAATATATCAAGAACCAAATCATAGCAAAAATACAATGCACCGCTTTTTAGCTGGAATGAAACCCAATAACGATGTAGTTATTTTTAGAGATGCTGATTCTAGATTACTAAAAAGAGATTATTTAGCTGTTATGGATTGGCTCAATAATACTGATAAAAAGGTACATCTTATGCGAGATCATCCAGCAAATAAATTTAGAATAATGGCAGGGTTATGGGGTGTTCGTGATGGGATTATTGCAAAACCAGAAATTGTGCAAAAATTCTATGATTATTATAAAAATCCTGAATTTGAAAAATGGACGATTGACCAAGTATATTTACAAAAATATATTTATCCATTAATAGAAAATACTACATGTATTCATGCATCTTTTAATAATTTTGAGCCCTGGGCTAAACCATTTCCGAAAGGATGTCCCCCAAGAAAATATGGTTTTTGCGGTCAAACCTTTCATTATGCCCCAGAAGCATCTAAAAAGATGAAGGTAAAAAATGTTGAATTGGGTAAAAAAAGAATTATCTAATTATTATTTAATTCATCTACAAGTTCTTTCGGATCGGTAAAAAAGCGAACCCTATACCAATCTAATTCATGCTTTACAAAGCCTTCCTGTTGTAAATCAGTAATAAGTCGAACTAAATTATTATAAATACCTTTGTAATTATATATAAAAACTGGCTTATATATTTCCTCAATTTGATTTTTGGTAATAACCTCCAATAATTCATATAAAGTTCCAAATCCTCCTGGCAAAGCCAAAAATACGTCTCCTAATTCAATTAATTTTGACTGTCTTTCCGTTATATTATCAAAAATATAATCATCTGGATAACCATCAACAGTGAATTTTTTTATATTACTAGTTATTAACTTACCACCTTTTGCTTTATAAGTATCACTTACTGTGCCCATAAGACCGACATTGCCACCACCGTAGGCAATTGTTATTTTTTCAGTATCAAATGAATTCACTAAAGTTTTAATCTCATCTAAATACTCCTGTTTGACGCCATTTTTTCCTGAACAAAATATGGTTAAAATTTTCATATATATCAAAATATAAAAAAAATAGTTTTAGTTAAAATAAAATATTTATTTCATAAAACCTAAATTGACTCTGCAAAATGGACATATATTTGCAATTTCTATCCATTCTAATAGAGCTTCTTTTTCAGAGAAATGCCCACATTTTAAAATAATAATGGGCATATTTTCATGAAAATCATCTCCTGATAAACAATATTTTGGCTCAAATCTTTTTTCTTCTACTGTTAAATCACCATACATTTTTTCATTAAAATTTCTTCGAAATTTTAATTTATCACATCTATTGAATGAGTTTTCATGTAGTTCGCAATTATTAAATTCTGAAAAATGAACATTTTCAAGATTCCTACAACTACAAAATGCATATTGACTAATTTTCAGCAAACTTTGTGGGAAAGTAATTTCACGAAGACTAGAGCACCATGATAATGCGTATCTACCAATTTTGACAAGACTATCTGGAAAATTAATTCTTTGCAACATTTTGCATCCAGAAAAAGCAGATGATCGAATTTTCAAAATTGGTCCAGAAAATACAACTTCTTCTAGTCTCTCACAATTCATGAAACAAGCCTTTTCGACCAGAGTGACTTTTGGTGGGATTGTAATTCTTCGCAAATTTGTGCAAGATGAAAAAGCTGATTTACCTATATTTTCAATATTTGATGGTAATATGATTTCCTGAATTTTTTGGCAATGACATAAAGAAAATTCTTCAATATTTTTGACGGTTTCTGGTATTGAAAAAGAAGTAATACTTGAACACCCAAAAAATGCAAGTGCTCCAATTTTTTTTAATTTAGAAGGAAAAACAAATGATGGTATCTTCTTGCAATTGAAAAAAATAGAATCAGCCAATACTTTTATTTTGTTCGGAATAACAATTGGTGACTCCAGACTGTAACAACAATTGAAAGCTGACCTACCAATAGTATGAACTGTGCTAGGAATATTGAAAGAAACCAATTTAAAACAATTTTGAAATGCTCCTTGTTCTATCACCTTTAAATTCGAATTAGTAACAACATCTTGAAGATTGCTACAAGCACAAAAAGCATATTTACCTATTGTCAGTAATGATTTTGGAAAAATAACTTTTATGATATCTTCCCTATTTTTGAATGCGTTTTTATTAATTTTCAATACACCTTCATGAATGGTAAGAATACCACCAGTAGAAAAAGTATAATTATTTTGAAACATTTTATTATTTTATTTATTATGATAAAAATATAATCAATTTTTTCGGTTTGCATAGCTAAGATAACTCTAGCCAACCCATATTTTTGTCCAATCCAAGGAAAAAACCAATTTCTTCAGCTTTCTCATTGGTGGATTTTGTTCCACCACCGCGCTTATATTTCGGCAATTTTCCAATATCTTCATTGATTTGAATCAGTTTGGTAACATAATCTTCAACAGAATCATATTCTTGGCGGATATGGTCAATTTTTTGCTTAAGTTTTTCAATAAAAACTGTTTTGCTAATAAATGGGCGAAATTCTCCCCAAATATTTGTCTGGAAATGATCCGATAATGTCGAAACAATATCCGAAATTTCATAGCTAATATTCGAATCAAGCTCAAAATGCTTCCGATTATTTACAATATGTAGTAAATGCATCATATCATTGTCATCTGAAACATTCCATAAAACCACCGGAAATTTGCATTCATATGCCGGATATTTGCGCCGGATTTCTTCAAGTGCCTGAATACGGTGTTGCCCTTCTATAACTTTAACTTCATCTGAAATAACATTATACGTAATGTGTATCATATCAAAAAAACAAATCTGTTGTCCAATTTTCGCATCTTTTTCATAAGCTTCAAATAAAAGGCGGACATGCTCTCTATCAATTTTGCGATTCAGAGCCCAAATTGGACTATGAAGAATATGCAAACATTTCAAAGAGCAGAACGCCATATATCCTTTGTGCTTTGAATTCGGAATACTTGACAATGGTTCAACATTTTCCAAAAATTCGTCAATTTGAGTCTTTTTTATTTGCTCTTCTTGTCCTTGATCTTCAATTTCTAATTGTTGAACAATTTGAGCCTGTGTAGTTGTATTTTTGACCTTTTGGTCATCTTTGTATTTTTTTGCACTAAGTTTTCTTGATGCTTTCATTGCGTTTCTTTAGATTGGACTTAAAAAACTAAAAAAATTCATTTTTTTTTTAAGAAGTTTTAGGAAAAAACATAGAATACACTAATGATTGATTTTAAGTATATTAAGACGGTAAAACCGGAAACAATCGTTTTTCATACATATAATGATATTTCATTAGAATCATTCAAAAAGTTAATTGACAAATTGTGCTTATCAGGTGAAATTGAGAATGGAATAGCTATAAAAACGAATCTAAAAATGATGCATATTGTGAATGTATTAGGTCTAGCAACAAAGCGCTATAATATTCGAAAAAATATTGTGATTGGGATTATAAATTAAATGTTTTCAAACAAATTCTGTCAATGCCCTGAATAATGGGAAGACCTTTCCAAATTTACCCAGACTTCCGGCATTCTTAAAAACTGCCATGGAATCAGTACTTTTCCAACGTGTTTGTACCTCGGGATTCCTCCAATCCCATCACAATTTCTCCCTTTCAATTCTCGAATATGTATTTCATTGTTACTACTTGGATGCATAATTAGTAAGTGTTCAGGTATAGTAACTCTTTCTTTGATACCTGGAAAGATTTCGCCACCATAAGTACCTCCAGAAATTCTTGGATTTATTACGTAAGCATTTACATCAATCATCTGGGCATATCTGACCTTCGGGATGGTAGTAGGATTTCCAAGACCATCTGGTTGGAATAATGCAGAAGCTACAGTATCTTTCAGCCAAAATGAGGAATGACTTTTTGGGTCTTGAGGATGACCTGAAATATCTACCTCCTCTCCCAAACTCGCTATAAACGCGTCCCGGGCAAATACCGGATACGGTGAAGAGATGGAAGTATCAGGAGAAGAAATAAAAGTTTCCGGGTTAGGTTGCTGGATTTCTTCTCCTGATACTGCAAAACAATGGGGTATCCAATATTCAGTTATTTCTAGAATCTGTTTGGGAACCCAGAAGAATCCGGCGTGCATCCAATTCCTGAGGGAATCATGATGCACACCCCTCTGTTGCATTTCGACAATTTGCCGCTGAGATTCCGGATTATTCGGATGAGGAGTACAGTTGCATGTGCCGCCCAAAGATTTTGCACTTTCATAGTATTGCAATTTTACAAGATCACCCCATTCTGTATCATCAATCAACCAGAATCCTTTGAATCGGATATAGATAGATGGATGAAGAAATTTGTGGGCGGATTGATGCATTAGTTGAACTGGTGCTAGATGATGATCCCCTAAAATACCTAAGGGGAACGGTTCCAAATGTTGTTCAGATTCTACTTTTTGATCACCTTTTTTTGGTTGAACAACTGAAAATTCCGGCTTACGATTGGATGTTTTCCCCTTGTCTGTGAAAGGAATTTCAAGAGTCTTCAAAAGACTCTTTGCTTTCTCAAGGTCTTCAGGACGTTTGAAAGATATAATAACTTTTACAACTTTCGTATCTTCAGCAATATCAATAGTAATTGGAAAAGATGGTATTCTCCCATTGATGATGATTTCAAGACTTGGTGAATATTTTTCAGTTGAAGAAATTTTTTTGAACTTCAAACAAATTTGTGTTGGTTGTGCCAAATGTGAAGTTTTTGCTTCTTCTTTGACACAACCTAAAAATGTAGGCAATGATGCTGCTGCACCACCCCCACTTAAATCAATATTTCTCTTCATTTTTTTTGATCTAAAATTACATAAATTTTAGATCAATTTTTTTTAATAAGATAAATTCTCTAAGAATTTTAACATTTTTATAAAAATAATTTTTGCAACTTTTCCATATTATTCAAAAAATCACTAAGAACTTATGAATGTGGTAAAGATTTTCTTTCAATTTGTATGCTATAGTAAGCCTTCCAATATTTTACCAATACGGTCTCTTTGTTCATCATATTTTTCTTTATCACTTGAGAATCTTATATATACATTTGATTTGAATAATATTTGATTATTCATCAATTTTTTAACAAATATAGCATCAGCAATTGATTGAAATTTAACAAACCCAATATTTTTTGAACCAATAACATTACAATATTCAATTTTTCCATGTTTTTGACATTGTCGTGCCAAAATTTTCGTCAATATATCATCGCAAATTGGGAATGGATAACTTGTGAAAATAAGATTTGTAAAAATAAGTGTTTGTGATTTATATTTCATTTTCTTATAGTATATTTATCATTTATTTGAATCATTTTTTTTATTTTTTCATTTTTCAAAAAAATTGAATAAAATATATACTGGATGTCTGAAAAGGCAAAAACCAAAATGGACCGTTGTGAGCACTATATTCGTAATTGCAAATTTGTATCCCCTTGTTGTGGCAAAATTTACACATGCCGCTTTTGTCATAATGAAAATGAATCACATGAAATTAACCGCTTCGAAGTAAAGGAAATAGTATGCTCCAAATGCAATCATCAACAAAATGTAAGTAATCAATGCACCAATTGTGGAATTCAATTTGCCAAGTATTTCTGTAAAAAATGCAATTTTTTTGATGATCGTGTGGAAAAAGGATACTACCACTGTGATAAATGCGGAATTTGTAGAGTTGGTGATAACCGAAAATATGTACATTGTGATACATGCAATAGTTGTGTAATTGATGATAAAGGACATGTTTGTCGGAAAGATGCATTCCATACTTCATGTCCTGTATGCTTGGAAGATCTATTTACATCAACACGTGGAAGCCATATTTTAGGATGTGGGCACCCAATTCATATTGATTGTTTGAATAATTGCATAAAAAATAATAAATTAAATTGCTCATTATGCCGGAAAAGTATATATAGTCGCGATGACTTACAAAAAATAAACCAGTATATTGATGCACAAATTGCACAATCACCATTTACACGAGATGTATCATATATTATAAATTGCAATGACTGCCCATTTAGTGGAGAGGCAAAATTCCACCCTTTTGGAATAAAATGTGGTGGGTGTGGTGGCTATAATACGACAAGAACTTAAGAATCAAACTAGGACAAGCCATTTTTGTCAAAAACTGGTGCTACCCAATCTACTATGTCATTTACAAAACTATACTTTGCACCTCGTCAGCAACCATCTGATGCTAAAAAAATGATTTATTTATATATTATTAAATAACATATATAAAATGCAAAAGACTTTTCCGGTTTTATACGGTATTTCCAAAACAGACAAAACTAAACAATGGCAAATTTCCGTCAAAATCAACCCAGACAAAACCGCCACTATTGAGACCCAAAATGGATATGTAGATGGAAAAATGAATATTAGCAATAGGATAATAACTACTGGCAAAAATATTGGGAAAAAGAATGAAACCTCTGTTTTTGAACAGGCAGTCAGTGAGGCTGAACGAAAATACAAAAATAAAATTGAAAAAGAAGGGTATTCTACCGATGCTGATAATATTGAAGAAAAAGTATATCCCATGTTGGCGAATAAATTTGACCCCAAAGCTACAAAGAAGAGCGGAATAATATTCCCCTGTTTTGTCCAACCAAAAATGGATGGAATCCGGTGTATGACCCATCCTAATCGAACAGGAGGTATAACATTTATGAGCCGGAAAGGAATGGAATACAAAGGA
>Ga0315284_10011234_pt1 | contig 12773 bp, 16 predicted proteins | sample YL17G09_16_MG_FD_203696 | JGI IMG/M metagenome (GOLD analysis project Ga0315284, IMG submission 203696) | Sediment microbial communities from Yellowstone Lake, YNP, Wyoming, USA - YL17G09_16 | ecosystem: Environmental > Aquatic > Freshwater > Lake > Sediment | place: USA: Wyoming | collected... | reverse complement strand
AGTCAAATAATATGTTCTGGTTATGGGTGGGGAAAAGGCAGTTGAAATAAGGGGTAAGCATGCTGCCATAATATTTCTAGTATTGGTTTGTGTTTTTGGGTTTTTTATTTTTAGCCGCAAGTATCACTTTTTGTAAATCCTGATGTTTGGGCTTGATTTTCAGAATCAAAAATAATAACATTAGATTTAGTTAGGTTATCTACTTTTTCACTGCATTGAGAATAATCATAATAGTGCATACTAATTTTATCACCAACATAAACTTTATTTCCTTCAGAAAGAATGGCAGATATTCCAGCAATAGTTAAAACTATCATGCTTATAGCTATTCCTATTTCCCATCCATGGCCTCTTTTATTCATAGATTTATTATTTTTATTTCCCATACTTTAAAACCTTTATATTCACTTAGGAGTAGAATAAGCTATAAAAATCTTTCCTATTTTTCATACCCCTTTAACTTTACAGCTCATAAATTTATCTTCTTTATTAATCAATCTTAAAATCTTATCCTCATGGAAAGAAATCTCCCTTATCCAGAAATCTCTTTCTATGACAGCCTTTTTTATCATCATCTCATGGAATTCCAGCTTTTTTTCATCTTTTGTCATTTTCCTGATATCATCCTTAATGTAAAGCCGAGCAATATAAGCAAGCTTACCAATATCATCATAACACCTATGATATTATTACATGCTATAGCGGAAAACGATATGAATAAGAAGAACAGGCAGCCGACTATCCCTAAAGTGGAAGCTCCGGCAAAGCCTGCTATGATCAAAAGAAGCCCTATTACAAACACAAAGATAAGGAATATCAATGCATGGGTGGTAGAAGGGCATACACCGAATTCCATCAATGGCGGCGTTATTATAGGCCTTTCTATGCTTATGCCCTGATTGATGCAATTTCCTTCATTCCCGAATACATCGCTGAAATTATATCCATATTCAAAACTTTCATCAATAGCTATAGTATTCTTGATTGTATCATTTATTATGGCATCAGAGCTGTTTATTGTCTTATTGTATATCACTGTTCCATTAAACATGAATAAAAGCCATTCAATATTTGCATCAGTCGTGATATTAAGTTTTGTGGTTATTTTTTCATCATAAAAAGGGGTGGATATGGATAATATGCATGAAGGAGGAGAAGGGACTTTGATATGAACTATCTTATCATGCGATTGTGCTATAAAGGTATCAGGAATATAGCAGTATCTTGTCAGATTATAAGTTCCTATAGGCAAAACATAAGAATTGTATATAATGACATAAGGGTCAATCCATGATTCTCCCTGCCAAACGCCATCTATATAATCACTGCATATTGCCGCAAGTGTGATATTGAATCCAGTAATCACTTCATAAGTGTCAAATGCCTCTTTAACCCAAAAATAAGTTATATCTTCAGGAGGCATAAACATATCAAGATGAAAATAATAATAAACAGGGAATGTGATGATATTGCTTATCGTATCTCCTATAATATCAGTGCATGTGAATTCTGCGGTATAAATATCAGATACAAGGCCGTCTGCAAATACATAAGAGGCATTTATTGCAGAATTATAATCTGTCTCGCTGAATGCTATATTTCCTATGGAGTCATATATCGATACATTCATCTTTGTGATATTTTCATCGCTAAGGCATACTGCCTCTAAAAATATTGTGTCTTTCAGCATGAACCATGAGCCATGTGAAGGCCTTATGATTGTTATATTGAAAATAGGGTTGTCTATCGTGAATATTTCACTTATTCCGGCTGAAGAGAATGAATCATTATCATAGGCAGCGGCATACACTTTATAATTTCCGTCAGGGATCGCTGATATGTTATATATCATTGACAGGCTCAGGCTATTGTTTCCTATATATGAATAGAAGATATCATCCTCTGTATAAAGGCTGATATCATAATATGCTATATGCGTATCTATTGGAGAGAATGGAACTGCCTCAGTGTAATTTATGCTTATCTCTCCTGCATATACTGATGAATTAGGAAGGAATACCTGAGGGCTTGAAGGAGGAAATCTTGATATATCGATATTATCACATCTTAATTCAGACCTGTTCGCATTCCCATATAAGTCGCTTGATGCTATATCATAACATAATTTATTTTCAGGAGAGAACTGATGGATATGTGAATCTAAAGTTCCGGGCTGTATATTCCATGTATTGCCATTATTATTTGATGCTGAAAATGTATTTGAATTATTCGATATATAGCTATAATTCCATGCTGCACCACTGGCGATTATTATATGAGAGATATTCGTCACTGCTATAGAGCCGATATGCCCTGATGATATAGGCATGGTTATCATATTATGCGCTGAATAGGCTGTATGTATATGATTATAAGGAGTTGAAAAATTCAGGACAGCGAAAGAGGCGCAGTTTGGTGAAGTTAGGAACGATGTTGAACTGTAACTACTGTTGCAGTAATAGAATGTCTTTAGCCCTGAAATGCCGTTTGCCATCACCTCTAGAAAATTATAAGGATATGAAGGGCTTATCTGAGTGAAATCTATCTTTATGCTTTGTGAAGAGGATAACACAGAATGAAGCGTATTCTGCATATAATCCTGCCTTATGTTATATGCTGAAGGGCTGTATATTTGATTATCGCTTAAATTCCAGATATAAAGCCCTGATGAATTGGATAAAGGATTCATGCTGAAATTAGCAGCAGAGCATGAATCCCTTATGCATGAATGTGCCATCCCTGAAGTAGTATTTGCATAAGCATTCATCACAGCAGAAGCCGCTGAAGAATCCCTGTCTGTCACATTATATATTATCTTAAGGCCAGATCCAAAAGCATTGGTATCTCTTAAGTCTGAAGGCTCCTGAGAGAAGAAAGTGTTTGCGGGAGGATAGATATCTGAAAACATAGTTTTTAAGCAGCCGGACTGAGAGGTTTTAGTTCCGTCATAATAAGCGCAATAGGTGCACGTTGTTGAGTTATATGCGCTAAGATTATCAAATAATAGGAAACTATGCACAGTGGGCAAAGGAACGGCATTGGATAGCAGCGCATAATTACTGTTCATGGCTATCATATCAGTATAATTGAGATTATGGATAGAGCATGTGGCATTTGCCCCTATATTCAATGAAAAAGTGGAGGCAATTGCATTTCGTGATACATTGATATATTTTCCCGTATTCCATGCTGTGCTATTGCTTATCAAGTCTGCATAATTGGTCACATTGAAAGAGCTGTTTATTATTGAAGGCGCAGCAGGGCTTGCCACAGTCTGATTATAAAACAGGAAATCCTCTCCTGCCTTTGATGAGCTGAATCCATATACTTCATCGAAAGAGAATTTTGACCATCCGATATTCGCAAGTTCTACGCCAAATTTCAATGTATTTGTATTTGTCTCTCCCAATATATTCGTGTATGCATGCCCTGATATCATCTTTCCGTCAGCAAAAAACTGCACATTTGACTTATTAACAACTAATCCTACTGAATGGAATTTATTGTCCATCAGGTAATTATAGGCATCACTAAAGGTATATTCCCATGATGAGCCGGATTTCCTTGTGAAGAAATAAAAGGAATATTCATAGCCTCCGGATGTGCCGTCATAATAGCCATACTGCCAGCCGTCTCCTGTATTTGCCTTTGACATGAATGTCCATCCGCTTCCTTTGGCTGTGAAATTAGAGATGAAGAATATCGAGAAATTGCCTCCATCCAGTTCAGTATCGTCAGTTATTTCCACTCTTTCATTCTCCGAATTTTTTGATATGCATTTCAATGGAACACCGAACAAGTCCCCGGTAAAATACATCTCTCCGATATTATTTGTTGCGGCTGCTCCGATATCATCGGTAAGAGAATTATCAAATTTCCATCTATGGACTAAGCCTGTTGTCAGGTCTGCAGCATGGGCAAAAGAAGATATGGAAATCATCAATAGAATGCAGATGAAAAGCTTTTCAATATATCTCATCGCAGAACCCCTTATCTTTTTCGTATTGGACGCATGCTGGGTGGTCTTTTAAGTTTCTTCCTTTTATATCATAGCCCCATCTTATGATGATGCCTTTATCCAAATTGACATATCCTATGATATTTTCATGGCCATCTGAATAGCCTATGATCTTTGATGATATGGTGATAGTGATCATCTTATCAAATTCCCTTCTGACGGCATCCTTTGTGCATGTCGAGACTGCCATAGTCTTATTATCCATGACACATTGATATTCTACCTTTTCGATGACATTCTTATAGATAGGCATGGATTGTGTCTTGTTGTCATAGATAGGATAATATTTTTGCGATAATGCTGCCTGCCCGACAGCTATCCCTCCGATGGCACAGATAAGCAGGATGAATAATGCAAAAAGATATATCTCCCTCTCACCCGCCATCTCCCTCTCCCTCGTTTTCATCACCCTCATTGTCTCCATTTGATAATATAAACTATCATTGCCTCAGCCCCCTCCGCTGGGGGTTGAGACAATTTCTGCAAACTGCTTTACCCCAAATTTTTTAATCTTTTTTTCTATATCCGCCGGATATGTCCATATTAATTCAAAATCTCTTCTTTTATCATTGCAGAACCAATGAGGATATTTTTCATTTCGATGCTGAAACATCCTTTTATCTAAATCTTTTGTTTTGCCGCAATAATATTCATTATTTGAGCATTTGATGATATAAACTATCATTGTCTCAACCCCCACCGCTTCTTACAGCCCTATAAACTAAAAACCAGAATATCAGCCTGAAAACTGTGAGGATCACATCAACCCATAACGGAAGCGTGAAAGACCAGAAAAACATGGCTATCACTGATGTAAGGATATTAGTCCCTGCTGTTATGCTGTTCGGGTTGCCTGTAGAATTGCCGCTAAGCCATTCTTCATCAGTCCTTATATGCTGCCCGAGAAAATAGACATCCTGCTCTTCTGCAGCTTGCTTATCTTTCTGCAGGATATCCACATTATTGTGGTTTATCACGGATGAGCTGAATCCTTCCTGCAGGATTGGGGCAAGTATGCCTAAAGCTATGAATACAGAAGCAAGGATAAGCAGTATGACTGTATCATTGACTTGCGCTTTCTTATCTTTAAATATCATTATGAGGGAGTTACTTTTTTTGTGATTCCTATGACGACAGCTATTATGCCCATCACTATAAGGCCGATGGCTATGCCTGTATTTATTATCTGGAGGATAGCTCCAAGGATAAGCATGGCTCCATCAAGGAAAAATATCAGCCCTATCAATAGGCCTGCAGGAGCATGCATGTTATAGCCTATGATGAATATGATGGCTGATAGGCCTATCATCAGGAGAACCCATAATGCAGGCAGCCCTATCTTCAGCCATGCATTAAGGGCAGTAAGGGCTGATACGACAGCATTGCCTGTCACATTCATTGTCTGGCTGGCATTGAATTGGGCGAGCACCTCATCTAAAGGCTGTGTTATGCCGCATGAGGAATCCCCGAAAGATATTCCTGAATAAGATGAGACAGTGAAAGGGAATGAAAGCGTATTTTCATTTACAGAGCCTTCTGATACAGCACTTACCAATAAAGTGCATCCGCTGCATGTTGAATTAGCTATGAAATTAAATAATATAGTCGAGCCGCTTGCCACGAAATTACTTGTGTATGACTGAAATGCAGAGCCATAATACATAAATGCTGATATATTTATCATAGAGCCGTCTAATGTCTCAGCTTTAGCAGACACTTCGACTGTCGTGTTTTGCAGCCATCCTATAGTATTGCATGGGTTTATGAACACTTCTGTCAGCACAGCATCCGTAGGCAATATAAGAGAGCAGTCTGAAGGGCATGTCAGGGCATTTTCGCCTGAATTGCAGACATCATTGCCGCAGATAGCTGATAGGGGATTAGAAAAAAATATTATGCTCTGTGTTTTTCCAACAGCCAATATATCAAGGATAAAGTTTTCCTTGTCTTTTATGCTTACAGGGATAAAGTTGAATACATTGGATGGAAAGCCAAATACTTTATAGAACCTGCTCATGTTGGATGAATTTCTTGTATATATGCCATCTTCTGCTAAAAAATCGGCATATTCATGCCTTGCATACCTGCCGGATGCCAATTGCCCATCAGCTATTGATGAAGGAAGATAAGCCTGCAGGAAAGTCTCTTTCAGCATGAAAAGGCTGTCATAGCATCTTAATCCAGCTGTCACAAAATTAGTATAGCAGAATTCATTATTTCCATCGCTATCTATGTCATTTATCATTGTTGTGGGAAAATGAGATGAACCTGTAAGGCCGGATGTGAAAAGAGTATTAAGGCTGAAATCCAATACCCTGACCTCGACATTTCCCACATCAGATGTAGATATCACGATAGAAGGATATGCATCTGATGAGCCTATGGAACCTGCCATTATATTAGCTGACCGCATGGGGCTGCCGCCTGATATCGATATATTTTCGGCATTGAATGATGATGATGATGTATCATATGAGGAAGCTTTGCCAAGAGAGCCTTTTTTATATACATAAACAAACTCATCATAGCCATCCCTATTGTAATCACCCACTATGAAAGGGTTAAAAAATGTCTGGTTCCGCGCGGCAGTCCCTTCATAGATGATACTCCCTTCTTCAGTGATCACTTTTGATCTAAGAGAGCCATCTGTTTTCGAGAATATGCTTATATTCATCGACACATCAGGGATATATATATCATAATTACCAAAAATAAATCCGGGATAATCAGAATCAGTTATATTAAGCCGGTCTTTCCTGATAAGGGCATCCCCGGTTTTTTTCAGCACATCGATATACCAGTCACCATAATTATTCTTTATAAGGACATATAGATTAGGCTCTGTCCCATTTTGCGCCAATATGGCGCCTCTCCTGTATATATGTGATACAGGATAATTTGATAGGTAAGATCCGTCATCGCTATACATGAAAATATTTGTCCCAGTATAGAATATCATCTCATTTTTTCCATCATGGTCAAGGTCGATGACATGGGGAAGGTCGATATTTGCTAAAGTCAAAGTGATATTTCCGATAGGGATTGAGCCTTTTCCTCCTAAAGAGCCCCATAACTGCCCCCTTTCAGCCAGACCTATAGTCTGATATCCAAATCCCCAGTTTATATATTCAGTATTCGCTAAAACACACGGCATAAAGATTAAGAGAATGAATAAAGAGATTATTTTAAATTTCATTTACCTGCCCCGTTTTTATCAGTTTTAAATGATACAATATTCATCATATATAAATCTTTTTATTTAAAATAGAAAAATAGGGCGGTTTCACCGCCCCTTAAAAAAGATGGCTAATATCCCCTGCCTCCCTTAGCTGATTTCACAGCTAAGAAAATCACTCCTACGACAATCAATAAGCAAAGGACGAACCATTCCTTGAAATAAGATTTAACTTGCTTTCATATAGGATTCCGCCTAAGCTGTTTGCTGCCAAAAGTGAACCCATGCTTTGCCCTGAATTTGTCAATGTGATTGATAAATTTGTAAGGCTGGTCATCACTGTAGGGGTTACTCCTGCAAGGATAGCGATCAAGATGATAAGCTCAACAACCATCAAAAGTAAGCCTGAAACTCCTTTCATTTTATTTTTACCTCCCCGTTGACGGCTTATATTTTATATAAAAACACGAATTTTCATATAAAATATAGATAGGTTTAAATACTTAATTAACAAAATATAGACATAAAATGTCTAAATCAATAGAAAAAAGGGTTTTTTCGGGAGAAAAAGGCCGTGGGTAAGATATACGTTCCTGTCCATGTTGTCTATGAAAACAGGGAAAAGATGAGGACAACATGCAAGCAGATATACCTTAAATACCATCCTGAGCACAAAGAATTCAGGATAACTGATGATTTCATTTTCAGCAAGATCGTGAATAAATATATAGAGGATGATTATGGCTTATTTCCTTAATGATACGATAGCGCAGCTGGCGATGATGACTTTTTCCCAATGCGCCTCCCAGTGCAGGGAAGAATGCATAGTGGCATTCAAATATACTGCATTGAATAAATATCTTTGGATGCTTTTTGTTTCTATGTTTCTCCTCACATTATTTTATTTATTTAATAGGAATGAAAATGCATTAAGGCAGGCGGCAGCAATAACCAAACAGCCTGATATATCGCATATTCAGAAAACAATAGATTGGCTGCTTTATACAGGAATATTATTTCAGATAGCTTATATTCTGGTTTTCCTCATATCCATGGGATTTTTCGGATGAGAATATGATAATACTTTATGTCGGGAATGTCGGAGCTGGCAAAACTCTCCAAGCAGTCCGTGAGATGGTAAAAACTCCATGGATAACTTATTATACCAATATACAGACTAAAGGCCTCCCGAATGTCCATCCGCTCACTTATGACATGATAATAAAAAGAGAGGCTACAGGAGCAGTCTCAAGAGGAAAGCCTGTTTATGAATATAAGCTGAATACGGAATTCTGGGAAAAACTGCCAAAGCCCGTCTCGATTGTCATCGATGAAATCCATAATATACTTTCAGCAAGAAGCTCTATGTCCCATGTCAATAAAATCGCACTGAAATGGATAAGCCTTCTCCGCAGGATGACAGGGCAGAATGAAAGCGGCTACGGAAATCTTATCTGTATAACACAGCTCGGAAGGGCAAGTGATGTCGTCCTAAGACAAATGTGCCATAGGGTTGTCTATATAAGGCAGTATTATACAAAAGTGTGCAGGGACTGCGGCTTTAGGCACAATGAGAATTCTGATATGCCGCAGCAGATGGAGATATGCTATAAGTGCAAAAGCACGCCCCCGCATATAGGAAAAGACAGCTCTTATTCAGTATTGTTCAAATTCACGTCTGTAGAAGCCCTTGACATATGGAAGCAGCTCGGGATAAGGTCATATTACTGCATGCCTAAAAAAATATTCCATTCAGAAAGATATTTCAAATATTATGATCATCTTCAGATGAAAGATATGTTTTCTGATTTTTAGCCGTATTTAACTGATTGAGTTGAATGCCTTAGCAGCTTTTGGCTTTGCACTATTCTTATTATCTGCATCTGTCTTTGTCGTTTAACCACCAACAAGAAAATTATAGTCCTCTAACTTTCCCTCACCAAACTCATAATATTCATCTTTAAAACCTCCAACTTTTTGATAATGGATACTGAATAATTCAGTCACCCTTTAACTGTAAACATTTTGTGCATCTATCCTCAAATTTATTATCTACTATTATTTGTTCCCAATGATGATGGCATTTGGATGATTGAATTATTTTGTTATTATGTTTAGTGAGGTTTTCATATATCCTTAAAAGAGTCTCTCTTTTCACGTCTTCTATCCATATTCCTAAAGGTCTTTTTAGTTCATCTATTAATTCATCCTTTGAAAATTTACTAATTTCATCTCTCCATTTTGTCATTGTATCCATTTGAAAACCTCATTGAACATAATGTATATGATTTAAAGATAACCCTTACCTCTGCATGTATAACATTGAGTAGGTGTACATACATTAGGTTTCCATCCACTACCACTACATCTAGGACAGGGTTTCTTTAAATCATTATTATCGGCAGTCGCTATAATCTCTTTGCGTATTATCGGATAAAGAAGGTTTACTACTTGCTGTCTATCGTACTTGTCGCACAGCATAAAATCACTTTCTCCTCCTTTATCATCATCACAAAAAGCCTCTAAAATATCATAAGCTTCTGTCTTATGGATTCTTTCTATTGATGGTCTTTTTATATTTTTCATTTTTAGTGCTGATAGACTACTGATAAGGTATTGATAGAGTATCAATAACAAAGCGATTGATTTAATTCTTCTGATGTCTCGTTAATTAAGCAGGCCCATCCATGAGCTAGTCTTCTTTCATGTTTTAGATTAGTTGGTATCTCGTAAATCAATCTGTCAATAATATCAATACAATCGCCTAAGCAATCACTGTAATCCATAATACATTTTTTATCAACTACTCCATAAACTTCAAAGCACCAATCAAGATTCTTTCTTTCGCACCTCCTTAGTTTTACTCAGTTTGGCAATCTTTTAATAAACTCAAGCTGGCAGGTGAGAACCTATGCAGCATCCTCTCCGCTCTCTAACTTTTTGTAAATCATCTCGAACATCCTTTAATCCTCCTTTATCATCATCACAAAAAGCCTCTAAAATATCATAAGCTTCTGTCTTATGGATTCTTTCTATTGATGGTCTTTTTATATTTTTCATTTTTAGTGCGATTGCTGATAATGTCTATGGTTTTATGAACCACAAAAGGATATAAAGAAGCTACCCCTGCAAAAATAACTCCAATCCATATTAATCCTTGATATTGTTTTGAATAAAAGTGACCTATTAAAAAGCCAAATAAACTCATACCTATCCCAAGAGTTATTCCAGCAATAAATAATCTTATAAAATCTATTTTTTTCATTGTATCCTCATTTATCGGAATTGATTTCAAAGTGTTCTTGCGTATAATATCCCACGTTTCACGCATTAATAAAAAAATATTATTAAAGTCATAATTACTGTAAAAACAAAAAACACATAGCTTAAAAAAAATCTATCTGGCGTGCTTAATACCCAATCCGAATATTTTTTATTATTGACATTGTGAATGTGAAACGTGAATTATAATCAGCCCATAGGGGGCGTAGTCGAGGGATAAAAACTACAATCAATACAATGTTCTACATTATGTTCCCTCAAACATTCCATTATTTTATGACCTGAATATCTTTCAAAACCCAAATCATCTTTGCAAAATTCAAATCTTCCTGTTTTTATCTTTTTTAATAAGCACATTTTATCCCTCGATTGATTATAATTAGCTGTTAAACGAAATATCCTTAAGCAGCCTTGCCCATCGACAGCCCCATATTCTCAACGCTTGTTTTTTTCTTTTCCTGCTGCCTGCCGACGATATCGACTATCTCTTTCCGCCCCATCCCTGAAATAGAGACATTAAGCCTTTTTCCTATCCGGCTTATTGAGCTTGCTGATTTAGGCAGGAATCTCATGGTAATAAGGGCGTCAAAGGCATGATAGGCTGTCTTTTCCATCGGGGAGAGATTGGTTTTCATATCTATAGGGCTCATCCCCTCACCGCTTAATTTATCTTCATTCAGCTCTGATATGACTTCTTTCAATTCCGACTGCTGCATGATATCCTGCTCTTCAATGCCTTGCTGCCGGATATTCTCTATGCCTCCAACTATGCCATCATGGTCAAGGTCTTTAGGAATGAGCCTTATAGGGATGCCGTCAAGATAAAACGAGGGAGAGGGAGAGGGAGATATGGATTGTTTTTTCATTTTACCGCCATCATGCCAAAAAATATTCCAGCCAAAAGAAAAAATATTTCAAGGAGATTAGCAGGAAGATATGCAATCCAGCTATTTTCTGTATAGCCGCATATAGGGCATTTTATCCATCTTCTAAATACATAATAATCTATGATAGAGATGCATATCACAGAAGGAATTATAAAATATGAAAATAAAAGAAATTTATTCATTTTTTCACCAGCGGAGCCGCCAACTTTGCCAGATCAGCGATTTTTCCATTCAATATGAAAGTGCATATGACAGCTGTCAATATGCCTGCTATGCCGATGATGATTATTATCATAAGCAGTTTCCCTAAAGAAGCTCCCTGAAATATCTGCTCGATGATATTGGAATTAAGGAATCTTGTTATGTTTGAAGGGTTTGCGGCAGCTGGGCAGTCGATTATGCCTGATGATTCGATAGCTGTTTTCAGGCCATGGACATCCCATACCCTTTTGACGGGAATAGACAGGGACTGATGATAATCGAGGCAATAGCAGCCGGCAGAAAGGCTTAGATAAGCCAATTTTATATCGACAATATAAGTGCCTCCTAATATGCTGAATTTCTCTGAATCGATAGGCCTTAAGAAGCTTATATGCTTTCCATTATTCAGCTCCATATTTATAAGGAGGATCGTCTCTTTCTCAAAAGTCCTCCATACCCATTTCTTCCAGCTTTTTATAGGATGCCGAATCCATCTGTAGCGCGCAGTATGGTCGTGATGGAAAATAGGCTCATGGACAGAAGAGGCCATATCAGGAGCGATTGCATGTTTGTCTGCCTTTTTACTGGGAAAATAGATAGTATATCTTGCTTTTTTAAGCTGAAGGCTATTTATCATCTCTTCATGCTTTGCTGTGATATCCCTGAATTCGTGATATCTCTTTTCTTTTTTTATCAGCTCATTTATCGCCAATTTCTTTTCTTTCGGCAAAAGCATGAACTGCAATAGAGGGATGGTTTTCCTTTTAGGAGGCGCTGATAAGTCATCCTTATAAAGCTGGGATATAGAATCATACCGCAGGTTCTCTAAATCTATCTTTTGCTGTGTATTTACCATAAAGCCTTCATGATGATAAAAAAGCCTGCAGGAGGGATGGTTTTCCTTTTGGGCAAAGAAATCCTTTTCCTGCAGGCTGTCTTATGCCACCAATAAAACTATAACGGTTTCACTGATTCAGGGACTATGTCTGCGAAAGTCCCTTTCTCTGTGACTTTGTTTATAGTCAAAAAGCATACTTTTTTCCCTTTCAGCAGCTTTTCGACATCATAGTACATGCCTTCATCTATTTTCGTGCCAAACCTTAAAAGCAGCCTTCCTAATGCGCTTGCCTCAGATATGGCTGCAGGATATCCTCTTTTAAGCTCTGTCCCTGTCTCGTCATCCATCCTTATGACGACATCCACATAATGA
>Ga0315284_10011233_pt1 | contig 12774 bp, 16 predicted proteins | sample YL17G09_16_MG_FD_203696 | JGI IMG/M metagenome (GOLD analysis project Ga0315284, IMG submission 203696) | Sediment microbial communities from Yellowstone Lake, YNP, Wyoming, USA - YL17G09_16 | ecosystem: Environmental > Aquatic > Freshwater > Lake > Sediment | place: USA: Wyoming | collected... | reverse complement strand
CTTGGTCTCTGCTTTTGAAGCAAAACCCGAGCAATGACAATTTGATTTATATTATCGAATATGTCGAGCCACTCCGCGAGCAAGCGAGAAAGCTGGTAAAAAGAATAGAGGCAGAAATTATGAGAGACATTAAAAATTTTTAATAATTTCTGAACTTGGTGGCAAGGATTAAATTCTTTGTCACTTTTTTTATTCGTAGCGAAGGGCTTCAATAGGTGATTTCTTGGAGGCCTGGCTGGCGGGGTAGAGGCCGAACACCAAGCCCACGAAAGCCGAAACGCCCAAGCCCAAAGCAATAGCCGAGGGAGATATAACAAAAGCCCAGCCCGAGCTGACTGTACGGCTTAAAATAAGCGAGGCCACAAAAGAGAAAAACACGCCCAAGGCAATACCAACTATCCCGCCTAAACAGGTCAGGATAACAGATTCTAAAAGAAATTGAGTAAGGATATTTTTGGTGGTGGCGCCCAAGGCCTTTCTTAAACCAATTTCCCGAGTGCGCTCGGTTACTGAAACTAACATAATGTTCATAATGCCAATGCCGCCTACCACCAAAGAAATGGCCGCGATGGCCGCCAAAAATATGGTTAACACTGAAGTAACCGTGCCCACTCTTTGAGCGATATCTTCTTGGGTGGCTACTTGAAAGTCATCTTTGGCGGGGTCGGTGATATTATGAAGCTCGCGCAGAGTTGCCTCTATGTCTTGCACGGTTTCTGGCACAATTTTTTCAGACTTTGCTTTAATAAGAATTTGATGGTAATAATTCATACCTGAAAGATATTTTAAGGCGGTGGTGTAGGGCACAATAATTGAATTATCAACATCAAGCATACCAACCTGACCCTTTTTAGGAGTGATGCCAATTACCTTAAAAACTTTGTCTTTTATTTTAATGTTTTGATTTAAGGCCTCGGACGGCCCAAAAAGTTTTTCTTTAACCTCTGATCCAATAACAGCCACAGACGAGAGTTGTTGAGTTTGTTCGTCGGTAAAGAATTGCCCGGTTTCAGGATAAACATCAACAATGTCAGCGATTAAGGGAGATGCCCCTAAAATCATAAAAGAATCAACTTCGTTTTCAAAATTAACTGAAGTTGATAAAACAACCATGGGGCTTAAGCCCTCAACGTCGGGCACATTTGATGGTTTTGACAAGGCCTCAACCTCGCGGTCTTTTAAGGAATCAGTAAACAGCGATCCAAAATCAGACGGCCCTTGTGTCCGTCTGCCCGGCTCAATAATAATAGTGGCCGAGCCCAATCCTCTTACTTGGCTTAAAATAAGTTCTTCTGCTCCTTTGCCTAGCGACATAATTAAAATAATAGAAGAAATGCCAATGACAATACCCAAAATAGTCAGGGCTGATCTGGATTTATTTGTTTTTAGACCGCGTATTGCAGTCTTAATAGAGTTTTTGAGAGTCATATTAGTTAAAAGTTCAAAGTTAAAAGTTCAAAATTGCAGTTCAAAGTTCAAAGTTTAGAATTTAATAACTTTTAACTTCAAACTCAACTTTTAACTTTGCACTTTTAACTTTGCACTATTTTGAGAAGCTATCTTTGGCGTCTTTTCTTCTTTGTTCAACTTTTTTGTCGCTTTCCAGCAAGCCGTCTTTTAAGGTAATAATTCTTTCAGCATATTCGGCGGTGTAGGTTTCGTGAGTAATTAAAATAATAGTATGGCCGCTGTCGTTTAGGGCTTCAATAATTTCCATGACAGCGCTGCCTGATTTTGAGTCAAGGTTGCCGGTGGGCTCGTCAGCAAAAATAACTTGCGGATTATTAATCAGCGCTCGGGCAATGGCCACTCTTTGGCGTTCCCCGCCCGATAATTGCGATGTTTCGTAGTTTATTCTGTGGGTTAGCCCGACTTGTTCTATGGCTTTTTCCGCCATGGCTTGCCAAAGATTTTCTTTAAGCCCGGAATACAAAAGCGGCAATTTAACATTGTTTAGCACGGTGGTGCGGGGCAAAAGATTAAACGATTGAAAAATAAAACCCATTTTTTTATTTCTAACATTGGCCAGCTTTTCTTCCCCGTACTCGTCAATTGATTGGCCGTCAAAAAGATAAGCTCCAGCGCTTTGCTTATCAAGAAAGCCCAAGATATGCAACAAGGTTGATTTGCCCGAACCCGACGGCCCCATTATGGCCACAAACTCGCCTTCCTTTATGTTAAAAGAAACGCCGCTAAGAGCATGAGTTTCGGTTTCTCCGTCAATATAGGTTTTTTCTAAATTGCGAATTTCTATGAGAGGCACAGTCGCTTCAGTGTCACCCTGAGCGGCTAGCGAAGGGTCTCACTCAGAGATTCTTCGCCTGCTGGCTTCAGAATGACAAATTAAAATTGTTTTCTATTATTTTTTTTCAAAGGTGATAATTTTCTCGCCTTCATTTAAGCCGCTGGTTATTTCCACAAAACCGTCCGAGCCCCGCAAGCCAAGAGTTACTTTGCGTTCTTCAATTTTTTCGCCGTTGATAACGCGAACTATTTTTTCGTTGTTTTTGGCGATAATCGCTCGATAGGGGACAGCCAAAACATTTTCTTTTTGAGCCGTTAAAACATCAATATTGGCGGTCATACCTGATTTTATTTTGTCGCTGTTTTCTGTAAAGCTAAAAGTTGTTTTATAGGTGGGCACGCCTTCAATGACTGTTTCGGCGGGCTCAATTTTGATAACCTGCGCCTCAAAAATAACATCCGAGCCATAAGCGTCTAAGGTTGTTTTAGCTTGGTTGCCTATCTGAATTTTAGCGATGTCCGCCTCTGCTATGTTGGCTTCAATCTGAAAGTTGGCCTGGGAGATTATTGAAACAACATTGACATTGGCGGTGATAACTTGGCCGATCTTCACGCTTTGCTTGCTGACGATGCCGTCAAGCGGCGAGCGCAAGGTTGTTTTGGCTATTTGTATAGCCAAATTTTGAATGTTGGCTTGGGCTGATTTGATTTGCGCTTCGTTTTCTTGGAGTTGCTCGGTGGTGGCGCTAACTTTTTTTAGGTCTAAATCTTTTTGGGCGTTGTCCAGATTATTTTGAGCGGTGGTGATGTTTTGCTGGTTGGTTATTTTTTGGCTGGCGGTTGATTGTTTTTGAGCGTTAATGGTGGTGATGGCCGCATTGATGTTGGTTCGGCTGGTGTTAACGAAGCCTTTGTAGGCGGTCAGGGTGGTGGCGGATAAATTACTGGAAGAGTTGAGGGCGGAAAAGAGCGTGTTAAGGAAATCTCTTACTATTGTTAACTTCTGCTCGCTTGTTGTTAAGGCCAAGTCTAAGTCAGCATAGTTTGAATTTAGGCCATCTAAAATTTCTTTGAATTCTTTTAAGCCGTCCCGATTGGCCACCCTTTGCTGTTCGCTTGATATTTCGTATTGGAAATTAGCGGTTTGAAAGGTTAGTTGCGGGCTGTCGGTGTTGGCGTTGGCAAAAAGGTCGTCAATTTGTTTATTAACAACGTCGTCGGCTTGCGCATAGGCTGAATGCAAGATGTCAGTAACATTGTCATAAAGATTAGCCAAATCCGAGGCGGCTTTGCTTTGGGTGTCAATGAGCGTTTTTTGAGCGTTGCTCAATTTAGTTTGTAAAACGCTGATTTCTTCTGGTCGGGCGCCTTTTTGCAGTGTTTGCAAATTGATTTGCTGAATTTCCAGCTGGGCTTGCGCTTGGTTTAATTGTGATTGCAACTCGGAGCTGTCCAATGACAAGATCGCTTCTCCTTGGCTCACGGGCTGGCCAACTTCTTTATAGATTTTATTAATTTTGCCGTTTTTTTCAAAAGCCAAATCAACCGCTTCAGCCGGCTTAACTTTGCCCGTAACGTTCACTTCTTGAATGATGTTTTGCTTGGCCACTGTGGCAAACTCATAGGGCGAGGGCTTGGGCCGCAGTAAAATAAAGCTAACACTGCCCCCGACAAGAGCCACCAAAACGATAATAGTTATGAGAATAGATTTTTTCATATTTAGATTATTTATCAGATAACTTTAACACTTTTAAGCACAGATAAGCAACGATACCGCCGAGCAGGGCGGTGGTGAGTTGGGGCCAGGACATCATTTTGGCTATTTGCGGGGCGAGCTTTTGTGGTAGGAGAAATTGAAACAAAGTCGTGCTGGCTGAATAAAGAAAAAGAAATTTTAAAATGCTCGCTGAAATAATAACTAAAGAGAAAGAATGTAAGGAACCGAGTTCCTTTCTTGGGGAAAGGAACTTAGTTCCTTTAATAGCCATAACCAAAATAATATTGCCGGTGATAATAAAAGGAATCATGGGAATGAGCGGGGCGGGCAGGGTGCCTGCCATGGCCGCTATCAAGCTAGGCAAAGCGCCAATGGCAATGGCCGAGGTCCAGCCCAAAGTTACTGTGGCCAAAAACAAAACCGCGTTCACAATAGTGCCAGTAATGAGCTGGCTATGCAACAAGGGAGCAAAAACAGCCGCCACCAATAACACCCCGAACTGCGTTATTGATATTTTAGAGAGAGTAATGGTTTTAGTTTGCATAAGATTTAGTTAAAAGTGCAAAGTTCAAAGTGCAAAGTTGAGTTCAAAATTAAAAATTTGTTTTTAATTAACTTTTAATTTTGCACTTTGCACTTTTAACTGTATTTTGTGTGGCAGATTTTTTTTATTATTACCTCGTTGGTTAAAAATTCTTGATAGACTTTTTTTAGGGTTGGGTTTTCGTGCGCCAATCGTAATTTTTTATTTTTATCAATTTGGTAAAGCCCATCGGCTCGGGCTTGGCGGATTTCTGGGGTAGAGGGCAAGGGCTGGCCGCCACCGCCAATGCAGCCACCCGGGCAAGCCATCACTTCAATGCAAGCGAAATCTTTGAATTTTTCAAAATTTTTCAAAATTTCCATCGCGTTTGCCAAGCCATTGGCCACCGCTACCTTAACTTTCATTTTTCCCAAGTTTATGGTGGCTATTTTAAGGCCTTGTTGGCCTCGCACCTTGGTAAAGTTAATTTTTTTGTTTTTACCATTAGCTAAAAAGTAAGCGGTGCGCAGGGCTGACTCCATCACTCCGCCGCTTGCGCCGTAAATAACGCCCGCCCCAGAATAATCTCCTAAAAGTTCGTCGGGTAGTTCTCCGATTAAGTTTGGTAAATCAATCCGACGGTTTTTAAGAAGCCGGGCCAGCTCTCGGGTGGTTAAAACATAATCAACCGGCGACAAGTTGTTTATTTTCAGCTCTTCTCTGGTAATTTCGTATTTTTTAGCAATGCAAGGCATCACTGAAATCACTATAATATTTTCTGGAGCAATATTTTTTTGTCTGGCCCAATATGTTTTAATCAGCCCGCCCAAAATAACTTGAGGCGAGCGGGTAGTGGCGAGATGGGGAATAAATTGTGGCCAATAAACCTCAATAAATCGCACCCATGAGGGGCAACAAGAGCTTAGCATAGGCAAGTTTTTGTTTTGTTGTATTCTGAATAAGCCCTCGGTGGCTTCAGCAAAAGTGGTGAAATCAGCGCCGCAGGCAGTGTCAAAGACGAAATTAGCGCCAAGTTGTTTTAAGCCAGCAATAATTTGCCCAGTAAGGTCAAAACCCGCCGCCAGGCCAAACTCCTCGCCAAGACAAGCGCGAATAGACGGCGCAAACTGAAAAACAATTGTTTTACTTTTATCTTGCAGGGGCTGTTCTATTTTTTCAAACTCACTCTCTGCCTCAAAAGCGCCAGCCGGGCAATGCATTAAGCACTGGCCGCAATAAACACAAGGATTGTTGTCATCGGGCGCTATTTCTTGGAAATTAAAATCCCGAGGGCAGACCTCCCCAGACTGGGGGCCAGTTTTCAGGAGGTCTGCCCTCAGGGATTTTAATTTCAGATGGTTAACTTGTTGTTTTTCGCAGGCCTCAACGCAATTGCGGCAGTCAATGCATTTTGATGAATCAAAGCTTAAGATGCCGTCAAAATCATAAACCGGAAAATCTTTTTTGCGGTCAGTAAAGCGAGTTATTTCAACTTTATATTTTCTCGCCAAGTTCAAAAGCTCGCATTTTTTATCCCAAACGCAATCAGCGCATTCTTCTTGATGCTGGCTAAAAATTAATTCTAAGTTGGTTTTGCGTAGTTGGGTCAGCTCGGGGGACTCGGTGGTAATTTCCATATTATCAACTGCCATGGTTGAGCAAGCGGTTTGCGGAAGCGCCACGCCTTTTATTGCCACCAAGCAAAGCCGACAGGTAGCCTTGACCGATAAATCCGGATGATAACACAAAGCAGGAATATCAATGCCATTTTGCTGGGCTATCTCCAAAATCGTCTGGCCAGCTTGGGCCTTAATTTTTTGCCCATTTATTGTAAGAGATATTTTCATATAGTTATTCATTTTATCATAAATTTCCCCATCAGCCAAAAAAGTAGTAAAATAAATTAAAAGTCAAAGTAATAAACAAACAATATGAAAGGATTTATCAATTTTATTAGGGAGCAAGGCATTATTGGTTTGGCGGTGGGTTTTATTTTGGGGGGAGCTATTCCGCCTCATTGAATTACGGCGCTTTTATTTCAGCCATCATTGATTTTATAATTATTGCGGCTGTGATCTATTTTGGCGTGAGAATGCTTGGCCTAGACAAACTCGATAAAAAGAAAGAATAAGTAAGTGCTTTTAGTCTTTGTTAACTATTGACACTACTATTAGCATATGATAACATTAAGAAAAATAAGTTAACAATCTATGGAATCAAAAGAATTTTATACTACAAAAGAATTGGCCGATCTGTTAGGGGTTAGCAGGGTGGCTGTTTTTAATAGGATTAAAAAAGGCGATATTAAGGCTCAAAAAATGGGTCGTAATTTTGTTATCTTTAAAAAAGATATCGGAGATTTAGATGTCTTTTTAAGTAATTTATTTAAAATTGCTAAAGATTGGGCGGTTTTTCATAAAGAATTTCCTAACCAATTTTATTGCGAAGATAGCGGAGCATTTCAAGCGCGTGTTACAAAAATGGGTACTCTAATGATGGGGAACAAAGACACCAATGTTTTGTTTCCGTCACTTACATCTATCGCTGGCGAGATAGGCAATAATTCATATGATCACAATTTAGGTCAATGGCCAGATACGCCCGGCATTTTTTTTGGCTATGACTTAAATAAAAAACAAATTGTTTTAGCTGATAGGGGGCTGGGAATATTAAAAACCTTAAAAAGAGTAAGGCCAGAGCTTAAAGACCACGAAGAGGCCTTAAAGATGGCGTTTACTGAAGTGGTTTCTGGTAGGGAGCCAGAAGCGAGGGGCAACGGATTAAAATATGTCAGGAAAATTATCGCAGAAAATCCAATAAATTTAATTTTTCAAACAGGCAACGCGAAATTAATATTAAATGGAGGTACAGCTAACTTAGATATTAAAACAGTAAAAGAGAATATCTCTGGCTGCCTCGTTTTGATTACTTATTAAAAATATGATTATTAACTTAAAAAAATTTGGCACAACTTTAATCTCTCGCCAAACCGGCCGAGAGGCGTTTTTGGCTTTACAGCCGTTTTTGCAAGATGTTCAAAACAATGAAAAAATTGAAGTAGATTTTGACGGCGTGTTTGTTTTTTCTCCGTCTTGGGGGGACGAATTTTTAACGCCATTGATAAATACATATGGCGAAAGAATGGTTTTAAGAAATACCAGCAATTCTTCAGTGCAGGCCACTTTGGACATACTGGAAAAAACCAATGGTAAAAGTTTTTTGAGATTATTGGAAAAATAAAAAATTATGGACAACAACATCAAAGAATTAACCAAAAGAATAATTGACTTGCGGGATTGGACAGAATTAGAGAAATAAAGAGTATAATGAAAAAATATGGCAAGTCATTTGATTAACATAAATTCTTGGGAAATGATGAAGCGAGTTTTTGGAGTCGCTTTTCAGTTTGTTTGGCTTTTTATAAAATATTTTTGGTGGGTTTTTTTAATTTTGATTGCAATAAAAATTTTACCGATTTTACTGGAGAGGCTTATTAGAAACCGGAAAAATTCAAAAAGGTTTAAAGCTGGACAAGTTTGGCGGTCTGATAGGGATTTAATTTATTGGTTGAGAGGAATGAAACCAACGGAGTTTGAACATTATATTGCTGAATTGTTTTCGGCATTGGGTTTTAAAACAGAAACAGTTGGTGGCTCTTACGACGGAGGAGTTGATGTTATCGCCGAGAAAGACGGCTTTAAGCATTATATCCAATGCAAAAAGTTTATAACGCAACAAGTTAGTGTTGGGGCAGTTAGGGATTTTTACGGCGCTATTGCCGACCATTTAGCCAAAGGTAAAGGTTATTTTATAACCACGAACAAGTTTACATTAGAAGCCGAACAGTTTGCTCAAGATAAACCAATAGAGTTAATTGATAGCTTTAATCTTATCCGTTATATTCGTTCGGTGGAGAAAGCCAGTGATAAAGAATCTGGCCAACAAAAAAGTAGGAGAAGAGATGCCAAAGACAAAATTATTAAAATTTAACAAAAGAGAGTTGAGGTGGGATTTTTACCCAATGTTTCTGAATTTGATGAAAAAAGGGTTAAAAACAGAGGCATATCTATTGATGCTTTCTACATGGAATTTCGCTTGCTTTAGATACGCAGTAAGAGGTTTTAATCTTGATAATTTTGTTTTGACGCTCAAGAGGATAGAGTCGAGCTTTAAGAAGTTTAAAAAATTAGATTTTAGAACCATCAATTTTGATAAATATAAAAAAGATATCAAGAAAATATTTGCAACCCTTTCCCGGATTAAAGGTGTTCAAAAAACCGGTGCTTCGAAATTGATGCATCTAAAAATCCCGCGAGTTTTCGTAATGTGGGACGGCTATATAAGAAGTTATTATGGTTTTAAGAATGGCGACGGCGAAGATTACTTCAATTTTCTTAAAAGTATGCAGGTTATGTTCCCAGATGTGAAAGAAGTAGGCGGGAGAACTATTCCTAAATTGATTGACGAACATAATTATAAAGCTATAACCGAACCGGCGCTCGGGAAAAATAAGTCAAAAGTTGAAAAAATTGATTGAAAAATAAAATATGGTTTATCGTTTATCAAATGGAAAAATATTAGACGAAAGAGGGCTTTATATTGCGATGATTGATGACAATATTTTCAGCCACTATTTTTTGGATATTGCAACGGGAAAAGTTAAATTGGTTTCAGAAGAGTTTGATATTGAGCCAGATGATATTTTTAAAAAAATTAGAGACAAGCAAGAAAGATATTTTGAAATTCCAAAAATTACAAAAGAAGTGAGGTATTCTTGGATGAAAGAGTTTACCGAGCAAATGGTAGATAGTGAAACGCTGTTTAAAAAATTGAAGTTTATTTTGAACAAAAGCAAGGATTTTCAATTTTTTGAAAAAGTTCTTTATAATGATGGGAGCTGGGTATGGGGCTGGGTGCAGTGGAAAGTTTTTGAGTTAGCTGATGAACTAAAGGATTGGTTGATTGAAATAAATATTGATGTTGAGGAGGAATGGGATTATGACGACGATTGCCCATTATGTCAGATGATGAAGAAGGCCGACGAGGATGGGAAAAACCCAACCCTATCTGAAACTAAAGCCGCTTTTTCAAAGGTAAAGCAGTAGGGCGGTTTTGTTGGCGGGGAGTGTTTTGACAAGCACAATAACTTAGAGAAATAATTTTATGAAATTTAATAAGTTGATTTCGGAATAAGGAATTTAAAAAAATGAAATCAATTTTTGAAAAATACTTGAATAAAGATGTTAATGTTGTGGTGGATAGGCCATTGGGCAGTAAGCACCCTAAGTTTGATAAGGAAGCAACAGATTTTCAGGAACGCTATTTTAAGTCAAAAATTTTAAGAGTATAAAATTTTTACAATATAAGTTTATGAAAATAATTAAAAAGAAAACTTGGCCGGAGTATGAAGAAAAAGATTTTGGTCAAAAAGAAGAAATAGAAAAAAATGGGTTGCTTATAATCCAGCTGGCTGGTGGGCGCGGGGCTTGACAAGACATTTCCAAAGGTATACTATTATAGTATACTATGAGAAACGGTAACTATTCAAAAATTAGTGAAATTATTTCTGTGGCAAAAAAATTGCCTTGTTTTAGTTTAGATGATTTAGCCGCTTTTGAATCTAACAAAACCTATCTAAAAGTTTTACTTGGTCGTTACGCAAAAGCTGGTAAGATTATTAGATTAAAAAAGGGATTATATGTCGCCAAAGACTACATTGATGATATTGAGAAAAAGGGGTATTTTTCTCATTATTTGGACTTCCTAAACGGTGTTTTGTGTGAGCCGTCTTATTTAAGCTTGGATTATGTGTTATACAAACATAATCTTTTAACTGATGTTCCATATAATTTTACCGCTGTTACTAAAAATAAAACAGCGACTTTTAGCAATAAATTTGGCAATTTTCTTTATTACAAAATTAAGGATTCGCTTTTTTGCGGTTTTGAATTAATAAAAGAAGGAGAATTTCGTTTTTTAAGAGCTACTAAAGCCAAAGCACTTTTTGATTTTTTATATTTACGCAAGAATATCTTGCCAGTTAAAGAAGCGGTTAAAGAGCTAAGATTAAATGTGGAAAATTTGAACAGAGCCGACATTAAAGAGCTAAAAAAATATGTGGCCATAGAAGGGTCTAAAAAAATGAAAGAGATTATTGACCATCTTTTTAATTAAATTTATGGAGATTATTAAACCATTCTTAAAAAGTATAGTTGATGGAGCTATTGGAATGAGCTCAACTTATAAGCGAAACTTATTAAAGGATTATATTCAGGTTGTGATTTTGAATTTTATTTATGCGCATCCAAAATACAGCCAGCTGGTTTTTTACGGCGGGTCTTGCTTGCGGCATTGTTTTGAGTTACCTCGGCTCTCTGAGGATTTAGATTTTGTTGATTTAAGGAAAGATATTGAGCTAGCTGATTTAGCCGCTGACTTGGCAGGTTATTTTAAGAAGAATACTGATTTGGAGGTGAAAATAAAAGTTCAGCCCTCAAAAGTTCAGATAAAGCTTGGTATTCTTAAAGAATTGGGGCTGGCTGGCCCCAGCGAGTCTGACGAGCTGTATCTTAAGCTAGAAGTTTTTAAATATTTTGACTTTTGTTCAGGCTATGCAATAAATACTTTGCCAATTTTTAAGTTTAATCGTTCAGTAATTATCAAAACCTTTGACTTGCCAACAATGATGGTTACAAAAATTGGAGCAGTGATCAATCGCCGGTGGCATAAAATCGCCAAGGATGGGGAATTATTAGCCAAAGTTAAAGGTAGAGATTATTTTGATTTGATGTGGTATTTAAGCAAAAACATCAAGCCCAATTTGAGTTGCTTAATGGATAAAGAAAATGCCGTTGACTTAAAAGTAAAACTTTTAGCTATGATAGCCAGAGTTGATACTAAAAGCATTGAGTATGATTTGGGCCCCTTAATGGAAGATAATAATTTTGTGAAGGGCTTGGCTAAAAATATCAAAGATATTTTAACTCGTGAAATCAAAGAGAAGCTTTGAAAACATATTAAAAAACCCGAGGCAATTTGTTGAGCGCCTCGGGTTTTTTTGTTCGTTCCGATTAAAAATTTGATCATTATCTCTGTCTGATCTTGACGGATCCCCAAGTGGTAGCAAGGGTTTCTTTTACTTCAATAGCATAGGCCGAAACCTCTATTGTTAGCTTGGGGTGCAATTCAATGTTGACATTTTCTTTAGAGGCAAATACTTTAGTGCCTAAGGTTTTGGCATGTGGTCTTGGCTCTAATAGAATAGCTCCAAAGTTTTTACTAGGATTTTGTATCCAATACCGACACATATTGGTGATGTCCCATTGGTAGGGGCCAATATCTCCAGCGATTTCAATGGTATCGCTGGCTTTTGACACAAAGTCCTTGTCAGGAGAGTCAGCGCCAATGGCATCCCAGAGTTCATTATCAGCTCCGGTCCATTGCCCGCAGACCTCGTCTTTTTTAGCAGCTACGCCGTCAATGCCAACTCCTACGCCCTCTTTCCATTGTTTAAGTAATTGGTGGGCGGCAACTGACTTTTTGTTAGTACCATTCCGGGTACTGGTCAAAGCCATTTCTAATACCGCCTTTGAGATGATGGCATTTTTTGCGACTTCAGAGGTATTGAAGTAGATTAGGTACGACTTTCCATCTTTGTTGGCTGGGTCATATTCGCAACATTCGTTTTCTATGTTGCCACCCATATTGTTGCTGCTATTGCCGCTGTATTCGGTAACATGGGTGTCCATGGTGGCTTCATAGCCCTTAGCGCCAAATTGAAACACCAAGGTTTCTTTGGCGTTTGATGTTGCGGTTGTAGTAAAAACTAAAAACAAAACAATCAAGATACTTTTCAATACTTTCATTGCTATTTTCCTTTCTTTTATTGGAACGAACAACATTAACTACTTTTCTTTTATACCTATGCGTCAGCTTTGTCAATTTTCATTTTTTGATAAAATAGCAGTTTTTTGCTAGAGATGTTAAAATAAAAAATCAAGAGAATATGAAAGCGTTGCTTAAAAAATATTTTGGATATGATGATTTCAAGCCGTTGCAGGAAGAAATTATCGGTGAAATCCTTCAACAAAAGGATTGTTTTGTTTTGATGGCCACGGGTGGCGGGAAATCCCTGTGTTATCAGTTGCCTGCCTTAAAGTTCGGCGGGCTAACTTTAGTTATTTCGCCTTTAATTTCTTTAATGAAAGATCAAGTGGACAGCTTAAAGGCTTGCGGCATTAAAGCCGAGTTTATTAACTCTTCGTTAACGCCCAAGCAAATTTCGGAAATT